>ENA-OOXJ01000532-OOXJ01000532.1-human-gut-metagenome-genome-assembly--contig:-NODE-532-length-31498-cov-201.128455_pt1 | contig 31498 bp, 32 predicted proteins | sample MGYA00241587_ERZ501343 | MGnify/ENA primary metagenome ERZ501343 (study PRJEB25962, sample SAMEA2042918) | human gut metagenome | biome: human gut; feature: human-associated habitat; material: faeces... | reverse complement strand
GTCCACGGCCGAGGAGGAGTCCATGACAAGGAAATACAGCCCCGCGCCCGCGGTGGAGGGAACGTACATCCTGCCATAGCCGCTGCCGTCCGCCTTGGCCGCACCGAACACCACGTCACCGGAATGCGTCTTGTCTCCCGATACTGTCTGCGCCGTGCCGAGAGTCACGTACTTGGCCAGCTCGGCGTTGACCTCCCCTTTGGTGTATGCGTCTGTGATGCCGAATCCGGCGATGGTATACGGCCTCTCAGAAACCTCGGAGAACTTGGGCCACCGCGTCACGTATCCCGCGGGAGCCGCCGCGAGCATGGAGTCCCATCCGGCATCGAGGTCGGATATCGTCGAGAGCTTTACCGAGGTGAGGTAGCCCCTGCCCGCCACCCACTCCTGCGTGGCGTAGGGAAGCAGCGTCTGCGCAAGGCCGTCGCCGTACACGGTGTCCGAGGGCAGGTGCTGCTTGGCCACAACCTCCGTACCCGCATTCCCGGACAGTATCGCCCACAGCTCCTCCTCGTCCAGCCCTGCCTTGGTCGGAGTCACGCCGTCCACGGCCGAGGAGGAGTCCATGACAAGGAAATACAGCCCCGCGCCCGCGGTGCTCGGGATATAGGCCTTGGCGAAGCTGCCGTCCTCCCTCTGACCGCCGAGCACAACGTCTTCTGAGAATGTCTTCTTGCCTGTGATGGTCTGCGCGGTGGAAAGAGTCACTAAGTCTAAGGGGTTGAGATCAGATATTTTAATGCAGTCATCCAGATCCTCGCTGTACACGGTGTCCGAGGGCAGGTGCTGCTTGGCCACAACCTCCGTACCCGCATTCCCGGACAGTATCGCCCACAGCTCCTCCTCGTCCAGCCCTGCCTTGGTCGGAGTCTCGCCGTCCACGGCCGAGGAGGAGTCAAGATACATCGCATATTCTCCCGGGCGCAAATCCGAATCAACACTTGGCGCAGTTGTTGGAATTACAAGTACAGAAGGACGGATAGTCTCGCCGTGGTGGTCATGAGCGCCGACAATGCCGCTGCCGACAGCAAGGCCATTATACAGAAGGTTGCCTTTTTCATCAGCTGAAAGAAGATTCAGCACCTGAAGATTGTCATGTACGTGCCACATCGGCCCATATATCGTCTCCACAGAAGACAGCAGAGCCGACTTCAGGCCTCCGACAGAAAGCGTATACCAGCTTTCCTCATAAGGGGACTGCACAGGTATAATCAGATCATCGGACAGTACCGCCGATGGAAACTCATTAAGCCTCGGCGTCAAAAAAAAAACTTCAGCGTCCGGCCCGGAGATTTCCACTACTTCGGGCAGATTCTCGCTTCTCACAACATTAAGCAGCCCGAGATCGGAGGCATATCTGTAGTCAAACGAATATGCTGCCAGCACCGACATCGCTGATTTCTCAACAGATGAGGCATCCAGCACTATGGGCAGTATGGTTCCTCTGTAAAGGTGGTATGCCGCCGAAGACCGGAAAAGTTCCCAGCACCACTCGCATTCCCGTCCGGTGAGCATACCGGTGTTCTGGCTCCACTTCCTGGACAGGTCCGGGTCAGCAGCCGTATAAGAATTGTCTAACAGCAAGGAGGTGTACCCAATCTCCGGTACCAGCTTGCGGTCTCCGTAGAAACGGAATGTGTCGAGTCCGCCAAGGGAGTTCTCGCAGAGATACACTTCGTCGAGCGCACCCTGAGAGCACAGTACATAACGCTGCACATACGTAAGCCGGAGCCCCTGGGCATCCTTTATATATACATCGATGACACCGTACCTCTCCTTCCCAGACTCATCCAGTGCCCACAGATTGGAAAAACGTGTATTAATGCTTACACATTGTGACACATCGCAGACTTTTATCTCTCCGGACGTGCCATCTGTATAGTAGAACCTGGCATAGCACGCGCAGGAGCCGGAAGCCGGATAATATGTCAGCCACTCCGGCTGATCATGCAGCACCTCCTTTACCTGAGGCTGCCACGTGAGCCAGTTAGCCGTGAGGAAATTGGCCGCAGTATCCGAGAATCTCTCGACGCCCGAGCGGACAGCCGTGAACTCAGCCACGGAGGTTCCGTCAACTTTTACGGTGAAGTCGGAATATACCGAGCTCTGGGATGTACTGACAGCATCCCCTGACGGCATGGTCAGAGACAGGGTGGACGTCACTATATCTGCGAGGTCCACGTGGACTCTGTTATTGACATCCGGGAGGTATGTCTCCTCCAGCAGCATGCTGTCTCCCTTCAGGAGCTGCAGTGATATCTCCGAGCTGGTCGATATGATCAGTTCCTTGAGGTTCCTCGAGAGGGACAGGGTATCCGGTTTCTGTATTATCGTTGCCATTGCGGTTCAAAGGTAAGGATGGGGTGCAGGATAAAAAAGGACAGATTTTACAGAGCTGCGGCCTCATACCATATCTCCAAAGTCTCGTCAGCCTCATAGACGGTAGTACCGAGCATATCGTCAGTGATGGTGAAATGCACGGTCACGCTCTGCTTATAGCCGATCTGTCCGGCATACGTGGGCGCCCCTGAAGGATACACTACTCCATCCGGATACTCCATTCTGTATGAGCCGCCGCCATGAGGTCCGCCATAATGGCTCTGAAGATAGTCGAATCTGTCATCCACCTCAGAGCGGTTCAGTTTCCAATAGAACTTCAGTTCCTGGAATGCCGGCCTGGTGTCAGGATCCGAAAGGTTCTTGAGAATGAGGAACGAGGTCTCGCCAAACTGAATCTTCCGATTCCGGAGACTGTAGGCCAGCCCGGTAATCAGCAGATGCTGTCCCTTGAACATCTTATGCCTCATGATATCAGCAGAGAGCAGCTCCTGAGGCGAGAGCACCAGGTGACCGGACAATTCCTCCTTGCCTCCTCTAAGAAGACCGTTGTACAACGAAAAGAACCGGAGGTACAGGTCGTCAGGTGTCAGGGAGTATTCAGTCCACTCAGTGCCGTGCGCATCATACTTCTGTGTCGTAGCCAGACGGTAATTGTCTTCCTGACTGAATGCTCCCCGGTCATAGGCTATGATGATCTTCTGTCCGTCCGCATCCTCCTTCTCCCCGTTCACCTGTGTATGGCGATGTACTCTTGTGCCGATATAAGGCATCAGTACGCCATTAACATAGACCATAGGCGGGAGCGGATCCTTCGGAGAGAACTCCTCGCTGCTCTCGCTGTTCTTCTTGTCGTAGTTGAAATATCCGCTGCCGAGACGTCTTCTGCCGTTTTTGTCTTCCCGGGAAATATCGGAATAGGTATAGTAGTCTCCCGTAGCACGGATGCGGGCGCAGACGGCTTTGTTTATATTCTCCGTATCGATATCACCGCTGACGGCGTCAAGAACGAATTCATTGGTCATAAAGAAATCGTCCATGGTCTCTGCCGCCGGCGCAGCCCCCTCCAGCGATGTATCCGCCTTCAGCACGACCCTCGAGGTGTCGTTGAACGTAATGGTGACATGGCCGTCTATCCTGCCGGACAGGTCCATATCCGCAACTGCATTCGACAGCACATCCTGGAGCAAATACACATCCGCCTGCTTTCTGTCAGGATCGATGCTGACAGCGGCCAGGAACTTGTCGTGCAGCCACTCCAGGAAATCTGAGACGGTCATATCCGGGACCAGGTCCGAATAGTCTATCTTCCCTGTGCGGATGACATCCGACACGTTATGAAGGACGATTATCTGTTTCAGGGCGGTATCAGTGCGGAAAGGGTTGCTCGCCACGGTATAGCCGCTGAGAGAAAACAATAGGTCAATGAGGCGGTACAGGTACAGGAACGGGGCGATGCCGTAACCGTCAGGCACCAGTATCGAGTCTTCACCGTCCGGAATATACCTGGACAGATATTCAAGCTGCCCTCCGTCAAGCGGTGCGTTGTTTACCCTGTAGCTGCCGGCCTCTGAATCGTAGTCTACTGCCACCGGGCAGAGGATGAAGTCGTCCATTGCCTCGCCCCGGTACAGTTTCGCCAGGTATGCGTACAGTGCTCCGATGTCAGTCCACTCCTGGCGCACCTTATCCGCGAATATATCCCGCAGATTCTTCTCCTTGAACTGAGTGTAGAACTCGCTCTCGGCCAGCAGGAAGGAACATGTGATGCCTTCGTCTGCCGAGGCCGACTCCAAAAGCAGTTGTCCGTTCTTGATGAACACGCCCTCCGACATGGTCGCGGCCATGCGGCGCAGGCGACTTGTGGATCCTACCCTTTCCGGGCGGCCGAGAACGGACAGGGCCTGCTGGGTGGCCGGGATAGTTACGGGGACAGACGAGGCTCCCTCGTCCGAGAAAAAAGGATTGTGCTGCTCGACGGATATCTCCAGATCGTCCGGAAGGGGCAGCTGCCCGTGTTCTGTAATCAGTTTCATTTTCTCGATGCGGCTTTTTTGAACTTGTTGCTTATTTCCTGGGCAGCATTGTGCTCAGAAAGCACCGTGTAGGCCTTGATGGGATTGTCGCGCAGGGACTTGAATACTTCGGTCATCTCCTTGATGGCGGCCGCAGCACTAGATGATGAAGGGTCTCCGGTGTAGCCTCCGTCGGCGAATCCGGGCAGACGGTTGCGGGTGCTGCGGCGGGCGCGGATTCGCTCGATGGCCATTACGTGCGAATAGGCCTCCGGATCGCGCATCTCGGGCACAGGAACCACATACTCGCCCCGGTGGACTATACCGGCGGGCTCCAGACGGCCGCCGTAACCGGTGAAGCCGCCCTCGGAGTAGCCGCTGTCCTCGGGAATTACCGTCCTTACAGATGTGGTGCCGGAGGAAGAGGATGAGACGGTGGAGTTCTTGATGGCGTTGCGCTGCATGACGATGGTGGCTACCTGGGCGGCGGTGGTTGCGGCGACAAGGCCTGTATATATGCCTGCAAGGACCGGGTCGCCCTTTGCAGCCGTCCATGTCTGGATGATGGCCAATGCACCGGCAGCTATGGCCTGGGCTATCTGTATGCCCATGTCGATATCGGCGTATTTCTTCTGTATCTCCAGCTTCTTCGCCTGGTATTTTTCCTCTATGGCCTCCCGCTTGTCGGCATTATCCCCGGCAGCGGCCAATTCCTTCTGCATCTGAGCGTCAAGGGTAGCAGACTCGGCCTCCTGGATGCTGCTGACCAGAGAACTGATGTTGTTAAGAAAACCGGAAGCCACCTGCAGGCCGTTCTGAAGGGACTGAGTCTGGATATTGAAAGCCTCGGAAGCATACCGGCGGATCACTTCATTCCTTGCAGCCTGAAACTCTTCCTCTGCTATCAGTTTCTGATCGTAGAGCGACTGCAGCTGCGCCATCTCGTCATCCTTGTCGGCGGAGAGGAGCGTCAGCCTCGTATTTGTGTCCGCAAACCTGTTTTTGATCTCTCCAGCCTGCTGAACGTCAGAGGCCAGACGGTTGCCGTCCTTATCCAGAGAGGCCTGCATACCGGCCTGCTCGGCCTCCATCATCCTCTCCACCGCAGCCTCACTGTCGGCCAGCATTTTTTCCAGTTCCGCATTCAGTTCCTTGGACTTCTGAATGACACGGTCCAGAGCCTCCTCCGAACCGTCGGCCGCAGCCTGGGTGAAGCCGTCCATGGAGGATATCATGTTGTCCAGCACCGCACCGGTAGACTCCACGATATCAACGCCGAACTGCCTGTTTATCTCGTTCACCCGCTGCAGCCTCTCCATCTCGATACGCTCCAGCTCCCGGTTCATCTCCTCCTCGGAGATCTTACGCTCGACATATTGCTGCTTGTAGATATTGGTCTCCTCCTTCGCCTGTCTCTCCACCTCGTCCACAGCTTTCTGGTAATTCTCATCCTTCAACTCCTCCTTCAGCCTGGACATAGTCGTCTTCGCCCTGAGCGTTGCCTGCTCGAAATCAGCCTGAGCCTTCAGCCATGAGGTCTGGGCATTGACATAGTTCTGGATCTGCTCGTCATTAAGAAGGTCGTACTCCCGCTGGAATTCCACTACTCTTTCAAGATCATCAGTGGAAGTAAGCATCGCCCTCATTTCTTTTTCCAATTCTTCTATCTTCCTGTCCACTCCTGCAGCAAATCCCGGGCTATCACGATATGCAGCCCTTCGAGTCAGTTTCTGTAGATCCTTAAGTTCCTCCTCCAATTTCAAGTAGTCTCCTGCGGCATTTATCATTTCCTCATTCTGGAAATAATTATCGACCATGTAAACCATATCCTCCTCACTGAGATTTCCCTTGGTCTTTATTCTGATTTCCTCCAGCGCAGCCTCCCTGGCCCGTTCTGCCGTCCTCTCCTTTGTCTCCATGATCTCCCTCTCCAGTCTGAGTATCTCATTTGCTGCGGCTATGCGTTCCTCGTTGGACCTCGTGGTGTCCCGCATGATTGCTGTCTGTCTGGATATTTCAATATTGTTCCGGGTCTCTGTCAAAGATGAGGCATTCTGCATCTCGAAAAGGGCCTCCTGCATCTCAGCCAACTCGCGGCCCTCTCGATATGCCCTGGCGATATTGGAAAAGAAATTGGACCAGTCTCCGGAAGCAAGGGCCGTCAGGAATGTCTCGTAGCCTTTGCGCATTCCGGTCATCGTCCTATTCCATCGGTCTCCTATAGCATTTGAATTGGCAATTATATCCTGCCCGAATTTCTTCACGACAGCTAAACCGGCTGTCACGAATCCAGAAACAGCACCGCCTTTCAAAAAGCCCATGATTCTATCAGACAAAGATGCGTTTAATTTTTTCTGTTCTGAAGTAACTTCGTCAAGGCGTTTTTTCAATGTATTCCATTCCTTGGAATTGGCCGCATCACGCGGAATGGCAGCCAGACGTGCTTTGAGTTGACGACTATAAACATCCAGTTGCTGCATGGACATGCCGGTGATGTCCATGGAATCAGAAACACCCAAAGTTCCCACACGCACCTCATCCATCCGGCGGCGGACCTTGATCAGCTCATCGTTAAGTTCGTTCCAGCGGTCCGGCTCCGCCTCCTTGGAGAGGGCATTCAGTGTATTTGCCAGCACCTTTGAACGTGCGTTGAGCTGATTGGAAGACATGAGATTGATGTCTATACTTTCGGTATAGTACTTCATCTCCTTATTTGTATTCTTAAGCTGTGTCTGGAGTTTCGACAGGTGATTCTGCATCACCTTGAAATTGTCCGTGTTCTGGTCGCCGCGGGCCGCAAGGATACCGAGATCCTTCTGCGTCTGCTGTATCTCCTCCTGAAGCTGGGATACGGATTTGGCGGCATCTCTCATTTTTTCAGAAAAATCAGGGATGTCTCCGGAATTGATGACTACGTGTATATTCGCTATTTCCTCAGATGAAAAACTCATACGCCTGTAATTTTACAGGCAAAGAAAAATAGCGGCCCCTGCTTTTAAAAGGACAAATTAAATTCCGCGTATGAACTTGTAAACAAACACTCCCGCCCCGATTACAAGAAGAAGAACCAAGGAGCAGAGGGCAAACGGGCGGACAGTATTATCATTGACGAATATGAACAGAAACAGCATCAATGCAGTCAATGACAACCATATTGCTGTTCTGAGCCCGACAATCCTTCTTCTCTCATATCCGGCGATATCACGCATTCCCCGGATTATGAAAAAAGCACCCGTGGCAACAATGGCACATCCCAGTACTATTAAAAACACCAATACGCCCATACTTATATACCTTACAATTGCAAAAGTAGAAACTATTCCGCTGATTCGCAACAAAATCAGCGGATATCCGTAACCTGCCCCTCGATGGTGCGGACCACAGTCATCGTAACCCGTCCCGTCAGACCTCTCAGAAGTGCCATGTAGGTACCTGTGAAGAGGTATCCCCAAATAAACCTATTGTATATCGGCTCATAGACTTTCTTCTTACGCCCGCTGCGACCTCTCTTCATGTCCAGAAAACGGATATGGAGCGGATAGCTCAGGATGAGACGCTTTCCGAGGGCGTCGTTAAGCACCGGCTGCTGTTGGGTAGACTGCAGAAGAGAGCCGCTGCGGCTGTTGTACGACATGGCGGCCACGACCTCCTGATGCTCCAGCAGGTTGTTGGCTCTGGACGTGAGCAGGTCCTTGAAATATGATGATACCTCGCTTACCATGGCCATTAAATCCAGTCGACACCGCGCATCTTGAACATCAGGGTCCAGCCGTAGCTGTTGGAGAGCTCGCGGGCGTAGAACGGGGTGATGTCGTTCGGAAAGAGCATCCGGCGGATGAAGGAATCGGAGTCGTCGGAGCGCATGTCGTCCCTGATGGCGGCGATGATTCGGAGCAGGCGGTCCGAGACCAGCAGCTCGTCGGCCATGTCCAGGGCGGCGGAAGACATGGGCCGGGCCACCGTCACGGCCAGCGAGAAATCATCGCTCTTGACGTTGCGCAGATCCTCCGATGAGGTTATGCCTCCGTAGTCCACGAACAGATAGACACCCTTGACCTGGCCTATGCGCCTGGTCACGCTCTCTTCCTGGACTCCGAAGATGTAGTCGGTCAGTTCAGGAAAGCGGCCCTCCGCGGCAGCCCTGGCCCTTGTCCGCAGCCGGCTGTAGTCCTCGTCTCCGGATGCCTTGGTGAAGAAGCGGTCCACCACGTCAGGTGTGACGTAGCGGGCGAAATAAACGAATATGTCCTGCAGTATGTTCATGATTTGGTAATTATTCTCAATACCTGTTCTACACTCAAATTCAGTTCGGAGGCTATCTCCTGAGGCTTCATCCTGCAGGAGTTCAGCGAGTGGATGCTGTCGACGGTCTGCTTGAGCAGCACGTCGAGATAGGTGAAGAGGTTCATTCCGCCCACCTTGTCGATGTCACCGTAGCCTTTCTCGGAAAGGGTGTACAGTGATCCCTCCATGCCCAAAGGAGAGGAGTATTTCGCTCCGGAAGCACGGTGAAAGAGCAGGTCGTACTTCGGGATACGCGATATCCACTCGATGACGGCCTGGAAGTTGAGCATCACTGCCATCTTCTCCGTATGGGATATGTGGCCCGCCGGGCGCACGGAATCTTTTTCTCCAGGCATAGGGTAAAGTACGGAGAGCAGCGATGACAGCACCTCATCCGGATACTCGCTGTCCGCACCTGAGAGCATCTCCATCAGTCCTGTGGCGGTGACATACTGAGCGGCGGTGATGTCGGTGTGGGCCAGCGAGCCGCTTAGACTGAACGCATATCCCCTGCAGCTGCCGTCGGAGGGCAGAACCGGGAGCAGCTGCGCGGCAAAACACAGGTCGAAGCGCACCTGAGCCTCAAATGAGGAGGCCACCCTCACCTCCGGGTCGCTCTGGTCCAGCTGAGATGGCAGATGATGCCGGAGAAGTTCCTTCATCCCGTCGGAGAGGTGTTCATAGCGCTGGTCCCGGTATGAATAGACGTATGGCCAGCTGAAGACTTCCGAGAGCCGGAAGACATTCTCGCACAGTACCGCATTGCCAGGATCCTGCGGAAGTTTACCCACAATGGCCTCTACTATTCTGAACTGAAACGCATTGAAGTCACATCGCCCGGCACCGAACTCCAGCATGGCATCCACCACGCCGAGCCACTGCTGAGGCGAAAGCTCCTCCCACCGGGAGGGAAATTCCTTGCCGTTGATCCGGATCATATCGTAGCGTAGTATTTATTGCGTTCCTCATTGCTGTTTGCCACCCGGTCCGCTGCACCTCTCATCAGCCTGACCGCCTCCTCGATATCAGTGTACCATCCGTTGACCTCCGACATCAGGTTGGAATACAGTTTCTCCCGGACCTGCATCTGGGAGCCGGTCTTGGTGAACTCATGGGTGAGGTCCCATCTGGTGGAGCGCGGCAGCTCAGTCAGGTCGAACTTCATCACGGCCTCGGCCATGACATGCCAGCACAGGCAGCGCCGGATCCTGTCGAGCAGGGAAGCATCCTCGATCCTGGACAAGTCACCGGTGCGCGGCAGGATATTCTCCATCACTATCTTTCGCATGAGGAAGAGTACCTTGGAGTAGAAATACGGTGAGCGGTCTATCCCGTAGTAGTGGTCGAACTCCAGCGCATCGTGCACAGGCATGGTCTGCCGCTCCTGATAGAGCACGCCGGAGCTGTAGCCTCCTGTCTCCGGATTCTCATCGAGCCAGAGGAGAAGAGTGTCCATCGCCGCCCAGAACTGAGAGATGTACTCGTCCTTGATCTCCTCGTACTGGTACTTGTAGAGCTGCTGGTCGGTATTGCCCCGGGAGGTTGCCCAGAATATCAGATGCTTGAACATAGCGTAGTTCGCCACGGCCATCCGTATGGCCTCGTATACAGGTTCGCCATTTTCCTCCGCCAGCGCCAGATATACTTTCTCGCCCACAGTGTCCACCACAGCCTTGCGGGCAAGGGTGAAGGCCGGCCGCAGGGTCTCCAGGGACATCGTGCCGTCCACGCCCTGGACATATCTGCGGAGTTCGTCAGTATCGGTGAAAACTATTTCCATGACTTCTATATTTGGTTGTTTGCCATTCTGTTCTCTGGTGTCACGTCCTGCTGGCGGGCGATGGCCGGGCGGTAGAACCCGAGCCTGATGCCCGAGCGGTACTTCTCCGGAAAATTGAGCTTCAGGGCGAAGTTCACGTCGGCGCAGACCACCGTCTCGGGGATGGTAAGGCCGTTGAGATAGATCATGTAGTTGTAGTAAGCGTCGGAGCCGGACTTGGAGACGATGCCGTCCTTGGAGACGTTGGATATCGACGAGTCAAGGCCCTTGGACGAGAGCATCACCTCATCGGCCCGCTTGTCGTACTCCAGCATGGCCTCTATGAACTCCTTGTACTTCTGCGGTATCTCCTCTATCTTCCAGCGTTCCTCGCCGCCCTGGCCGTCCGAGTAGGAACGGGTGGCATAGACCTTGCCCTGGTTGCGGCCCGAGCCGGAGAGGAATGTCGTGAGCTTCTTCAGCTCGCGGCTGATGTACTCCGACAGCAGGTTCTCGCTGTACTCGGTACCCACCTCCATGTAGTCGTTCTCCGCGAACTTGACCCTCTGCAGATCCTTGCCCTTGGCCTCCAGTTCCGCGTTCGCCGAGCAGACATCCTCCAGCATGGCCTTCTTGGCATCCACCCATGCCTGGGGGATTATGATGTGAAGGCGGGCCGACATAGCGTTCTCGAGGTAGTCGTTGATGTAGGCCGGAGTCATGTTGGAGCCGTGGATCCAGTCCTTGATGCCGCGGAAGAACACGTTGAAGGCGTATACCTCCTCTCCGAACGTGGGGTTCTTGGAGTAGGATATCGCCGAGGTCGCCGCGAACGGAGCCGCAGGATCGAAACGGCGGTAGACCCTGTACTCCCCGGTATTGCCTCCGTCCCAGTTGCCCACCATCACATGCCTGAAGTCGGAGTCGGTCCAGTCGGTCTTGCCTGCCGGGTTGTGCGAAGTACACAGGCGGCAGCGCAGTTCTGAGACATGCTCCAGTCCGGCCACCGGCAGCGAGTGCCGGCTGCGGCCGCCTGCAGACAGCCGCCATGAGGAGAATACACCCTCAGTGTAGTAGAAGCTGCGCACGCACTTGTTGATGTACGTGCAGAAATCATCGGCCAGCCCGTTCTCACGCCAGGAGTCCAGCCAGTCCAGGATCTGCGCGTCCTTAAAATAGCGCCGGGAAACCCGGCCGTGCTCATCGACGCTCTGCCTGTACAGCACCGGTCCGCTGCCGTACAGTATGCGGATCTGCTTCTCGATGAGCTCGGGCAGGAGACGGTTGTCGGTGATCATCCGGGCGCAGACATTCGGCTCGAGGTTCTCTTCCCCGAACGGATACACGAAGTACCGGCCGACACCCAGCAGTGCCACCACTCCTGTACGCCGCTCCCTCCTGGCTGCGGCCATCCTGACCGGGGACTCTCCTATCTGGTAAGAGTAGACATCCGCCCCGGAGCGTATGTATCCTATGCTATTCATCATACCATATCAGTTTATAGGGTTTGTTGTCTTCATCGGAGAACGACATCCAGCGTATCAGCACCCTCCAACACATACGGTGCTCTCCCTTGTCAGTGTCGAAAAGAAAGTAGTTGGCACCGTCCACGCTCCACTTCTCATGAGGCATCTGAAGCCGGGCGCGGCAGCCCCGCAGCACCTGAAGCTCCGCAGAAGCCTCGCCCCTGGCCCTGGAGTAGGGATAGAAGGCAAGGGTGAAGGTCCCTCCGAGGGCCGTCACCGCCTCCGCCCTGCGCAGCGCGTCATATCCGGACATCGTATTTTCCATAGGGCAAATCTCACTCAAAATCCGCAACCTGAAAAGGACAGCCGGGGCACTGGAGGCCCGTCATATTTCCCCGGAAAGCGGCATGCGCAGCACGGCGAAAAATCAGCGGCTCCGGCCGCTTGTGTCCTCTTCCTGAAACGAAGTGACTGTATTTTTTATTCATCTTACTATCAATCACTTGATTAACTATAAATTTTTCGCCAAAACACCCCGCGACATTGCCGGAAAACCGCTCTACAAGGCCTGATTTTCGACAAAATCCGCCCGTGCTCCGCCGTTTTTCATGGGAAGATACCTCGAATACAGGCCGTACACCATATACATCAGGGCACTCGGAAGCTGCGGCGTTATGGGAGCCTGCTGGCTCAGCGGCACCCGTTTCTCCGGGGTCTTGTCGAGTTCCACAGGAGTGCTGCCGGGCACCTTCTTGCAGGATATCATCGCCGAGATGAGATTGGGGCACTCGTTGTAGTCGATGAGGATCCGGGGGACCTTCCTCTCGTCGTTCGACAGCAGCCTGCGCCAGAGGTAGTAATGCTGCCAGTGATAGATGGTGGCCTGACCGAGATTCTTCAGGCTTACCCGCCATCCCCGGGCCTCCAGCTGGGCCTTGAGCTCGCGGGCGTCGGTCTCGTTGACGCGCCGCTCGTTGCGCTTGTTGCCGGCGCGGTCGTAATACAGGTCGACGTGCCGGTTACGGGCTGAGCGGAAGAAAGTATCGAAACGCGCCGCCATGTCCTCTATATCCTCCGGAGAATAGACGAAGAACTCCTTCAGAACCCGCAGTTCATTGTCCGCCTTCTTCTCCTGCGCCGCCACCAGGGATGCAAAGGATCCGGGGTCGTATCCCAGGATGATCCTGGCGTCGGGATCGTAGTGCTTGAGGTATGAGGAGTCGATAGTAAAGCTGTCCTTGATGTTGCGCGACATCAGGTCTTTGTATATGTAGGAGTCCTCAAAGACATGTTTCTCGGTGCTGAAACGGTCAAAGAACATGTTCTCATAGTCCATGTCGTGGATAGAGCAGATGCTGGTCAGGAACTCCGACATGCTCAGGTTGGAAAACTGGTCCGTGAAGAACTTTGCACCGAGCACCTCATTGTTTACGAAAGTGCTCACGCGCAGATAGAAGAGGCAGTCCCTGCGCATGTCGTCGAGAAGGGGCCGGTAACGCTCTATCACCCGGCGGTTGCGCTCCACATCCTGCCCTCTCCGGACCGCCGCCATGGCCTTGTCCACATGCAGGGCGATGGTGATGATGTCCTCCACCAGCTGCCTGTCCATCTGGCCGGCATATCTGGTGAACCAGGCATCCTCTCCGAGCGTTACCCGGGCCGTGTCGGATACACCGGTGAAGCCGCCGTAATACGGAGACTTATGCACTCCGGCGGCATCCAGACGGCCCACACGCATGGCCGGGAATATCCTGGAGCGCACCTTCTCTCCGTCGGAGTGCTTCATCTCCTCGAAGAAGAAATGCACGATATTGGCTCCGGCGATGCTGTCCGGCTGGTCCGTGGACACCAGGCGTATGTTGAAGCCGTTGGCGAAGACAATGCTGTGCTCGGGATGCAATATGGGGTACCTGGGCTTGCAGAAGTGCCGCGGCAGGTCCTTCTCGCCATATACGAAATCGATGCCTTCTCTCATCAGAGGCCTGCCTGTGGTATCGGCGGCGCTCTTGTAAAATGAAATAAGCTCAGGGATGATGATGGACATCAGGCGGATATAGGTGCTGTGGCCGAATCCGGCGGTCTCACCGGGCATCGATGCGGCCACCCGTATGGTCCTCGGACCCGTCACTCCCTTGGTCTTGCCGGTACCGCGCCCGGCCTCGATGACCATGCGGTTGGAGTCCACCAGCAGCACAAGCAGCTGCATCATGTTGGCGTAGTACGCCGTCAGGCCGTCATCCTTCCGCTCCATCGTCTGTAACCTCCTCGTATTCGGCATCCACGCCGGCCTCGCTGCGCAGACGCTCCCTCTCCCTGTCAGTCACCGGCAGCTGCCCGATAATCCGGCCCAGCTGCTTCTTCTCATTGCGCCTGACCGCCTCGTAGACACTCTTCTTCCTGTATCCCATCCTGGTGAAATCCACATCCTCCGACACGATGAACACGGGCGGCTGCCAGTCTCCGGGACGGATGACATCCCGGTTGCGGGTACGGTACTCGTGTGCCTTGGCCGAGGCCTTCAGGGCTATATCGAGCCGGTTCATCTTCACGGCCAGACGGAAGATATCCTCCATGCGGTCCGCATAGTAGTTGTCCCACGCCTCGGCGGATATGTTCTCATCAATGTAGAAGAACTGAAGCGCATCGTAATACACCGTCCTAGCCTCAGAGTAGGTCATCGCCGGCCACTCCAGGCGCAGTGCCCTGGTGACACGGGTCAGGCTGGCACCCTGAAAATGGATAATCGACGATGCGGAATTGAGTTGGAGGATGTACTCACGCAGATCCTCCGCTATCATGTCGCCCTTGCGGGTGAGCATGAAGTTGCGCACCGTATCGCCGTCCAGCTGCCGCAGTCTTTCCAGTCTGGTACTCATATTCCGAACAGTTCCCGTTTCATCTCGTCCACCTCCGCCTGTAGATTACGCTCGTAGATGAGCTTGGCCGCGTCCACATCCCCGTTCACGGCCTGGTTCTGCAGGGCGGTGTTCAGATCCCTTCCCGCCTCCTCCAGACCGGCCTGATACGCCTTGCACAGGTCCGTCGTCGGATTCGTAAGGTCGCAGATAAAAGTCACCCGGTCCTGTCCCTTCAGTTCAAAGGCGGAGGCGACAGCAGTCACCGATGCATTGCGCCGGCCCAGTTCCAGTACCATTGACAGGTATTCCTTGCTATATTCTCTTTTCTGAGGCATAAAGGTTCATTTTAAGACATTCGCCCATCATCCGCTCACGGTCGGTCCATTTGTCCAGCAGCTGCCGGTACTTCTCCTGAAGTTCCTCACTGAGGCCATCGCGGCGCAGCCGTGTTCCGTATCTGGAAACATTCATCGCAGCCCTCCGGTACTCCTTCATGAAGTCCTCCGGGGAGGTCAGGAGCAGCTGCCTGAGCCGCGACATCCCGTCATCAGCCCTGACAAAGGGATGACGGCCGAGAAAGCGGCCGGTGCTGTTGAAACTGCGGAGCTCGTCAAAACACAGGCGGCTGCGGATGGACTTCTCCACAAGTTCCGCTATCTTCTCCGGAGTCGGAGCGCCGTCCAGCTCCCGGTCCAGCCTAAGCAGGTCCCGGTGAAGGTTGATGCGGTCCGAGTAGATCAGCTCCGCTTTCTGGACGGAGGGGTCTTCGAGGTCCCTCCAGTCGATTTTTGGGTACTCTTCTTTTTTGGTAAGTTTTTTTTTGGAGGTTTCGCATTGCCTAAAAAGTTCCCTGAAACATGACCTGAAGAGTGTCCGAATGTTTGCCGATGCTCCAGAATCTCCTCCCTGGTGCAGAACTGCAGGAGGGTGTAGATAATGTCATAAGACAATGTCGATCCGTTGGTGGAGATCAACGTCCGCACCAGCAGCGACGACTTGGGCGCATACCGGCGGAGAAGGTCCTTGTCGGCATCGATATGGGCATCGTATGCCAGTTCCTGGGCTATTCTGTTACGTTCTCTGTATCCTATGCTGTACATAATCAGATATTTTAATGTTAAAAAGCCGGGGCACGGGCATCACACCCGACACCCCGGCATCACGAAAGAATGGAGAGTATTACGAGGTCTGAATACGCGAGACTTCGACGAGAGTAGAAGCGTCCAGGACGCGGAAGATGATGGAGGATCCCGCCTTGCCGGTCCATGTGGTACCGTTGCGCAGGACTATGCCGTCGGTCTCCGCTATCTGGGTAGGATACGTTCCGCCGCCGCCGAGGATCTCGATCAGCCGTCCTTCATCCAAGGCGGAGAGGCCGGCGACTGTGGCGATGGAGGCGGCAGCCGTGTTGTCCGCGGATGTCTTGTACTGCGAGGCTCCGGAGACGGTCAGCGTAGTGGCATCGGCCGCGATGGAGGCAGCCGGCTGCATCTCTACGGTACCGGTATAGATGAGCGGCATGTCGAAGGAGGAGTTGCCCACGGTGATGGTGCTGTAACGTCCGTCCTTGTTGTTGAGACGCTCGAAGGTCTGCAGGATGTAGGGCGAGAACTCCCGTCCGTACAGATACATCTTGCCGGTGTCTATCTCCAGAAGCACGAGGTAGAACAGCTCGCCCTGGGCGTTCTCGAGGAAGTCGTAGACCTCCACCCTCTGGCCGCCGAGCACGAATGCCAGGGTGTTATCGACAGTGGAGGTGATATCGCCCTTGGAAGAGGTGGACTTGTCGTCAGGAGTGTAGGAGACTACCTCGAAGCAGTGCCAGTACTGGCCCTCCAGCAGGGGGATGGAACCTATCTCCCTGCTGGCATTGGGCTTCGGAAAGGGCTTTGAGCGGTCTACCTGGCTCTCATGGACCAGGTAGAGCTTGTAGTGGATCTGGCTGCCGGCGGTGACGCGGTCACCGACACGGCCGATATTGACCATTTTCAACATAACTCAGTGATTAGGCGGTTACTTTTCTCTCTACCTCGACGAATTTTGCTCCGTCCCAGTAGACTTTCAGGAAGTCGCCTGCAGCCTTGGGCGACCATGCGGCGGTGATGCCGTCGAACTTACCGCTCTTGGCGATGGTGGTGGCGTTGGTGCCGCCTCCGGAGCGGATGATGTAGACCACGCCCTGCTTGGCGCCGGTGATGTCGGTCAGGGCCGTAGCTGCGGCATTGTCGGCGGATGTCTCGAATACAGGGCCGTTGGCCGTGGCGGCACTGGCGGTCGTTGCGTCGGCTGCCAGCTTGTTTACGGGCATGTTCATGAAGATGAGCTGGTGGCTGCGGTCCGAGGCATTGAACGATTCGTCATCATCGAACTTCTTGCCGGCGAAGGCGGCCGAAGCTCCCTCCTTCCAGACGCTGTACGCCCAGACGCTCTCGAGGCGCTGCTCGAAATTCATACGGGTCATCTCGCCGGGCACATTCTCCAGCTGCATGATATTGCCCGGCAGGGTCATCCACATCAGCTTGGAGTTGCCCATGTTGGGAACCCATACGATGGGCACGTCGTAGTTGGGCACGCGGTTCTGGACACCGGTATAGTCGGCATTGCCGCCGTACTTGGAATTGTACCATGCCTTGAACCAGGGCTCGTGCTTCTTGTTGGTATAGAGAACGAAATCATCGATGTTGTCCACAACAGCGGCCACCTTGGAGACAAACTCCTCCTGCACGTCACCGATGTTCGATGAGGTGTAGTCGTTAACATCGGCATCGGTGAAAGGAAGCACCTTTCGGCCCTCCACATAGCTGTAGAGGCGGTAGATGACTCCGAAGGCCGCGAAATTGGCATGGGCGGTCTCGCCCTTTACAGGCTCCATGCGGTAGCCGTTGACCACGCGGTAATTCCTCTCCTGCTGAAGCTTGGTGGAGATATTGAGAATGAGCCACTCTATCATATTCCACTTCACGGGATCGGAGCCGGAAGTGTTGAGATAACCGATGTACTGTGTCTCGATCCACTTCAGGGACTTGAAGAGGTACTTGAACATCACGTCGTGCACCTTGGCCAGCTCCGGCTTGAGGTCTACCGAACCCTTGCTGACCTCACCCTCCTGATAGGCCTGGGAGAACTCGCCGAAGAAGACATTGGTCAGCACCTCGCCGTCCTGGATGTTGCTTCTGCGGGGGAAGATGTGGTCGAGGTTGGGGATCATCAGGATCCTGGCGATGAGGGCATCCTGCCTGCGTACCAGGAACTGCTCGCCGAGACCGGCGTCCTTCAGCGAGGAGTAATCCACCTCTCCGAGCTTGCCGGGAGTGATCACGCCCATCTGATAGAGCTCAGCGTACCTCCTGGAAAGACTGGCGGAGTACTTCCTGAACTCATCCATGAAGGCCTCCTTGTCCTCTGCGGTAGGATCCTCCAGCTGCCGGCCGTAGCGGGTAATGCGGTTCCACCTGCGGTCCATCGAGAACATCGGATGCTCGATGCCGAAGACATGGGTTGCGGTGTGGGCACGGCCAAAGACGTTGACCTCGCGGGTGACGGTGTCCTCCGGCCTGTCAGGCCTGGCCCTGGAGGCGAGCTCGCGGACCTGCCTGTTAAGGCCGTTGATGGCCCGGATGACACGCCTGGCACCGGCAACAGGGGACCCATCCGCCTCATTGACTTCCTCCACGGCCCCGTCATCCTCATTTTCTTCATCCTCATCTCCGCCATTGTCTCCGGACGGCTCTTCCTCAGACATTCCGTTGACAACAGCGACAATCTCCCTGTAGGCGGCGGCCTCCGCCTCGGTATTGCGCCACTCGGCGGCCTCGGCGGAGAACTCGGTGTTGAACTCCTCCTTCCAGGTCTTGGCTATCAGGGCGGCTTCCTCCTGAGTGATCTCTTTCTTTGCGGCCTTCTCCTGCAGGCCGAGTTTCTGCAGGACCTGGGCCAGTTTCTCTTTGAAATTCATAATGTCTATAGATTTGAGTTAAAAAAATTCATTACTTTCTGACTCTCCCCGAGATCATGCGCCTCCTGAAGGCAATCTTCGACACTCCTTATACCGTCAATCAGGCCGAGTTCCTCCGCCTCCCGGGCATAGTACAGCTCGCCGCGGAGTGCGTCGGAGCCGTCGGGGATGGTCCTGGTCGTGCGTATGTCCGCTATCATCGTATCCAGCATGGGATCGAGGAAGCGGCGGATGTACTCCTTGGGCCTGCCGTCGACGGCATCCCTGTAGACCTTGTTCTTCAGGTCGCTGCCGGAAGCATATATCTCCACCTCCTTGAAGCCGTTGGTGCGGTACCACTCCCGTTCATCGAGGAAACGGGCCATCACGCCTATGGAGCCGACTTCGGTGAAGGGAGACACCGCATAGATCCTGTCGGCTGCGGAGGCCATCCAGTAGGCGGCACTGGCGCACATGGACTCGCAGACGGCTATCACGGGTTTCGCGCAGGACCTTATGGCTGCGGCGGCCTCATGGCAGAAGAATACCTCGCCGCCCGGGCTGTCCACGATGAGAAGGTGAGCCGTGAACTCCGGTCTTTCCTCCACCGTCCGCAACTCATCTACAAATGTCTTCGTGGAAAAACGCCACCAGTGCTCGTAGAACACGGTGCCGCAGATATAATGCACGGCCACGCTGTCCGGGGCGGCATCGTCCTCCCACGGCAATGCCGTCCTGGGAACCGACGCAAGCCTACGCACGGCCTTGGCTGCCATCTCACGGTAAGTGTCCGCATCCGGATCCTGCACTTCGGCCAGGTCCAGCATGTCGAGGCACTGCGGATGGATGGATATTACAGTATTGGGTAGATTCTTGCCGGTCATTCCTGCTTTTTCTGCAAAAATGGCCTCATAAAGTGATGAATAAAAGGACGGATATGCGCTCTGAGAGCCCTGTAAGGGCTATAATTCCACCGGTTCAACGCTCAGGCACCCGCACGACACCACGTAACGGTCGGGATAGGGAGTGACGCTGATGACCGGAGCGTCCTCCTTGGTGCCGATGTAGCGCACCGAGCCGTCCGAGAGGGTCATCTCCACCACGGCCCGCCGCCTGTTGGCCGCCATCACGGCCGGATCGCTGACCACGGCGGAGAAATTCTGCGAATAATAGATACCGGAGTCGTCACTCTGCGCCTCCTGAGTGAAGGAGACCGGATCGGTAGCCATGAAAGCAAGAGGCGATGCATCCTCCTTCAGGGTGACTTGCTGCTTCCACTGTCCGGCAATGGAGCCGGACGCGATGAGACGGAAACGATGGGTAAAATTCTTCATAAAAATACTTCAAAAATATGGTCAAAACCGCTGAAAATCCTGGGACAACAACAGTGCTAAATATTGATTGAAACTAAATTTTCTCTTTGCTCCGTGGTGCTGTACCGGTACCAGTCCTTGCGCAGCATCTCATGCGTTATACCGCCGTCTCCGTCGGAGATGTTGTGGTCGATCATGAAGTTCTCGATCGCGTCCTTGATGGAGACGGTGTCCGTGTTCCTGAGGCATCCCCGCATGTAGTCGTGGAAGGTCTTCTTGAACTCCTTGTTCAGGAAACGGGCCACCACCCTCTCCCCTGTGCGGGAGAGGTAGCAGCGGAAAAGCGTGTTCACGGACTGGACGCGGTCAGCCGGTACGGAGTATGACTTCGCCGAGCACCTGGTCGGCCGCAGCGCAATCCTGATGTACTCCCTGCGGAGCTCTTCGGGCACCGGCTGCCAGCCCACGGCGGAGGTGATTAAGTGCTGCTTGAGAAGCCCCCATATCACCGAGTCCTTCCCGGGCACGAAGACATCGCCGCCCCCGGAACTGGAGACCACGAAGTCCCGCAGGTACCTTCCTACCCGCACATCGACGGTTATCATCTCTTCCATACCGCGAAGTTCCACAATTGACAGATTATTCAAATGACAGTCTGCAAGATACAAAAAATCCCGGCTCAAGTCGTTTCTTATTCATTTTAAATTTACTGAAGTCTTTTTCAAAATAATTTGACACTCTGACACCGAGGCTGTAACCATTCTGATAATCAGTGTTATATCTGGGTCAAAACATCGAAAAACATGTTTGACACCGAAAACAGCCCAAACAGGCCTAACTACCTGATAACGTGCGGTGTCAAATCGTTTTCGCATATACCCCCGAAAAACGGCCCCGGTGTCAGAAAAACCAAAATGACATAATTTGACACCGCAATTTGACACCGAGCAACACTCTTATTATCTTATACTTAGACCTCTTTTTATCCTCTTGGTGTCAAATTGTCAAAGGATTATAAAAAGAAGTAGGTAGAGTGATGAAAACCTTACGGCAGGATACAAAAAAAGCGGAGCCCCCACACCCCGCTTGAAAACCGCGCATTGCTGACACTGCGACACTCATTCATCATCATTGAATAGAGGCATGTCCTCCTCATCCGGCTCCGGCTCGCCGCGCATGATGCGGGCGATGTTGAGAGCTCCGTCACAGTGGGTGTCGATGTACCAGTAGTAGACATCCTTGCCGTCCTCCTTGCGGTGGATCTCGCCGCGTTCCTGGTCGCTGGGAGTGAGCAGCAGCTCGGATGGATTGAACCGCCACTTCTTGTACTGACACAGCAGGTACAGGCGCCTGGAAAAGGTCTTGAGCTTGATGAGCTCGGCGTACTTCTTCGGAAGGCTGGCCCGGTAGTCCTCGAACACGTCGTGCTTATTAATGAGGCAGTTCTGGCGGCCCGGAGTGAAGTAGTCCTCGGCCCAGTAGAGGAATTCGTCCGTGATGGCCCGCTGGAGGTTGCGCTTCTCTATCTTGTCCATGGGCGGCTGGATCCTCGTGCGCAGCTTCATGTATACGGACAGGCAGTTGAACATGAAGGTGTAGAAATCATCCATCTCCTGGGGAGTGTAGTCCTGGATGAGGTTCTTGCCGAACTCGGTCAGCGGCGAACGCTCGCTCATGCCCCGGGACGGATCCTCCGGGTGGTAGTAGTCCGAGAAGGCCACGAACCAGGTCCTGCGCCGCAGGGACGCATCGAACTTGTTGATGGCGTGGTTGGAGGTGAACGCCACCTTGGGAGAGTCCTTGTACTCTATGGTGAAGGCCGGGGCATACTTGGCGTTGACCGTCATTTTGCCGGTAATCATAGGCATGAAGCGATGCAGGTCTACCATCTCATTGAGGTCATCGAGGAAGACCGTATCGGTCACGCCCTTGATGACTCCCTGCAGGAGGAACTCTGTCTTGGAGGGGTTGTAGTCCTGGCCGTTGATGAAGAGCTGGCGGCGCAGCTGCTCCACCGAAGACACAAAGAGGGACTTGCCGGTACCGCCCATGTGCGTGCCCTCGTCCGACTGCTCCATCTCCATGGCGTAGATGGCGTACGGCTGGCCGGCACTCTTGTACTTGCACAGCAGATAGCCCAGGGCCATGACCTTATTGATGAAGTGCAGCTCATTCTCGGAGCGTTCCTCGTCGGTCAGCGGCACGCCCAGCTCCTCCTTCCGCCAGTACTGCCGGCCGGTATTCCAGACGTACTGCATGAATGTGCTGTCGCTGCGGTGGACGATGAGCCGGTACCGCTTACTGTCTGTCAGAGTGTCAATCTCCTTCCGTATGGCATTCGCCTCGGGGGACCGGGGGGCCGCGGCCCGGAGCCGGGTGAGCAGGGCGGCGTATTCGTCGGTGTACTCGATGTCGAAGAACGGTTCCCGGATGGAGATGTCGTGGTCGATGATCTTGTGCTCGTACACCATGCAGGAAGTGCTGCCCGGACGCAGCCTCTCGGTTCCTCCGGCCGTCACCCTGACCACCCCGTTGCGGAAGAAGAAGTATTCCTGCCTCTCGTCCCAGGAAGTGAAGTCCGGCGTTATCAGCTTCATCCTCTCCAGCGAGGCCAGGCGGATCTTGGGAGTGTTGTACAGGAAGTTGGCCAGTGCCTGCGTATAGTAGACGGTATGCGTCCGGATGTACTCGATCAGGTATTCGGCACAGGCGGAGGATATGGCGTTCTCGTCGATGAGGGAGACCACGTTGTCGTGAATGCGGCAGAAGGTATATCCCTTGGCGTTGGCCGTCGTGGGGATGCGGTAGAATCCGGCCGCCTGCAGGAAGGCGTACATCTGCTCGTTGTTGATGTCGTAGGAGTACTCGCCCGTCTTCTTGGACATCCTCAGGGTCCAGAACTTGAGCGAGCCGGAAAGCTTCATCAGGTCGGCGAAGAGCTTGTATGGGTCGGGCTGCTCGGGACGACGGAAGTGTACGAAGAAGTCCTTGGCGTCCTTGCACTGGCCGCCCTTGCGGGTGCGGAATGTGCGCAGCTCGTCCGGAAGGCGGATGACACGCAGATCCAGGTAGCGCATGGCGATGCGGTACATGCCGGCCAGGCCGGTATCATCGATGTCATAGAGGATGTACACGCTCTTGGCTATCCTCTGCAGCATGAAGAACTCGTGGGCGTTCAGATCCGCCGTCTCGGAGTTGAGCCAGCAGACATGATAGCCGGCGGCATGGACATTGAGGGCATCGGACGGGCCGCTGCAGATGATGAGCTCCTCCCACCTGGTGTCCTCGTCACTCCCGGCACCGTCATCCTGAGTGCCAGGATAGAGTCCGTCCCGGGCCTGGGCCAGGGCAGAGCGGAACTTGCGCTCGCCGAAGACATAATCCGCCGGCTTCTCACCCACATACATGAAGCGAACCTTGCCCAGAGGGATGTACAGTTTGCCCCAGTCGCCGTAGTCGTAGTAGAATATGGGATAATCCGGAGTTGAGGATATCTTCCAGCTCCTGCCCTTCTCGTTGCGCCTGGTGATGTAGTAATCGACCGGCTTGAGGCAGAGGTCGTCGCAGACCTGCTCGGTGATGCGGTATCCGAGGATGTCCAGCTCGGCCTGGGTGAACTTGCCGTCCGGCCGGACAAAGACCCTGATGCTGTCGGAGGGCTGGGCCGCCTCCATCTTCGGAGCCGGCTCCCCGGCCGGACCGGAGACATCCTCCAGCAGGTGTGGGGCGAACTTCCGGGCTATCCAGTCCAAGGCCTGCGGAAATGTCAGATGCTCCTCCCTCTGCACCAGCTGTACGGCAGTGTATGCCTTGGTGTCCGCTCCGCCCTTGTCCTGGAAGAACCACACGCCTTCCTTGCAGAAGACGGTGGCCGACGGATTGCGGTCATCCGGACGGACACGGAAGTTGCGGCTGCCGCCGTTCCGGAAGCAGGCCGAGGCCTGAGGAAAGTAGTACTGCAGGACAGCCTTGCCTCCCTCAGTGGCCGCGAATATATCCTCTTTCTCGATACGCTTTCTCATATTATCTTAAAAAAATAAAGCGGTCGCCCCGGACATACCGGAGTCACCGCTGCAGAAAGTGAGGCCGGCTGGAAGGCGCATATCCTTCCGGGCCGGCCCCGGTGTCTTAACAAACGTTCCCGCCTCACGGCGGTACAACTGTTAAAAATAGACTAAAGTTCCATGCCTACAAAAATTTTCTCACTTCTCTGCTGCAGTGACTCCGGTATGTCAAGGAACGTCCTGTTGTGTCCTCCGGCGGGGAGTCGGACCCCGCACCGCCCTACACTCTTTGATCCTGGTCCGGTACCCGTTACGGGCCGCTACGGAGGGAAATGGGCGGGATTCCGTGCTAGTCCGAGGCCGCCCGCCCGGGTTGTTTATTGTGAGGGTTGCGAGACTTCTGATCAAAGCTCCTCATCCGGGGACACTGGCCGTCGCAGGGGCGGAACTGTTCCGGACTGGTGCAGTTCCTGGTGCACTCCCCGCCGAAGAGGTGGATGCACTTCAGGCGGCGGTCCTCCCTGGCCTCGTCCGCGGTCATTTCCTGTCCTCCCTGATGAGGCAGAAGCTGCGGATCGATGCGAGTTCTATCGTGGTTATCGCGAATCCGTTCATGAGAATCATGTTGCCGTCCTTCACCTCCTTCAATCTTCCAATTCTGATTTCGCTATTCACAACGACCTGCAGCCTGGAGCCGCTGGGGACGCGGATGAGATCCGCCTTAGGATACGGGGTGTTATACTTCAGTTTTTCCATCGATACTGAATTTTAATTGTGAAAGCACTTCGTTTACCTCCCCGGCGGGCATTCCCTCCGGAGACGTGGCCACGGCGGCCGACCTCTGGCCGAAGCGGTCGTGGCTCACGTGGATGATGATGTCGTAGTCCTGTGTCATGATCTGTTTAGTTTCTCAGCAATACATTCATCTGCATATTTGATTGAACTGCAGCTTCCGCCATAGGCGGATACCGGATATTTAGCGACAATTACCCCGTCTTTCATCCAACAGCGGTATATATACGGGTATGATCCGTCTTTGAATCTCCCGAGGCTTTTTGCGGATTTCAGGGATTTGTGGTATGTGCCTGTTGTTTCTTCGAAGAAACATTTCTCATATTGTATCATATCGTTTCCATTTCCTTAATTGTGGCAATTCTGCAGGAGATGTCCTCCAGCAGAGAGGACAGCTCTGAGACGTCGGTGTCCAGGACGGAGGCGCAGCAGTGTGCCACGCGCAAGGCCGTCTCCTCTTTATTAGTGGTATCATTCGTAATGCAGTGCAGGTCACGTAGCACGAGCAGCGCGGCCCGTATGAGCTCGAGTCTTCTTAGTCCTATTTCCATAGCATCATTGTTCCCTATCTGTTTCTGAATCTCTTACTGGCTCCTCCATGTCCGGGACATGCAGCTCCGTGTCGCAGCCGAAGACTATGTCGCAGGCCGCCCGCATCAGGGGCTCCACGGCCTCCGGGGAATCATCCCTGGGGACGGAGACGGTGATGAAGATAGTTCTCTGACCGTCATCGTCAAAACGGTCCGCAATGTTCAGTCTGTATTCTCTGTCGTTCATCTCGCAGTGTTTTTAAATTGATTGTTGAATAATCTGTAGCTGATACCGGCCGGAGTGACGACGTACATCAGGGCGGCCATGGTGTAAGACGCGGCGGTAAGATCCCCGGAGGACTTCCAGGTACGGAGGGCGACGATGCTGACGAACACGCCGATGAGAGCAACGGCAGCGGTCAGCGCAATGACGGCGCGGCGGCCGTCGAAGGGTTGGTTGTGTGACATGATATTGTGTGTTTAGATGATGTTCCATAGCATATCGTCCTCCAGCGTGCTGTCGTCCCGACGGCCCCTGCGCACCCTTGATGACATGGTCCTGCCGGCTTCTCCGGATCTGCGCGTCCTTATCATGTCACCGTGAAGGCTGACAATCTGAGGAACCAGCAGGACCAACATCATCATCGCACAGATCCTTCGCCTCAAGGGTGTCCAGTCGACACTGATGTTGTATCTCTTTATGGCCCACCACAGGGACATCTCCGTGCGGTGCTGCACGCGCAGCTTGGCCTTGATGCCCGTTATGATGTTGCGGACGGTGCTGACGGAGACGGGCACTCCGCTCCTGGTCGGGAGATGCTCGGGGATCTCCTTGTCGGCCAGGCCGAGGAAGACGAGCTCAAGCACCTCCTCCTCCCTACGGGTCAGTCTCACTCCTTCCGTCCTCATGGCTCAGCCCTCCGCTATCTCCGGCACAATGTCCGTTCCGGCCAGTTCCGGGGCCCGTCCCCACACGCGGAAGATGCCGTAGTCCGCGAAGATCCTCTCGATGGCCATCTGCTCGGCCGGAGTAAGGCTGTACTGCCCCCTCAGGCGGTTGGCCCAGGAGGCCCTGGTGGAGATGTTGAGAGCGTGCATGATGCGCCGCTTGATGGCGGCCATGTTGCCGACGGTCACCTGGGACCATCCCAGGGCGAAGCTCGTGCTGTTTTCCATTGTCGTATCCATATCATTCATCGTGGCTTCCCCCGCCGGTATCGCTCCGGGAACCGTCACGGTGCAGGCCGCTCCTGCCGGGGGAATGTTGACTATATTTGCACTGTCAAACAAAAAACTTTAAATACAGTCATTATGTCAAAATTTATCGTACTGCACTCCACAAACGGGACTGCCGTCTACTTCAACTCTAGACACATTACCAGATTCTTCCGCTCAGACAACTCTACCCGGATACACGTCACCGGGCTGGAAGTCGCCGTTACCGTCACCGAGACTCCTGAGGAGATTCTGCGGCTGATTCAGGAGTAGTGTCCGCACACGCTCCCCGGTGCAGGATAAAACGGTATACATCCTTCAGGTAGTATGGATCCGGGGAGCTTTTACCATACATCTGCCTCACCAGCCACTTGCGGAGCCTTATGTCCTTCCGGCGGTGGTGCCGGGCGATGAGCCGCCGAATCATGTCCCTAATAGTCATTTTTATCTATTTTTTTATTACTTTTGTTGCTTTACATTTGTAAAGCCAAATAAACATTTGTTTAGCCCGCTTTACAAGTGCAAAGCTAATAGAATTTTTCTATTATATGCAAGATTTTTAAAAGAAATTTTCAAATTTATGCAAGGAAAAGACATTATAGGATTGATTTTAAATGATTTAGGAATCAAAGCACCTACCTTTGCAAGTAGCATAGGTTTGAAATATCAACGCATTCTTGATATTCAATCTGGAAAAACAAAGAAAATTTCCCCCACAGTTGCTGATACTATAATAGAAAAATACCCTCAATACAGTAAAATATGGCTTCTTACCGGCGAGGGAAGCCGAATTCGTGAGGACAAATCAGCCAATGTGCTAGGAAATAACAATGGCATCAATAATTCGGGAACAATCAATATGTCCCATTCAACCATTGACAACCGCTCATACTACAGCGACTCTCCGGATGTGCTGCGGGCCGAGATCGACCGCCTCGACCAGATAATAGAGACAAAAGAAGGCATAATCAAGAGCCAGGAGGAACGGATCAAGAGCCAGGAGGAACGGATCAAGAGCCAGGAGGAACGGATAGACAAACTTTTAGACATCATAGCCAAGAAATAATAACCATTAAAATCAATACAATATGAAAAAGTTCATTATAGCATTTTGCTCGATCCTTGTCTTGGCATCATGCTCAGCTGCAAGGATAGATGTAACGTATGTAGATTACAACAAATATTACCAGGACGGATTCCTAATCACTCCCGCTCAATACTACCAGAAATTCGAGCCCTGCGGTGAAATTTTCATCTCCGTGACACCCGGATACACTCAGAGCCAAACCACTGTTCAGACGACCACCATCAACAACAACGGGTACAACAGATACGGGAACTACGTCATCGGCGGCAAAAAGCAGGAAACGACACAGCAAACCACCGTTGTGACACAGAGAGACGACAAAGAGATTCGCACTATCGACGATGTCGTTGAGATCGCTGTAAAGGAAGCCAAGGAACGCGGAGCAAACACCCTGTCCAACTTCAAGTGCAATATAGTGTACAATCCTAACTTCAACACGATCATACGTTACGAGGTCTCCGGATTCTGCATCAAACGAAATGACAAATAACATCATACCATGGATACCATCAGCGACTTACGTAACAGTTTCATAGCACATTCCGTATTTTCAAGGTCCGAGCAGATGCCTGGCGCTTCACAGATGCATTGATTACAAATGAATAACTAATAACGCCACAATCACAATGACAGCAATAGTAGGAATTCTCAATAAACAAGGAATGGCAGTGGCTGCTGATAGTGCAGCGACTATAGGCGGTGGTATGAAAGTCTTCAATACGGCCAATAAACTGTTCGCCCTGTCGAAACATCATCCGGTTGGTATCGCCGTGTATGGAACTGCCACTTTTAACGGGTACATACCATGGGAAATAATAATAAAAGAGTATAGGAAAACCTTGAAAGAGAAGTGCCATAATTCTACTGCTGACTACATGAAAGACTTCTATAACTTCCTATATGATTTCCAGAAAAAACATATCACCAAAGATCAAATTATAGCTTTTTTGAATTACGATGTGTATGGAATGTACGAACGCATTTTTAAAAAAAACGGCAGACTTAAAGAGGCTGACGTTATTATACGCACCATTAATTTAATTAAAGTTAACGCCAAGACTACAGGGGAGGTGTGCGAGAAAAAAGAATACTCACGTTGTATATCTTCTAGTCTGGACAAGATTAAGGAAGAACTAAGCAAGGTTCTAAATTACGAAGAGATTGAGGACGCCCTTCTCGATATATTATTCTCATCAAGAGACAATAATAGAAAGTATCACTCATATATGTCTGGTTCAGCTTTCTTTGGATATGGACAAAACGAAATATATCCATCAATCATTGATACAAACGTATATGCCTCGCTTCCATCCAAAATTTGCATGAGGGAGGAAACCAAAGAAGCAATAAGCAATAAAAATCCTCAAATAATTCTCCCATTAGCTCAGACAGATGTAATACAAACCTTCCTTTACGGAATGGATGCAGAAACAGAAAATGTATTCTATAGTGGCATAAAATATGCTATTTTAAAGATAGTATCCCAAATGGAAGGTATAATACGGCCATATAATGAGGTTATAGCAAACAACATAAAAAATATGGACTTAAATCCACTATACGATAGCATCAACAGTATTATGGGAGATTACAAAAGGAGAAAATATGTTGAGCCCCTTTTGAATATGATTTCGCTCATGGACAAAGCCGATTTAGCGGTAGTCGCGGAAAACCTGATTTATATGACATCATTGAGACGTCACGTGGCTTATGTGCCAGAAAGCGTCGGCGGTCCTATAGATGTAGCAGTGCTTTCCAAAGGGGACGGGTTTATCTGGGTCAAACGAAAGCATTATTTTGATCCTAAATTAAACTTCCCCTATTTCGAAAAATATTTAAACAATTAAATAATGAAGTGTTATGAGTTTTGCTGTTTCTCCGGTTGTCAATGATTGTTTGGCAACAATAAATGAAGATACTATCTCCAAGATTTCAGACACCGTAACGGATAATTTGATGAAACAAATAAAGGAATCATTCAATCAGGACGAGGATTCTGAATCAAGGAAAGAAGACAATAATAATAACGACGCTACAAATAATTAGTGAATTTTGTATCAACTTACGGTTTTATTTAGAGAATCTATATGGATGCTAACAATAATTGGCCAAGACTTGAAAAACCCCCTGTTGTGATGGCCATAATGCAGTTGAAGTTCGATCAGGTTGCTATATCCCTTGACGACTTTGCTAAATATGACACGGCCTTAAAAAGGCTGTATCCAAACAGACGGGACAATATTCAAGTTGGGCTCGATTTCGGAGATGTAAATATCCCTCTCGGAAAATCGACAATCACAAGCCAGTCAGATGCAAAATTAAGGGCCCGCGTATACTTCTCCAACGATCAAAAAATAAAGTTCGAACTGTCTGAAGGAACAGTCAGTTTCACTGATGAGCGCAAGTATACAAGCTGGGACAATTTTCAGGAACAAGCAATCCGATCGCTATCCGTCATCAGCGACCTGCTCTGCAACATAGAGATAAAAAGGACTTCTATAAGGTTCATAAACAGCTTTACGTTCAAAGAGTTTGAAAATCCTGAGGATTATTTCAACACTGTCATTTCGTACAAAGAGGGCAAGGCCCTGCCATTCCCGCTAAGGCGTTACAGTTTCCGCATGACAATGGATGTACCTGATACGGACATGTATACAATATTAAACCAGGGAGTCGATCTGGTAAAGCCTGATGAGTACTCCTATACTCTGGACATAGATGTCCTGGACAAACAGCGTATATTCTTTGCCAAGGATTCTTTGTTGGAGATACTCTCACGGCTTAGAGAAATAAAAAACACCATTTTTTTCAAGACTCTCACAGATAAAACTATAGCACTATGCAATTAACAGGATTATCAAGAAAGTTCGTTCCTATAACAATCGCGGCAGGAGTGACTGCCGGTGCATTCTCATATTCCGACCTGGATGCCCACAGCGGCATTATATCTACTGCAAATAGCAATAAAGTGTACGAGTACATGATGTCTGTTGATGAGAGAGAATCAGCTGCCATATCTACAAAACTCCGATTCAAGGCGCTGCTGAACAGCTGGACAAAGCAGACAATGATACTCTCTTCTCCAGAAGCCATAGTAAAAAATGAAAATTTCCAGGGCATCATAAAAATGGGCAAGTCAGCGGTTCCTTTTATAATTGAAGAACTCTCTGCGAAGCCGTCCACACTTGTCTGGGCATTAAATTTTATTTTCGGAAGGAAAATCTCTGACAATCCGAATACTACAATTAAAGAGGCCTGTGCTTTATGGGTAAAAATGTTGACCAAATAGCGGAATTAATAAAAGAAATCTTCCCTAAACTTAAAAAAGATGCTGAATTTAAAGTTACGAGCAAGGAGGATGAGAGGTACAACTGCATAGCCTGGGCATACAACATCAATAACAGGTGGATGTGGCCAAACACCGGAGACTGTCCTTTTATCGATGGCGTTCATTTTTGGCCGTCAAATGAGATAATGGAACCCACAGTCGAAAACTTCATCAAGGCTTTTAGGCTTAAAGGATATGAAGTGTGCGACAATTTCAGACATGAAGAGGGTTACCAGAAAGTTGCATTATACGCAGTTCCCGGGACCGATATCTGCACTCATGCGTCGAGAGAACTTGTAAACGGGAAATGGACAAGCAAGCTGGGCCAGATACAAGACATACAGCACGGGGATCCTACAACAATCGAAAATGATGGCTACGGGAAGGTCTGCTGCATTATGAAAAGAGTATTTAAGTAGGCCTATTTCTATAACCATTCTGTAATCCTAGTGTTTCCCGGGACGGAAACGGGACGAATGACAATGGCCCGATTGAGATTAACAGCACGCAACTCCCAAACCCTTAACAATTTGCAAAATGGAGAAAAAAGGTAATAAGTCCTCTCTCCGCTACAAA
>ENA-OOXJ01000530-OOXJ01000530.1-human-gut-metagenome-genome-assembly--contig:-NODE-530-length-31613-cov-17.344033_pt1 | contig 31613 bp, 21 predicted proteins | sample MGYA00241587_ERZ501343 | MGnify/ENA primary metagenome ERZ501343 (study PRJEB25962, sample SAMEA2042918) | human gut metagenome | biome: human gut; feature: human-associated habitat; material: faeces... | reverse complement strand
TGCAGGGGGAGAAGAAACACGGATACAGAGCGCTCTCGATGCAGTGACGCTTCTGCGCACCTTCCGAAGGTGAGACGAAAATGCGAGAATTCTGCACACCTTCCGAAGGTGGGAAGGGTGCAAAGGTGGAAAGGAGTGGGGAAAACGTCCGGGATGGGGCTTAGAGCCTATGGGAGCGGGTGGATGGAAAGCGGCCGGCCTGCGGAGTCTACGGGATAGCGGGCGCCCTCACGCTCAAGCTGCGCGGCCATGTGCTCCAGCAGCGAGGCGGTCACATCCGGATAGCGGGCACTGACATCCTCGGTCTCGCAGGGGTCGGAGGCCAGGTCATACAGGACACAATGCGCGGCAGAAGGCTTCTCCGGCGACCAGTAGTAAATCAGCTTCCAGTCGTCCTCGCGGTAGGCGGTGAAATATTTCCCGCGGTGGTCATGGGGGAAATGCATAAGGAAGGTATCGGGATGGCGTCTGTCCTCCCCGCGCACGATGATCCGGCTGAGGTCGTGGCCGTCCACCGGATGGGTCTCCGGCACCCGGGCACCGACAAGGGCGGCTATAGTCGGGTAAACGTCCATGATGGTTCCTATCTGCGTACGGATTTCGCCCTGAGGAATAGGGAGCAGACGCTGTGCACCAGAAGTATTACGGGCCAACTGTCCACGGCGGACGGAACGGTCACCTCCAGGCGCAGCCCACGCAACAATGAACGGCACGCGGATACCCCCCTCGAACTCCGTGCCCTTCTTGCCCCGCAGCGGTGCCGAGGAGCCGTAACCCCGCTCCTCGCCTATGGGTGCGTCGGAGCCATTGTCCCCGAGGAAAAATATCAGGGTGTTCTCCGCCACTCCCTTCTCTTCCAGGAAGTCCATGATCTCCCCGAGGGAGCGGTCCATCCCCTCTATGAGGGTGGCGAATTTCTTCGCAGATACGCTGTACGATGTGTCGGCGTCATAATTCTGCATATAGCGGGGGTCCGACATGAAGGGGGCATGCACGGCATAGTGCGCCATGTTGAGGTAGAACGGCACGCCATCCTCTATGGCGCGGGACATCTCTTCCTCTGCCCTGAGAGTCAGCGCGTCGGTCAGGAAGACGTCGTCCTCGAAGAATTCCTCCAGGCCGGGGACTGCCCGCGAGCGTGTACCTCCGTAGAGGCCGTATCCGTCCCTACCGTAGTAGCTGCCGGGCTCACCTATCGAACAGCCGGCCACATTGACATCAAAGCCAAGAGCCAGAGGGTCCTCGCCCTGACTTCCGAAGGGTCCGAAATGGGCCTTGCCCACGTGTATCGTGCGGTAGCCCGCATCAGAGAGCAGGCGCGGCAAAGTATAGTCGGCACTGTCCAGGCCCTGCCAGTTCCAGTCGGGCGGACCGTAGGTGTTGCGGTTGTTGGACTCGGAGTAAATCCAGTTGGTGACTCCGTGACGAGTGGCATTCTGGCCGGTGAGCAGGCTGGTGCGGGACGGCGAGCTGACGCTCTGTGCGTAGAACTGGGAGAAGCGTACACCCTGGTCGGCCAGCCGCTGCATATTCGGCGTGCGGTACCAGCGGTTGAGCGGATGCTCCACAGGCTGCCCCTCCGGGTCGGTCAGAAAGGGCACCGAAGTATCCATAAGTCCCATGTCATCCACGAGGAAAACTATGATATTGGGCCGCTGCTGTCCGGCCTTTCCGGAACCGCTGCAGGAGACCAAAGCCAGTGCCGCCGCGGATACCGCAACAGCCGGCACGATTTCCATATTCTTTATTTTCATACTTTTAACGTATTGATGTCAAAACTGTTGTCCCTGTAAGTTTCTTCTTGTCCCATGCCTGCTGCCTGACCAGGCCGATGCCGCGGGCGTACCACGACACCTGACGGGTCTTTTCATTGACCATCATGGCCTTGGCTGTCATCGTCTCCTCCACCACGTAGCAGTCGAATGTCCCAGCAGGAGTGGTTACGGACTCCCGGCCGATGACTTTACGGTCCCTGCAGCCCATCTTGGAGGTGATGAACATGACTTTTATCTCTATTTCGTAATCAGGCAGTTCCATGCCCACAGACAGCTCCGCCGGTATACCCCGGCATTCACCGGAGACAGTGGTCCTGTCCAGAATCTCATTCATGGCAGCCTGGCTCTCCGCGTCCTCGCCGCCGCCCATCGCGTCCATGGACTGCCTCATGCCTTCCTGCATGGCCTCTTCCATGAGGGCGGCCATGTCCGTTATCACCTCACCCCGGTCGAATTTCATCAGGACCTTGGAACGGAAACGGCTGGAGTCTCCCTGATTGATGATGGTGGAGACCACTGTCGCCTGTCCCTCTTCAAAGTCTCCGATCATCACGGCCAGCGAGTCGGCATTGACAGATATCAGATTGCCGTCCGCATCCAGGTTCTCATAGACGAGCACACGGCCCGGCTTCGAGGAGAAAAACGGTTCAAGGCTTTGCCCGAGGGCCATCACGGTCATCACGGACATCAGCATAAGGCTCAGGGCCAGAATAAAGATTTTTTTCATCTGCGTGCGTTTTATATTATTGACAACGGAATCACTCTTTTGCGGCGGACAGGCTTATCCACAAGTCTATCTTGGGAAAACGTCCGAGGAAATGCTCCAGATAGCTGCGGATATAGCCCTCGTCGGTATACTGCATCATATTCGTCAGTTCGGAAAGCTCGATGCCCGCAGCCTCACAGGCAGCTTCCTGGGAAGAGGTGACGTAGTAGTATGTCGAGTCGGAGCCGTCGGGATAGTCCACGCTGATGCTCACAAACAGGTTGCCGCTGCCGGCCGGGGAAGACAGGTCGGTAATCACCGTCTCCCTGTCCAGAGGCTCAAGCCCGCCTCCGCCAAGGAGAATCTGCGCATCGGCAGCCACCGCGGACATTGTCAGGACCGCCGTCATGATAATAATTCTGAAGGTGTGCTTCATATCTGTCAATATTTGTAATGGTATAAATTATAGTCCCCGTCAAATCCCCAGATATCCCGGGTCTCAGGGTCAATATCAAATCTCATGAGCACCCGGTCTGTCCGGATTTCCTCCAGCGGCACTCCGTCACTGTCCAGGACCATGATACGGCTGCCCGCAGCAGGCTCTTCCACAGCTGCATCTTCCGGCACAGCAGACATTCTCTCTCCTGTAAAAAGTGCATACAGCCGCCCTTCATGACTCCTCAGAGTCGAATAGAGCGACCTGACTTCCTCTTCCCATCCTACCATAGAACCGTATATAACGACATCCCCGTACTGCGTCGCATTGTTCTCATTGACGCTGAACTCCTGCATATATTCATCCGGTCCCCAGGTGTTGGAAAGCAGGGTGCCGTCCATGGAGTAGATGCTGACCAACGGCTCGTAATAATGGGCGACGGCCAGGCGGTCCGTTTCCGGGATATATGCCAGAGAACCTTCAAATACAGACGAATAGGCCGGAGCGGGCAGATCGGCAGTGCCCTCCAGAGCAGGCCACTCACCCATGCCCTGCGGATTGTTGAACGTACTGTCATACACTACAAATCGGCTTACATCATCAGTTATGCCTTCCGGTGCCGTGTATATCCTGCCTTCTGCCATGACTACATCCTTCACGTGGCCCTGACTGAAACGGTCCTCGTAAGTCACGCTGCGCGAAGGCAGACCGTTGCCCGAAAGCACATCGCTCATGCGGTACACATTGATGCGGCCCAGCTGCATGTCATGGGCCCAGAAATATTCCCCGTCCTCAGAGACACCGGCACAGAACGTATTGACCGCCTCTCCGGGACCGCGTCCGACATGCTGAACCTTAGCGACGGTCTCACCCAAACGGAGATCCACCAGATGAATGAAATGATCACTGAACTGCCGGACTATCAGCAGCACCGAATCCACCATCAGCACATCCGTAGCCCCGAAAGCCAGCGTCCCGTCCATCCCGTGCGGCACCTCCACGGCCTCCGTCACCGGCACGTCATAGTCCGTCATATCGATATACTCCCCCTCTATCGGTCCCTTCTGCGCACACCCTCCGGCACACAGAACTCCGGCCGCCAGCACCGCCGCCGACAATATCCTGAACATAATCCTCATATACGGTTTTTCCATTTACCTACAAATATACGGTTTCTCTACATTACTCCAATAAAAATCCCCGCAGGGAGAAAATTTCCTGCGGGGACCTGTATACGATGCAGCTGTGCGCGGTTAGTCCTTGGTGGCGTTCTCTAACTTCTTCATGATGGAGAAAATGAAGACGGCGGAGATGACGCAGAGGGCGATGAGGATGAACCACAGTACCCAGAGAGGCAGACCGCCCCAGAGCATACCGATGATGGACACCATGTAGTTGCCGATGGCGGTGGCCACGAACCAGAGACCCATCATCATGCCCTTGTACTTGGGAGGAGCGACCTTCGACACGAAGGAGATACCCATCGGGGAGAGGAAAAGCTCGGCAAATGTCAGCACGAGATAGGTGGATATCAGCACATTGGGAGTAACACGCTGGAATGTCGCGCCTTCCTTCAGGGCATCCGGGGTAGGCAGGCCGAGGGAGCCGAAGACCATGATCAGGAAGCCGAGGGCGGCGATGAACATACCGATGCCGATCTTGCGGGGTGCGGAAGGCTCCTTGCCCTTGGCGGCGAGGGCTCCGAATACGGCCATGGATACAGGGGTCAGGGCCACTACGAAGAAGGGATTGAACTGCTGGAATATCTGGGGCAGCAGGGTTACGGGCTTGTCACCGAGGGAGCGGTAGCTGAAGATCAGGGCCACGATGGAGGCCAGTGTCACCAGGCCGGCAATGAGCTTGCTGCGCTTCTTCTCGGATTGGAAGATGGCGAAGGCTCCGTACACAGCGATGATGATCAGCACGAGGTTCAGCACATTGGCCAGAATCCTCGACAGGCCGGTCATCTCGGTAGCCGTGTAGTCACGGGCGAAGAAGGTCAGGGTGAGACCGTTCTGCTGGAAAGCCATCCAGAAGAAGATGACCACTGCGAACACGAGCAGCAGGGCGGTGATGCGGGACTTGGTCTGCTCCTTGGTGAGCTCGACGACGGGCTGGGTGCTCTTGGCCTCGAGCTCGCGCTGGGTCACGTCGGCATGCTTGAAGCTCTTGCGGAAGCCGAAGTAGATCAGGATAGAGAGTACCAGCGACACACAGGCCACGGCGAAGCCCCAGTGATAGGCTCCGGCGAGCACATCGATGTAATGGCGGGAGAACTCGGTAAGATCACCGGTTGCACCCTGAGCGGCAGCCAAAGTCTGGAAACGAGTGAGGGCATCGGGAGCCATCGAGGAAGCGCCGGCCAGGTACTGGTTGGCTAAGGCGGGAATCTCTCCGTTGTATGTCAGGCCCTCGCGGGCGAGGCAGAACTCAGTGATCTTGGTAGCCGCCGTGGGAGCGAAGAGCGAGCCGATGTTGATGGCCATGTAGAACAGCGAGAAGGCAGCATCCCTCTTCGAAGAGTACTTGGGGTCATCGTAAAGGTTGCCTACCATCACCTGCAGGTTGCCCTTGAACAGGCCGGTACCCACCGCGATGAGCAGCAGGGAGCCGAACATGGCTATCTTGCCCACTATGTCTCCTCCGGTCGGGATGGCCAGGCAGAAATAGCCCGCGAACATGACGATGATACCGGCAACAACCATCTTGCCGTAGCCGAACTTGTCGGCGAGTATGCCTCCTATGAACGGCATGAAGTACACAGCCGCTAAGAAGCCCGCGTAGATGTTGGAGGTCACTGCCTCCGAGAAACCGAACTTCGCCTGCAGGAACAGGGTGAAGATCGCAAGCATCGTGTAATAGCCGAAGCGCTCGCCCGTGTTGGCAAGGGCGAGCGCATACAGGCCTTTGGGTTGACCTTTGAACATATCAGTTTATTTTAACAAAACTATTCCTGCTGCATGGTGATCTTCTCCAGCCACTTGACCATGCCGAGCATGACTCCCATGGAGATGAGGCATACCACCATGAATACGAACCAGCACATCCACTGACTGCTGAAGCTGTTGTACATCAGAGGGCCGATCCAGATGAGGAGGTTGCCGACTGCTGTAGCGCCGAGCCACAGACCCTGGCAGATACCCTGCAGGTGCTTGGGAGCCACCTTCGATACGAAGGACAGTCCGAGGGGCGAGATGAACAGCTCAGCCACAGTGAGGAAGAAGTATGTGACGATCAGCACCCAGGGTCCGGCCTTGACGGCATTCTGAGCGGCTACGTCCCAGCTTCTGAACTCCTCGCCGGAGGGATAGCCCATAATGAGGGAGAAGATGGTGAGGAAGAGGTAGGCAATAGCGGCTATGAACATACCGATAGCGATCTTCCTCGGAGTGGAGATATCCTTGCCTCTTCTCTTCCTGAGAGCGGAGAATACCCACATCACGATAGGAGTGAGGGTGATAACGAAGAACGGGTTCACAGCCTGCCAGATCTCGGGAGCGATGGACTCGGTGGTCACGAAGTCACGGGCAAACACTGATAGGGACTGACCGTTCTGATGGAACGAGAACCAGAAGAAGATAGCGATACCGAGCACTGCGAACAGAGCGTAGAGCCTCTGCTTGATCTCCTTGGCCATAGCGAGCTTCTCTTCCTGAGTGTACTGCTCCACGACCTTGGCCTCTTTCTTGGCAGGGTTGGGCATGTTCTTCTTGGTGAAGACGAAGATGAGGAGGGATATCAGCATGGCGGCAACCGACGCGAAGAACGAGTAGTGAACGCCTGTATTGAATACGTCGAGATAGTTCTGGGAGAATGTCATCAGGTCACCTACAGGTGCTCCGTTCTGCATTACGCTGGCAGCGAGCTCCTGGAACTTGGAGAGCTGGTCAGCGGCCATGGCACCGTCAGCGTTGATATAGGCGTGGCAGAGTTCGGGCAGACCGGCATTGTAGGTCATGTTGTTGACGCCTAACCACCAGCTTCTGAGAAGAGGAGCGATGAAGGGAGCTACGAGACCTCCGATGTTGATGAAGACATAGAAAATCTGGAAACCTGAGTCCCTCTTGTCTGAGTACTTGGGATCATCGTACATCTGACCCACGATGGCCTGAAGATTTCCTTTGAAAAGGCCGTTACCGAATGCAATCAGCAGCAGTGCACCGCAGGTAAAGGGCAGCAGCCAGCTTGTGTTCTCGGGAGTGGCGAGGATAGGGATGGAAAGGAGCGCATATCCTACGGCCATCGTCACTAAACCGGACATAATGGTTGCCTTGTAGTTCTGAGTCTTATCCGCGATATAACCGCCGATAAGGCTGAGCACATATATCAGCGCATAGAATACTGCATAGATCACACCGCTGGTCTCGTCGCTAAGTCCGAACTTTGAGCACAGGAAGAGCAGCAGCACGGCATTCATGATGTAGTAGCCGAATCTCTCACCCATGTTGCTCAGGGCAGCGGCCAGCAGGCCTTTGGGATGGTTTTTGAACATAATCGTTAATTGGTTTTATTAGTGAATATTAAGTTGATTTCTAATAGTCGGCAAATATAAAAATTTTTAAAATATCTCAGAAGATATTCATGATATAAATCACACCCAGCGTCACTCTGTGCTCCTGCCTCGGGGAAACTCCGAGAAGTGAGCCGTTTTCCATTGCGCAGGCGTTGTAATAATTGTAATGTATGAAGAAACGGAAGTCCCGGCTCTTAGTAGGCATATATTCTATGCACGCCTGTCCGTTCCAGCTGGCGCGGAGCATCCCGGCGGGCACGTCCCCCATCGGACGGTACAGTCCGCCGTACTCCCTCGACCCCTTGAAATACATCGAGAAGGACGGGCTGAGGAAAAGATGCAGATACCCGATAGCCGAGATATAATCCACATTCTGAAGAGTCCGGTAGTCCCCGTCAGGGCCGACAGGCGCCGCGGAACTAAGCACGCCGTTGATATCCAGTCCCTGACGGGAGTAAATCAAGTCGAGATATACTCCCCACTTCTCGCTGCGGTAGGACTGTCCCATGGCGAATATCCACATATCCCGGTCCACCGCCTGAGTGCCGTAGGAGGCTGACCAGCGGAATTCTAAGGCATTGTTCAGGAAATTGCCGTTCCAGTTCAGAGTATAGAGGAAAGGCGCCCGGGAGCTCTCCACCCCCTCCGGCAGCCCTCCGTGATAGAACTCATCGTCCCAGAACCCCCGGATATTGGACATCTGCAGCGCCAGTTCCTGCGTCGGAGTGATGTGCCATGTAGCCATCGCCCCCATCTGATAGCAGGGCAGACTGCCGCCGAAGTCGCTGTACTGCACCACATAGACCGGCGCAGCCCAGAACTCCTGTCCTCCGATGGCATGCACCTGTTTGCCGAAAGTCAGGGAAAAATGCTGCCGCGGCCTCCATGTCATGTAGGCGTAGTCGATGGATTCAAGGAGGTTATCGAAAGTATTGGAACGGAAATTGGCATTGAAGCTCTGACGGAAATGATAGTAGAACTCCCGGTTGCGGCCGAATGTTCCCTCGACATTCCACCGGAAATTGTCCATGCGGAAGCGGGCGGAAGCCTCCTCTCCTCCGGGCATCTCAGCACGGAGGGAGCCCCTCATCTGAAAGGAGAGGTCGTGGCTGCTCAGAGGGAAAATGGTGTCGGTCAATGTCCATCCGGCCTTCTCCGCCGGAAGGGCGGTATCAACGCTGTCAGGTGAAATCCATGCCGCGGACAGCAGGGCGGCGGGAGTCATCAGGAAAATCAATAGCAGAATCAATTTTTTCATAGGTTTCAGCACTTTATGTCTTCGTAATCTATTCTATCCGCTCCACAGAACGGGCATAATAACTGATTATCCTAACCGTGGAGGTATCTGAGGCAAAGACCGAATACAGACCCTGCTCTTCCTGGGCGGGATCTCCGGTGTAGTCGTCCCCGGGCTGCCACATCAGGTGGTCCTCGGAAGGCTCGGCGAGACCTCCCCATCCCCAGAAATTGAATCCGGCCAGGAGTCCACCTCCGGCAGCCTCGTCCACTATCTCCGAAAGCATGGCGTCATAGTATACATCGCGCATGCTCACCGATGTACTGCGGGAGAATCCCACGCTGTCCCTCGGGAAGCCGAACTCCTCGACCACCAGGGGCTTGCCCATGCGGCGGGCTATCTCTATATGCTCCTGCAGATATTCGCGGGAGAGTTCCACGGCGGGCGCCACGTTGCCCGAGGCCATGTCCTCCCGGGAAGTCCAGCCCCAGTTGAAGGGCCAGATATGGATGTTCAGATAGTCTATATAGGGCGAGCGGCCTATCTCCTCCCAGAGGCCCAGATCCACCTCGCAGCCGTACTTGCCCTCGCTGCCGACGGAGACCATGTGGTTGGGGTCTATGGACTTGATCAGTTCTGCAGTGGATGTGAGCCAGTCGCGGAAAGCCTCCTTGTTGTCAGCGGCAAATGGCCGGGGCTCGTTGCATATCTGCCACGAGAAGATGGCCGGGTCATCGCGGTAGGCCTTGCCGGTAACGGTGTTGGTGCGGGAGATGATGTCCATCACGTAGCGGCGGAAGAGAGTCTTCGCCGAGTCCGAGCGGATGAAATCAGCCACATAGTCCACGTATGTATTGTAGCCGGCCACGCGCGGCAGGGGAATGTCCCCGTGACCTGTCCACTGGAGATACTGCGAGTAACCGCCGCTCCACTCCCAGGCATTGTTCAGATAGAGCACTGCCTCCATATTGCGCTTGCCGAGCTCCACGAGAAAATAGTCGAGGCCGCGGAGCAGGGTGTCGTTGTATTTCCCCGGGGCATACTGGAGCGTAGGCTCCACCTTGGTGTACACTCCCCTCGGACCGTCGGAGCCCACCAGCACGCGCAGGTTGCGCACTCCCATCGAGCAGAGACTGTCTAACTCGCGGGTCAGACGCTCCCGGTCGCCACCGCTGCCCTCCGAGGCAAGGATAGGGCCGTACCAGAAATTGGTCCCTACGAAATAATACGGACTGCCGTTCTTGATGAACTGCCCGTCCTCTATGCCGATAATATCGGCTCCTCCCCTTCCTGTGCAGGAGATGATAATCAGGGACAATGCCATAGCCGAGGCCACGCAGGAAAGGGAGCCCTTAGGATTGCGGCGGACCTTCCCGGCCCACGAGCGGGCGCGGTAGGATGCTGTCCAGAGTTTGGAGGCATACCGCCATTTGCGCTGGGTGGAGCGGAACGGGGTGCCGCCCCTTATTGTCCCCTCAACCACTACTCCGACCACATCGGAGACCGTCGCGCTGATATAGGGAGAGCTGCCGCAGTCGCACCGCAGCAGGAGCAGAGTACCCCATACATGGACCGCCCTAAGCAGACGGAGGGAACGGTCCTCTCCGGTACGGACGAGCACCACATCCCGGCGCCGGACAGTGATACGGTCCTGTGCCGCCGTGACATTGCGCCACTTGCGGCCCGGCACGTCACTGTGCGACTCGAAAGCCCGCAGCTCTTCCTCCGAATAACGGTGAGCCCTGTTGAGCCTTACGGGAGCAAGCAGGACGCTGTCCTGGCCCGGGCGGAAGAAAGGGCGCATATCCTCCTTCATAACCGTGAGCCGGACAAAAGCACCGCGGTCAAGTCTGGCCGCAGCCTCGCTGTAGTCTGATACTGCAACTGCTGTCATCTTTCCTAACTGTTTCAGGTGGTTAATCCTTGAGAGAATACTCGATAGTGGTAACGACCCTCACTACTTTGATATGGGGAGTGTTCTGATCCCGGTCCGAAATCGAGAACTGGCCCTGAGAGGCCGAGCGGATCTTGCCGATCCTGCTTTCGGAGTCCTCGGCGAACTTCTGGGCTGTGGCCCTTGCGTTCTGAGTGGCCTCGGCGACCATTTCCGGCTTTATGTCGTTGAGTCCGTTGAAGGAGAATACGGTCTGGAACTGGTAATCATCACCGGCTATAGCCACGCCTTTTTTAAGCAGGTCTCCCTGCCTGCTCATCAGGCTGCGCACCAGGTCTATCTTGTCGGAGGCCACGGTCACCACCGATACCGCCTTGTAACGGTTGGGGTCCTCGTTGTTGTAGCCGTATCTCTCGGCCTGAAGGTCGGTCACCGAAGCCGGGGAGACAGTTATCTCGTCCTGGGGAATGCCGTTGGATGTAAGGAAGTCCACGATGACGGTGTTGGAACGCTCTATCTCGTTGTACAGCGAGCGCAGGTCGTTGCCCGCTAATCTGTAGGCCAACGGCCAGATGACCTGGTCCGCCACCACCTCCCTCTCCGAGAGGCCCTTAACCACCACGCTGCGGTCCCTGTCCGCAAACCGTCCGATACCGGCGTAGATGAACCATCCGAGGACTATCAGCCCGAGCATGATGGAACCTCCGCCCAACTCAATTTTCGTCTTGGAAACTGTGCTGTTCTCTGCCATAAGGTTTAAAATTTCAGTACATCAGACAAAGGTACAAAAATTTTGCCTGAAATCCCAAAATTCAGGGACCCGATGCTACAGATTTCTATTTTCCCCCTTTCATTCTGTCAGAAAAGCTTGTAACGCAGGACTGTCAGCGGAAGGTCTCCCCTGTCCGTAACGCAGGCGTAGATTTCGCCCTCTGTACCTGTACTGCTGATCTGAGTCATCACGTTGACTCCGTGAATCCGCCAGCTGCCCTTGAAATTGCCGTCCCAGTCCATGACTATGAGCGTCATGTCCTTGAGGGTAGGATCTCCGCCTGCAAAAGCCACAAACGGCATTCCGTTCTTTATTTCACCTTTCGCCACAGGGTGACCGTCCCCCCTCATCGTACCGTCATACAGCAGATATATGTAGTTGTCATCCGAGCAGGACGACACGTATGCGTATGCTTTCCACAGCTTGAAAAACAAGAACTGCTGTCCCTCCTGATAGAAATACTCCGGGAGATCTTCCCCTGGACCGGTGACAGTCCGCCGCAGATTCAGCCCGCCGTCATACAGCTCCACGAGAGCGCATGAACTCTCCACGTATGCGATACGGTCCTTTACGTTATTGGTCAGAAGGCTTCCCTGATAAACATTGACCGTACTGAACTTATCCTGGCTCAGTCCGTAATCAGTATTCGCATCCGGGAAAATCAGTTTCGGTTCTCCCTGACTGATACCAAGATCCGTGCTCTCCAAATAATAGGGATTGACCGCCAGCAGACTGTCCCCGAAGGTCACTACCTTCGTGAGAAGTCCCGAGATACGATAATCGCCTACTTCGGCACCAGTCCCCGCCGCGGCGACAGGTATGACATAAAGCTTCTGCTTATTGCCATCCCGCACATACACATTGCCGTCCGTGACCGCCACTATCGGCATAAGAACCTCCTGCGGCCCGTTACCGTAGTGCAGGTAATCTGCCGTCGGCTCCAGTGTCCTCACATCATATACTCTCAGAGAATACCCGCTCCTGCCCTCCATCTCACACATCACGTGGTCAGGGTCCATCATCCATGCCTGCCTCACATACACCGTATCCGGCAGCACGCAGACAGTATCAGGCACCGCCTCCAACGCCCCGTCCAGCACCTGCTTCTCCGTCAGCACAGTCACATTCTCATCCGGCTGCCCGCTGCAGGAGCACACCGCCGCGCATATTGACAGCGGACACAGTACATACATCGCAAGCATTTTTGCCGCTGCGGCAGCTTTCACTTTTACCTTAGCAGTAATTCCGTCAAGAGACATTTTTCTCATCGTTGTAGACCTTGTTTTCATAGACTCTGACATTTATTGATAATTCATTCATGAATTAAGTAATGAACTTTACAAATATACGAAAAAAAAATATTCTTCCAAAGTTTCTCCTTGTATTTTCTTTCTGTATATACCTTCACTTATCATTTGTCCTTTCCCTTTGTCCCCCTGCCACCAGATTCCCCTGATCGAAATGCGCATTCGTATTTCCGATTACCGGAAGGTGCCGACAAAAGCTGATTTGAACCGGCACCTTAAGGACAGAAATCCGGGGTAGGGCCGGAGAGAACCTACTCTGACACTGACTGACACATAACGAAATCGAGAAGGTGGTGGAGAGACCGCTCTTTCCCCGGCACCTTCCGGACGGGCATTCAGGACAAGGCCGCAGAGAAAGGCCTCTGACGCGGGTCTGATCATAACGAAACCGAGAAGGTGACGGCGAAAGGTCGCATCAGTCGGCACCTTCCTGAACGGAGCACGAGGCAACACCGGCGACAAGCGTCGCTCATAATTACTCCTTCCGAAGGGGTTGAGAAAAGCCGGGAATTGGACACCCCTTCCGAAAGAGTGCTTCCAAAGAGTGCTTCCGAAGGAGTAGAAAGGGCGCAAAAGAAAGTGTGGCACCACAACGGCACCGATTCGCGGAATTTGCTGCCGTTGTGGAAAAGGGATAGAAAGGCAATGCCGTCTACAAGGCCTGCAGAACGGGTGCTGCGGAAAAGGACATTCCACAACGGCACCGAATCACGGAATTTGCTGCCGTTGTGGCAAAAGGGCAGAAAGGCAATGCCGCCTACAAGGCCTGCAGAACGGGTGCTGCGGAAAAGGGCCTTCCACAACGGCACCGAATCACGGAATTTGCTGCCGTTGCGGCAAAGGGGCAGAAGGGCAATGCCGCCTACAAGGCCCGCAGAACGGGTGCTGCGGAAAAGGGCCTTCCACAACGGCTCTGATTCGCGGATAACACTGCCGTTATGGAAAAATGAGTACGTATGGGGCAGCAGGGAAAGAGTAATTTTTTTAAATTTGCCTGACAAAATACTACACCTATGAATGCAAGACACATATTATCGGCATCTGCGGCCGCGCTTACAGTAAGCGTTCTGACCGCACTTCCACTTTCTGCACAGAAAAAGCCTCTGGACCACAGCGTCTACGACACCTGGCAGACAGTATCATCGATACAGAATCCCTACGGCGGCAAATGGCTGCTGTACAACGTTACCCTGCAGGACGGGGACGATACCCTCCACATCTACGACATCGCGAAGGGCACGGTGGCCTACACCATCCCCAGGGGCAGCGGAGCCGTCATCTCCAAGGACGGCACCAAGGCCGTGTACATGCTCGAGGCTCCGAAGCACGCCACACGGCAGGCCCGCATCGAAAAGAAAAAGCAGCACGAGATGCCCAAGGACAGCCTGGTTATTCTCGACCTGAAGTCGGGAGCCAGGACCGTCCTCCCCGACATCGACCGGATGTACCGCGGGGATGACCTGCTGAGCTTCATCGCCAGCCGCCAGGCACAGACCGAAGCATCCGGCAAAGGCGGCCGTGAGCTGTACATCACCGACTTACGCACACTGAGCACCGATACGCTAAAGCATGTGGACGAATGCATTTTCTCCGCAGAGGGTGAGAAGATCCTCTACGCCACAGAGCCAGCGAAGGAAGATTCCCTCGGCCAGAGAGAGCTGCACCTGATCATCCCCGCGACAGGCGAGGACCGCATAATATACAGCACTCCCAAGGAAGGCCTGATATCCGGAATAGAATTCAATGAGGATGCCACCGCCGCAGTCTTCTACTCCCGCCGCGACACCTCCGAGGCCGCCAAGGACCTCCGCGACATATTCTACGCCGACCTCACGGCAGAGGAGCCGGAAACAGAGTGCATTGTACCCTCAGACGCGAAGGGCATCCCCGAAGGCATGGGCATCAGCGACAAGGCCTCCCTGCGCCTGAGCAAGGACGGCCGCTATATAGTGCTTGGGGTGAAGGAACTGCCCGAGCCTGAGGACGAGACGGTGCCGGACTTTGAAAAGGTGAAACTCGACATCTGGAAATGGAACGCAGACTACCTGCCCACTCAGGAGAAAATCAACCGCAACCGCATGGCCCGTCAGACCTACACGGCCATCTATTATTTCGACAAGCCCGGACAGATCCTGACCTTAGCCGACGAGGACATGCCGTCGGTACACATCCCCGAGGACCTGACCGGCAACACCGTCTTAATCCTCAACGACAAACCCTACAGAGTGGAGCGCCAGTGGGACCCCACCCCCCGCTACGACCTCTACCGCCTCGACATCGGGACAGGTGAGCGCGAGCTGATAAGCGAGAACCGCACCGTGCGCAGCACCCTCTCCCCCGACGGCAGCTACGCCGTAATGTTCGACTCAGCGGACAAGTGCTGGCATCTTTACAGCATTAAGGACAACACCTGGAGGAACTTGACCGCAGACGTACCCGCCCTCTTCTGGGACGACGAGGAGGACACCCCCTCCGCAGCCGGCCCTACCGGACCCGCACTCTGGTACAAGGACGGCTCGGCCCTGCTCATAGGAGCCCGCTTCGACGTATGGAAATTCTACACTGACGGCAGCAAGGCCCCCGAGAACATGACCGAGGGTATCGGAGCCGCCGATTCCATCAAATTCACCCCGACCCTCAGCATCCTCTTCGACTCCCGCCTGGAGCAGCGCGGCGGCAGGGCGGCTGACCGTGAGATATTAGACGACAAGCCACTGTATTTCTCCTCATTCAACGACGTGACCAAGGAGACCGGCATCTACCTCAAGGACCTGAGCGCCCGCAAACCGAGGATGAAAGAGCTGGTGAGCGGCCCGGCCACCTACCGCCTCAGCGCCATCAGCTCCGGGAAGAAACCCGTCCTGTTCTACACCATGGGCGACTTCCGCAACCCCTACGACCTCTACCGCACCTCCGACCTCTTCAAGACCTCGGAGCAGCTTACCGCCATCAACCCTCAGCAGGACCAGTACCGCTGGGGCAGCGTGGAATTAGTGGACTGGATGTCCGAGGACGGAGCGTTCCACTGCGAGGGCATGCTCTTCACCCCCGACAACCTCGACTCCGCGGGCAAATACCCGATGGTGCTGTATTTCTACGAGAGAAGCTCCGACGGACTGTACTCCTACCGCGCCCCCGCCCCGAGCCGATCGATCATCAACATCGCATACTTCGTCAGCAACGGCTACATCGTATTCGTGCCCGACATCTACTACCACACCGGACATCCCGGCCAGAGCGCGATGAACTGCATCATGCCCGGCGTGGACAAGGTGCTGGAAGGCCGGCCCTGGATTGACAGCACGAAGATGGCCCTCCAAGGACAGAGCTGGGGCGGCTACCAGACAGCCTACATGATTACCCAGACCGACCGGTTCGCAGCAGCCGGAGCCGGAGCGCCCGTATCCAACATGACCAGTGCCTACGGCGGCATCCGCTGGGGTTCAGGCGTGACCCGCCAGATGCAGTACGAGCACGGACAGAGCCGTATCGGGGACAATCTCTGGGACGGCTTCGACCTCTACGTCGAGAACTCCCCCCTGTTCTTCGTGCGCAACGTCACCACCCCCGTGCTCATCATGCACAACGACGAGGACGGAGCAGTGCCCTGGTACCAGGGAATCGAGTTCTTCACCGCCCTGCGCCGCTGCGGCAAGCAGGCCTGGATGCTCACCTACAACGGCGAGGACCACAACCTCGTGCAGCGCTACAACTGCAAGGACTACACTGTCAAGCTCGTGGAGTTCTTCAACCATTTCCTCAAGGGAGAGCCCATGCCCGAATGGATGAAATAATCTATAATTCAAATATTTGACAACATGAAATTAAAATTTGCAACAACACTGATGCTAATGTCCTCAATGGCAGTGATGTCCTCCTACGCCCAGAGCGGCAGGAAGGGCGCAACCACAGTTATCGAGAAGACTCCGATAGAGGTCGTGGACGGCAAGTTCACACCCGAGATCATGCTCCGCCTCGGCAGGGTATCCGACCCTCAGCTTTCCCCCGACGGAAGTAAGATACTCTACGGAGTGACCTACACCAGCATAGAGGAGAACCGCAGCGTGCGGCAGCTCTATGTGATGAACGCCGACGGCACGGGCAACCGCCAGATCACACATTTCTCCTCGAGTGCCAACAATGCCCGCTGGTACGGGGACGGCTCCACCATCCTCTACCTCCAGGGCGGCCAGATCTGGTCGATGAGCGCCGACGGCAAGAACATCCGCAAGGTGAGCAATATCCCCGGAGGCATCTCCGAGTTCAAGCTCTCCCCCGACCAGACCAAGCTGATGTACATCGCCCAGGTGAAGTACGCCACCAAGCCCGCTGACCTGTATCCCGACCTGGCCCAGTCCACCGGCCGCGAGATTGACGGTCTGATGTACCGTCACTGGGACTGCTTCGTGGAGACCATCCCCCACACCTTCGTGACCGATGTTGTCCGCTCGGGCAAATCCCTGAAAGTGGCTCCCGGCAAGGATATCATCGAGGGCACCAAATTCGAGCTTCCCACACTGCCCTTCGGCGGATTAGAGCAGCTCTCCTGGAGCCCTGACGGACAGTGGATCGCCTACGCCTGCCGCAAGCTCACCGGCAAGGACTACGCCTTCTCCACCAACACCGACATCTACCTCTACAACGTGGCTGACGGTACCTGCGAGAACCTCTCCGAGGGCATGAACGGCTACGACACCGACCCCGTATTCTCCCCCGACGGCAAGAGCATCGCATGGCTGAGCATGGAGCGCGCCGGCTTCGAGGCTGACCGCAACAGGGTCTTCGTCATCGACTTAGCCTCCCGCGAGAAGAGGGAACTGACCGTGGGCTTCGACCACAGCGCCGCCTCCCCCGTATGGAAGGCTGACGGCAGCGGACTCTACTTCAACGCCCTCGCGTTCGGCCTCCAGGCCATCTTCTCGGTAGACCTCCAGGGCAATGTCACCCGCATCACCCCCGATGACCTCTGGTTTGACTTCGGAGGAGTGGCCGAGTTCGGCGAAGGACATCTGCTCTCCACCGCACACAACATGAGCCGCCCCGACGAGATCATTTCCGTATCCCTGGCAGACGGCTCGTTCACCTACCTCACCCACGAGAACGACGACATCTACGCCCAGCTCGAGCAGGAGACCTACGAACTCCGCTGGATACCCACCACGGACGGCCTTAAGATGCTCACCTGGGTAGTCTATCCCGCAGGCTTCGACTCCACCAAGGTCTACCCCACCATGCTCTTCTGCACCGGAGGTCCCCAGCAGTGCCTCAGCCAGGGCTGGTCTACCCGCTGGAACTACAAGCTGATGGCCGCCGAGGGCTACATCGTCATCCTGCCCAACCGCCGCGGCACCATGTCCTTCGGCCAGAAATGGTGCGATGACGTGTCCAAGGACTACGCCGGCCAGTGCATCGACGACTACATGTCAGCCGTATACGAGATGAAGAAAGAGCCTTACGTAGGCAAGATGGGCGCCTCGGGAGCCAGCTTCGGAGGCTACTCCATCTACTACCTCGCCGGAGCGCATCCCGATGACTTCGACGCCTTCCTCTCCCACGCCGGCATCTTCAACCAGGAGCACATGTACATGATGACCGAGGAGATGTGGTTCTCCCACTGGGAGAACGGCGGAGCACCCTGGGATCTCGAGATACCCGCTGCCCGCAAGCACTACGTCAACTCTCCTCACAAACTCGTCCGCAACTGGAAGACCCCCATCATGATCACTCACGGAGAACTGGACTACCGCGTACCCGTAGACCAGGGCATGGCCGCCTTCAACGCAGCCCAGATGCTCGGCGTACCCTCGCGGATGCTCCTCTTCCCCGACGAGAACCACTGGATCCTCAAGCCCCAGAACGCCGTCCACTGGCAGAGGGACTTCTTCGAGTGGTTCGACAAGTGGCTGAAAGACTGACACTACAGCAGTCCTGAATCGACAAAACCCTACAGTTAATATGAAACACTTTATTACAGTTCTATCATTCATCGCAGGTGCCGCAGTCATAGCCCTGTGCTCCTGCAGCAGCAGGACAGACAGCCGTGTCACCGTCCTGACCGATGAGGTCAAGACCGAGGCCGTCAGCGTCAGCGGCGAGACTGTCTGCACCTTTCCAGATACCGTACTCATAGACAGAGCCTGGATGGCCGGAGACCATTATGCAGTCTGCGAGACCCAGACCAGCTGGACCGGCCTGTCCGCAAGCCAGTGGGCATTTCAGGTCTACGATATCCGGACCATGCAGTGCGTCTCCCGCTTCCTCCATGCCGGCAACGGACCCTACGAGGTGCTGATGTCGTCCGCATACGCCGTGGACGACACACTGTACGTGATGGACATCCAGAAGAGCAATCTCTTCGTCATTCCGCTCGACAAAGCCGCAGAAGGTATGCCGGCAAGCAAATGGATCAGGCAGATGCCTTACAAATTCCGTACAATGAGAGTCATGACCTACAAGGGACAGATGCTGTCCCTCAATCCCTTCTGGTTCGAGGACAAGAGCATTGATGTCTCCAACGGTGAGCCCAAGCTGTTCTACTCCGACGGAGAGCTGATACCCTACGGCGAGGGCAAGATATTCTCCGGAAACTGCTTCCAGGGCCATCTGCTCGCCAATCCCGATAAAGGCACGATAGTCTACGTCGAAAGTTCCTATCCCCTCGTAGAGTTCTACGACGACAGCCTCCGTCTGGTCAGGAGCATCACAGGACCTGACAATCTGAAGCCCGAATACCTCAATGACGGCTCCTATCTGTTCTACGCCAAGATATACGGTTATCCATACGGCCCCGTCTGCTGCGACGACAGCTACATCTACCTGAGGTACGATGACAACATCGACACCGAGAATCCCATCATGACAACTCAGATGGAAGACGGCATACCGACTATCCGCACCGGAGGCAGCACAGAAACAGAAAAAGAGCCCAAGGATGTCCTGATCCTGGTATTCGACTGGAAAGGCCGTATACAGGGCAGCTATCGCCTCGAAGGCATGACCGGATGCTCCGTCATCACCTCCGGCGGAGACGGCATCCTCTACGCCAGCACCAAGGACCCGGAGACCGAGCAGCTCTCCATCCTCCGCTACAAGCTATTCTGACAAGACAACAGAGCGTCGCAGAGGACAATGGCTGCGGCGCTTTCCACTACTACAGGGACGCGCAGGGCGAAGCATACGTCGTGGCGTCCCTTTATTATGAGTTCTTCGGGACGGCCGGTGGCCAGGTTGACAGTGGTCTGGGGACGGGCAATGCTGGAGGTAGGCTTGACGGCGGCACGGAAGATGATAGGGTTGCCGTTGGTGATGCCTCCGTTGATGCCGCCGGCACCGTTGCGGGAGGTGTGTCCTGCGATGTCGGTGAGAGGGTCGTTGTGCTGCGAGCCGCGCATGCGGGAGGCTCTGAAGCCGTCCCCGAACTCTATGCCCCGGATGCCGGGAATGGAGAAAATCATCTGGGAAATGGCCGCTTCCATCGGATAGAAGAAGGGCTCGCCCAGTCCGGCGGGGACCCCGCTGCAGATGCATTCCACCACTCCACCGACTGAATCGCACTCCGCCGCCACCTCGGAGAGGAGGGCATCGAGGACAGTATTGTCCCCTTCATCTCCTGCAAGGGACAGGCCTCCGACCTCCGTCAGTCGGGCATTGACCTGTATCGGGGCAATGATTTTCTTGGCCACCACCCCGGCAGCAACGAGGGGAAGGGTCATCCGCCCGGAGAACATTCCGCCTCCGGAGGTGAGGCTGTCCGCTCCGTATTTTATCCTGCGCACCCAGTCCGCATGGCCGGGACGGGGGATGTCGGTAAACTGCCGATAAGCGGAAGGGTCAGTATTCTCATTGCGGAAGAGGAGCTTGAGGGTGGTGCCGGTGGTCAGGCCGTCCTCCACGCCCCGGACGATCTCCGGGATGTCCCTCTCTGTGCGGGCGGTAGTCCCCTTGCGGCCTGGACGGCGGCGGTCGATGTCCTCAGCGAAGTCCCCGGGACTCAGTGGGATACCCTCCGGTACACCGTTGATCTCAACCGACATGAGAGGGCTGTGGGATTCCCCTGCCAGGGCAATCCTGAATGTATTTCCGAAAGCGTTGCGCATATCGTATCGTGCTACTGGTGAATGGACTCAAAGAGTTTAAGGAAGCCGGGGAAGGACTTGTCGATGCAGTCAGTGCTGTCCAGGGTGACCTTGGAAGAGCAGCCGAGCGAAGCGACCTTCAGGGCCATTGCCACGCGGTGGTCGGAGAAGGTGTGGAAGTTGCCGCCCTTGAGCATTTTACCCTCTACTATCCTGCGGGCAAGACTCATACCGGTGATATCCATAGTATCTCCGTCAACACGGGCCGGAACGCCCATAGCCTTAAGGCCCTCCTCCATGACCACGGGACGGTTGCTCTCCTTGTTGCGCAGGCGGGCCACTCCCGTAAAATGCGAGGTGCCCTCGGAGAATGCGGCCAGTACAGAAAGGGCCGGCACTAAGTCAGGGGAATCCGTAGCATCAAAGTCAAAAGCCCTGAGACTGCCCCTTGAAACAAGTATGCCTCCGCCATCGGGCAACTCCTCGACCGAGGCTCCGCAGCCGCGCACCACATCGAGTATCTTCTTGTCGGCCTGGATGGTCCCGAGATTGAGTCCCTTGATGGTAAGCGAACCGAAGATGGCCGCGGCCACGATGAAGTTGACCGCCGCGCTCCAGTCCCCCTCGAAGGTCATCTCGGTGGGGGAGTATTTCTGTTTACCGGGGATATTGAAGACCAGCTCATCGCCTTCCCGGTGCCACTCGACGGTGACTCCGAACTTCTGCATGACATCCACAGTCAGCAGGATGTAAGGCACACTCGTAGCGTTCTGAACCCTCAGCACACTGTCTTTCTTGGACAGGGGCAGGGCCATGAGAAGGCCGGTGATGAACTGAGAACCCTTCTTGCCGGAAATGGTTATCTCGCCTCCCTTGATAGGGCCGCATACCACTGCCGGCAAGGTCTCCCCGGCAGTAAGGATACAGCTTGCCCCCATCTCCTCCATCGCCTCCTTACAACCGTACATGTGACGGTCCATCAAGCTTCCTTCGCCTGTAACAGTCACTGATTCCCCGAGCTGAGCCATAACAGGGATACAAAGCCGGGAAAGCAGACCGGATTCTCCGACAAAAGCCGTACGGCTGCCCTGAATATTCTGTATGGACATAGAAATCAAGTCTGAGAACGGGGAATCATTCTTCTTCTTCTCGGGAGGAAATCCTCCGCGGATGATAAGGCCGCCGCCCTTGTCGATGTATGCCTCCTGAGCAAACTGCTTGGCCACGCCTATAGCCGAGTCGATGTCGCGGCATCGGGTACAGTTGTGGAACTCGCTCTCACCCTTGGCCAGCATGGCTGCGATGATAGCTCTCTGGGCCACGCTCTTGGAAGCCGGCATATCGACCGTACCGCTCACCAAACTCTGGTCACGGAAAGTCTCCGCCTCCTCCATAGTAAACATTCCCGGAGCGACTATGTACTTCGGCCGCAATGCACAATATGTAAACGGCGCTCCCTGTCTGTGAGCCTCCAAACGGCTGAAACGCCCGGCGTTCCCCATAGCAAAAGCTATCAGCGGTACCCTCTTGCGTCCCATCCGGCCTTCCCTCTGCAGCCTGTACAGGTCCAGCACACGGAGGGCATCCTCAGTCGTATCGGCCGTCGTGACTATCTTCACTATATCGGCCCCGGCCGCTACAGCCTCACGGTAAACCTTGGCCAACGCATTTGTCGTAGGGGTCATCTGATAATCGTGAAACGACAGAATCAGTTTTGTCCCGCGGCTGCGCAGCAGAGTCTGCTCCTCTTTCTTAAGATTGATGTAAGAAAATACATTGACATCCACATAGGCGGCCCCGGCCAGCACAGCAGTCTCACAGAGGTGACTGCTTCGTTTCATACAAGTGGCGATAAGAGGTAGCTTCGAGCCGCTGAAGAGTTCGTGAACCTCATCCCCGCACAGTCCGCAGAGATCCAGACGTATCTCCGCCACTAAGTCCGGAAACTGTTTGCGGTACTTCTCACAGCGTTTCAGGGCTTTCCTGCAGGCATCCAGGCCGTAGTCTCCTATGCTAATACATATCATAGATTATCTTCTGAAGTTCGTTCACGCCTAAAGCCGCTGTCTCCACAGAGCCCAAGCCGCGAATCAGTACAAAATTAATAAAATCTTCCTTACGTTTCTTATCATTGAGTACAAAGTCCGATAATTTTGCAGCCATCTCCTCCTCCGGAACATCGGCACAGTTCGCCAAAATCTCAGAAATATCCCTGTATCCCAGCGACTTGAAATCACGAACAATTCTCCCGGCCACCTCCTCCGCCAGCACCCCTTTTCTCAGGGAAATACCGGCTGTGGCGATAATCCCCGCGGCGACCGCCTCCCCGTGCGTCACGGGCCTGCCGGCATTGAGGCAGATGGACTCCACCGCATGGCCGAGGGTATGTCCCAGGTTCAGCTTCATCCGCTCCCCCTTCTCAGTGCGGTCAGCCTCCACTATCGCAGACTTTATCCCGATGCAGCGGCGGACTATCCTGTCGAGCATTTCTTTATCCTGCTCACTGACAATTTTTTCTGCCATGGACGTCCCGTCTCCGCTTTGCCCGGCCTTCCCAAGCCCAACTTCATTTCCCGGAATTCCCCTCCCCTCAAGTATTCCACCGTACCATTCCACCGCCTCCCCGTACATCTCCGCATCGCCTGTGATCAGCGTCTTCAGAACTTCCGCCATACCGGAATGCCATTCCTCAGCCGGCAGACTTCCCAGCACCCGGGGAGCGACTATCACCGCCTCCGGAGAGCCGAACGTCCCTATCACATTCTTGTACCCGTGGAAGTTCACTCCGGTCTTGCCGCCGATTGAAGCATCTACCTGGGCCAGAAGCGTTGTCGGCACCAGCGCATATTTTATTCCACGCTTGTAGACCGAAGCCGCGAATGCCGTGATATCCGTCGTCACCCCGCCGCCGATGCCCAGCAGCAGCGCCCCCCGGTCAGCCTCCCGCTCCAGCAGCCAGCCGACTATCTCCTGCAGACCCTCGAGCGACTTCAGCTCCTCCTGCGCCACGAACGGCATCCATTCTATGCCTGCGGCTTCGAGTACCGGAGCGAACCTTCCGGCCACATTGCCGTCCACCACCGCATAGATGCCTGTCGGCCTGACACCGGCAGACACGCCTCCCGTCTGCCTGACTCCGGAAGTCTCCTCTGCACCGGCAGTTCCCGACCAAAGACGACGCAGAATCCCCGGTAATTCCAGTTCAATATCCGTGATATAAATTACTCTCTCCATTGACCGCAAAGATACGCAAAACGGCGGCTTCCCATGCCCTTAATCCTACTATTTTCCCACTTCCCGCTTGGCGTATGAATAATCTTTCTTATCTTTGCAGTCCAATGCTCACCAGCACGCATCAGCCCGGATGGCGGAATCGGTAGACGCGTTGGTCTCAAACACCAATGGCCGCGAGGCTGTGCCGGTTCGACCCCGGCTCCGGGTACCACAAAAAGAGGCAATTATTTGATTTTCAAATAATTGCCTCTTTTACTTTCCCTCAAATGTTCCCAAATTGTTCCCAGTCACACTCGTTGATATTTCTTATCGGTTATAAAGTCCTCTACATTTTTCAGGACATCCTCAATATAATTAGTCACTTCCGTTTTTAATGTTATCAAATCTTTAACAGTATATTCTTTCCCAATTTCTGAAAAGGTAAACTCGCCATGCGCTAATTTATTTCTTTTTTCCTTTACTATCTGTAGATGTCGACCATTAGTTGATTCAGTATATCCAAACTGCTTTGCCAAATCTCGAATTGCCTGTGCGTCAATATTACCACTTATATTGACACACGCTTCTTTAAATTCTAATAAACTATCATTTAAAATTTTTTCTGACATTTCATAAATCTTATCGCGAGATTGATTAAAGTCTTTGATTTCTTTAGTTTCTTGACGAACCCACAACTTCTTCATATTTTCAGACAAATTTCTATAAGACAATTTATCAGCTACAATAGAATTTAATATTGCGACTACTGAATTTCGCACTGTAGCCTCAATAAGATTGTACAAGAGTAAGAATCCGTTAGCTTTTAGAATTTTTGACAATTCTTGATCTATTACATAAGTTGAAATGCTTCCACTAATATCCCGGCACTCTACAGAACATTGCCCCTGATCCAACAATTGAATTGTATTAAAATACAGGTCTACCTCATTTAGCCTTTTTTTATATTCACTTTTAGTTGTTATCATATGTTAAAATAATATTTTCACACAACAAACAATCTCGTACAAACTCTATTCTGGCCTTCAATCTCCCTTGGTTATTACTTGCATCAGACGTTGTTAAATCTTTAAACTCATTTGATTCTAACCAATCAAAATTGTTTGGTGACAAATCTGGTTTTTGCTGTAGTGCCAAATAAATCCCGACAGACAAAGCCTCAAATCTCACCCTTGGTGTTGCATTTTCTCTTCCTGCCCTCGCAAAATATAATGGACCCATTCTTTTCTCTACAAATTGCATTACTTCATCAAAATTACTCCTTAACCGTTCTCTATCGAAATTTTTTTTATGCCTCTTTACAAAATCATCAAGAAATGGAGCCACATCATGCTTAAATTCTAAATAAGACTCTGAAAAAGCAAAAAAACGCAATGCCAACTCCTCATATTCCCCCCTATCTGCTTTAGATTTTGATATTGGACACACCCTCCTAAAAGTCTCATCAGCAGCACACTCCAAAATAAAATCATAAAAGGGCCCCTGATAAACACCTTTCCTAGTTTCGCTTGCAGATAATTTATTTGAACTTGTATTAACTCTATTAAAAATATCAGCCCTTACCTCTGCATCTGCTTTTTCTGTAACTACATGAAAACGAAAATCACGTAACAGGAATTTATTTTTACGGGACTCTGATAGATTCTCAAAAGTTGTTCCATTTAACGATTTCAATTTTTCCAATCCAGTGATACTTAACTTATTAGTGCAATAATCCACCAATGTGCGTATTCTTTGTGATCCGTCAATAATCTCAAGTTCTGCTTCCTCTCCTGAAACTGAGACTAAAAATGGCATAATTGGCACACCCAAAAAGACTGACTCAATAAAACGAGACTGCTGCTTCTTTGTCCAAACAAAATTTCTCTGATACATAGGTACAAATATTTGTCCCTTGTTATATTTCTGGACTATTACCTCCACTGGATATTCTTTTGTATCATAGACGTAAGGAATACTTGCGACCGATATTTCACTCTCTATTTGATAGATTTCTGCTTCAGTTAATTTTTTTCTTGCCATAATTCATATTTACCTAAATGTTGTTTTATACTTTTTGCTATAACTCGGCCTAACATTGGAGGCACTGCATTACCAATATGCCTACAAATTATTGATGGATTCATGGTTTCTACTGAACTAAAGAATTTATAGTCCATTGGGAACGTCTGAAATATAGCCGCCTCTCGTAATGATATCGCTCTGTCTTGTTCAGGATGACCAAACCGTCCATTCCCTAAACCTGTACATTGGGTTGTCATCGTTGGTGCTGGTTCGTCCCATTTCATTCTACCATATACACTACCATATGAACGCCCTGATTGTTTCTTAAAACACTCTAAAATTAAATCTTCTGGCCACGTCCTCCAGCTCCCCCCTTCTTTTGTATGTTGTATCCGCTTTAAATTTAAAGGTGACAATTTCCTTGCTCTATGTAATGGATCGTTTTTATCGTATTCGCCCGCAGCAATTGACGGTAATTGTCCAATAGCGTCTCTAACAGTTACATAATTTTGAGGAGAATGTGTCTTAGGTATTAATTCAATCTCTCCCAATTTAGATGCTAATAATACTAATCTCCTACGTCTTTGTGGAATACCATAATCAGGGCAATATACTATTGTATAATATACACTATATCCTAATGATTGAAGTTCATCGCAAAAATCCGAGAATATGCTAGATTTATTAAAATCCACTAGTTGTGGAACATTTTCCATTGATATTATAACCGGTTGCGTTTCACCTATTAAGCGAGAGAATGTATATAATAAATTTACTTTCTTTTCATCTTTGCGCTTAACTTTAAAACTATATGGAGAGAACGGTTGACAAGGAGCACAACCTACAAGTATCTTCAATGAATTACCAAACTCATTATTCAACACTTCCCCATTGATTGTTGTAATATCTACATTATGAAATATAGCGTGATTATTCGTTTCGTAAGCATACCGACAAGACGCATCACTATCATACCCAGATATGACATTCAATCCTTCTTGAACAAGACCATTAGATAAACCGCCAATACCGCAAAACAAATCTATCACCCTAACCTCCTTAAAATCACTCACCTTATCCATAACCTATGCAGCATTATAAATATGAATTAACAATGATTTTATCTCAGCAAATGTCAAATTAACACTAAACTCCGAGTGCAAACCTACATTTATAACATAAATAAACGACTCTTTCCTATAATACCTGTCACCGACCTGCGCTAAGGATTTTTCGATGGTATCTGCTTTTGCAAGTAAACAAACTAATTGATAATCCTTATTGATTAACTGAGTATTATTGTCGGGATGTGCTTTTGTATTATGCTGTGTTGCTGTAAGCAATATTAAATTCTCAACATAATGTGCAATTTGTGGAAATTGCGAACGAGGGAAAATATGATGGACCTGCGTTGCCGTCCCATTCCCCCAAACATCATGGACTTCACTCTCTTTCTGAATCTTGCGGATTAACGCAATGGCTTTCTGCACATAATAATTATTAATCACCTCTTGCTTTTCTTCCATCTCTTTGCTCAACGCCTGTTGTCTTGTAACAGATTTATCTTTATCAGCATCTCGCCAATTCTTTCTGTTGTACATTAAGTCCGAATAACTGGCAGGATACTTTCCTCTACTTCCCGGAATATGATTCTCCACAGCATAAATATTCAGTACCTTATGGAACATGCGATTTATATCAAGACGAGAATGCGTTGGGGTATTTCCCGAAATCAACATCCTATATTTTTCATACAACCTACTTCTTGCTGCATTCAAATCGTTCTCGCAATTCTGCTTATACTCCTCCAAATATCTCATAAATCCGCTATCTGACAGCACTTTGCAAAAATAGCAATATAAAAAGTTGTATGCATTGCGATCCTTTCTTGAGATATAATCCAACAACCCTTCATTGGCAACAGAGAATGTCAAAGAACCATGAATTATATCCACATGAAGTACACGGGCATATGCTAACAACTTAAGAGGTTGAGATAATACCTTATTGTACTCGTTATAGGCAGACTTATCATTTGCCCAAGGTTTATTAAAAATAACTCTCGTATTTTGGATGAAATACTGAGTTTCCCAAATATCATTTATGACAAATATAGGCTTCGTGGCAATCATATTCATTACACAATCCGCTATAAAACACACAATATCAGGAGTACACTTTTGGTCTACAAACCGAGCATTCTTAGACCTACGAATATCTAGATTATATCGATTCAAGTGTTCGTTTATAATATCTCTCATGATAAAATTTTAATTATTTTAGTTTACCAAAAAAGAAAACAGAGTTATTATCAATGTTAAGTGAGCGAGTTCCCATATTTCGAGCAATTGCATAAAATTTACTAAAGCTGTCAGTAGCATAAAATGCCAAATCGCTTTTTGTTATGGTGTCGGTCTCATTCTGCAAAGTGAGAATCGCAACTGATCCGTCTGCAATACAATCTTTTGGAAGAAAACAGGCACGAGGATTATAAGTCAAGTTTGGAAGAAGTACGCACTTCGCCTTATTAAGGTATTTACCAACATCCAATCCTGCTATATCATCTACATAACAGTCATAATCCGGAATGTTGATAATTTCATTATTACCAATATTACGAGACTTTAAGACCCTGATCTTTCCACGACTCTTAGTACGGGACTTCGTAATAACCCGGTCGCGATATGCCTTAAACACATTGAAATTCATTTTACTCGCGACATTATCAAATTCTTCGTTCCTATAAATTATCCAATAAGGGAAACACTGGTCCATCAAATATTCCTGCTTCTGTTCTTTTACTTCATTTGTTATATAAGACTCAACAACCGTATTCTGTGGTCGCTTTCTTACATCAAGAATAAAACTTATAGTTTCTATTTTAACCCCCTTGAATCCTTTTTCTCCAAAGTCAATAACTCTACTTATGCTGACATCTTTCATAAGAGATCTTGTTAAATTGAACTCCGGAGCATTAATCAGGCTTTTAGGGACAATCAACGAAACTACATTTCCTATTTTCATTGCTTTCTCTATGAAAAAAGAAAATATGTTGTTTGTCTCTTTATTATATGCGTTCTCCTTATATTTAGACAATAGTTTCTTTTCCTTAACCAATTTCTTATAAGGAGGATTTCCTACGACTATATCGTATTGTTTCTCAAAATTATACAGTAGAAAATCTGCATTTATATATGAAATATGAATATTTGAGGGCACATTTAATTTTGTCACCAGTTCCTTCAATACTGCAATACTTGCCGCATCTATATCCACAACATCTATATTTACAATAGGCACATTTGAATATTTCTGAATAAGCGTTGGCAAAAAGTTTCCTACACCTATTGATGGCTCCAAAATATTTAACTCTGTAAACTCTTTTGCATCAGGCAAACTTTTGACAATTGAATAACAAATATCCTGGCGGGTATAATAAGCCGCATTGTTATCTCTCTGAGCATTTGACAACTCCGCGATCTTGGACAGTTCTGCGAAACTATAATAACCACACCCGTTTATGAATGTCAATAAGTTTCTCTGCTCTGTCAGCGATCTTTTTGCTATCAAACCCTTAACATCTTGCTCAGACAATATCGGCCTATGAAGGAACTTTCTGATTTTATGTGCGATTTGCCGAAAAATAATTGTCGGCACAGCCTCTCCTAAATTTTGCCGGATATTGATCTCCTCTTTCTTTAAAAATTCTGCTTTTTCTTTATGTGTCATGGAATTCAATTCCTTAAATGGAATATCAGACCATGCAAAAGAAGCCGGCACAGACATCATCAGCATCAGTTCTCTAATGCTGAACACTCTATTATCTATTGGATGAATAGTATTCTGACTCGCCAAAATATCATTTCTAGTATGCACACAAGGGGCTACTTTATCCCAGCACTGACGTGTATATTTATCTCCATTCTTATTTGCATTATACACTATTACCCCATTCTTAACAGTATGAGGAATTTTTGTTATATCAATATTATCAAATGCAGATTGTCCCTCACCAATATCGGAAATCCAACTTTCCATGTGAGGAGAATACTTTCTAAAGCTATGATAAATATCATTATCCGATATTTCGCCCATAGTTTTCAATGATGGAAGATGACCTATTGTCTCTCGTAATGTTTTTTCTTTCTGCTTATCCGGGAACACGTCATACGGAGTAATTTCCTTTAAGTCTTTTCTGACACCTATTACGAGTGTCCTTGTCCTACTGGACGGATTACCATAATCTTTAAAATTTATAACTTGATAAAGAATATTGTAATCCCCAGCAAGATTTACATCTATCGCCTCTTTTATTGGCTTGTCATTGCCATCAGAATCTGTACAGATGGAAGTCAAAAACGCCCTGACATTTTCATAAATGAAAAATTTCGGTTTAATCTGTTGAGTCATTTTTATCGACTCTACCACCAGAGAATTCCTTTTAAGCTCATCTTTCTTTTTATGATTTGCCACAGACATTCCCTGACAAGGAGGCGTAGCAATAAGCACATCAAGGTCTGAAACATTAAAACTCCGCTTCCACCTCCCCAACTCAACAAACACCTTATCTTTTGTCGCCTGTTCTGTCATATCACCACAAATATATCCGCTGTTATAAGCGCATTTATGATTATATGCCTGTATTTTCAGCCGTCTTTCCAATAACTCTACTGTTGCTATGCAATAAAATCCTTCTTCTTTGAAACCATAACAACCAACTCCTGCACTGCTGAATAAACTGATATAAGTCTGAATTCCATATACAGACTTGGCCTCAGACAAAATTGACGGTGTCTCCGAGCTATCCTTTATAGTATATTTCAGGTTTTTTGCCATATCATCTGCTCTCCTTAAAAGTATCTACAACTAACAACAACGCCTGAGGAGCAATATTCGGATCTTCCGACACTACAGCAGATACTTGATCAGCCAACCACAAAGTCAGTAAATGCTCTGTAGTAACATTCAATAATTTTGACAATATGGGCAGCTGATCTTTCTTTGCTTTTCTTTCTCCTCTTTCTATCTTACAATATGTTGCCGTATCAATATCCAAAGCTGCCGCTAACTGTCTTTGTGGCAGCTGATTTTGAATACGAAGCTCTTTTATCCGTTCAGAAAACATCTATTACCTTTTTATGTCTTGACATTATTTGGCAAAGATACATTTTCTGTCCGTTTATATTCGAGATTCGTCACTATTTTTGTTAACAATTTTTACATTTTTTACCCCAGCCCTTCTATTTCTTCGCCCAGACGTCGCATCTGCTCGAGTTTCTGAGCGCGGAGTTTTACGCGGTATTCATAGTCCTGGACTTGTAGGCGGAAAGCCCTGATCCGCTTGAGGTCCCGGCTGTATTCAAAAATGGTTTCCAATGTGTCGAGATCCTGAGTCTGCGCACTGCCCATCATAAGGATTGTGCGATATTTCAGGTCATTGTCCGACATGCTGCGGTTGCGCTTGAACTGCCATGCATTGAGGGCCAAAAGAGAAAGTATCACTACGACTACGCTGACTTGGTACAGCATCGACCGGGATGCACGGCAGATAAAGATGTGGCGGTGAGTTGCCCTCAGGCTTTTGAGCCTGTGGAGTTCCTGCTGGAACTGTTCCTGAAGTGACAGCAGTTTGTGGGTTTCCACCTTTATCTGTACAAATGCTT
>ENA-OOXJ01000529-OOXJ01000529.1-human-gut-metagenome-genome-assembly--contig:-NODE-529-length-31616-cov-14.464624_pt1 | contig 31616 bp, 27 predicted proteins | sample MGYA00241587_ERZ501343 | MGnify/ENA primary metagenome ERZ501343 (study PRJEB25962, sample SAMEA2042918) | human gut metagenome | biome: human gut; feature: human-associated habitat; material: faeces... | reverse complement strand
GTTGCTCAGGAACTTAAAAAGTTATATTTGTAATAGTGTTGCGGAATTAAGGTATTTATTTTTTCAGAATGGTTTGGAACACAATCCAAATCACACTCAGGATCAAATTCTTTATAATTAATAGTTGGTGGAATTATTCCTTCTGACAACACTTTCACAAGAGAGACCAACTCTAATGCCGTTGACCCACCAAATGCATGTCCGATCATACTTTTTATACTGCTTATTTTCAAGTTATAAGCATATTTGCCAAAGGCCTTTTTTAGAGCTTTCGTTTCCGCCGCATCATTACTTTTCGTTCCTGTCCCATGACAGCTTATATAGCCAATATCTTGTGGTAATATTTTTACTTGTTGAAATGTATTTTTGATAAGTTCTCCATACTTAATTGCATTTGGTTCAGGGGCTACGATATGATATCCGTCCGAATTAGCTGCATAATTGACAATTTCCCCTATTATTTTAGCACCTCTTCGCTTCGCATGCTCATAAGATTCAAGAATTAACATTCCTGCCCCCTCTCCAAATACCATTCCTGGTCTATTTTTTGAGTACGGTTGGCATGCTTCAGAAGGGAGGCCTTTCCATCTTGATGTAGTAGTAATAAGATAGAAACTTAAAAAATTAATCTTAGAAATAGGTGCATCTCCACCTCCAGTTATGGCAACATCAATAACTCCATCTCTTATATCTCGAAAAGCATTACCTATACTTTCTCCTCCAGCACTGCAACTTATACAAAAAGATTTCATAGGCCCATTAATATTTAAATAATTTGCTATTACTAATGGCCATATCCCCGGTGTACATTGATATAAGTTTCGAGTTGAAAATTTTTCATTTGTACAAAAGAACTTTTTGGCTTGAATATATGCCGAGACATGTCCCGCCGTTGTTGTTCCAATATAAATCCCAACTTTATCTTTATGAATTTCAGAATTGTTTAGTATTCCTGATTGTATAACAGCTTCATCCGTTGCTACCAGAACAAACTCCATAGCCCTATCAACAAATGGTTGATACTTATCAGCCGTCTTAAAACAATGTGAGAATTCAAAATTTAAAAGACTTGCACCATATGGAGTATATTTATCTACATCTAAATCCAAGTCGAGCAAACCAACTTTACTTTCTCCCTTTATTAAACCATTCCACATTGCATCAACACCTACCCCAAATGGAGAAACTGCTCCTATACCTGTTATAACAACTCTTCTGTTCATAATTAGGTTCATTTATTATTTATAAAACTATTTATCGTAATTGCCTTAGACAAAACAATTAATTGCTCATAATAATCTGCGACATGTTTGTTAATTATCTTTTTCACCAACCAGAAGAGAAAGTATTTAACAAATCTATTCTTCAAATCAAACCTTCTTATTATATAAAAATGAGATATCGCATTACTCTCATCTACAAAATACCACATCGAAGCCATGCTTTTCACAAATGGAAAGGTAGGCTTATTGTGATAATACTCAATATATTTTTTCTCATCATCAAAAGTTAAACTTATATGCGATTGATAATCTTTTCTTAATAATTTTTCACACAATATAAAACTTACCGAATTATTTTTTTGATTTATTAAATCTGCCCTGCTGATAATTGGATAATTTACGACCTTCCAATTTTCAGGACACTTCATAATATTATACAATGTTTCTGCTGATATGGGCAACCTCATATCATGAAGTATGAAATAATCATCTGAGTTATTTTTTAGTTGATTAAGAATCTCAATTATGTCCACCATATCTATTACATTTAAACCATGTTACTGAATCTTCTATTGCTTGTTCAATAGGGGTATATTGAACCCCTAATTCATTTCGTGACTTCGCATTATTGTAAAACATTTTTTTCTTTGACAATTGAACACCTCTATGTGTTATACTCGGTTGCTTCCCCTTTACATAACAACATATTGTATTCAACCATGCTGCAAATAATGCTATACCATAAGGAATCTGGATTATTTTTGCATCTAAATTATACTTCTGCAATCTTCTATAAAAATCACGCAACAATAGGTTTTCATTACCTATTATATATTTTTCGCCTATACGCCCTTTTGATAATGCAAGAATATGTGATTTTGCAACGTCATTGACATGAACAAAGTTAAATCCGCCGTTTATATACATCTGTTTTTTTGATTCAAGAAAAGACTTAACCATCATACCAGTGGATGTTGGTTTAAAATCATATTTTCCTAAAGGTAAAGACGGATTTAAAATTATGACTGGTATGTCATATCTTTCATAATAATCAATGACAATGTTTTCTGCTATGACTTTAGATTTTTTATAATGACTACTTATATTCCATAAATTGAACTTCGTATTTTCATCTGAAAGGCCCGCATTTGATTTACCAATGGTAGCTGCCGAGCTAGTATATACAAGCCGTTTAATATTACACTTTTTTACTGCCTCACATATATTTTTTGTTCCATTAACATTAACATCGTAAATTTCCTCCTTTCTCAACTCATCAAAAGTAAATAACCCTGCCGCATGAATAACATAATCACATCCGCTAACAGCATTTTCAACATCACTATAACATCTAATATCCCCTGTGATAATTTCCGCATTCATGCCCAGTATACAATCTTTGGGATTTCTAACAAAAAAACGTAAAGAATAACCCGTTTGTAACAACTGTTTTGCAATATTATAACCTATATAGCCTGTTGCTCCCGTTAAAAGAATCTTACTTTTCATATTAAAAATGTTTCACAAATTTGTTTTACATTAATGTTTAACACGATTGTTGATGCAAATATATATCTTTTTTTAAACTTTTGCTACAATAGACATATAATTTTGATTATGCGAATGATTACATGCAAATACTACAATCATAAAAACGCATAAATATTTTCCGATCATTAGCTAATTAGACAAAATAATTTTGGACTGAGTATATATACTACATACCACCTTTTATAGCACACTTACATATGTATTTTTCTTTTTCTACTACTGTATTAACCATATATTGTGGACAAATAACATTACATTTGCACTGTTGCTGCCCCATTGTACTCTCTAGCCTTATCTTACGGTCAAGGGCGGCAAGTTCTGATTTCAATGATTTCAGTTCGTCCTCCTTACGCCATGTTTTTCCTGCCACCTCCTGTAGAACAGGCAAGTCTCTCTTTATCGTCTCATTCTTCGCCTTGTACTGTTCCACTATATTGGGAATACGCTCCAGAGCGTTCAGGAAGTTCATCGCTGCCGCTTTCGTGTCAGCCATAGCCAACTGCCCGTTGTTGTAGTTGTATTTATAATGTCCCTCCACGACAAAACGATTCTGTATGGTGGAGATACCGTCTTTAAGTGCCGGCTCGCTGATGACATATATCGGAAAGCCGTACACCTCGCCTATACGTGTATACAGTCCTCCGGTTGTGGCATCCCTGGCTATCTCCTGCAGCCTCTTGCCGATGCTCTTCTCGTCAGCGGCAGCAAAGCCGTCAAGTATGATACGGTTGATTTTATTACCTTCGCTGTCTGTCTTGGCACGGGAAAGCAGCGTATTGTAGTCCTCCGTCATCTTTTCTATGATTACATTGTTGTTGGCGAGCTGGGCCGTCTTTTCGTTCAGCTTGCCCTCGGCCTCGTTCCTCGCTTTTGCGAACGACTTCCGTTCCCCCTCCAACGCAGTAATCTTCTTCTCCAGTTTGGCCTTGTCCAAAAGGTCGGTATTGCCGGAAAGAATAGCCATATATTCTGAGAAGTTCATTCCGTTCTTCTCGTCCATAGCACCCTCGTCGATAGTCCTTGCGCCCATCGCTCCGCTCTTGAGCTGGTTGATGAATGTCTGTTTGCAGTGCAACAGATTGAATTTGTAGCTGTCGAGCGATTTCTCCACGGCATAGATAATCACATCCACCTTGTTGTCGGCATACAGCTTGGCTATCTCGTTGCCTTTTCTTACGGCACGCCCGTCCCTCTGCTGAAGGTCCGACGGTCTCCACGGCGTATCCAGATGATGCACCATGATTGCACGCTGCTGGGCATTTACACCGGTGCCGAGCATGGAAGTGGAGCCGAACAGCACACGCACTGAACCCTCGTTCATCGCCGCAATGACTGACTTGCGGACTTTCTCCGACTTGCACTCCTGGATGAAGCGTATCTCATGGGCAGGAATACCATGATCCTCTATCAGTTTGCGCTTGATTTCACTATACACGCTCCATTGTCCCGGCTGGAATGTTCCCAAATCGGAGAACACGAACTGCGTGCCTTTCTGTTCATCGAACTTGTGGTAATACTCCGCAATCATTTTGGCGCAATGGCTTGCCTTGTTGTCGGGATGGTCTTCGTATTCGGGACTTATCAGACGCATATCGAGAGCCATTTTACGGGCGTAATCCGTGGCGATGAGCATCTTGGCCTTCTCCTCGCTTTCCGACAGTTTCTCCCGGCCAAGAATAGTGGCATCTCCGGTCTTGGCAAACTCCATCAGTTTCTTGATGAACTCCTCCTGCTGCGGAGTAGGAGGTATGTTGTACAGTATCTCGTTCTTCTGCGGTCTGTCCACTCCCACATCCTCCGCCGTGCGGTAATCGGTAATCTCATTGTAGAACATAGCCAGCTCCGGCACTTTGATGAAGTAGCGGAAGCGCTCTTTCTGCACGATGTTGTTAGTTACATTGAACTCGAAATCAGTGGTTTTCTTGGCGAAGATTGCCGCCCACGCATCGAAACAACGGATGTCCTGCCGTTCAAGCTCTTTGGGTCTAAGGTACTTGAACAGCAGGTACAGCTCCGTCAGGGAGTTGCTGATAGTAGTGCCGGACAGGAATGTCGCACCCAGATCCTTGCCCGTCCGCTCCTGTATGGTGCGTATGGCAAAAAGCATATTGAGTGCCTTCTGGCTGCCCTCCTGATTGCCCAGTCCGGCAACACGGCTGTGGCGCGTGTTGAACATCAGATTCTTGAACTGGTGCGACTCGTCCACGAAAATATGGTCGATACCCATCCGCCCGAAATCCACCACATCATCCGTGCGGTGCTCAATGGCGTAGGCAATGCCCTGCAACTTGGCCGCAAGGTTGTGCTTGCGCACCTCCAGCCCCTTAAGCATGGCCCTTGAAATGTCCTTGCCCTGCTGTTTCAGCACTTCGAGGTTTTCTTCCACCGTGTCAAGTTCCGCTTGCAGGATTTTCTGCTGCATCTCCGGTGACTGCGGTATCTTGCCGAACTGGTCGTGCGACATGATCACGCAATCGTAGTCGTTGTTCTTGATGTTGTTGAAGAATTTCACACGGTTGGCGGCGGAGAAGTCCTTTTCGGAGGCATAGAGTATGCGGGCGTTGGGATATGCGGTGCGGTAGCACTCGGCTATCTCCGCCACATTTGCTTTCAGTCCTATAATCATAGGCTTATGCGCCAGTCCAAGCCGTTTCATCTCATGGGCGGACATGCACATGATGAGTGTCTTGCCCGTCCCGACCTCGTGGTCGCAGATACCGCCGCCGTTCTGCTTGAGCATCCACACGCAATCCTTCTGGCTGGGATAGATTTCGTTTATCCCGTACCGCTTATTGAGAGCCTTCAGGTCGATGTCCGGAAATGTCTGGTGGCTTCCGTCGTACTTAGGCCGCACATAACAGTTGAACTTGCGGTTATACATATCCGCAAGCCGCTGCTTGAATTCCGGAGACTGCGCCTCCAGCCACTCCGTAAAGCCGGAGCGGATCTCGTCAATCTTGGCGTTGGCGAGCTGTATGGCCTCGCTGTCACGTACCTTGATGTCGTTGCCCTTGTCGTCCTTGCCGATACTCTTGTAGATGTCCGGCACGGTGTTGTGCAGGGCATGTTTCAGCAGGTTCATGCCGTCGTACCGCTTGTAATATCCCTTGACGGCAAACTGCTCGTATATCTTCATGTTCTTGCGGTCGCACGAGACGGTGAACTCATCCACACTGTCCACATATGCGATTTTGATATCGGTATCGTAGAGATATGACATATACGCTTCGTATATGCCCGTAGGAATCCACCTTTCCCCGAAGTTGAAATCCAGCTCGTCGAACAGGATGGGTGACGGTACGGCTTTCTGCAGGGCCTCAAGCGACTCTTCCGCAGCGTTCATCATCGGATGCCCGGTCTCTTCATCCTTTTTTGCCTCTATCCAACGGGAAACGGCTTCCGCCTTGCTGACCACATTCCCGGCAATGAAACGGTCTTTAATCTCATAGCAATCCTCCATCGGGTTGTAGTAGATGCGCCCTTTGAGAGACTCTGTCATTTCCGCTTCACTGCTCCCGCAAAGCCGGCACATATACTCCATATTCACGCCGCCGTACCTGTTGAGAGAAGAGGTAAGGGCATCCTCAGGAGTCTCCACACTGACATTTTCCACATCGGAGAACGACACAGGACGGTCGAAGATATCCGCCTTGACGAACAGGCCGTTTTCTCCACGCTCCAGCGAGAGGATGTCCCGTCCTGCGGCATCCATCAGGATCATCTTGGCATTCTGTCCTGCATTGAGGTTGCCATAGCGCATCACGAACTCATCGTAATGAGTGTTCAGATTCTCACGGTGCAGCCTGTGTTCTTCCCGGTGCTCCGCTTCATAGGCATACAGCCGCTCATACGAGTCCCGTACCTTAATATATAGTGCGGCTTTCTCTTTCTGATAACCATCCAGGTCAAGGGGCTGGAAGGTGGCACCATATCGCGTGACATCCTTCAGCACGCCTATCTGATAGCGCACTCCGGCGGTATCGACCCTTACGAGCGACCCCTCCTTGAGATGCGGCTCCATGATGCCGGTGAACGTGCGGGACTGCATCTCCTCCTTGTGCCTGTGTTCCAGCTCCTCCGGAGAGAGTGATGCTTCCTCTTCCTGCATCTGTCTTTCCACTTCCTCCAGATGTTTTCTTGCCTCCGCCTCAAAGCCATTCTCCACAGGATAGACCGGCTGCTCGCCCGTATCCTGCTGCGATTGCCGTCCTTGTGTCTGTGCCTGTGAAGCAGTCTCCTGCTGTCGGAAGAGTTCCGGATGCATGGCCTTATGCTCCCTGATACGCTGGCGCAGCCTTGCCCGACCCTCCACTCCGAGAGCCATCATTGTCTCGTAGAAACCGTTGATCGGAGGATTGGTGTCCCAGTCAAGCGAGGCATATACGGCTTCCTGACGGGCTTCTTCCTCCGTCATTTCCTCCATATCAGGCGGTATGGCAGTTGCATCCCGGTCCGTATCGCTTTGACGGAACAAGTCAGATGTCGTGGAGACTGAGGCTTTCTTGGACTCGCCTGCCGGATTTTCATCGCTTTTGGTCTGTTTTTTCTTGGCAGGTTTGGGCTTCGCTCGTTCCCGCTGATCTTCTGTGGTTATCCCGAAAAGGTCGAACAAGGTCATTACCGGAGCCTCAATTTCCGGCTTTTCTTCTTCCGTGGCAGATGATTCCGGTGTTTCAGGCATCCTGATTTTCTCCGTATCAGGCTCGTGCCGTACCGTTTCTGTCTGATCCGGCAACCGCTTGTCAATGACACTTCCCGAATACATCCCCATGGACAGATTGGCGTGCAGATTATGGTCGAGAAGTCTGCGCAGATGCTCCGCTATGCCGTTCACGCCTCCCTCATGTCCGTAAACCATCGCAGGTTTGCCGTAAGGATCGGTATCCAGTTCGGCACTGGTATATACCATCTGCTCCTCGTGCTTTATGAAATAGCTGTTGAAAGCCACACCGTGCAGTGTTCCGGTCTTGGTAAAAAGCGTCTCGTCTTCAGTCAGGCCCTCCTTGCGGATGTCCTTTTGCAGTATTATGAGGTCGCTGCCCACTTCCGTGTTGGCGTTTTCCGTAAACAGGTTGTTCGGCAGGCGGACGGCGGAGACAAGATGCGCTTCCTTCAGCATTTCGAGCCGTACCGCCTCATTGCGGGGCGAGTTCATCACACCCTGGGAGGTAAGAAACGCCACGATACCGCCGTCCCTTACCGTATCGAGGCCTTTCAGAAAGAAATAGTTATGGATGGTCCTCTGGGCGGAAACCCTGGCTCTGCTATCCGAAAGTACGAAGGCCGGATCAAAGACCGCCATCTCGCCGAAAGGCACATTGGATATGGCAAGGTCGAAAGAACCGTTGAAAGGCTTCTCTATCTTCTCGAAACCCTCCACGCGTATCTTCTCATCTGGATAGAGGTATGAGAGCAGCTTTCCCGTAAGCAGGTCCTTTTCAAATGCCATCACATCGGAAAGGGGAGCCTGCTCCTTGACGGAAGAGATGAACACGCCCATCCCGGCCGACGGCTCAAGTACCTTTGACGGGGTTACGTTATACTTTTTCAATACTGAGACTATGGTATCCGTTATTTCCTTCGGGGTATAGAAAGCGGTAAGTACAGATGATTTCAGAGAGTCCATATACCGTTTATACTCAGCATCATTCCTGCTGTTTTCCCGTATGAGACGGTGCAGTTCCACTGTCATCGGGAACAGTTCGAGGTCGGATTTCGCCCAATCCACGGCATCGGCCAGCGAGGAGGCGGGATTGAGGATGCATTTCAACCCGCCGAAACCACAGTAGTGGCTGATAATTTCCCTTTCTTCGAGGGTAGCCGCCCTGTGTTCCCTGTCCAGCACAAACGCCGTCCGTATAGCCTCGATGTTCCCCCTCAGTCTCTCCTTGCGGTTAAATGCCATACTCGTCGATATGGATGGCTGCCGCTCCGGTCAGTTCGGTATAGAGCCGGGTATATTCGGACGAATGGGCGAAATCGTCCGAAAGCGGATAACCGGAGAAGATTTCCTTGAATTCCGGAAGCAGTTTCATCGCAAGCGGATGCACCTTTTCCGGAGGCACTGTATCTGCAAACTCGTTCTCCAGTACTTCTACGAGAGTACGGTACTCGGAGAAATGAAGCCCCTGCAGGAGAGTCTGCATCGCCAGTTCCTGTGCTCCATCCACCGGACGGCCTTCCCGACGGGCCTGCTCGAAAGTATCGGAAGCCTCCTTGTCACGTAAGGCGATGAAATCCGCATCAACGGGTTTGTTAGGGTGATTTTCTTTAAGATATTGCCGCAGGTACAGTCCGTAGTAGGACAGTACCGCAGGTTGATTGTTATGTCTCATTTTACTCGGATTTTGTGGATTTATTGTTAATTTTACCAAGAATATTAATTTAATGCAGTGTTATTATATGCCAACTCCAACTCATCTTACTCATAAACCTATTACATCTGTTGATGATTATTCGCAACATGATGGCCAATATGCCAATAAGACAGATGTACAATCATTAACTATCGGAAAAGCACAATACAATGGCAATGAAATTTCTGCCAAAGTTTTTCGCCAAGTAAATGGCAAGTGGAGTCGCCAAAGTGAAGAACTTCCTTTGCACAGAATTTTTGATTTAGGTACAACAACCTTAAAATCAATTCTTATGAGTGCAAATATTCCTCAGCCTCTCACCACCCTTAATGTTTGTGCCGTTCAACCTAATGAATTACAGAGCATTCTTTCTTACTATAAAGCTAATAGAAGCATCCTTCTTCCTAAATTACAAGAATTACAAATACTCTTGAACTACTTTATGAACGAAGAGCCAAAGTTGTAGTAATAAAAAGGCACCCGGTATCCCTCCGGGTGCCACCACTAAATCCGCAGTAAAACAGATTTCTGCCATTTGATGGGGGAAACAGTTTATCCTACGAATCAGTGGCGAAATTACACAATTATTTCTTTTTTCTGCCCTTTCTTCCCGGCTTCTTCTTTTCTTCAGGGAACTCGAAAACCGTATTGAAATCACCGTCAAAGGCGACAACCGCACTGAACGGCTTGCCCTGCTTGCTCCGAAAACCGTTGAGCAGTCCTGTCTGCCCGTTCCTCAGCAGTTCCGTCATCTCCGTGTCGGAAAGGGTCTTTCCGGCTATCTGGCGGAAGACAGGAAGTCCGCAGTCCGTATTGTCGCAGCGCACGACCTTTCCATAGAACTGCATGCGACCGCTGCCGCATTTCGGACAGCTTATGCCGGAATCCTTGTGCCCGAAAATCTTGTCGCACGCCAGCAGATCGGTCGTAATCCGGCGGGTATAGGATTCGATGTCCCTCATGAACGCCTCCGAAGGCAGTTCGCCCCGTTCGATTTTTGCCAGCGCAGCTTCCCACTGTCCCGTCATCTCAACATTGGCGATGTCCATTCCTCTGACAATGGAATAGAGGGCAAGTCCTTTTTCTGTCGGAACGAGGCTTTTCTTGGAGCGCACGATGTACTCCCGCCTTAGCAGTGTCTCTATAATGGCCGCACGGGTGGCCGGAGTGCCGATGCCGCAGTCCTTCATCGCCTGCCTCATTTCCTCATCCTCCACTTCCTTTCCTGCGGTCTCCATTGCGGCGAGCAGGGACGCTTCCGTATGGAACGGCCTGGGTTTTGTCTTCCCTTCGGTCATAGAACATCCCATTATAGGAAGGATATCGCCCTCGCTCCATTCCGGCAGGACGGTATTCTCTTCGTTCTCCTCGCCCTCCTCCTTCTCGTTCCTCACGGAGCGCCAGCCGTGCTGCCTGACCACATAACCCTTCGCCACGAACTCCGCACCGCCACATTCCGCTTTAACTGTCGTCACATCCTTGATGCACTTCTCGGAGAATGCCTCCAGCATACGGCTGATGATCATGTCGTAAATCAGGGTCTCTTCCTTGGCGAACAGCATCGGCTTGACTCCGGTAGGCAGCAGCGCATGATGGTCGGTCACTTTCGTATCGTCCACACTGCGCCTCGAAAGCTGTCTCATCCTCCCCGCTACAGTATCCCACTTCGGATTGTTCCTCAATCCTTTCAGCAGCGCCGGAATACCTGCGAACACATCTTCGGGAATGTAACGGCTGCCCGTCCTCGGATAGGTGATGAGTTTCGACTCATACAGTTTCTGAGCGATGGCAAGGGTCTGCTCCGCAGTAAAGCCGAACCTCGCATTGGCATCCTTCTGCAATGCAGTCAGGTCATACAAAAGAGGGGTATCCTGCACTATCTCCTTGCGTTCCACGGAAAGGACTGTAGCCCTTCCTGTTTCTCTCAATATATTATAAACTTCGGCAGCTCCGCTTTTTACATTCCATTTCACGGCGGAAGAGAATTTCACTACGCTGTCCGCATCCTTGCCCTGCGTGGAGAAATGGGTCTGGAACACATCCTGCGGGACAAACCTCTTGTTCTCCCAGAAACGGGCACACACCATCGCAAGTGTAGGTGTCTGCACCCGTCCGACGGAGTAAGTGCCGCGCCCTGCGGCCACCGTAAGAGCCTGTGTGCCGTTGATGCCTACGAGCCAGTCGGCCTCACTGCGGGATTTCGCGGCAAGATATAGATTGTCGTATTTTGTTCCATCCTCCAGACTGTCCAGTCCGTCGCGGATGGCCTTATCGGTAAGCGAACTGATCCAAAGACGGTCGAACGGCACGGTACAACCTATATGATGGTAAAGGTAACGGAAAATCAGCTCTCCCTCACGATTATCACAACTTTAGATAATCGTGATTATCCAAAGTAAAAGATTATCCAAAGCAATAACAACTATAAGTTTCCAATAAATTGATTTTCAATATTACTTTTGATAATGTTGTTTGGATAATATAATGGTAATTTCGCATAGGGTTGGAACAAACCACCCGTTAAAATCAATAAATATGTCCAACAACAAAAAGAAAAACATTCATGTTCTGATACAAGAATGTACAGAACACTTGCGGTTTCTTGGGTATTCGGAAGCCTGCATTACTTTACACCAGAAGAAATGGTCGGAATACCTGTTGCCTTATCTACAGGAAAAAGACATCGTGTTCTACTCGACTGAAGCCGGAGAATGTTACCTGAAATCAGTTCTTTCGAATTTAACCCCATTCTCCAAGCGGGTACTTACTCGTAGTGTGCATATCCTTTCCGCTTATTTGGATACAGGTATTATTCCAAAAAGGATAGTACCAATAGAAGAACATCCTTTGCCCGGAGAGATTGGAGAAGCTGCACATCTTTTTCTGGAAGAGCTGGTAAATAGTCGGCGTAATGATATTACGGTTTTAAAACATCGCCGTAATTTGAGTTATTTTATTGAATTTTTGGAAACCAAGTCAAAATCAAAACTTTGCGATATTGGAGAAGATGAAATCGTGACTTTTTTGAGTACGAGTAGAAACGCCAGGGACAGATATTCTTCTATACGGCTGTTTCTCCGATTCCTGGCAGGTAAAGAATATATTCAGACAGATTTTGAATATGTTCTTTCTCGTAACCGTTATCCCAAACGGGAAAAACTGCCTTCCATATATAGTGCCGAAGAAGTCAAACAAATAGAGTTGTCGGTTGAACAATCAGGTCCGGTAGGGAAACGTGATTATGCAATATTGCTTCTTGCCACACGGCTCGGTTTACGCGCTTCGGATATTTGCAGATTGGAGTTTGACCATTTGGATTGGGATCACAATGTCATTGCATTCATCCAATACAAAACAAAAAAATCGATAGAGCTTCCGTTGCTTACTGATGTCGGTGAAGCCATAGTCAATTATCTGCGTTATGGCAGACCGATTTCCGGGCATTCGGAAATATTCTTATCGGCACGTCCACCTTATCGTCCAATGTTCCGTTGGGGAATAAACGGTGTAATATCAAGAATTATGAGAGAATCAGGCGTTGATATATCCAAACGTAAGTTCGGTCCTCATGCTATGCGTCATTCTCTCGCCAGCAGACTGCTTGCCAACGGTGTTTCGCTGCCAGTCATATCTGAATCATTGGGACACGAGAGTTCCTTGAGTACAATGGAATATTTAAGGGTAGATTTGTCAAGCCTGATGAAATGTGCCCTTGACGTACCGCTTGTCAATCCCGCTTTTTACGAACAGAAAGGAGGTATCTTTTATGGAAAAATGTAAATTTATGAGCGTATTCGCTCCATATATGCAAAAGTTTGTGGATGCAAAAGAAGCTCTGGGTTTTTCAAGGAAATATTTTGAAAGTGTTTTAGGGTTACTCGATCGGTTCTTCATCGAAGAAAAGGTACGGACTCCTTTTATCACAAGTGTACTGATAGACAAATGGGGACATACTTTGATTAATAACAGCTATAAAACGATTTGTAGCAAATATTCTATATTGGCACAGTTTGCAAAGTATATGAATAACATAGGTTTTCCTTGTTATGTACCTCGAATTCCAAAGAGCAAAGCCAATACGTATGCACCATACATCTTCACGCACGAACAAGTGCTTTCCATTTTTACAGTGTGTGATTCTCTTGTGGCCAGCGATCACGGAAATATGGACAGCCGTCTTTTTTCTATACCTGCCATTTTTCGCCTGCTGTATGGTACAGGGATGCGTGTGAGTGAAGCCACGTCATTGTTGAACCAAGATATAAATCTCGAGAAAAGAGTAATCACAATAAGGAAAACCAAGAACCAGCGCCAACGCCTGATACCTGTCTGTCCGTCATTGCACCAGATGTTAAGCCAATATGTGGAAGCGAGGAACAGGCTGCCTTTACCCCATGTAAATGCCATGGAGTCTCCATTTTTTATTTCTCCATCCGGATTGCCTCTGAACCAGAGCAGGGTTTATGCGTGGTTCAGAATTATATTAAGAAAATGCAGTATTCCGCATTGTGCTAAAAAAGGACCCAGAGTACATGATCTAAGGCATACATTTGCCGTACATTCGTTGATGCGCCAAGTAAGAAACGGGGCGGATATATATTGTACGCTTCCTATTCTTTCCGTTTTTCTTGGACATAAGAAGCTGTCCGATACGGAAACCTATGTGCGGCTGACACAAGAGATGTATCCGGATGTACTGAAACTGGAAAGTTCCATTACAAGTTTTTTATACCCCGCTTTACCCAATAATCCTGTGGCCTATGAAAGATGATTTTGCAAAGTATCTGACTCGCTTTTTTACAAGTTATCTGTCCGGAGAACGAGGTCTGAGCCATAACACCATAAGGGCATATGGAAATACATTCTTGTCATTCATAGATTTTATGGAAAAAACAAGATGCATTAAGGCAGACAGGATATCGCTGGAACATCTGACACGAAACAACGTTTCGGATTTTTTACATTGGACGGAAGAAAACAAAGGATGCGGTACAGCAACACGCAATCAAAAGCTCTCCGCATTCCATACTTTTTGTAAGTATATGCTGTATACTGACATCTTCCATTTGGACCAATGGCAATCCATATTATCTATAAAATCGAAACATTGCGAAAAGCAGTCGGTAAGTTATTTGTCTATTGACGGAATAAGACTATTGTTGTCGTTAATACCAGTAAATACGAGAAACGGACTTCGTGATCTTGCCTTGATAGCGTTACTGTATAACAGTGGAGCCAGAGTTCAGGAAATCATAGATTTGACACCGACAGACTTGCATTTGGTTAAGCCATATTATGTGTCATTATTTGGCAAGGGACGGAAAAGAAGGCTTGTTCCGCTACAAGAACAGCAAGTGGAATTACTTAAAAAGTATATGGAAACCGAAGGTCTGTTGAAGCAATCGTTGAACCAACGTCCTTTGTTTGTAAACAACAGAGGGGGAAAACTCACAAATGCGGGGGTAACTTTTATTTTGATGAGATACGTGAGGAATGCACATGTTGCAGATCCGAATCTTATACCAGCCAAAATCAGCCCTCATAGCCTACGGCACAGCAAGGCGATGCACTTGTTGCAAGCCGGAGTGAACTTGATTTATATTCGGGATATACTCGGGCATGTATCTATACAAACTACAGAAATATACGCTCGGGCTGATTCCAAACAGAAAAGAGAGGCTCTTGAAGCTGCTTATGCAGACATCATTCCTGTCATGGATAAAGTAGAAGGCTCTTGGGAGAAAGATTCAAAATTGAAGCACTGGTTAAAAGGACTTGGAAAGTAGGACTAATTATTATCCAAAGTAGTTTTTGTAAGTATTAAATATAACTATCTCATAATCAAATACGAATAGAATTCTACTTTGGATAATCTTTTACTTTGGATAATCACGGCCTGCATCGGTAGCCACTATTATACGGTCGCTGTCATTGAACAGTTTTGTGATGGTCCTTATCTGCTTCATCACGCCGCTGTCGGTCTTGTAGCCTTTCTCTGTGCGCACCTGACGGGGTACGAGCAGGAACTCATCGGGGATGACAGGAAGATTGTCCCTCTGGAAACCTTTGATGCCGTAGCCTTCCGGGAATGAAAGCTGCACCAGATGCCCCAGCGCCCATGTGACATAGTAGCCGCCTCCATACATATAGCCTTCTTCCAGTTTTGTCGCTCCGACGATTCGGGCGATTTCACGGGCGACACTCGGTTTTTCTGCGATTATTGTCTTCATATTCTTTCTTGTTTTATTGCGGATTCAGTGGTGGTTTGTCATATTCTTACGCCTTTGCTCCTCTGCTGACGTTGCTGTCCCTCATTTACAGGCGCAGTCTGCCCCTGCTGCAGCGGCTCCTTTATATGCTTGGTGGCCTCATTGGTCTTTCCTTCGTTGTTCACGGCTATCTGGGTACGGCTTTCATTGGACGGGGCTATGACCTGGCCCTTGTCCGGATCGGTGTCATACCGGAACGGGCGGCCTTTCTCCATGTTGAACTTGATGTATATTGTGGCGAGATTGCCCTGCTTGTCCGGGACATTCTCCAGACGGACGGTCTTGCCGGAGATATAATCTGCTTTCTGCTGTTCAGTCAGTTCCACGCCTTTCCATTTACCGATAGGCTTGATGTTGCCGTTCTCGTCAGTCCACTGGCGGCTGTTCTTCCTAACTTCGCTTCCGTTCCCCTGAGAGGTGCTTGTCCTGCGGTTTTCCCTCTGTCCATGCTGCTCGCCCTGCCATATCCGGGCTGTCCTCGGAACGAACTCCACGCTTCTGTCCAACGCACTGACCTGCAGGATGGTCTGGAACTTCCGGCCGTTGGCCAGCTCTATCTCTTTATGGACATAGCCGCCGGCTCTGAGCAGGTTGCGCTCATTCTCGTTGATTTCCGTCTTGCCGATTCTGTCCGCAATGCGCACCTTGTTCACCGGCACATCCTCTATTCTGTTAGTAAAGCGGTCGATGCTGATGTACGACGGGACCAACTCCCCGGTATCCTTGTCTGCGAGATTCACCACACGTCCGAGATTGCCTGTCTGACGGAGTGCCTTCCTGTCCTCATCGGTGAATGTGTACCCTTTGTGCGGCTCGTCAAGCCTCGGTTCCTTCCGCACGAAGTCCGGAACGAAGTCCACGCTGCCGTCCGGCATCCTCTTCAGTTCCAGCCTTGCGCCGAGTTCCTGTATTTCGCCCAACACCTCCACACGCACGGTCAGAGGCTCGGACTTGCGGTAGTTGAGCAGCTTGTCAAGACTTTTGGATTTCTCAAGGTCCTCACGGGTCAGTCCGTACTGTGCCTCGAATTTTTTCCAGTCGATCCTGCTTTCGTCAATAGGCTGGTAGCCTTTCTTCTCGGACGGTGCATCCTGTCCGTTTTCGGGTTTTCTGTTGTCCTGTTCCATTTCTTTTTCTGTTTGTGTTTCCTGTTGTCCGTTTAAATTTTTTTCTTCTTCTGTCACTGTTTTCTCATAACCGGAAGTGTCCACCTTGTGAGGGGAGAGCAGTTCCGCATTGGCGGCTGGATTTTTCAGAAGCTCCTTCATCACTTCCAGCAGTTTCTCCGCCTGGTCTGCCGCAATCCGGTAGAAGCCGAAACGGGATGGATCCTTGCACTGTCTGAAAAAATTCTTGAAAAAATTGTCAATAAGGTCTCCGTGACGGTCAAACGTCATGAAGTCCTTTGAATGTTCCGGCTTCGCCGGGACTGTTCTGGGCGACCCGTCGCTCCGGAGTCCGCCCACGACACCGAGTTCGCCCGTCTTCTCGTCACGGACGAGCAGGATGTCCTTTTCATCGCTTTTCTTTGCCATAAGATTTTATTATTTGAATGATACATTGATACGGGCCTTGAACTGCCCGATGTTCTCTTTCTTGAAATGCTTCATGTGCCTTGCTATGAAGTCCAGCACATCCGATTCCTTGTAATAGGTCTTGTGCCAGAGCAGGTGGTATGAGAGCGCACCGGAACTGCGGTAACGCTGGAGGCTCCGCTTGCTCACCTGCAGCAGCAGGCACAGGTCCTGGTTGTCGAACAGCCGCTCCCCGTCAAGCAGTTTCACTTCCTTAAGGTCCGTCGGTTTCCAGTCTCCGTGCAGGGAGGCTATCATGCGCTCCTGTCTGTCCAGTCTCGCGAGGACTTCTGATGCGAATGCCGTGAAAGTCTCTTTGTTGAATGTCATTTCCATATCGTTTCCCTTTTTACTTGGGACAAAGGTCATGATTCACGGAACGACCGTTACGGGACACACGGGTGACTCACGTATGATTTTCCCTGCGGTATGGCTCCGGTGTCGCACGGAAGAGGAGACAGTCGCTTCCTTGTGTCTATAGCATGGACGGACGGATGTCCGCCGAGGATATTTTTGCCGGACCGGAATGTCACCGGAACAGGAAACAGTGTTGAATCAATAAAATTTTGGAATATGGAGATAGTTAATGTAGAAAAAAAGACTTTCGATGATCTTTTGGACCGGATGGAAAGGTTCATGGACAGCATTGAGACCATATACGGCAATGGAAAGGCTAAGTCCATGTCCGGATGGCTCGACAATCAGGATGTATGCCTGATGCTCAATATCTGCCCGCGCACTTTGCAGACTTTACGGGACAGCGGTGCGCTTCCGTACAGCAGGATCAATCACAAGATTTTCTATAAGGAGGAGGACATCCTGCGGTTTGTCTCGGTATCAGAAAATGGAAAATTCAGGATTAAAAAATAACAAAGACATCTAAAACTATTATTTATGAATAAGTTGATTGACAAGGATCACGAGAGAATAGTCGGTCTTTTCGGACGAATGGCCGCTATGCTGAAAAAATTGGAATCACACCACGAGGAGCACAGGCCGCTGCTCAGGGGTGAGAGGTATCTCACGGACAGGGATGTATCCCAGAGGCTGAGAATCAGCAGAAGGACATTGCAGGACTACCGCAATGACGGCCGCATATCCTACATCATGCTTGGCGGCAAGGTCTTGTACCGGGAAAGTGATCTGGAGAGGATGCTTGATGATGCCTACCGTCCGGCTTTCAGGGAAATGGAATGAGCGACACCGGAAATGAAAAAGCGGAGGACCTTCTGATTTGAAAGCCCTCCGCTTTTAATTATTGCACTCATGACAGTTTATGCCGTTCCTGCCATACCTGAGCCGCATCATATCCGGTTCTATGATTGCAGTCCGCTGCCGGTATGCAGATATAAAAGTCAAGGCTCTTTTCCATAAACCTCCGCAACATGAGTTCGCGGAACCTGCGGCAGGCTGCCGCATTGATGCGGAATGCGACGGCAGCCACCGCCTCCATATTATACGCCTCGGCATAGCAGCCCTCCGCATAAGGGAACGGCCTGACGGCGTCATGCTCATCCATTATTCCGCTTCTGAAAATCTGCCTTAACGCCTTACGTATCCCGTATGCGCTTACCATGAACAGGTCGGACATTTCCCCTACGGTCATCCACACGGGGGTATCGGAAATGATTATCTCGCCGTTCTCGATTTTTATTATACCTCGTTCCATAATTACAATGCCTTGGAGAAGTTCATCTCTACTTTCTGCATGTCCCTCATGATGGAGCTGTCCAGCACTTTCGCATAATGCTGGGTCATTTTTATGTTGGCGTGGCCGAGTATCTTCGCCACATTTTCCATTGAGACCTCATTGGCGAGGAACACGACCGTGGCCGCCGTATGACGGGCAATATGCGTTGTCAGCCGCTTTTTTATTCCGCAAAGGTCGGCTATCTCCTTCAGGTAGGCGTTCATCTTCTGGTTGCTTATGACTGGCAGAAGGACCCCTTTATCAACGCAGTCAGGATGTCCGGCATATTTTTCTATAATTTTCCTTGCAGGTGTCAATACGGGGATATTGCTCATCTGATGTGTCTTCTGACGGGCCTTGCGTATCCACAACGCACCGTTATTGTCCTTTATCAGATGTTCCTTTGTCAGTTGCAGGACATCAATGAATGCCAGGCCGGTGAAACAGCAGAAGACAAATATATCACGGACTTGCTCCAGCCTCTGAATGGAGAACGTCTTGTTAATCAACACCTCCAGTTCTTCCCTTGAGAGGAACTCTATATTGACTTCATACCTTTTAAGATGGATGCCGAAGAAAGGATCTTTCTTTATCCATCCATTGGCAAGGGCAATCCTCACTATTTTCTTCAGTATTTTCAAATGTTTGAGTGCTGAATTGTGCTGCATCTTCTTCTCGGTTTTCAGCCAAAAATCGAAATCACGGATAAATTGGCCACTCACCTCATCCAATGTCAGATTGTCCTTGCCGCAGCAGGTGGTGATAAATTCTTTCAGCCGGTTGATACCGGTATCGAATTTTTCAACTGTCGATTCCGTATATTCCCGCCCTATGAGTTCCCGGCATTTTCTGTTGTGCTCGGCATATATACCCAACAGAGTATGTTTTTCAGGATTCCTGCCGTAAAACCTGTCCCTGACAGCTTCGGAAGTTACCGGACTGCCTTCTTTGATAAGGTCACTATGAATCTGTAGAATTTTTGCCCGTACTGTGTCAAGATAATGATTCAGTTCCTTTGCGGTCCTATCTTTCCCTTTGGAGCATTCTTTTGCCTGATTCCATTGTTCGGCAGGAATACTGCGTTTAATCATTATCTCCTGACGCCTGCCGTCAATTGTAATTCTGACAAAGATAGGAGCTTCGCCACTTTTTAGAAGCTTGTGCTTCTTGATGCAAAACAGCACATTCAAAGTGCTTCTGGATTTCTCGGTGTTCATACGCTTTGTTTTTTGTTGCAAAATTATGTTTCCGTGTCCAGAATCCTTTTGCGCAAAACATTGCAAATCAATGAAAAATACTCTAAAAAGGAGGACTTTTAATGCCCTAAAAAAGTCCTCCTTTTAGTCCACCTTCAGACTGCTCCAGAATGCCGTATTTTGCCTTATCGGCATATACGAAAAAATCCCTGAAGTGGTTGGACTTCAAGGATTTGCTTTAATTTACCAAATCTTTTGGCGGTGCGGACGGGGCTCGAACCCGCGACCTCCGGCGTGACAGGCCGGCATTCTAACCAGGCTGAACTACCGCACCGTTTTCTTTATTGCCCCCTTCGTTTCCGAAAGGGACTGCAAAGATATACAGTTTTTGTTTCTTTGCAAACTTTTTTCAAAAAAATTACAAAGAAGCTATAGCTGCATCGTAGTCAGGCTCGGTAGTAATTTCAGGAACAAGCTGTGAATAAACCACTTTCCCATTCTCATCCAAAACTATTACCGCTCTTGCGAGAAGGCCGGCGAGAGGACCGTCCTCTATTGCAACACCATAGTTCTCTCCGAACGGCTCATTGCGGAACGCCGAAAGGGCTATTACATTTTCTATGCCCTCAGTAGTACAGAAACGGGCCTGTGCAAACGGGAGGTCCTTCGATATTGCCAGAACTACCGTATTGTCCCTGCCGGCCGCCAACTGGTTGAATCTGCGTACCGAAGTGGCGCATACAGCAGTGTCGAGACTGGGAAAGATGTTGAGAACCACTTTTTTCCCGGCATAATCGCTCAGCCTTGCCGTGCCGAGGTCGCCTTTAACCAATTCAAAATCCATTGTTGTCTGTCCTGCTACAGGGAACTTTCCCCTGAGGTTGACGGTTTTGCCGCCCAATGTAACTGTTGCCATAAATTTCTGTATTTACTTGAAAAATGAAAAATGTACATTTCCGTATTTCTTTTCCCGCTGAAACCTGGGATGGCTTTCAAAGGAGAATGTACCGGGATGCTCCAGGATAAAGACACCTTCCGGTTTCAGGATCCCTCCCGGGACTCCAGCCGCCGAAAAGACCTTGTCCGGAATCGTATCAAGCCCGTCGATATCGTACGGTGGGTCCGCGAAAATGATATCGAAACTGAGACGGCAGATATCGAGAAAATCGAAGACATTGTGCCGGACCACATGCATACCCTGTATGCGGAAAGCCGAGGCACTGCGCTTTATGAATGACGCATGCAGAGGATTCATCTCTACGGAATATATCTCCCGTGCCCCACGTGACGCAAATTCATAGGAAATACTGCCGGTTCCGGAAAAGAGATCCAGGACACTTACCTCCGAAAGATCGTACTCGCTGACCAATGTATTGAAAAGTCCTTCCTTGGCAAAGTCCGTTGTCGGACGCGCCCTGAAGCCTGAGGGAGGAGTGACCGGCCTGCCTTTGAGTGTGCCGCCTATTATTCTCATGCCAGATGGCGCACTCCCGCGAAATAATTGCCGAGTTCCTTTTCAGCCCTCTCGTCAGCCTTGCCCAGAATATGCAGAAAGGTATGCTCGGGGTTGAAAAGGACTTCTTTTGTAACTGAGAATATAAAATATCCGGCAGTTGCCATGTCTGCTGCAGGGAAACTGTTGGCAAACAGAAGCCTGTCCCTCTCTGCCGCCACGATATGGAGCATGCCGTCGGTAAAGGACACCAGCAACCTGTTGTTATCCTGCACTGAGGCTATGCGGTCGATGAGGACGTAGGCCGTCGGGTAGAACCTCACATTGCGACACAGCGAAGTGATACCATTATATATATGGTAAGGCACTGCATAGACCATCACTGCCTTGTGTGATGGCATCTCGAGAGCAAGCACCCTGTCATCCCTGCTGAGATCCCGGACCGACTCAAGATAGCTGCGTACCTTCTCCTTGTCGTATAAGGATGCAGGCACAAGGGTGTATTTCCAGGTCGTGAAATACACCGACACGGACGCATACTGCCTCTTGAGAACCGGTTCAAGCTCCTGTACAGACAGATCGACCGGACACGAGTGGCTTTCCTGAGTAAGAATCGCCCCGTTCCGGCCGTAAATAGTAAAAGAATAACCACTCAAATCGAGTTGAATGGTTATTCTGTTCTGTGTTCCGGACATGTCTGCGTATACTACTCCCAGTTGCCGGCGTTATTGTTAGGATTCTCTATATCGCCGACTTTCAGACCGGGATACTGCCTCATGTCCTCTTTCTCGGCTTTAAGGTTGACTATCAGCTGTCTGTCCAGACCGTTCAGAAGATCATCGTATGAGATGGTGGCCTCAAACAGGGGAATCTCGATACCGGACACCTTTCTGATCACGGATTCCATGCTGATCCGCTTGCCGCCGGAATAAGGTATGAAACTGATGGAGTCGATGACGGCACCCTTTCCCTTAAGAAGGGTATCCCTTACGAAAATGTCGATGCTGTCACGGCTTACACGGCCTTCAGCGACTGCGACTGAGTCGTCCATGGAACCTATCTGACGTACGATAGTGATCTGACCGTTCTTGTAGAAATCGATGAGAGAGTCGGTTGAGGAAAGGAATCTGCGGTTCTGCGTCTTGTATGCTTCCTGCAGAGTCCTGATGCTCACGAGTCTGTCGATAGCAACAGCCTCTCTCCTCTCCACTTCGTTCTGGAAGCGGACAGGTTCCATGACACTTTCATAATTAAGATACACCAGAACGATGATCGCAATAGGAAAGACTACGTAAGTCAAAACCTTGAAGAATGTTTTCATTGTAAGTATTGTTAATTAATATTAGTTCATTAAAATATGACGACAAAAGTAAAAATAATAATTAGGACTTGCAATATATTTTTAATTTTGCAGCGACAAAATTTATCTTTATGACGATCGGATCACCGGCCATAGAATTGGAGAAATTGCTGGACAAAGGCAGAAAGACTGCAATAATCAGTCATTTCAACCCTGACGGAGATGCAGTGGGATCTTCTGTAGGTATGAGGCGTTTCCTTCTGTCGAAAAATATGGACGCCGATATTGTCCTGCCGTCCAGACATCCGGAATTTCTGGATTTCCTTGACCCGGAAAAAGACATTATATGTTACGTTGACAATAAGGAGAAGGCACTGCAGACTGTCAATGCCGCCGAACTGATCATTTGCCTGGACTTCAACCGTCCGGAACGCACCGAATGGCTGTCGGAGGCCCTTACAGGTTCCTCTGCGGTAAAAGTCCTGATCGACCACCATCTGAATCCTGACAGGGACAAGTTCGATATCATCATATCCGATGCCTCGGCGTCATCCACCTGCGAGCTCCTGTACCGTACTCTCATGGACTTCAACGCAATACAGGGAGACCCGCACAGACTCAGCCACGACACACTGACCGCCATCGCCACAGGCATACTGACGGACACCAACAACTTCAACAACTCGGTGACACCGGACACCTTCAGCATAGCCTCGGACATGCTCCGCTGCAATGTGGATCTTGATGCCATAAACACTTTGGTATTCAAGCGCTACTCGGAGTCAAGGATGCGTCTGATGGGGCATCTGCTCACAGACTCCATGGAAATTGACACCAGGCTGCACGCATCTTCTATGGTCATTACCATGAAAGACAGGGAGAAATACCGCTTCGCCGACGGAGACTCGGAAGGCTTTGTCAACCTCCCGCTGATGATCAGCGACGTCGAAGTGTCCGCCCTTTTCAGCGAGACACCGGACTATGTCAGGGTCTCACTGCGGTCCAAGGGGCATATTTCCGTCAACGCACTGGCCAATGCCTTCTTTAATGGAGGAGGACACGAAAGGGCTGCGGGAGGAAGGCTGTACATGCCGGTCGGACAGGTGAGAAAGTATTTTCTCGAATCGTTGGAACAATTCTTGCTAACCTCAGAAGGCTGATGATACGTACTGTCCTATATTTTATCTGCTCTGCGGCAGCAGCCGCATTCCTCCTCCTCTCCTGCGCGAAAGAAGAGAAGGAGCTGACAGTCGCAGACCAGGAGGCAGCCATCGAATCCTACATCAACCAGAATTTTTCCCAATACAATATCGTCCGCCGCGGAGGTTCCAACCGTATAATAGTGGACACCACCGTCGTAGGGGCAACCGACTCGCTCGAATACGGAGACTCGCTCTATTTCTACTACGCAGGATATACCTTCACGTCCTCTCCCTCCTCACTGTTCAGCACCAACAACGAGTACCTTGCCACCGAATCGGGATTTTCCCTGTCAGACCAGGACTTCTCTATTAAAAAGGTACATTTCACGCCCGGGGCCATGATCAGCGGACTTGAAAACGGGCTGTACGGAGTCAAAGACGGAGAGCACTGCGTCATCCTTTTCTCTGCAAAATACGGATTCTACGATGATTATGTCTATAATATCCCTAAACTGTCAGCCCTTGCCTTCGAAATATGGGTGGAGGATGTTGTAAAAAATAACAGGTAAAAGATGAAGATGAGAACCATACGTTTTATATTGATTGCAGCGGCCGCAGTGCTTGCGGTTTCATGTGCTGAAGAAAGATCTGAAAGCGCCGAGTCCGTACAGGACCGGATTCTGAAGGCCTACGTTGAAAAATACTACCCTGATGCAGTGCGGAGCGAATCCGGGCTCTATTTCCTCGAGCAGTCGGAGGGTACGGGCCGTACGCCTGAGGACACCTCCTACGTCCTTGTGGAATACTCCATCACCTACCTTGACGGCACCTACAGTGCATACACATCGGAGACCATAGCGCAACAGCTCGGGACATACACCCATTCCGGATACTACGATCCGAGAATATGGTCACTGCGCGACAATACTCCAGGCATAGTGGAGATCCTGACCGGCATGCAGGAAGGCGGCAGTGTCAAGGCTATCATTCCCGCCATCCTGCTCGACCAGGAAAGCGGACTTGAGATCACCCAGGGAGACGGTTCATCGCTGATATACGACATACACCTGCTGCAGGTCATCGACAACATCGACGAATACGAAATCGGTGAGGTGGAAAGCTACCTCCAGACCAACTTCCCTGGCATACAGGACTCCACCGACTACGGATTCTATTTTTCCATCCTGGACAGGGGCAATAGCACCGACACTCTCGAGAACGAAGACTATACAAGTTACCTGTATATCGGACGATACCTCAACGGCACCGTATTCGACACCAACATCGAGGACACCGCCCGCAAGTACAGAATCTACAACGGCGACGCAAGTTCCTACTCCTCAAGCTCGTTCCAATTCTATGACGAGGAGAGCGATGCAGTGGAAAACAACTCTCTGGTCGAGGGATTCTCCAAGGCCCTGTGGCGCATGAGTTTCGGTGACAGGGCTGTCGTCATATTCATATCCGAACTCGGTTACGAAGATGCCGGCAGCGGCGAGATTCCCGGATTCGTACCTCTGAGATTCGATATCTGGGTAGAGGAAAACGAAGATTAGGACCATTTGCCTGATGAAAAAAAGAGTTTTCATTACCGGCGCCACCGGCAATATGGGAGGTGCTGCATTCCAGGAACTGTTAAGACGTTCCGACAGGTTCGACATAGTTCTTCTGGCAAGACACAGCAAGAAAAACATCGCAAAACTAAAACAGTACGAAGACTGTCCTTCCGTAACTGTCATCTGGGGCGACCTTACGGACTACGAAGCTGTACTGAAGGGGGTGACAGGAGCCGATTTCGTCCTGCACATCGGAGGCATGGTCTCCCCTGCAGCGGACATGCATCCGGCACAGACCATGAAAGTAAATGTCCAGGGAGCCGTAAACGTCATCCGCGCCATCAAGGCACAGCCCCATCCGGATGATATCGGAGCGGTGTACATCGGCTCTGTGGCCCAGGTCGGCAACCACATGCCTCCACGACACTGGGGCCGTTGCGGCGATCCCATCTATACCAGCATTTTCGACTGGTACTCCGTTTCCAAATGTCTGGCAGAACTGGTGTTTGCCGAGTCCGGTCTGAAACGGTGGGTGTCGATCCGCCAGACCGGCATGCTCTATCCCGACCTGCTCAAGAAGGCCAATGACCCGATAGCCTGCCACGTGCCTCTGCGCGGGGTTCTGGAGTGGAGCACCCTGGAAGACTCCGGCAGAGTATGCGCGAATGTCTGTGAGGACGGCGTTCCGGAGGATTTCTGGAGAGGTTTCTACAATCTCAGCAGCGGAGCCCCATTCCGTCTGACCAACTACGAGTTCGAGACAATGCTTCTGAAGGGCATGGGCTGTCCCCCTGTGGAAAAGGTCTTCGGAGCCAACTGGTTCGCCACCCGCAACTTCCATGGGGAATGGTATCTCGATGCCGACCGGCTGGAAGAGATGCTGCATTTCAGGGAAGGAGTCAGCGCGGAAGAATATTTCCGGCGCATGAAACGGCAGCTGCCCTGGTATTTCTCTCTTGCCCCCATAGCTCCGGCCTTCGCCATCAAGGCGTTCATGCGCCATGTGGCCGTAAGCAACCCGTTAGGCACACTCTACTGGCTGAAGCACGGTGACACCGGACGTATCAAGGCCCACTTCGGCTCCATCGAGGAGTGGAAGGCTATCCCGGCATGGAAGGACATGGACCTCAGCCGGCCTTCCGACCGTCCCGAAGATGCCATTGTCCTGAACCACGGATACGATGAGACCAAGCCCCTGTCAGAGCTGAATATACAGGATATGCGGGATGCAGCTGAATTCCGCGGCGGAGAATGTCTCTCGGAGACCATGACTCCCGGCGACCTCTTCACCCCTCTGAAATGGCGCTGCCAGTTCGGTCACGAGTTCGAGATGACCCCGAACACAGTCCTGCGGGGAGGACACTGGTGTCCCGAATGTCTGCCCAAGTACGACCCGGCCAATCCCAATCCCTGGAATTTTGAGGCCATTGCCGCAGGCAATCCGTTCTTCGCCCAGGTGTATGATTGAACAGACACCACTGGTGTCAAAGAGGAATATACTGCCACAATATAAGACTAGCCGCCCTCGGCTCTAGAGGGAGGGGCCCGCTGCGAAGCAGTGGGAGGGCCTGGTCTTATTTGTGGCAGTATATTCCTCTTTGCCTGAAAGAGTTCTCCTATTTGAGAATCTTATCGCGGACGATGGCGACTATGCGGTCGGCCGTCTCCTCCTCCCCGAAAAGAGAGGTGCTCAGGCACAGGTCGTAAGAGGCAGAATCACCCCACCTCTTGAATGTGAAGTAGTTATAGTACTCGGCCCGTTTGCGGTCGCATTCCTTTATCTGCGCTTCCGCTTCCTCGGGGGTGATGGAGAGCAGATTGGACAGACGCCCGATACGGTCCTCCATAGTGGCCGTGATGAACACAGACAGCACCCTCGGACGGTCGCGCAGAATATAGTCGGCGCAGCGGCCCACAAAAACCCCGGGCCCCTTGTCGGCCAGCATCTCTATGGTACGGCTCTGGATCTTGAAGAGGTTGTTGTTGCCCAGATAGTTCTCGGTATCGAGATATCCGCCCGAGAAGAACGGGATATGTACCCCGGCGAAGCCGCCTAAGATCGGGATGGTGGGTTTCTCGTCCACCTTCTCGAAATACTCAGGATCCAACCCGCTGTCCTTCGCGGCCTGATTGATTATTTCCTTGTCATAGAATGCGATGCCCATCTTCCTGGAGATGGCGAGAGCGACATTGTGCCCGCCGCTGCCGAGCTGACGCCCGACGCATACGGCGAAATTATGACTGTAGCTGTTCATTGGTCCGGTTTTTCTTGATAAAGTTCAACAATAATGCGACACCTACCACACTGGCAAGGAAGTCCGCTACCATAAAGCTGACCCAGACTCCGGCAATATCGAAGAACAGGGGCAGAATCCACAGGGCCGGTATCAGAAATATCAGCTGGCGGGAGAGGGAAAGGAAGATGGCCTGTTTGGGCTTTCCGATACTCTGGAAGAAGTTACCTATGACCATTGACAGGGACACCAGAGGGAACATTCCCACAACCAGGCGCATACCCTTTATAGACTTTTCCTTCAGCTCCGGATCGTCGGTGAAGATGGACACCACGAGCCCGGGACAGAGCTCCCCTATCAGGAAGCCGGCGATCAGCACCACTGTCCCGTAGAGAAGGGTCTTCTTGAGCACCTCGTAGACACGGGACATCTGCCGGGCACCGTAGTTGTAGCCGGCGATAGGCTGCATGCCCTGGGTCAGACCGGAGACTATCATGATGAATACGAAGGATATGCGGTTGACGATACCGTAGGCTCCGATAGCCAGGTCACCACCGTAGGTCTTCAGTCTCATATTGATGATAATCACCACGAAGCAGGCCACAAAGTTCATCAGGAAGGGCGCCAGGCCGATGACTATCGAATCCTTGACGATCCTGCGGTCGAGCCGGAATATTCCCTTTTCGAAATGAATCAGCTCCCGCTTGTCGCAGAACCAAACGGTCACCAGAACCAGCGCGACTATCTGGGCCAGGATGGTAGCCACTGCAGCACCCCTGATCCCCATGTCGAAAGTGAAGATGAACAGAGGGTCGAGGGCCGCATTGAGAAGCACCGTCATGATAGTCGCCGACATGGCCTTCTTGGGATGGCCGGCGGAGCGGAGCAGGGAGTTGAGTCCGAAATAGATGTGGGTAATCACGTTGCCCGCCAGGATTATCTCCATGTACTCGCGGGCATAGGTTATGGTGTTCTCGCTCGCCCCGAAGAAATAGAGTATCGGGTCGAGGAAGGCCAGGGCCACTATAGTAAAGAGCAGACCTATTATAAAATTGAGCACCACAACGTTGCCAAGCCCCTTCTTGGCAATGTCGTAGTTCTTCTGGCCCAGCAGCATCGAGGCCATGGTCGAGGCTCCGACTCCGACGAGTGTGCCGAAGGCCGCGGCCAGGTTCATGAAAGGGAAGGTAAGGGCCAGTCCGGAAATGGCATACGGCCCTACTCCGTGGCCGATGAAGATGGCATCCACCATATTGTAGAGCGAAGAGGCGGTCATGGCGATGATCGCCGGTATAGCATACTGTTTCAGCAGTTTGGGGATTCTCTCAGTCCCCAGCTCGGTAGGAACTCTTGCATTCATGCCGCAAAATTACACAAATCCGGCTAACATTTTTCTGGAGAAAATCATAATTTTGCATTCTGTAAAAATACTAAAACCGATGATTACCTTTATCGTCTGTCTGGCAGCCCTGATTATAGGCTATTTCACTTACGGAAAATTCGTGGAGAAATTCTTCGGAGCCTCATCCTCCCGCCCCACTCCCGCCAAACGTCTGGCTGACGGGGTGGACTACCAGGAAATGAAGCCCTGGAGGATATTCATCATCCAGTTTCTCAACATCGCCGGCCTCGGTCCCATCTTCGGAGCCATCCTCGGCGCGGCATACGGTCCGGTCGCATACATCTGGATAGTCCTGGGCTGCATCTTCATGGGTGCCGCACACGACTTCTTCTCCGGCATGCTTTCGGTGCGCAATGACGGCATGAGCCTGCCCGACATGGTGGGCAAATACCTCGGAAGCGGCGTCAAGAAGTTCCTCGTATTCTTCTCTGCCTTCATCCTGATAGCAGTGGGAGTCTCCTTCGTCACAGGCCCCGCCGACCTGCTGCATACCCTTACAGGCTGGGACAAGCGCATCTGGCTCTACATCGTATTCGCATACTACATCATAGCCACCCTGCTTCCGGTGGACAAGATCATCGGCAAGCTCTATCCGTTTTTCGGAGCCATCCTCCTTTTCATGGCCATAGCCATAGCCGGGGCGATGTTCGTGAAGGGATTCTCAGGGGAAATTCATCTTACGGAACTTACAGCCGACGGCCTCCGCAACTTCCACTCCAATCCCGAATCCAACATCCTCATCCCCATGCTCTTCGTAGTAATCTCCTGCGGAGCTATATCCGGATTCCACTCCACCCAGAGTCCCATCATGGCCCGCTGCCTGAGCGATGAGAAATACGGCCGCCCCATCTTCTACGGAGCAATGATAGCAGAGGGTATCGTAGCCATGATCTGGGCCACGGCGGCCATCGCCTACTTCGGAGGTCCGGAAGGGCTCAACGCCGCAGCCGACGCAGGAAAGACCCCTGCCATCATGGTGGACGAGATCTGCCAGTCATGGCTGGGAAAGGTCGGTGCCGTCATAGCCATCCTCGGAGTGGTCGTCTGCCCCATCACATCCGGCGACACAGCTTTCCGAAGCCTCCGTCTCACGATAGGCGACGCTCTGAAATTCAACCAGAAGCCCATACGCAACCGCCTCTTTGTAGCTATCCCCATCTTCATTGTGGCATTTATCCTCTGCAAGGTGGATTTCTCCACTATATGGAAATACGTCGGCATCGGCAATCAGATACTCGCCACCGTAGTGACCTGGACAGCAGCCGCATATCTCGTCCGCAACGGCCGCAACCACCTGATGATGTCCCTGCCCGCCACCTTCCTGACCTTCATCTGTGTCTGCTACTTCATGATAGCCCCTTACAACGTAGGAGGGCTGTCCCTGCCTTCGACCGTAAGCTACATTTCCGGTACCGCAGCAGCCTTAGGTCTGTTCATTTTCTTCATTATAAGAACAAAAAAGCTGAGAGGACAGATCCCCTCAGCTTCCTAAAAGTTCGATTCGGGAAAATCAGTATTTCTTGACCTCCTCGCGTCCTTCGATCACCGCAAGGGCATTGCCTGCGAGGGCACCCATCTCGTCCTCTCCCGGATAGACTTTCACGGGAGCGATGAAGGATACCATGTCGGCAATCTGCTGCATCAGTTCCTTGCCGTAGGCGATACCTCCTGTGAGCAGGATGGCATCGACCTTGCCGGAGAGGGCGGCAGCCATGCCTCCGATAGCCTTGGCCACATTGTAGGCAAATGCGTCGGAGATGAGTTTTGCCTTCGCATCGCCGGCCGCCACGCGGTCCTCCACCTCCTTGAAGGAGTTGGTGCCGAGATGGGCCACGATACCGCCCTTGCCGGAGATAATTTTCTTTATCTCGGACAATGTGTACTTGCCGCTGTAGCATACGTCAGCCAGCTGCATGGCAGCTATGCCTCCGGTACGCTCGGGGCTGAACGGGCCTTCTCCGAAGAGAGCGTTGTTGACGTCCACCACCCTGCCGCCGGAATGTGCGGCTACAGAAACACCGCCGCCGAGATGGGCTACTACGAGGTTGAGCGAAGCGTAGTCCTTATCCTGTTCTCTGGCGTAGAGCTTGGCGATGGCTTTCTGGTTCAGTGCATGGAATATGGATATTCTGGGAAACATCGGATGTCCGCCTATGCGGGCGATGTCGCTGAGCTCGTCAACTACCACGGGATCCGCGATGAATGCCCTGGCCCCGTCTATCCTGGAAGCCAGTTCTGCCGCAAGGATACCGCCCAGGTTGCTGGCATGTTCCCCATAACGGGAGGAGCTGAGGTCGTCCAGCATCCCGGCATTGACTTCATAGACACCGGAAGGTATGGGCCGGAGCAGACCTCCGCGTCCTACGATGACCTTGACGTCACCCAGTTTTACACCATTCTCGTTCAGGGCGCGGATGATGGCATCCTCCCTGAAGCGGAGCTGGTCGATTATGCGCTCGAAAACCGAAATTTCCTCGGCCGAGTGCCTGAGAGTCTTTGTAAATACTTCCTTTTCCCCCTCGAAAAGAGCAATTTTGGTAGAGGTTGAACCGGGGTTTATTGCCAATATATATGCCATGATTCTCCGGTTCTATTTTGCTGTGAGCGCTGCTAAAGCTATTGAGTTCAACTTGGTCTCGATACTGTCGGCACGGCTGGAGAGCACGCAGG
>ENA-OOXJ01000526-OOXJ01000526.1-human-gut-metagenome-genome-assembly--contig:-NODE-526-length-31732-cov-4.277425_pt1 | contig 31732 bp, 31 predicted proteins | sample MGYA00241587_ERZ501343 | MGnify/ENA primary metagenome ERZ501343 (study PRJEB25962, sample SAMEA2042918) | human gut metagenome | biome: human gut; feature: human-associated habitat; material: faeces... | reverse complement strand
GCACAGCTGCTACGCAACGTTCGCTTTAAAGCGAAAGAGCCTGCTCCGCCGCCGGAATTGTCCGTCGCACGGGGCAGGCCCTGTTTCTTCTCGTACCCTAAGCCGCGTCAGTAGCGCAAAATCTGACCGGGGCGGAGCACCGATTTTTTTCTCAGGCGGTTGATGGAGCAGAGCTTGTCGACCGTCAGCCCCAGCTTGCCGGCTATCACGTAGAGGCTCTCGCCGCGCTTCACCTTATAATAATGGAAGCTTCGTTGCGACGAGCCCGACGAAGCCGTCGAGGCTTTGCCGCGTCCGTTCGCGCCGCCCTGTGCCAGGGCGTTACCCTGCGAAGGCTCGTTCTTGCGGAACACGAAATAGTCGCCCGTCACATCCTGGTTGACAAAGTCGAACATCAGCGCGGGGTCGATGGCCCGGCCCAGCAGGCGGGTTTCAAAATGCAGGTGCGAGCCCGTAGAGCGCCCCGTGTTGCCACCCAGCCCGATGGGCTCGCCGGCCTTCACCTCGTCGTCGACGGCCACGAGCTGTTTCGAGAGGTGGCCGTAAATGGTTTCCAGACCATTGGGGTGGCGGATGACTACATATTTACCGTAGCCGCCGCGGTCGTAGCGCACGATGCGCACCTTTCCGTCGAAAGCCGCCACAATCGTATCGCCCGTATAGACCTTAATGTCGAGCCCCTTGTGCTGACGGCGAAAAGCCGCCCGGTATCCGTAGCGGCTTGTGATGTTGCGGCTCGGCGTAGGCATGCAAAAGCCGCGGAGGTCAATCTTGAAGCTGTCGGGCAGCTCTGCTGACGAATAGCAATGGGTGTTTTGCGTGTTCCAGCTGGTGTAAAGTTCGCCGGCGTCGCTCCATGTTTCCGTTTTATCAATAATCCGTTGGATGGCAACGGAATCGACCGCTTTCAGCCGGCGGTCGATGGGAGCTTGACTGGCTATCAGGTCTTGCGAGAAGGCCGAAACGCCTGAGAGGAAGGCGAACGCTCCAACCACAAAACCTTTTAGAGAAATAGAATGCATTGGATATTAGGTTTTGAGCTGCGGCAAAGTTACAAAAAAATCAAGAAAAGCGAACAAAGCGGCATCTATCTTCTGTTAAAAAGCCAAAATCCTGCATCGACGCGCATATTTGCCGGTTCTCTCGCCGCACATGCTGCACGCCGCAAAAGCAAAGCTTCGCTCCACGGCTGCATTTTCTTTTTTCACGGCAGGATATTTCATTTATCGGGGAGCATATAGGGCTTATGTACGAGGAAAAACATACCTTTGTAAACAAAACCAAAAACATGCAGGAGAAACAAGACTTCGTTCCGGCCCTTCCCGGGGGCTGCCGCCTCTACACCTTTTCGACGACGACAGACGAGCGGGGCACGCTGAGCTTTCTTGAAAATTCGCCCCGCCTTCCGTTCCGCATCGTGCGCACGTTCTGGATTTATAACGTACCCGAGGGGCAGGAACGGGGCACGCACGCCCACCGCACCTGTCAGGAAATATTGATTCCCGTACACGGCAGTTTCCGCGTCGAAATATCCGACGGCAACCACACGGCCGACCTGCTCATGGACCGGCCGGAGCAGGGCCTCTTCGTGCCGGAAATGGTGTGGTGCCGGCTCCATTCGTTCACGCCGGGCGCCGTCTGTCTCTGCATGGCTTCGCAAAAATACGACAAGCGGGGATACATCAACAACTACGACGACTACAAGAAAGAGATGCACGATGCAGACCGTCCGCTACACCCCTGACAGCAAGGCGCTGTGGGACGCCACCGTCGACGCGTCGCGAAACGGCACGTTTCTCTTCCGGCGCGACTACATGGACTACCACAAAGACCGCTTTGCCGACTGCTCGCTGCTCTTCCTGACCGACCGCGGCAAGTGTGTGGCCTGCCTGCCGGCCAACTTCAAGGCTGCGGAGCGACGGGTGGAAACGCACGGCGGCCTGACCTACGGCGGCCTTGTCTGCACCTCCGAGGTAACGACGGCCATGGCCCTCGACATGCTCGCCGCCGCCCGGGAAACCTACCGCCGGCTGGGAGCTGACACGTTTATCTACAAACCGGTGCCGCATATCTACCACACCTATCCGTGCGAAGAGGAGCTCTACGCCCTGTTCCGGGCCGGGGCGGTGCTTTCGGCCCGGGCTGTTTCGACGGCTGTCGACCTGACGTGTGCCCGGCCGCTTTCAGCCCTGCGCAAGCGGAAAGCGGCGAAAGCCCGGCGCGCAGGCCTCATCGTCGACGACTGCCGCACGGGCGACGCCGAAGCCGCGCTGGCCGATTTCTGGGTCATCCTGACCGACGTGCTCGCCACGAGGCACCACACGCGCCCCGTCCACACGCTGGGCGAAGCCAGCCTGCTCCGCTCGCGCTTCGAGGAAGAGATGCGCCTCTTCGTGGTGCGCTCGCCCCAAGGCGCCGTGCTGGCCGGCTGCCTGGCCTACGTGACGCCCGCCGTGGCCCACATACAATACATAGCCGCCGGCAGCGAAGGGCGGGCCTGCGGCGCCCTCGATCTGCTCTTTGCCACCCTCATCGACGGCCGTTTCGCCGGCCGGCGCTACCTCGACTTCGGCATATCCACGGAGCAGGGAGGCACCCTCCTGAACGAAGGCCTCATTTTCCAGAAAGAAGGCTTCGGCGGACGGGCCGTATGCTACGACACATACACCATAAAGCTCTGAAACAACCGACATGAACATACCCTATCTCGACCTGAAAGCAACGAACGCCCTGTTCGAGCCGCTCCTTTCGGAGGCCATCGGCCGTACGGTGCGCTCCGGCCGTTACCTCCAAGGCGAAGAAACGGCCCGGTTCGAAGCGGCGTTTGCCCGCTTCTGCGGCGCGCGCCACTGCGTCGGCGTGGGCAACGGACTGGATGCCATCACGCTGATTTTGCTTGCCATGAAGCAACTGGAAGGATGGCACGAGGGCGACGAAATCGTGGTGCCTGCCTTCACTTTCATCGCATCGGCCGAAGCCGTGTCGCGGGCAGGGCTCACGCCGGTGCTGTGCGACATCGCCGCCGACGATTTTCTCATCGACCCGCAGGCGGCCGAACGGGCCGTCACGCCGCGCACGCGCGCCCTGCTGCCCGTACACCTGTATGGCAAGGTGTGCAACATGGACGCCCTGGCCGCTGTGGCCGCCCGCCACGGCCTGAAAATTGTGGAAGACAGCGCCCAGGCCCACGGCGCCCTCTATAACGGACGACGGGCGGGCAGCCTGGGCGACGCGGCCGCCTTCAGCTTCTACCCCGGAAAAAACCTGGGCGCGCTGGGCGACGGGGGAGCCGTCGTCACAAGCGACGAAGAGCTGGCCCGACGGGTGAGAGAACTGGCCAACTACGGAGCAAAGGAAAAATACCTGCACACGCACCTGGGCCTGAACAGCCGCCTGGACGAAATGCAGGCGGCGGCGCTGGCCGTCAAGCTCCCGGAGCTGGATCGGCAGAACGCTGCGCGGCAGGCCATTGCCGCCTACTATGGCAGCCACATCGACAACCCGCTCATACAGACACCATACGGGGGCCGGACGGCCGGCAGCGTGTTTCACATCTACCCCGTGCTGACCCGCCACCGCGAAGAGCTGCACAGCTATCTGGCCGAACGCGGCATCCAGACGCTGACCCATTATCCCCGGCCGATACACCGGCAGCCGGCCTATGCCGCAATGGCCGGGCTGTCCTTTCCCGAGGCCGAGCGGGCTGCGGCCGGCGAGCTGAGCCTGCCCATAGGCCCTACGCTCACGCCAGACGAGACTAACTACATCGTAGAATCACTCAACCTTTTCAGAAAATGACCCTCGACGTCCTTATCTGCTCTTTGAACAAGGGCATCGTGCGAATTGACGAATTGCTACGCCCCGTACGCCCCGACGTACGCTATGTCATTTCGTACCAATACACCGATGAACGCTACTTGGAGCTCATACCCAAGTCGTTGCGCTCGCGCCCCGACGTGACCCTCTACAAGCACCACGGCAAGGGACTTTCGGCCAACCGCAACCTGGCCATGGAAAAGGCCACGGCCGACCTGGTCATGTTTGCCGACGACGACACCCGCTTCTGCGAACAGTCGTTCGACTACATCTTCCGTCTCTTCACGGAGCATCCCGAGGTGGACGTGGCGTTCATGCGCGCCAGCACCTACACGGGAAAACTGCTGAAAGCCTATCCCGAGGAAGCCTGCCGGCTGACCGACAGCGAGCCGTGCTATTCCATCTCCATCATAGAGATGGCATGCCGCCGCAGCAAGGTGCAGGGCACCGTGCGCTTTGACGAACGCTTCGGCCTGGGCACGCAGTTTCTGACCTGCGGCGAGGAAGAAATATGGATGGAAGATGCCTTCAAGGCCAAGCTGCAAATCTATTATTTCCCGGAAAAAGTGGTGGAGACGTCCACGATGCTGAAAAAATCGCTCATCTACGTCGACGCCGGCGTGCAGCGGAGCAAAGGGGCCATTACCTATTATAAATATGGCAAGCGGGCCTGGTGGCTTTGCCTGCGCTTTGCCATGAACGCCGCCTCGCAGAAGATGTGCCACTTCTGGCCCATGTTCCGCCACCTCATCGAAGGCATCAACTACATCCGGCGGACCAAATAGACAAAGGATGGAGCGCCTGAGCGTATTGGTTTGCACCATGAGCGACCGCCTGGACACGCTGCGGCCGGAGCAATATCCCACGGCCGACGGCGTGGCCTACGTCTTTTCCTGCCAGTACCCCGCATCAGCGGCGGCTCCGCAGCCCCCCCGCTGGCTGCAAGAGCGCCCCGACGCCTCTTTTCACCCCCTGCCCGGCCGTGGCCTTTCGGCCAACCGCAACCATGCCCTCGGCCTCTGCCGCACGGAGCTGGCCGTCATTGCCGACGACGACGTGACCTATACGGCCGCCGGGCTCGAAGGGGCCATCGCCGTGTTCGACAAGCACCCGGACGTCGACATCGCCTGCTTCCAAGCTACCGACATGCGGGGAAAGCCCATCAAGGCCTATGCCGACGCCCCGTTCGAATATGCAAAACGTCCGCGGGGCACATACTTTACGTCTTTCGAGCTGGCTCTCCGCCTCTCGCCCGCCCTGCCCCGCTTCGACGAGCGCTTCGGCTTGGGCTCCGAACGCCTGGGCTGCGGCGAGGAAGAGGTTTTCCTGTGTGATGCCTGCCGTGGCGGACTGCGCATTGTCTACTTCCCCATCGTGCTCTGCGCCACGGACAACCCGCACACGACGGGACATAAGTTTTACGAGGAAGCAGCCGTACGCCGGGCCAAGGGAGGCGTGCTGGCCTACTGCTACCCTGCCCTGCCGGCCTTGCTGCGCATCCTGCGCCACGTTCCCCTTATCCGCCGGGGCCGGCGCCTGCGCTCGCTGGCCGACATGCTTGCCGGCGCCGCCTACATCTGGAAAACACGCGCGAAGACGCCGCGCTAAACGCAAAGCCATGCTTGTTTCCGTCATCATCCCCGTCTACAACCGCGCGGCATACCTGCCCCGCCTGTTCCGCTCGCTGGTGCAGCAGACGTATCGCCCGCTCGAAATCGTACTGGTGGACAACGGCTCGGCCGACAGTTCGCGCCGGCTGTGCATGGCGTTTAAAGAAGAACACCATGCGGCCGGTTTCAGCGTGGTCTGCCTGGACGAAGCCAAGCGGGGCTGCTGTGCCTGCCGCAACAAAGGAGCACAGACGGCCCGGGGGGAATATCTTTACTTCTTCGACAGCGATGACGAAATGGGCGAAACGTTTTTGGAAGAGGCCGTCAGCCTGCTGCCGGCCGACATGGTCTGCGCCCCGACCACCATGGTGATGCCCGACGGCCGGCATGTGAACCGCAACGCATATTATACGGCATCGGCAGCCGACCACATCCTCACCTCCATGCTTTCGACGCAAAGCTACATCGTGCGAAAAAGCTTTTTCGAGAAATGTGGTGGCTGGAACGAGGCCTTGCCCCGCTGGAACGACTGGGAAATGGGCACCCGCCTCCTGCTTTCTGCCCCCCGCCTGCGATGGATCAGGGATAAGCACTTCCACCGCATCCATCAGCACGCCGACAGCATTTCGGGGCAGAGCATTGCCCGCGATTTCAGGCCGTTGCTGCAAAGCATCGCCGCCGTGAGAGCGGACATCGACCGCCTGGCGACAGAGGGGCGGGAAAAACAACGAGCCTGCAAGGCCCTGTACGCAAAAAGCACCCTGCTGGCCGGGCAATATCTCGCATCGGGCCTGACGGTCGAGGCAGCCCTGACGCTCCGCGCGGTGGCCGGCCTGCCCGTCGGGCGGGGCTTCCGCACGCTTGCGGCCGCTCTTCTCGCCGCTGCTGGACAAAACGTGCGCGGCCTGTGGAGAATTTTTCATTTATTCGTATAAGCGCCCGCTGCGTTGCTTGTATTGTCACATCTAAATTGGCAACTCGGTCTTGCAAACTTGGCATACCGCCAGCGGATGCCGGCAGGAAAAGGTAGATTTGCGGGCATTTTGCGCAAGAAGCTGCCTAAAAACATGTTTTTTTGTTTGCAGGAGAAGAATAAACGTCCTACATTCGCCATGAAGATAAAAACATTCATTTCTTTACACTTACAATCATGGCAAAAAAGTATAATTTCGGGGCCGGTCCCTCCATTCTGCCCCCGCAAGTAATCAACGCTACAGCAGAAGCCTGCAAGGATTTTCAAGGTATCGGTTTGTCGTTAATGGAAATCAGCCACCGTTCAAAGGACTTCCAGGCCGTTATGGATCAAGCCCAGGCACTCTTCAAGGAAATCCTGAACATCCCGGAGGGCTACTCCGTATTGTTCTTGGGCGGCGGTGCCAGCTTGCAGTTCTGCATGGTGCCCTATAATCTCTTGGAAAAAAAGGCCGCCTATCTCAACACCGGCGTATGGGCCAAGAAAGCGCTGAAAGAAGCCAAGCTCTTCGGCGAAGTGGTTGAGGTGGCATCGTCGGCCGAACAAAACTATACCTACATACCCAAGGACTATACCGTTCCTGCGGACGCCGATTATTTCCATATCACGACGAACAACACCATTTACGGAACGGAAATCCGCAAGGACCTCGACTCGCCCGTACCTTTGGTGGCCGATATGTCGTCCGACATCTTCTCTCGCCCGATTGACGTTTCAAAATATGCCTTGATTTACGGCGGAGCACAAAAGAACCTCTCGATGGCCGGCGTTACGTTCGTCATCGTGCGCGACGACATCTTGGGAAAAGTGACGCGCCCGATACCTACGATGCTCGACTACCGCACACACATCGACAAGGGCTCCATGTTTAACACGCCCCCCGTCGTTCCCATCTACTGCGCCCTGCAAACGCTGCTTTGGATCAAGGAGAAAGGCGGCGTAGGCGAGATGGAAAAACTGGCTCAAAAGCGTGCTGCCATCCTGTATGAGGAAATCAACAGAAACAAGCTCTTCAAAGGAACGGCAGCCGCAGAAGACCGCTCGCTCATGAACATCTGTTTCGTCATGAACGACGAATATAAGGAACTCGAAAGCGAATTCCTGCAATTTGCCGGTGCGAAAGGCATGGTGGGCATCAAGGGACACCGCTCCGTAGGCGGCTTCCGCGCATCGTGCTACAACGCCATGCCCGTTGAAGGCGTTGAAGCCCTCGTGGCCTGCATGAAAGAATTTGAAGCTCAACATTAAAAAACATTTCGGCAAGCAAATAGGCCGCTCCTCGCCCTTTTATCTCTTTTTCTTTCCAATAAGAAAGATAATACGTGGGCGAACGGCTTATTTGCTTGCCTCTTAAAAGAGAAACAAAATGAAAGTATTAGTTGCTACTGAAAAACCATTTGCACCCGTTGCCATTCAAGGTATCTCCGACGTCGTAAAGCAGAACGGAGACGAACTGGCCCTGCTGGAAAAATACACGGAAAAACAACAGCTGCTGGATGCCGTGAAAGATGCCGATGCCCTGATTGTGCGCAGCGACATCGTAGACGCCGAAGTGCTGGCCGCAGCCGCACAACTGAAAATTGTGGTGCGCGCAGGAGCCGGCTACGACAACATCGATCTGAAAGCAGCTTCGGAGAAAGGCATCGTCGTGATGAATACGCCCGGACAAAACTCGAACGCCGTGGCCGAACTCGTGTTTGGCCTGCTGCTGTTTGCCGTCCGCTCGCAGTTTAACGGAAAAACCGGGACCGAGCTGAAAGGCAAAACGATAGGTCTGATGGCCTTCGGAGCCGTGGCACAAAACGTGGCCCGGATAGCCACGGGTTTCGGCATGGAAGTGGTGGCCTACTCGCCGACCAACCATCCCGAAAAAATCAGCAAAGCTGGTTTCCGCGTGGCTAAAACGGCAGAAGAACTCTTCGAGCAATGCGACATCGTCAGCCTGCACATCCCGGCCAACGCCCAAACGAAGGAAAGCATCAACTACGCGCTGCTTAGCCGGATGAAAAAAGGCGCCATCCTGGTGAACACGGCACGCAAGGAGGTCATCAACGAAGCCGACCTGAAGAAAGTGCTTGAAGAACGCGAGGACCTGAAATATTATTCCGACCTGAAAGTTTCGGATCACGAGGGCTTTGTCGGCACATTCGGCATGCGCTATTTCGCTCCGCCTAAAAAAATGGGAGCTCAGACGTCGGAGGCCAACATCAACGCCGGCATAGCCGCAGCCCGACAAATAGAAGCTTTCCTTAAAACGGGCGACACGACATTCCAAGTGAACAAATAGCAGGAAAGGAGAAGGGATATGATTAAAGTCAAGCCATTCAAAGGCGTCCGCCCCCCGCAGGAACTGGTGGAGGACGTAGAATGCCGGCCTTACGACGTGTTGAGCTCGGAAGAGGCGAGAAAAGAAGCAGGCGCGAACGAAAAGTCGCTCTACCACATCACCAAACCCGAAATCAACTTCCCGGAAGGAACGAGCGAGTATGACCCGCGCGTTTACGAGAGCGGCGCCGAAGCATTCAGGAAATTCCAGGAAAACGGCTGGCTCGTACAGGACGAGGAAGAGAACTACTACCTGTATGCCCAGACCATGAACGGACATACGCAATATGGCATCGTGCTGTGCGCCCACATAGACGACTACGTGAACGCCAACATAAAAAAGCATGAGCTGACCCGGAAAGACAAAGAAGAGGACCGGATGAAACACGTGCGTATGACAAACGCCAACATCGAGCCCGTATTTTTTGCCTACCGGCCCAACCCTGTTCTGGCGGACATCATTAACAAGTATGTGGAGAGCAAACCCGAGTACGACTTCATAGCTCCCGTCGACGGCTTCCGCCACCAGTTCTGGGTGATTGCCGACAAAGCGGACCAGCAGCAAATAACGGAACAATTCAACCAAATGGATGTTCTGTACATTGCAGACGGCCATCACCGCTCGGCAGCCGCAGCTTTGGTGGGAGTGGAGAAAGCCCGCAACAACCCCAACAACACCGGCAACGAGGAGTATAATTATTATATGGCCGTCTGCTTCCCCTCCGATCAGCTGACCATCTTGGACTACAACCGCGTGGTGAAGGACCTGAACGGAAAAACGCCGCAGGAATTCTTGGAAGCCGTGGAGAAAAACTTTGAGGTGACAGACATGGGGGAGAAACCCTATAAGCCTCAGGCCCTGCACGAGTTCTCGCTCTATCTGGAAGGCCACTGGTACCGCCTGACAGCCCGGCCGGGCACGTTCGATGCTTCGGACCCCATCGGCGTACTCGACGTGGACATCTCATCGCGCCTGATTCTGGACGAAATCCTTGGCATCAAGGACTTACGCACCGACAAACGCATCGACTTTGTCGGCGGTCTCAGAGGCTTGGAAGAGTTGCAGAAAAGAGTGGATTCCGGTGAAATGAAAATGGCCCTGGCCCTCTATCCCGTCAGCATGGATCAGATCATGAACATTGCCGACAGCGGAAAAATCATGCCGCCCAAGGCCACATGGTTCGAACCTAAGTTGCGGAGCGGACTGGTCATCCATAAACTCGACTAAGCTCCCGCTAACTGAAAAAGAGAAGGCTTCCCCGACGTTAACCGCCTGAGGGAAGCCTTTTCCTTAAACTTTTGAACAAAACGGAACCGCCATCCGGCGCTATCCGATCGAAGCATAAAACGCCTCCCACGCATCGCAGAAAGCCTGCATGGAAGGAAACAGCACGTTGGCCCCTTCGTTGAGCAAAGCGGCGTCGGGCAAGGGGCCCGTGTTGAGCGCCACCGTGAACACGCCGGCTGCAACGCCGGCACGCACGCCCAAAGGAGCATTTTCAACGACAAGAGCTTCCCACGGACGGACGCCTGCCTTTTCCAAACCTTTCAGATAAGGCTCGGGCGAGGGCTTCCCGTGAACGACATCCTTGCTCGAAATGATTTTTTCTGCCGAAAAGACTCCGGGAAAGTTCGACTCCAAACGGCGAAGCAACGACAGCTGACCGCTGCCCGTCACGACCAAGGCTGTAAGTCCGTCGCGCTGCACCTTTTGCAGCAACGCTTCGGCACCCGGCATCTGCGGAGCTTCGCCAGCTGCGTTGAAAAGCTTACTTTTTTCCTCGTAAATGTCGCGCACCTCCTCGGGCGTGGCGTCGCGCCCCCATTCGCGCCTTACAAGCAGGTTGATGGTTGAGGCACCCGTGCGACCCTCGAAACGATAGGCCTCATCGGGCGATATATGCAGCCCGAAACGTTGGCATACCTGCCTCCATGACGACGCATGAAGCGGCATGGAATCGAAAAGAACGCCGTCCATATCAAAAAGCACGGCTTTCAGGGAAATATCCCCGAAGCCATGCTTTTTCAGATAGTCAGCTTTTGCCAGCTGCCAGACTTCTGCAAGATCTTTCATGCGAAAGACGTTTTTTTATTTCGCCAAACGCGCCTGCATTTTCTGAGTTTCCTCCTCGTAGCCCGGTTTTCCGAGCAATGCAAACATGTTTTTCTTGTACGCCTCGACGCCGGGCTGGTTGAAGGCGTTTACTCCCAAAACGTTGCCGCTGATGCCGCAACCCAGTTCGAAGAAATAAATCAGCTGGCCGAGGTAATACTCGTTCAGCTCGGGAACGGAGATGCGCAAATTGGGCACCCCGCCGTCAACATGGGCCAGCTGCGTTCCCAGCTCAGCCATCTTGTTTACTTCGTCAACGCGCTTGCCTTCCAAGAAGTTCAGGCCATCCAGATTTTCGTCGTCGTGAGGGAAATACATCTCATGCGCCGGCGTCTCAACAGAAACGACCGTCTCGAAAATTGTGCGCTCCCCTTCCTGGATCCACTGCCCCATGGAATGAAGGTCGGTCGTAAAGTCGACAGCGGCCGGGAAAATACCTTTTCCATCCTTTCCTTCACTTTCTCCATAAAGCTGCTTCCACCACTCGTTCATGTAATGCAATTTGGGCTGAAAGTTGACAAGTATTTCAATCTTCTTGCCATCGTTGTACAGCGCATTACGCACCGCAGCGTACAGGCAGGCAGGATTTTCCTCCATCGGCACGGACAGAGCACACGCCTTCTCCATATCGACAGCCCCCGCCATCAGCTGGCGAATGTCGAACCCGGCACAAGCAACCGGAAGAAGGCCCACCGGCGTCAGCACGGAGAAACGGCCTCCCACATTGTCGGGGATAATAAAGCTCTTATAGCCTTCCTTGTCGGCCATAACACGTGCAGCTCCCTTGCGGGCATCGGTAACGGCCACGATCACCTTGCGGGCAGTCTCCACGCCTCGCTGCTCTTCGCACTGCTTTTTCAACAAACGGAAAGCCAGAGCCGTTTCCGTCGTCGTACCCGATTTGGATATATTTATTACGCCAAAACGACGGCCTTTCAGATATTCGCACAGCTCGTAGAGATAATCTTCCCCGATGTTGTTGCCCGCAAAAAGGACGGCGGGATTTTTTCTGTCAGTTTTCAGCCAATCGAAGCTGTCCGAAAGCGCTTCTATCACGGCTCTTGCTCCCAGATAGCTGCCGCCTATGCCCGCTACCACAACGGTATCGCAGTTTTGACGCAAAACAGCCGCTGTTTGCTCTATTTCTGAAAGCAATGCCTCCGGCGTTGACGACGGCAGATGCAACCAACCCAGGAAATCGTTCCCGGCACAGCTTCCGTCTTCGAGCGAAGCGTGAGCTTTCGCTACGGCAGGAGCCCATTTATCCAATGTTCCTTTGGGCAAAAAGGATAATGCATTCTCTACGTTCAGACTTAAATTTTTCATACTCAGTTCAATGCTTATTATATTCAAATCTTGCAAAATCTCTTCGTTGGCAATTGAATGCCGAAAGTAATGCCGACAACATATACTGCCAGTATCATCTGAAAGAATCCGTCAGCAATTTTATTTCAATGGCCGGCGCAATGCGTTCATACAGGATGTTGTAAACCGCGTCCAATATGGGCATATTTACATGGAAGTGCCAATTAATATCTTTCATGCATTTTGTACCATAATAGCCTTCTGCTATCATTTCCATCTCTATTTGGGCGCTTTTCACCGAATATCCCTTCCCTATCATCGTACCAAACACGCGGTTGCGCGAGAAGTTGGAATATCCAGTCACCAGCAAATCGCCCAAATAAACCGAGTCGTAAACATTTCGGTCGATGGGATAAACAGCACGAAGGAAACGATTCATTTCCTGAACGGCGTTCGACATGAGCACAGCTTGAAAATTGTCGCCATATTTCAGTCCGTTGCAAATACCTACCGCTATGGCATATACGTTTTTCAGCACCGAGGCATATTCAATCCCAATAACATCGGCACTCGTTTTCGTCTTAACGTATCCGCTCGCAATCAAGTCGGCAAAACAACGCGCCTTTTCCTGATCGGCGCAGCCAACAGTCAGATAAGTGAGGCGGCCGAGCGCAACCTCCTCGGCATGACTGGGACCTCCGAGCACAGCCAGGTTCTCGTCGGGGACATTATACACTTGTCTGAAATACTCCGAACAGACAAGGTTCTCATCGGGCACAATGCCCTTGATAGCCGTAATAACAAACTTGCCCGTCAGCTTTGCCTTCAGCTTCTTCAACTGTCCTTTCAGGTAAGGAGAAGGCGTTACGAAAATCAGCGTGTCAGCTGCGCGGACAGCTTCGTTTATATCGCTCGTAAAACTGATACGCGACACGTCAAAACGAACATCCGTCAGGTAAGAGGGATTATGTTCCAGCCGCTTGAATTCTGCTATGGACTCGTCTGAACGCATATACCACGTAATGCGCTCTACCTTTTCGAGAACCATTTTTGCAATGGCCGTAGCCCAACTGCCCCCGCCAATTATCGCGATTTTCTCACACCAGTCTCCCATGCGTTGCCATCATATTGTCAGCACACCTCGTGCAAGCAGCCGTTACCGCGTTTCCTGCAAGCGCTCTATCCAGCCTCGAATATCTTCTACGGACGGTTTTTCTATTTCCAGCTTATAACGCTTCACGATGTCGCCTATCTGCTGCTGAATTTTCTGAGGATTTCCCTCGCACAGGTCAGCCACGACGTTATAGCCGGCCTTTTGCAGGAGTGGCACCAAATCTGCCGGTATTCCCACCTCTACATATTTATCTACGCCGTCGCGCCGGGGCTTTTTCTCCGGCCTCATCTGCGGGAAGAAGAGAACCTCCTGAATGGACGTCTGACCTGTCATCAGCATGACCAGTCGATCCATCCCGATGCCGATGCCCGACATGGGCGGCATGCCATACTGCATGGCGCGCAAGAAGTCGGCGTCGATAAACATCGCCTCGTCGTCGCCCTTCTCGCTCAGTCGCAGTTGTTCTCTGAAACGTTCCTCCTGATCTATCGGGTCGTTCAGCTCGCTATAAGCGTTGGCAAGCTCTTTTCCGTTGACCATCAGCTCAAATCTTTCCGTCAACTCGGGATTGCTTCGGTGCCGCTTCGTCAAAGGGCTCATCTCAATGGGATAATCTGTGATGAAAGTCGGCTGAACATAGGAACCCTCGCAAAAAGCTCCGAAGATCTCATCGATCATCTTCCCTTTCCCGTAAGTTTCGTCTATTTCCGTCATATTCAGCCGGCGGCATACGTCGCGTATCTCCTCCTCTTCCATCCCTTCCAGGTCGTATCCTGTCTTTTCCTTTATTGCGTCGAGCAGACGCACGCGGCGGAACGGAGCTTTAAACGAGATCACGTTGTCGCCCACCTTTACTTCTGTCGTACCGTTGACGTCCATACAGATTTTCTCCAAGAGGCGTTCCGTATACGCCATCATCCACTGATAATCCTTATACTGTACGTACAGCTCCATGCATGTAAACTCGGGATTGTGGTTGCGATCCATTCCCTCGTTCCTGAAATTTTTGGAGAACTCGTACACGCCTTCGAAACCTCCGACAATCAGCCGTTTCAGATAAAGCTCGCAAGCAATACGCAGGTACAAATCTACGTTCAGCGCGTTGTGGTGCGTGATGAACGGCCGGGCGCTGGCACCTCCCGGTATTGGTTGGAGAATAGGCGTCTCCACTTCCATGTAACCGTCTTTGTCGAAGAAGTCGCGCATCGACTTAAACACGCGCGAGCGCTTTTCAAAAGTCTCCTTCACGCCGGGATTGACAATCAGGTCCACGTAACGCTGGCGATAACGCATCTCGGCGTCGTCGAAGGCGTCGTAAACCACGCCGTCACGCTCCTTCACAACGGGCAACGGCTTCACGCTCTTGGCCAGCAGCGTCAACTCACGTGCATGAACGCTGATTTCTCCCGTCTGCGTGCGGAACACGTAGCCCTTTACGCCCACGAAGTCGCCCAAGTCGAGCAGTTTCTTGAATACCGTTGTATAAAAAGTTTTATCCTCGCCCGGGCAAATATCGTCGCGCGTTATATACACCTGGATACGCCCTTTTGAGTCCATTATTTCGGCAAAGCTCGCTTTGCCCATTACGCGACGGCTCATCATGCGGCCCGCGATGCACACTTCACACGGCTCCTCACCGTCTTTATATGACGACTTAATTTCAGTAGAATAGGCATTCACGGGATACTCGGCTGCCGGGTACGGCTCTATCCCCATTTCACGCAATCGCGCCAAAGCCTCGCGACGGCCTATCTCCTGTTCGCTAAGTTCCAATATATTCATTATGAATTTTCTTTTTGATGTTTCTCCGGCAAAATTAGGAAAAAACCACGTAACAAGCAGCTATTTCCACGAAAGAAAGGGCCACGTCTCGTAAAACGAGACGAAATAATTAACAGACCGCGCTTAGCCGCCCGATTCCGTAAAGAAGGTAACGTTTACTGTAATATGCGTTCTCTCCCGTCCCAACTTTGCGCTAACTTTGCAGCGCGAATGAAAGATATCCTCATGAATGAACTGATTTCTCTGCTGCATCAAGGGCGTTATTCGTGCGTCATCCGTCACCTGTCCGAAGTGCGGACGTTTTCCTCGCGTGGCATTTTCGATTTGTTCCGTTTGCTGCGCGACGAACCGGGATTCCTGCGCGGGGCGTGCGTGGCCGACAAAGTGGTGGGCAAAGGAGCCGCGGCCCTGATGGTGCTGGGTGGCGTCAAGGCGGTGCATGCCGACGTTGTCAGCTCACCGGCGCTTGCCGTGCTGCGTAGCGCCGGCATTGATATCCAGTTTGACACGGAAGTGCCCCACATCCAGAACAGACAAGGCACAGGATGGTGCCCCGTTGAGACGCTTTGTCGCGATTTGTCGGCGCCGGAGGACATGCTTCCGCTCATTGCTCATTTTGTAGAGGAGGCGTCGGGACGCTCTGCCGCACGATAATTTTAAGAGAACAGAGCTGCCTTCGGGAATGAAAAGGAAAAGCGCGGTTTTGCGTCCTGCTACGCTTCGGTTTGCACTATCTTTATAGAAGATAAGGCGGCATTCGGGAAAGTGCTTGTGAAAAACATTCGTTTTTCCCCGCTCTTTCCTCTCATTTGCACTATCTTTGCACGCATAGAAACAAACACTTCGGCTATGAAGAGAGAAAATATATTTAAGGGGCTGGGCGTGGCCGTTGCCACCCCATTTACGACCGACGGGGCTGTCGACTACCCGGCTCTGCACTCCATTATAGACTATCAGATCGGACATGGCGCCGATTTCCTTTGCGTTCTGGGCACTACGGCCGAAACGCCGTGCTTGGACGCGGCCGAAAAAGAAGAAATCACGCGACAAGTGACGGCGTGGGTGCATGGGCGCGTGCCCATCCTCTTGGGTTGCGGAGGCAACAACACGGCCAGCGTCGTCCGCTTCCTTCAAACGGCCGACCTGACGGGCGTCGATGGCGTGCTCATCGTCTGCCCTTTCTACAACAAGCCAAGCCAGGAAGGGCTCTACCAACACTTCTGCCACGTGGCCGCCGCGTCGCCCCTCCCCGTCGTTCTCTACAACGTGCCGGGGCGCACCGGTGTTAATCTGGACGCAGCAACAACGCTGCGCATCGCACACGACTGCCCTAACGTGGTGGCCATCAAGGAGGCTTCGGGCAAGATCGGACAAATCGAGGACATCCTGAAAGACGCTCCCGATGGTTTCGACGTGCTGAGTGGCGACGACGCTATCACGCTCGAACTCATATCGGCCGGTGCCGCGGGGGTCATTTCGGTTATTGGCAACGCTTATCCTGCCGAGTTTGGCGAAATGGTTCACAGCGCTTTGGCGGGCGACTTCAACACCGCGCTGCGGTGGCATCGCCGCTTCAACGAACTGTACAAACTGATGTCGGTCGACGGAAACCCGGCCGGCGTGAAAGCTCTGCTTGCCGTTTTGGAGCGAGCCGGCAACCGGCTGCGTCTGCCCCTCGTGCCCGTACGCCAAGAAACGATGGAACGCATCCGCCGCTTCGTCTCAGACTTTTAAGCAACGGCTTGCAGCCATTATCATATACAACAACGGCCCGTCGCAGCGACGGGCCGTTATTTTTTCATCGGCCGACAAGCCATTGAAACGACATTCTTTTTTCCATCAGGCATCCCGCCCGCTTTCGGCTTCACCCGCCTCTTTTTCCAACCGTATCAACTCGTCGCGCAACAAGGCCGCCGACACGAAGTCGAGCTTCGAAGCCGCTTCTTTCATCTTCTCGCGAACGCGCACTATGCGCTCGGGCAGGGGGAGCTCCTTGCGATAGGCGATAGCTTCCTCGGCAACCATTGCCACGTCCGTCTCGGGCATGCGATACCCGCTTTCCGTTTCGGATGTTGCGGGCTTCAGCCGCGTCAGTTCGTTGGGCGCGGTCGATTTCTTCACCTGGCTAGGCGTTATGCCGTGCTCAATGTTGTAGCTCATCTGCTTGGCGCGTCTTCGGTTGGTTTCGTCGATGGTCTGCTGCATCGAAGCCGTAATCTGGTTGGCATACATGATGACTCTTCCGTTCACGTTGCGCGCGGCCCGCCCTGCCGTCTGCGTGAGCGAGCGATGCGAACGGAGAAAGCCCTCCTTGTCAGCGTCCAATATGGCCACGAGGGCCACTTCGGGCAAGTCGAGTCCTTCGCGCAGCAGGTTAACCCCCACGAGCACCTGGTATATTCCTTTTCGCAGGTCTTCCATGATGCGCACCCGTTCGAGCGTGTCGACGTCGCTGTGTATGTAGGCCGTGCGGATGCCGTTCTTCATGAAATAGTCGGTCAGCTCCTCCGCCATGCGCTTGGTCAACGTGGTCACGAGCGTCCGCTCGTCGCGTTCGATGCACTTGTGTATTTCTTCCATCAGGTCGTCCACGGGGAAATCGGCCGGACGCACTTCGATGGGCGGATCGAGCAGTCCCGTGGGGCGTATCACCTGCTCGACGACGACGCCCTCGCTCTCGCGCAGCTCATAGTCGGCCGGCGTGGCGCTGACGTAGATGACCTGCCGGGCCATTTCGTGAAACTCGTCGAACGTCAGCGGGCGGTTGTCGAGCGCTGCCGGCAGGCGGAAGCCATACTCCACAAGGGCCTCCTTGCGCGAGCGGTCGCCGCCGTACATCGCACTGATTTGCGGAACGCTCACATGGCTCTCGTCTATCACGATAAGAAAATCTTTGGGGAAGAAATCGAGCAGACAGTAGGGCCGCGTGCCCGGCTCGCGACCGTCGAAATAGCGCGAATAGTTTTCTATGCCGCTGCAATGCCCCAGTTCGCGTATCATCTCCACGTCGTAGCTCACGCGCTCGCTAAGGCGTTTGGCTTCAAGCTCTTTACCCATGCTCTTGAAGCGGGCCACCTGCTCCGCCAGGTCGTCCTGGATTTTTCGGATGGCCAGCTCCTGCGTCTCCTTGCTTGTAAGGAACAGATTGGCGGGGTAGACCTTATATTCGTCAAACGTGGCCAGGCGCGCACCGCTCAACGCATCCACCTCCTCGATAGTGTCTATCTCGTCGCCCCAGAACGAAACGCGCAAGATCTCGTCTGCATACGCCAGATAGATGTCGACGGTATCGCCCTTGACGCGGAAATTGCCCGCCTTGGGCGCTACGTCGTTTCTGACGTAAAGACTGTCGACGAGACGGCGCAACAAGGCGTTGGGCGAGAGCGTCCTGCCACATTTCAGCTCTATCACGTTTTCGTAAAAGGCCGCAGGGTTGCCCATACCGTAGATGCACGACACCGACGACACGACCACCACGTCGTTTCTTCCCGAGAGAAGGGCCGATGTGGCCGCCAGGCGCAGCTTGTCAATCTCTTCGTTGATGGCCAGGTCCTTCTCGATGTACGTGTCGGTCGAAGCAATGTAAGCTTCGGGCTGGTAATAGTCGTAATACGAGACGTAATATTCCACTGCGTTGTTCGGGAAAAAACCTTTAAACTCCGCATAGAGCTGAGCCGCCAGTGTTTTGTTATGGCTCAGCACGAGCGTGGGCTTTCCCAGGTTGGCAATAACGTTGGCAATGGTGAACGTCTTGCCCGACCCCGTTACGCCGAGCAGCGTTTGGGCAGGTACGCCCCGCTGCGCAGCTTCGGTGAGCTGCCGGATGGCCTCCGGTTGATCGCCCGTGGGGGCATAGTCCGATTTCAAATCGAAAGCTTTCATTTGCCTGCAAAAATACACAACCTCTCAGTATTGAAACGTTTTGCTGCCGAGATATTCTTTAATTGTTGTAAAAAGCCGTTGCCCATATCCGCCCGTTTTTCTAACTTTGCAGGCAAAATACGGTTATGAACAAGGTAATCGCCCTCATATTCTGTCTTGTTTTCGTCATTTTCACCTCATGCGGAGATTACAACCTCGTTGTAAAATCCACCGATTACGAATACAAGTACGAAGCTGCCAAGCAGTTTTATGCCGAAGGCCAGTACAACCGTGCGGCCACGCTCATGCAAGACGTCATCATGGCCTTGAAAGGAACGGATAAAGGCGAGGAATCGCTCTTCATGACAGGCATGAGCCATCTCTACGCACGCAACTACGAGGCGGCCACCTCATACTTCCGCAAGTATTACGAAACGTATCCGCGCGGCATCTTCACCGAAGAAGCCCGGTTCTATTGTGGCAAGGCGCTGTACGAAAACACGCCGGAGCCCAAGCTCGACCAGACGGCTACCTACGAGGCTGTCAGCGAGTTTCAGAGTTTTCTTGAGCTCTACCCCGAAAGCCAGCTGCGCGAACGGGCCCAGAACATGATTTTCGCCTTGCAGGACAAGCTGGTGGAAAAGGAATATCTCTCGGCAAAGCTCTATTACGACCTGGGCACCTATTTCGGCAACTGCACCACCGGCGGCAGCAACTACCAGGCGTGCATCGTTACGGCGCAGAACGCCATCAAGGACTATCCCTACACCACCCGCCGCGAGGAGTTCGCCATCCTCATTCTTAAAGCCAAGTTTGAGCTGGCCGAAAACAGCGTGGCCGCCAAAAAGGAGGAGCGCTATCACGACGCCATCGACGAATACTACGGGTTTACGAACGAATATCCCGAGTCGAAGTACATGAAAACGGCGCAAGACCTCTTCATGAAAGCAAAAAAATACGTCAGCACGGAAGATGCCGACGCAACAGAACAGTCACAACCAAGCAAATAAATTCATAAGCATGGATTATAGAAAGACGAAAGCCCCCACCAACACGGTGACGCACAACCTGATGGATTTCTGCAAAGGTACGAACAACATCTACGAGAGCGTAGTCATCATGTCGAAACGTGCCAACCAGATTTCCGCACAAATCAAGGACGATCTCTCAAAGAAACTGAAAGAGTTCGCCTCGGCCAACGATAACCTCGAAGAAACGTTCGAGAACCGCGAGCAAATCGAGATTTCCCGCTATTACGAAAAGCTGCCGAAGCCCACGTTGATTGCTGCCGAGGAGTTTCTGGAAGACAAAATCTATTTCCGCAATCCTGCAAAGGAAAAGGACAAAATCAACTCCGAGTTATGATACAGCGCATTCAGAGCGTTTACCTCTTTCTGGCCGGCCTCTTGCCGGCCTTTACCTTTTGGCTGCCGCTCATGCGCTTCCACGACGAAAACGCCACAGGCTTCCATACGCTTTATGCCATGGGGTTCCGCGGTGTAGGCGGCCAGCAGCTCGCCGGCGAGGCAACCACGCCGTGGGCGCTCATCGCCATCGGTATCTGCTGCGTGCTGCTGCCGCTCATCACCATCTTCGGCTATAAAAACCGAAAAGCACAAATGTGCAAAACGCGATGGGCCATGCTCCTGGTCGCAGCCTATTACGCCGCATTGGCCGTCCACGTCTGGCTTCACGCCACAGCCACCGGCCTGACGCCCGCTTTTGCCCTTGGCAGCCTCTGCCCGTTGCTCTCGTTCCTGTTTCTGTGGATAGCCCTGCGCGCCATCCGTAAAGACGAAGCGCTCGTGCGTGCCGCCGACCGTATCCGATAACCAACCGCAAGCAAGCAAACCAACATGTCGCTCAACAAAGTTATGCTCATCGGCAACGCGGGCCAGGATCCCGAGGTGAGATATCTTGACAACGGCGTAGCCACGGCCACGTTGCGCCTGGCCACCAGCACACCCGGCTATACGCTCCCCAGCGGCGCGCAGGTGCCCGAGCGCACCGAGTGGCACCGCATTCTTTTCTGGCGCCGGCTGGCCGAAATCGTGGAACGCTACGTCCGCAAGGGCGACAAGCTGTATGTCGAAGGAGAGCTGCGCACGCGCAACTACGTCGATAAAAAAGGCACCACGCGGTATGTAACGGAGATATGGGCCACCAACCTCGAACTGCTCACGCCGAAATCGCAACACACGGCTGCCGACGCTCCGGCAGCGACACCGACAAACGCCCCGGCGGCAGGCGCCGGCGACGACAAACTGCCGTTCTAAGCGGCACAGCCTGCCCGACCGGGGAAATTCCCCGGCGGTTTTTTATTCACCAAATCACAACTTTATGACAGACGTACCGTTAGCCGACCCCTCGGAACCTGCCTTTATTCTTGCAGAGCAAACCATCGCCGCTTCGACGGCGCTGCTGTGCCTGCTTCTTATGATGTTTCTTTCCTTCATCGGAAAAAGCTATGCCAGTCTATCGCTCTCGGCTTCCTCGATAGACGAACTGAAATCCTTAAAGAAAACCAACCGCGAGCTGGCGCTCCGCCTGCTCTCCTGCCCGCACGACATCGTGCGCGCCATGGCGCTGTGGCGCAACCTGCTGCTGGCCGTCTTTGCCGTGGCCGTGCTCCATCTTTTCCACGCATCGACGCTGACGAGCAACACGTTTACCGACGAACTCTGCTTCGTCGCAGCTTCGGCCCTGCTGCTTTTCGTCTTTGGCTATTGGATTCCGTGGAAAATGGCCGAACGCGCATCGCTGCCGCTCATTTGCAGGATGGCGCCCCTCACGGCTGCCCTGCTGCGGGCGGCCTCGCCCTTTCTGGCACGCATCATATCCGAAGAGGAGGTACAGAACTACGTCGAGGAAAACAACACCCTGACGGCCGAAAGCGTGGGCGACGCCCTTAAAATCACGGAGCAACAGCAGGATACCGAGGAGGCCGACATGCTGAAAAGCGTCCTGCGCTTCGGCGAAGAGAGCGTATCGGAGGTGATGCGCCCGCGCATCGATATTGCCGACGTCGACATACACGCTTCGTACGACGAAGTGAAGCGCCTGGCCATCAAAAGCACCTTTTCGCGCCTGCCCGTAACGGACGCCACGACCGACAAGGTGTGTGGCCTGCTCTACGTGCGCGACCTGCTGCCCCACATGAACGAGGCGCCCGACTACGAATGGCAGAAACTCATACGCTCGGCCTACTTCGTGCCCGAGAGCAAAATGATTGACGACCTGCTGCGCGAGTTTCAGAAAAACAAGGTGCATATAGCCATAGTGGTGGACGAGTATGGCGGAACATCGGGCCTCATCACGATGGAGGATATCTTGGAAGAGATTGTCGGCGAAATCAACGACGAATACGACAAAGAGGAGCACAACTTTGTGCAGCTCGACCCCGACACTTACATTTTCGAGGGCAAGACGCCGCTCTCCGACTTCTACGAAACGCTTCGCCTGAACGAGGCCGATTTCGAGGAGATTGCCGAAGAATCGGAAACGCTGGCCGGACTGGTGCTCGAACTGCTCAACGAGTTTCCACAACCGCACCAGAAAACGGCTTACAGGAATTTGCAGTTTGAGGTGCTGCGCGTCAACGAACGCCGCATCACGCGCATAAAGGTGACGCGGACGACGCCACCCGCACCGAGCGAAAAGAAAAAATGACGGGCCATGCCGATATTCCGACGCTTTCTGCATAAAGGCGGCGCCACGGCCATCTGGCAAACAAGCGAAAGCGTGGACGAGCTCCACGCTTTGTTTTTAAAGAGCCCTACGGCCGACGCTCCTGCCTACGCGACGCTCGCATCAGACAAGCGCCGCAAGGAATGGCTGGCCGAACGCCTGCTGCTGCGCTGCGCGTTCCTGCGCTGCGACGACATTGGCCACAGGGCGGACGGCAGCCCCTATCTGACGGCGGGAGGGGCCCACGTCAGCATCTCCCACTCGGGCCCGTTCGTAGCGCTGTCGCTCTCGGCCGCCGCACGCATCGGCATCGACCTGGAACAACGCGGGCCGCGTGCTTTCCGTCTGCGCGAAAAGTTTCTTTCGCCGGGCGAATATGGCTACGACGAACCGGAGGATGCCGAAACGGCCGCCCTCACGGCATGGAGCGCCAAGGAGGCTGCGTTCAAGCTGTTCGGCCGCACGGGCATCGGACTGAAAGACAGCATCCGCCTGACGCGCGCGGCCGACGACGCCCCCCTGCCCCTTCTCGAAGCCTCGCTCAGCGACGGAACGGCCTGCGCCATGGTGTGCTGCCGGCTCTTCCCCGAATTTGTTTTCACCAGGGCCACGTTTCTTCCGGCCGGAACATTGTAATAACCCCTCGCTCCTTCTGCAAAACCCGCACCCCGCCGACGCACACAAGGCCGGGGAGCGCCGCCTGCTGACGGAACAGCCTGCAGCCATGAGTGGCGCCGGCGGCAGGCCTGTGCCTATTTGTGCCGGGCAAGCCGGAAAGCGTTTTTCCGGCAGCATCACGCCGCATGCCGGCTTCCTCTCCGCTTTTCCCGCCGGCTGCCGTCTGTTTCCCGCCGGCTGCCGCCGGTCAAACAAGCGGCAGAAAGCCCTTCGCCCCTCCCCACTTGCATGCCCTGTGGTGAAACGATGCGGCCGCCGCAACACAAAAATGCCGGCTCCCCCCGTGGAGAGCCGGCATGGCGTATAACGGAAATGGTTCTATCAGAAGTTGTAATAGAGTCCGAACGTCAGGTTGTTTCCGTCGACGTTGAAGCCAAAGCCGTCGCTTCCGAAAGCGGCACGTGAGCCGTCGTCAGAATCACGGAAGCCAAGGAAGCCCACGTGAGCCACAAAATCGAGCTTCTCCGTCAGGCTGACAGCCAGACCGGGCGATACGCCGATTTCCCAAGCGTTGAACGGGTCAGACTTCACCGTCGCATTACCCACGTCCACCTTCGTTTTGTACGTGTTAAAGCCGAACCCCATGTCAAGGAAGAAACGGACGGGCCCCAGCTTGGCATAAGACCAGCGGGCGTAAGGTTTCACGCCAAAACCATTGGCCTTAACCCCTTGGTCGTACTCGTGAACGTAGCCGAGCTTCAAACCGATGGCCCACTTATCCGAAAGATTGTAGCCAGCCTCGGGGATGAGGTTGAAAGATGTCTCGTTGGCATTGTAGTCGCGCCATAAGCCGACCGAACCACCTACGTAAACTTGTGCGCTTGCCGTTAAGGACATGACGGCAACGAGCGCCATTAAAATTAACCTTTTCATAAAATCAATTTTTATAGGTTACACATACCCGGTTTCCCGGGATCGATTGCTGCAAATGTATGGAATAAGTTTTTTATATGCACAAAATTTAGGAACGAATCTTTGCGCATATCCCGCATTTGAAGCAATTATGACGGAAAAAACCGACTTTTCAACCACTACCGGCATGCCCATTCCGGGCTCAGCGGGGCTGTTTGTCGGCCGGTAAATAATAGTCGCCTCCCCTCCATTCAGTAAAAGGAAGCTCCTCGGTCAGGGGAAAATGGCGCACGTAAACATCGCCGCAAAGCTCCACAACCTGGTTGTAAAGGATGCGTCCGTCGGGAAAATGGAGGCGCGAAACAGCGATGCGGCGTAAAGACATCGGGCGAAAGAAAAGCTATGGAAAACTATGGGCGGCGGCGCAGCGTAAACGTGCGTTCGGCGGAAGGCGACTTCTTGGGCGCATTTCCGTGCGAACGGCGGAGGCTGTCGGCAGAAGGTCTTGCTGCCGTGTCGGCCGCAAGGCTGTCGGGACGCACAGGCGACGTAGCCAGGCTGTCAGCAGACGGTTCGGGCGCCTTTTCATGGAAACGTATCAGGGACAGATTGGAAATGAGCATCAGTTTAGGCTTGTCCGACCACTCAGCACTTTGATAGATCAGGCCGCTCACTTCCTTTATTTTCCTTTTTTCCGTCTTGATGGCCACGCTCTGCACGCCCGAATTGTAGATGTGCTGCACAACAGTGGCCGTCGAATCGTTGTCGTAGCGTACGGCCAAAACGGCCTTGGCCGCCTTGTAGCCCTCGCGATAGACCCAACGCACGTTGAAATGCCACTCGATGCGGTCGCCCGGGCGATAAGCGGTGTCGGCCTTCTGAACAAACGACATGCGGTTGATGTAGTTGGACGAAAGCAGGTAGAAACTGCGCCCGCGCCAGACGTTGGCCGTATCGCCCTGCGCGCCCACCTTTGCCAGCTCCGAACCCGGACCGGCCGAAAGCCCCAAAGCCGAGGCTTCCTTGGCAAAACGCTCGTCCAGACGTTCGTATATTTCAAACAGCTCGTCGGAATGACGCGTGTACCATTCGAGCGAACGGTTGAAATCGGCCTCGGAAATGCCATACTTCTTATATACCGCCGCACAATAAAGCCGCATACGGTAATCGACGCTGTCGGCCGAAACGGATGCCATGGCACGGGCCACGTGATAGTCGTAGAGAATGTTCTCCATCCGCGACGCATCGATGATGCCCTCGGGCAACTTGGTTTTGCATGCCACCAAAGCCAAAGGAAGCAAACAGCAAAGCAAGGGCTTAAGCAAACGGTTCATGACTGTCAGCGTTGAGAGGCACGGGGAGAGCCTTCGCCGGAAAGGTATCGGTAATAGCACAGCAACAGCGCTATGGCTCCGCAGCTGATGGCGGCATCAGCAAAATTGAAGATGGCGTTGAAAAAGACCTTTCCACCCAGAAACGGAACCCAGTCGGGCCAGACGAAAAGGGGAAAATAGAACATATCGACCACATGGCCGGAGAGAAACGAGCCATACCCGCTTCCCCACGCTACCAACTCGGCAGGCGCGCCACCGGGAAGGCTCTGCGTAAATATCAGGCCGTAAATGCTGTTGTCGATAATATTGCCGGCTGCACCGGCCACAATGAAAGAAAGACAGACAATAAGTCCGACGGGATAGCGGCGACGGATAATGCGAACAAGAATGACGGCAAACACCGCCACCGCTATCACGCGGAACACCGTAAGGAACATCGTGCCGATAAAGTCCATACCAAACGCCATTCCCTCGTTCTCTGTGAAACAGAGCTGGAACCAATCGGTCACTTCGATGCGTTCATAGAGCGACATGTTGGTTTTTACCCAGAATTTGATAAGCTGATCGGCCACCAGCACAAAAACGATGATGGCCGCAGCGAGGAGAGAACGGAACGGTATGCCTTTCTTCACGATGCGTCAGTCTTTACGGTTTTTCATCTGCTTGGCTTCGATGCTCAACGTGGCATGAGGCACGGCGCGCAAGCGTTCCTTCGGAATCAGCTTGCCCGTAACACGGCATACGCCGTACGTTTTGTTCTCTATGCGCACCAGAGCCGCCTGCAAACCCTGAATGAACTTCTGCTGGCGGGCAGCCATCGTTGTAAGCTCCTCCTTTGTCTGCGTGGAAGAGCCTTCTTCCAGAATTTTATACGTGGGCGACGTGTCGTCGACGTCGTTTCCGCCACGGTTCATCAGGACATCCATCATCTGGTCGTAATCGCGCTTAGCCAAGGCGATTTTTTCCAAAATCAGCTTCTTGAATTCAGCCAATTCCTCGTCGCTGTAACGTGTTTTCTCAGCCATAGTTTTATTCTTTCAAGGATGATTTATAAGGTCGATTTTTGAATATCCACTTTCACGTCGAAGTCGTCGAAACTGAACGTCGTTCCCTCGACATCGCCATCGGCAAACGCGAAGCTGTCGGCCAGCACCTGCCCGCAAATATAGTCGCGATAAGCCTCCACAACGGGCTGCATTACAGGCGAAGCCTCCATCTTCACGCAGATGTGGTCGGTAATTTCAAAGCCGCTCTCCTTGCGGTAAGCCTGTATGCGCTTGATGAGCTCACGCGCCAGGCCTTCCTGTTTGAGTTCGTCGGAAATCTCCAAATCGAGGGCCACCGTGAGCGTTCCGTCGTTGGCAACCGTCCAGCCGGGGATGTCCTCACTGATGATTTCCACGTCGTCGCGCTCGATGAGCACGTCGTCGCTTCCGGCACGCAACGTAACGGAACCGTTCTTCTCCAACTCGGCAATGCTCGCCTGCGACATTTCGGCCACAGCGGTGGAAACGGCTTTCATCAGCTTGCCGAACTTTTTACCCATGACGCGGAAGTTGCACTTTACCTTCTTCTCCAACAAAGCTCCGTCCACAAATTCAAGGGACTTCACGTTCACTTCGTCAAGAATGAGCTGCTTCACTGCCTCAATGCTCGCACGCTGCTTGGCGTCCGACACGGGTATGGAAATGCGCTGCAACGGCTGGCGCACAATGATTTTCTCCTTTTTACGCAACGAAAGCACCATCGAAGTTATCTTCTGCGCCATCCGCATGCGCTCTTCCAGATTGGAGTCGACGAGCTTCTCATCAGCCTCGGGGAAGAACGCGAGGTGGACGCTCTCGGCAGCGCCATCGGTCATGCCCTCCGTCAAATCCTTGTACAGACGGTCGGCATAGAAAGGCGCAATCGGTGCCATCAGCTTCGACACCGTCAGCAAACAAGCGTACAGCGTCTGATAAGCCGACAATTTATCCGTATCCATCTGCCCGGCCCAAAAACGTTTGCGGTTCAAACGGACATACCAGTTCGACAAATTGTCAATGACAAACGTCTCAATTAAACGGCCGGCCTTCGTCGGGTCGTAATCGTCGAAACAATCGGTCACGTTCTTCACCAACGTATTCAACTCCGACAAGATCCAACGGTCAATTTCGGGCCGCGCGTCATTGGGCACCTGCTCTGCCGAATTGTCAAAGCCGTCCACATTGGCATACATGGCAAAGAATGAATACGTCTGGAACAGCTTGGCAAAGAATGTCCGCGAAACTTCCTTCACGCCCTCTTCGTCAAATTTCAGATTGTCCCACGGCGAAGAGTTTGTCATCATATACCAACGCAAGGGGTCGGAACCGAATTTCTCTATCGCCTTAAACGGATCGACAGCGTTGCCCAACCGTTTGCTCATCTTGTTCCCGTTCTTATCCAGCACCAGTCCGTTACTGATAACGGCCTTGAAGGCTTTACTGTCGAACACCATGGTTGCAATGGCGTGCAACGTAAAAAACCATCCGCGTGTCTGATCCACACCTTCTGCTATAAAGTCCGCAGGATAGACCGAACCGCCATCAAGCTGCTCCTTGTTCTCAAACGGATAGTGTATCTGAGCGTAAGGCATCGACCCGGAGTCAAACCATACGTCTATCAAGTCTGCCTCACGCTTCAAAGGCTTCCCGGAAGCCGACACCAGAATAATATCGTCCACGTACGGGCGATGCAAATCGATCTTATGATAATTGGCAGCGCTGAAATCGCCCGGGACAAAGCCCTTATCCTTCAGAGGATTGGTCTCCATAAAACCGGCTGAGACGCTTTTTTCAATTTCTGCGTACAGCTCCTCAATACTTCCGATGCACTTTTCCTCGTTGTCGTCGTTACGCCAAATTGGCAAGGGCGTACCCCAATATCTACTGCGACTAAGGTTCCAATCGTTCAGGTTTTCGAGCCATTTTCCGAAGCGGCCGGTGCCTGTGCTCGCGGGCTTCCAGCGAATGGTCTTGTTAAGCTCCATCATGCGCTCCTTGCATGCGGAACTTCTGATGAACCAACTGTCCAGCGGGTAGTAAAGCACAGGTTTGTCCGTCCGCCAGCAATGAGGATAGCTGTGAACGTGCTTTTCTATCTTGAAAGCCAGACCTTGCTGCTTCAACATCATGCAAAGGGAGATGTCGAGCGTTTCATCTTTCTCTGTAAGCGTCGGATCGTAGGCGTTTTTGACGTATCTTCCCGCCACGTCTTTGTATAACGGAACATTCACGCGGGCTTTTACGAAGTCGTCGTCCAAATCTTCCAACCGGAAGAAGCGACCTTTCAAGTCGACCAGCGGACAAAGCTTACCTTTCTTATTTACGACCTGCAAAGGAGGTATTCCGGCCTGCTTGGCCACGAATGCGTCGTCGGCACCGAAAGTAGGAGCGATGTGAACAATGCCCGTTCCGTCTTCCGTGCTGACATAATCGCCTAAAATCACGCGAAATGCTCCTTCGCCCGGATTTACGTAAGGAATCAGCTGCTCATAGCGCATTCCTTCCAGTTCTTTTCCCTTCCACTTTCCGACAATCCGATAAGGAACAATCTTGTCTCCCTGCTTATAATCCTCCAAGGGCCAATCTTTCCCGGCCGCATTGAAGTAAGCATTCACGAGCGCCTCTGCCAGAACGACACTTACCGGTTTACCCGAATATGGATTGTAGGTCTGCACGCATACATAGTCGAACTTAGGACCAACGCAAAGCGCGGTGTTCGAAGGCAGCGTCCAAGGCGTTGTTGTCCACGCCAAGAAATAAGCTTCGCCCCACTGCGCCATCTCCGGTTTCGGGTCAATCATCTTAAACTGCACCGTAGCCGTCGTATCTTTCACGTCGCGATAGCATCCCGGCTGGTTCAGTTCGTGCGAGCTCAGCCCGGTGCCAGCTGCCGGCGAATAAGGCTGGATGGTGTAGCCTTTATAAAGCAGGCCTTTGTTGTAGAGTTGTTTTAACAGCCACCACAGCGTTTCTATATAGGAGTTCTCATACGTTATATAGGGATGCTCCATATCTACCCAGTAGCCCATCAGATGACTCAGGTCGGTCCATTCCTGAGTGTACATCATAACGTTCTTCCGGCACTTGCTGTTGTAGTCTTCAATACTGATCGTCTTGCCTATGTCCTCTTTCGTAATGCCGAGCTCTTTTTCAACGCTCAGTTCGACGGGCAAGCCGTGCGTATCCCATCCAGCTTTACGGTTTACGTGGAAACCTTTCATCGTTTTATACCGGCAGAACACGTCTTTGATGGTGCGTGCCATCACGTGGTGGATGCCGGGATGTCCGTTGGCCGAAGGAGGACCCTCGTAAAATACGAACGAAGGATAGCCCTCGCGTTCCGACATACTTTTGTGGAAAAGATCGGCCTGGTCCCACTCGTTCAGGACCTCTTTGTTCACCTCGAAAAGGTTCAAGCCGTTACGCTCCGTAAATTTCTTCGCCATATATTTCCAATAAAGCTGAATGTGCTGTTTTATAGGTTTGCAAAATTAATAAAATCTCCCAACATCGAACATCCGCACCCCCTAATTTTCTCGCTTTTAAAGGCATGAAACCCTTTCATAAGACGACGGGCAACGGCTCCTTGCCGCTGCCCGTCGTTTCCGTTCCGTCAATATTGTTCTTGCTCGTTGGGGAAATCGCCGCTCTTCACGTCGGTCACATATTGTCCGATGGCATCGCTCATGATGCGGTTCAAATCGGCATATCTCCGCAGGAATTTCGGACTGAACCCTTGCGTCATGCCCAGCATGTCGGCCACGACGAGCACCTGCCCGTCAACGCCGCCGCCGGCCCCTATGCCAATCACGGGTATATTCACTTCCGACGTCACTCTCTGCGCCAGTTCCGCAGGTATTTTTTCGAGTGTCAGGGCAAAGCAGCCGGCATCGGCCAGTGCCTTGGCATCCGATACGAGCTTTTCGGCCTCGGCTTCCTCTTTGGCGCGCACCGTGTACGTTCCATACTTGTTGATGCTCTGCGGCATCAGTCCCAGATGGCCCATTACGGGGATGCCGGCCTCCAAGATGCGTTTCACCGTCTCCACAATCTCAACTCCGCCTTCCAGCTTCAAGGCGTCGCAGCCTGTCTCCTTCATAATGCGCACGGCGTTGGCCACGCCCTCCGTGGCGTTCACCTGATAGGTTCCGAAGGGCATATCGCACACCACCAAAGCGCGTTTCACAGCTCGCACGACGGCTTGTGCGTGGTATATCATCTGGTTCAGGGTGATGGGCAAGGTCGTCTGGTTTCCGGCCATCACGTTCGAAGCACTGTCGCCCACGAGGATGGCATCCACTCCGGCCGCATCCACTATTTTTGCTGTGGTATAATCGTAAGACGTGAGCATGGCAATCTTCTTTCCCTGCTCTTTCATTTCCTGAAAACGACGCGTCGTTACTTTGCGCGCATCGTCCACTATATAACCTGACATATATTATATAATTATGGTATACTTATCCGCAAACTGCGGCATCCGCCACCGGGATACCGGCTGCAAAATTACCCCTTTTCTTTCATTCGGCCAATCTTTCGCTGAGCGAAGCCGGCGTAAGGCCAACGAAATCGGCTATGACGAAATCACTATACTGCGCTACGGTTTCCTGCGGCAGCGTCGTGCTCAGCCCCACCACGGCGGCCCCCGAAGCCTTTGCGGCTTTCAGGCCGTTCAACGAGTCTTCGAACACCACGCATGCTTTCGGAGCTTCGCCGAAGAAGTTCATGGCGTTCAGGTAGCAGTCGGGGGCGGGTTTCGAACGTTTCGCGTCCTCGGCCGTAAACAAACGGTCGAACAAATCGTCGAAGCCGGGATGCTGCTTCAGCAATTGCGCCATTTTCCAACGGTCCGAACTGGTTACAACGGCTGTCTTGACGCCCTCGCTGCGCAAGGCGCGCACAAAAGCCTCGGCACCGGGCATAAAGGTATAGTTCATCCGGGATTCAAACGCCGAAAGGTCTGCTCGCAACTGCTCCCGCACATCTTGACTATCGGAGAAATACTGCGAAAAGATTTTTTCCAGCGCCTGCCCTTTTATGCTCACGGCAAAGTCGGGGTAGTCGGGGTAGTAAACTTCGCCCACTCTTTTCCAAAAGTCGGAATATTGCGCCTCGGTATCGACGAGCACGCCGTCCAAATCGAATAAAGCTGCTTTTAATGTCATCATATCTCCTGCAATGGTTTGCCGGTGCAAAAATAATCATTTGTCACCACCCGCCCCGCTCCGTCTTCCAACGAAAACAGCGGCCGCCCGGTTTC
>ENA-OOXJ01000525-OOXJ01000525.1-human-gut-metagenome-genome-assembly--contig:-NODE-525-length-31786-cov-2.977057_pt1 | contig 31786 bp, 24 predicted proteins | sample MGYA00241587_ERZ501343 | MGnify/ENA primary metagenome ERZ501343 (study PRJEB25962, sample SAMEA2042918) | human gut metagenome | biome: human gut; feature: human-associated habitat; material: faeces... | reverse complement strand
TCGCTCACCAAAAAAGTTTGGAATCTGGCAACAACCCTTGCCGGACAAGGTATCGGCTTTACTGACTATATCACACAGCTTACCTATCTTTTATTTTTGAAGATGGATGCTGAGAATGTAGAAATGTTTGGAGAAGAATCAGCAATACCATCTGGTTATCAATGGAGTGATTTAATTTCTCTTGACGGTCTGGATTTAGTAAAGCAATACGAAGATACTCTGAAATTGTTGAGTGAACAGGAAAATCTTATCGGTACAATTTATACAAAAGCGCAAAACAAGATTGACAAGCCAGTCTATTTGAAAAAAGTCATTACCATGATTGATGAAGAGCAATGGCTGATCATGGATGGAGACGTGAAAGGTGCTATCTACGAAAGTATCCTTGAAAAGAATGGGCAGGACAAGAAAAGTGGTGCCGGTCAGTACTTTACTCCACGCCCACTCATCAAAGCAATGGTAGATTGCATAGCTCCACAAATTGGAGAAACAGTTTGTGACCCGGCCTGCGGCACCGGAGGTTTTCTCTTGACTGCATATGATTACATGAAAGAACAGTCTGCCAGTAAGGAAAAACGTGATTTCTTGCGTAACAAGGCACTGCATGGTGTAGATAACACACCATTGGTCGTAACGCTAGCTTCCATGAACCTATATTTGCATGGTGTGGGAACAGACCGAAGTCCGATTGTTTGTGAGGATTCATTGGAGAAAGAACCATCCACCCTTGTAGATGTAATACTTGCCAATCCTCCTTTCGGCACCAGACCGGCAGGTTCTGTGGATATTAACCGTCCGGATTTCTATGTAGAAACGAAGAACAATCAGTTGAACTTTCTTCAACACATGATGCTGATGCTCAAAACCGGAGGTCGTGCAGCCGTAGTATTACCAGACAATGTCCTTTTTGAAGGTGGTGCTGGAGAAACAATTCGCAAGAAGTTACTCTCAGACTTCAACTTACACACGATACTTCGTTTGCCTACAGGTATTTTCTATGCACAAGGTGTAAAAGCAAATGTATTGTTCTTTTCCAAAGGTCAACCAACAAAAGAGATTTGGTTCTATGATTATCGTACTGACATCAAACATACGCTTGCTACTAATAAATTAGAGAGACATCATTTGGATGATTTTGTCACATGCTATAATGCAGGAAACTTAAAAGGACGCAAAGAGATATATGATGCAGACAATAATCCTCAAGGGCGTTGGCGTAAATATCCTGTAGATGATATTCTCACTCGTGACAAGACAAGCCTTGATATAACCTGGATAAAACAAGGAGGAGACTCTGATGACCGCTCCTTGGCAGAATTGATGGCTGACATAAAAGAGAAAAGTAAAACTATTAGCTCAGCAGTTGCAGAACTTGAGAAGCTGCTTGCAAACATAAATGAAGATTAAGCGTATGAAGAATAATGACATCGCAAAATCAATAGAACAACAATTCGGAGAAATCATAGATATTATTCTCCAACATAAAAGTAATGCTTCAAGAGCCGTCAATGAAGAGTTGCTACTCACAGCATGGCATGTAGGTGGATATGTATCTGCTAAACTGAAGAGCGAAGAATGGGGAAGTAAGGTTGTTTCTCAATTGTCCGAATACATACGTTCGCAATATCCCGACATCAAAGGATATAGCAAAAGAAGCATATACAATATGGTAATGTTTTATGATGAGTATTCATCAGAAACGTTCATAGCAACAATAAGCCAATATTTGAATACTGAATTTGTGCAGCCAAAAACTGCACAAATTGAAGCAAGAAATCATACACAGGGAACCACTGTAATTGTGCAACCGTTGGCTGCACAATTTGTCCAGCCAGCAATTGGACAAATGCCTAAAATATTGGAGTTAACGACCTTGACTAATCATATAGAAATATTATGCCGATGTAAAAGCAACGAAGAACGGTTGTTTTATATACTCTATGCCAATAAAGAGCATTTAGTAAAACGAGAGCTCCAACGTTGCATTTCTAACCAAACTTATGCAGGATTATTAGGAAGCAAGGACAATATGTCAAAAGGATTACTGGAAAGATATCCTAATGCGCCAGTCATGTTCAAAGACACCCTGTTCGTAGATTTTCTCAACCTGCCGAAAAAGCATAGCGAATCAAAATTAAGAAACGGTTTAGTAGAACACATGAAACAGTTTATTCTTGAACTGGGAAAAGACTTTATATTCATGGATCAGGAATATCGCCTTAATATTGGTGCATCTACATTCAAGGCTGATTTACTGTTCTTTCATCGCGGCTTACAGGCATTGGTCGCTGTAGAATTAAAAAAGACAAAGTTTCATCCTCGCGACCTCGGACAGTTGGAATTTTATCTGGAAGCACTCGACCGGGATGTAAAACGCTCCAACGAAAATCCGTCTATCGGTATTATTCTTTGCCCTGAAGCAGACCGGGTAGTAGTAGAGTACGCTATGAGCCGGAGCATGAGTCCTACGATGATTGCTGAATACAAACGCATACTCATTCCACAAGAACGCATGCAGCAGCAACTGAATGAGTTCTGCAATCTATTCTTAAATAAAGACTGATTCAAATGGATACAAAGAAATTACGTCAAAAAATACTAGACCTTGCCATTCGTGGTAAACTCGTACCGCAGGATCCAAATGATGAGCCAGCATCCGTATTACTTGAACGCATTAAAGCAGAGAAAGAACGTTTAATAAAAGAGGGAAAAATAAAGTGTAGTAAAAAAACAGCTAAAACTTCTGATACGCCCCATTATGAGAACGTACCGTTTGAGGTGCCGGATAATTGGATTTGGACGACTGTAGAGGAAATTTTAGAACTTATTTCTGGGCAAGATTTTCCACCAGAAAAATATAATAATAATGTTTCAGGTGTTCCTTATATTATTGGAGCCAGCAATATTGAAAATGAACAAATAGTTATAAATAGATGGACAGAATTCCCCTCAGTTTTTTCATATATAAACGATTTACTCGTAGTATGTAAAGGTGCTGGTGTTGGAAAGATGGCTATTAACAATATTGGCACAGCTCATATAGCTCGTCAGATACAAGCGGTAAGGGCATATACAAATTATATCAATATTAAATACATAAAAGCCGTTGTAAAGCATAACATAGAAGATATAATATCAAAAGCCAATGGATTAATACCTGGATTGAAACGAGAGTTATTGTTATCTTTACAAATACCACTTCCTCCATTCTCAGAGCAACAGCGTATCATTATAGAAATGGAACATTTGTTTACTTTGATAGACAAAGTAGAAGAAAACAAATATGGCCTACAGGCTATCATAAAACAGGCAAAGAATAAAATTCTTGATCTCGCTATTCATGGTAAACTTGTACAGCAAGACCTAAATGAAGAACCCGCTTCTGAGTTGCTAAAGCGTATCAATCCGAAGGCAGAAATCACTTGTGATAACGGACAGTATGGGAAGAGACCGTTTGAGATACCAAACTCATGGTGTTGGAGTAGGTTGGGAGATATAAACAATATAGCCAGAGGTGGTTCTCCTCGACCAATAAAAGATTACCTAACCGATGATAAAAATGGAATCAACTGGATTAAGATTGGCGACACAACAAGGGAAGGAAAGTATATTGACTCAGTAAAAGAAAAAATCCGTCCTGAAGGTATGAAAAAATCAAGATTTGTCCATAAAGGAGATTTTCTTTTGACAAATTCAATGAGCTTTGGTCGACCATATATATTAAATGTGGATGGTTGTATACATGACGGTTGGTTGGTTATCTCTCCAATTGGAGAAGTGTATACATCAGACTTCTTGTACCATCTACTTTCATCTTCTTTTGCTTTCGAACAATTTACTAATGTTGCAAGTGGTGGAGTCGTTACAAATCTAAATTCCGATAAAGTTGCAGATACGATATTTCCGGTTCCTCCCCTTGCAGAACAGCAACGCATAGTCGCAAAAATTGAAAAATTATTTGAGCAACTTGACTATATAGAAAATTCCTTAGAGGCGTAGGGCTAGCCTCTAAGGAGATGGACTTACCAATTTACAACCTTGTCCACAATCTTCTGCTGTTCGCTGGCAGTTCTACGAAGATAGATACGAGTGGTTTCTATGCTTTCATGCCCCATGAGGTCGGCAAGTAAAGCAAGGTCGTTAAAGCGGTCAAGGAAGTTCTTGGCAAAACGATGACGGAATGAATGAGGATAAACCACCTCCTTATTCATTCCGTATTTTTCGGCAAAATGCTTGAGTTGGGAAGCGATTCCACGAGTAGTAATACGCTGTCCGAAACGGTTCAGGAAGATATAGCCTGATGTCAAGCCTTGACTTTTCAACCATTTTTCTGCTTCTGTCCGTAAATTCTTGGGGATGTATAGTCGTCGAATCTTTCCGCCTTTACTATACAAATCAAGATAGCCCACTTTGATGTGTTCCGCTTTAATGTGGAGCAACTCACTAACACGTGATCCAGTTGCAGCCATGAACCACACGATGAAATACCACTCTTCGTATCCATCTGCTTTAAGCCGTGCTTTGAGAAATTTATAATCGGCATCGCTGATTACATTTTCCAAGAAGTTCTTTTGTTGCACCTTTACGAACTTTACTTTTAGTTTTTCTTGTTTCGTAAACTCCAAGAACTTATTGATACCTTGCAATCTCAGGTTCACTGTCTGCGGTTTGAAGTTCTCTACCAAATACCCCTTGTATGCCAAAAGGTTCTTTTTATTCACTTCTCCATAATGGTTGAAGAAATACTGCACCGTCCACACATAAGAGGTGACGGTGTTCTTGGCAAGATTAGTTTTTGCCAAATAATTTTTGAATTTTGTTACCATATTATATTGATTTATAATGAATACAGTAACAATATAGCAGAACGTATCGGACATTATACGCAGTTACCCGAAGGATGGCAAATTGTATCTATGCAAACCTTATGCAATTTAATTGATGGAGAAAAGCAAAGTGGCATTGAAAGAATTAATCTTGATGTTAAATATTTGCGCGGTGAGCGTGATGCTAAGAAGTTAATGGCAGGCAAATACATTCCGGCAAATTCTCTTTTGATATTGGTTGATGGCGAAAATTCGGGAGAAGTATTCAGAACTCCAATAGATGGCTATCAAGGTAGCACATTTAAGCAGCTATCTACAACAGATGAAATGAATGCTGATTATGTCTTACAAGTAATAAGCTTGCATCGCAAGACCCTACGAGAGAATAAGGTAGGTTCTGCAATTCCGCATCTTAACAAAAAACTATTCAAGGCAATAGAAGTACCTATACCTCCTTATAATCAACAGAAGAAGATTGTAGAAGCTATAAATATTATGTTTAAACATCTTGATGCAATAATGGAGAGTCTATAAACTCTCCATTATTGCATCTAATTGAGCAAATATCTTATTAACCGCATTTATAATTCTTTTTTGTTCCGTAAATGGCGGCAAAGGAATATAGGTGTTTATTATTTTTTCTTTGGATATAGTTGGCTGTGCTCCACCACCTCCCATTTTTATAAACTCTTCCCTATGGGATAATAAAAAGAGAAATATAAACTCTCTGTCTATCCCATTAAAGACTTCACAAGCACAACAGGCTTGATTTGTTGTAGCAGGAAATGTTAATATTCCAATCTTTCCTATTGTCGCTCCATACATAGCAATTAACACACTACCAGTAGGATTTAGTTTCACAGAAGTTTCATTCAAGGCTTTTTCTGTTATATATTCGGGAATATGGGTAATATATCCATCATTTAAATCTCCTGTTTTTAGCCAAGGAATATTCCCATTATAATAATCCTTATTCAGCCTATTTGGTGTACTACCCGACTGCCATTTGCCAATTTTTCCAAGTGTTGTCCAACTCCAATTTTGAGGTACTTCAAAAGGTAACTGCGTATAATGTCCGTTATCACAAGGTGTGAAGTCAGGATTTATGCGTTTCAATAGTTCGATAGCTGGTTCTTCGTTCGGATCTTGTGGTACGAGTTTACCGTGAATGGCGATGTCAAGAACTTTGCTTTTGGTTTGCTTGATTATGTTTTGTAAGTCTAATTTTCCCTTTTCTATTTGGCCTAGTAAAGCAAACCAATGTTCAATCTCGGTAACTATGCGTTGCTGTTCAGTTAAAGGTGGCAAAGGAAAACCCATCTGTTCTAAATTGTATTTTGGTAAACCTTCACGACCACTACCCGTAATCTTCATAGATTTAGCAAAGTATGAAGATAAAACTAACGCATGGAAATATTCAGGTTCAACTAAAACAGAACGCATAATACAAACGTGTTGACTGACATTGCCACAATTAAAATCAGCAGGAACCACGGCACATCTTCCCAATGAACCTCCAGTAATATTCAACAACAAATCGTTAGCAAGAACTTCCGTACCTTTCATCTTCTGATGAACTTCTTCGGAAATATATTTGATGTCATCATAAACAAGCCTGTCATTATATACATTTTGCGATCGGAAAAAAGGAATCCCTTTCACAGAATAGTTACTTCCTTTTGGTGTACTACCGGAACCTATCTTTGAGCATATTTCTTCAATCGTCGTCCACACCCATCCCTTTGGCACTTCAAATGGAACATTCTCATAATGGGGCATATGTATACTAATTATAATAACAAAACCTCTAAAAGTAAGAACAATAATAATTTACTGAAGTCATACTCCTTAGAAGAATAGTTTTACATATAATAAAATCAAAATTTTTAATAGTTATCCCTTCCATCAAAGATAAATCCCAATCCTGATTTGCCAGCCGCATTTATTCCTTTTTTCAGGAGAATTTTCTTTATGGCTATCGCCATGAAAATTCACCTGAAAAAGAATGCGGCGGCAAACGGATTAGTATTAATGGAAAGATTACAGGGATTAACTGCGACCGACGTGACGCATAGCTGTAAATCAAAGGCGGCTATCCTTATATTCCATATATGACCTCATAAATACTGTGAAAATTCATCATGCTCAATAATAAAACATAATCTGCTTATCCAATCCCGAAATAAGACAGGGATTTCAGCTCCCTCCGATCTGCATAGTCCGGTGACTTCGCTATGACATCTGATGTCATATTATGAACTTTGATGATAATCTCTTGTGTTCCACAGCTTTCTATTCTATTTTTACCCAACTACTTAAACTAATGATTATGGAGATAGTGAACATAGAGGCCAGCGCATTTATGGAAATGAACGACATATTGTTCAAGATAGAAAAACAACTGAAAGGACTGAACTCTTCCAAATCTGAACTGAATGAATGGTTGGATAATCAGGATGTATGTATTCTTATGAATATATCAGACAGAAAACTGTTGTCTTTAAGACAGAAAGGGCTAATCCCCTTCAGTCGTATAGACAGAAAGATTTATTATAAAAAAGAAGATATTCTAAATTACATGAAGAAGAACCTCAAAACACATACTAATAATGGAAATGGGACAGATGGTATTGAATAAGGATAGTAATGAGGTCAAAAGATTTATTGAAGCCATGGAAGGTATATCCAAAATATTGGATACAAATTCTTTAATCTACAGACCTATATTGGACGGGAACCGCTATATAACAGAACAAGAGTTATCAAAGGCTCTCAAAATTACAAAAAGAACACTCATTGAATATAGAATGAATGGCAAATTGCCATATTACAAAATAGGTGGAAAGATTCTGTATAAGGAACAGGACATTATAGATATATTGGAAAGAAACAAAGTTTTGGCATTTGAATGACATTTCTTAAATCACTAATAATCAAAAGATAAACTTTATAAAATAGTTTGTAGCTACACCTAAATAATCATATAAATATTTGGAGAAATAGAACTGAACGCTTACCTTTGTAAAGTCAAAGGATGATTAACGAGAATCTATCGAAAATTGGTGAATTTGGCATATGGCTGATTCAGTGGTTCGGGGATTTTTCCAAAGATATTAAAGTGCTGTAATTTAGGATTTTGAATTTAAACATTCGATTCCTGGTGGCACCACTTTTAAGAAAAGTAAAAGACGGTAAAATCCTGATTTCCAAGCGGAATCAGGATTTTATATTTTCCACTGACACGCAAAAAACGGCAACATAATATTACCTTTTGCTTATAATTGTTCCAAACAGACAATAAGCCGCAAATTTTGCGGTCAATAATCCGCAAACATATATTTACAGAAAACAGTGATGCCTATATGTATATACACTGAACACAAAGAATAACTCTCCTTTTTATGGATAAGGAACTTGTCAACGAAAACAAAACAAAGCACACAAGACTGTTGGCTATCTGACGGGCCGTCTTAACGTAAATGCCTTTAACCAACAGATATTAGCCGCCTTCAAATCCATCTTCCACAATATTATCGTCACAAGAAATTAAAGAAGTGGAATTAAACAATAAGCAGATATATTCATCGATAATCGATAACCCGCAAGCTTATAATACAGTTACAGAACGGCAGTATCAAGTAAGAAAAAACACAATGCTAGCATTTTTTTAATACTTGGCAAGGAATGTAATGTACGACTCTCCCATCCCAACATTCCTATTATGCAACATAAAGTATAACCGAAGCCTTCGGTTTTATAACCGTAGATTGCGGTTTTATAACCGAAGCTTTCGGTTATAGTTTATAAACGCGACGGAGACGTTTTACTCCCTATACCCAAAAGGATATAAAACCGATGAAAAGATATAATTCAGAAACTACACGCCCTAACTGTCCAGTCACATGAATAAACGTCCTGCCGCTATCCAACTGTATTTTCCATGCCCAACTGCATGGAAAATGACAATAAAACCATATTCCACAAAACAAACGGTTAACATACGAACCGACATATCGCAAAGCTCCCACAGTGGTGAGTCGTTCTGTTGTATTTATTCCTAGTCTTACTAAACCATCAACCTGAACAGATAAAAAACAGACAGACTAGCATCACGATTTAACGAGCAGACAGAAAGATTGAATCCTGCATTTCCCCCAACTGATTATAGGGAAATATGCTTAAAAAACGAAAAACTACGGAAATTATGCAGCCAAATATGCAAAGAAGGAGATCTGTTCGTTGAACAGGATTGTCAGAATATTATATTGCATGGCCGAACGATAATTTTCGAAAGGTTAAATAGAAAAGCCTACATTGAAACAGGTAAAAGATATTCACCAGCATGGTTTTAGCATCAAGTCTGAAAAGTTTTTCGATAAAGACAGGTATTTCTATAGCGTATTAAAATTTCTGTTTTTTAATCCTGCACCGAGGCCTGCACGTTTTGCTGCATGCGCTTATGTTCTTCCAATAATTGCATATTTTCTTTTGCCTTATCAAGAAATTCTTTCACCAGCACATTATTCTTAAAAGAAAGAGGAGCCGTACGCATTATATCCTCAATTTGCGAAGTCATTACCGGATAAGGTAACGTACTGCACATCATCATAAAAACGCTAGGTCCCAGTACATTCTCATAATTATCAACAATAAATTGCTTGACATAGTCATTCATCTCCTTCATCAAGGCATCTACCTCCTTCGAAAGCTGTTCGTGTACTTCGTCAACATTGGCACCATCGAGCACCATACGGGCCTCTTTACGCTCCAACTCTTCAATCTGCACTTCCAGGCTGTTACGCTTGTTGATAAATTCATAAAGCTTATCATTCAATGGAGTACCTTTGGCCGACAACTGCGAATTAGCAATTATAACTTCTACATTTCCGTCTTCAAGTACCAAAGGCATAAGCGGTTCATCGTTCATATAAAGCGTTACAACCCTTGCCGAATCTACCGGTCCACGCATAGAGAAAAAGCCATGTAACACTTCGGCTGAATCGACTGTCACCCATTCACCTTCATGCAACATTTTCAGAAACAGCATCTTTCCATCAAGACTGGTCACAGAAGAACTGCCTTCAACCTTATATTTTCGACTACACGAAGAAAACAGTAACACGACAAGAATCAAAGGATAAAAACAGTTCATGTTCACTCTAACCATATAGAAAACGATTTATGAATTACGCCGGCAAAGGTATTAATATTCCTTATAAAGGAGATAGAAAGAAAGGTATTTTCAATTGGTTTACGTATTTTTGCACAATCATAATAATGTAAATATGCCATACAGCATGGCATCAACAATAACCATCGTTATAAGTAGAAACAATATGATTCTGACAGTAAAAAAATGCTTGGTTGCGGTATTCACCGCAGCATTTGCCCTTTCGGCACAAGCCGATGAAGGGATGTGGCTGCTCCAGCTTATGAAGCAGCAAAACTCTATCGACATGATGAAAAAACAAGGACTCAAACTGGCCGCAGATGACCTGTATAACCCCAACGGTGTATCACTGAAAGATGCCGTGGGCATTTTTGGCGGAGGATGTACAGGAGAAATTATCTCGCCCGAAGGTCTTATCCTTACCAACCACCATTGCGGATATGCATCCATACAACAACATTCAAGTGTAGAACATGATTATCTGACTGATGGCTTCTGGGCTAAAACCCGTGCCGAAGAATTACCCACACCGGGACTGAAATTCCGCTTTGTACACCGCATTGTCGACATAACTGACTTAGTCAATGCCAAGGTTAAAGCAGGCGAAGTTTCTGAATACGAAGCCATGACACGTGCTTTTTTGAAAAAAATAGCCCAGGAAGAATACGAAAAAAGCGATTTAAACGGTAAACCAGGCATCGAAACTCGAGCTCTTCCATTCTATGCAGGCAACAAATATTACCTGTTCTACTACAAAGTATATAGTGATGTGCGTATGGTAGCTGCTCCCCCATCAAGCATTGGCAAATTTGGTGGCGAAACCGACAACTGGATGTGGCCGCGCCATACGGGCGATTTTTCAATATTCCGCATTTATGCCGACAAAGACGGAGAACCCGCAGAATACAGCCAGGATAATGTACCCTTGAAAACCCCCAAGTACTTTTCCATTTCGCTGAAAGGATTGAATGAAGGGGATTATGCCATGATTATGGGCTTCCCGGGCAGCACCGAGCGTTACCTTACCCAAAGTGAAGTACGTCAACGCATGACTGCCATCAACCAAGCTATGATTGACATGCGCACCGTTTATCTGGATGTTTTGAAAAAATACATGCGTTCCAGTGACAAAATACGCATCCAATATGCGAATAAGTTTGCGGGAAGCAGCAACTATTGGAAAAACTCCATTGGCATGAATAAAGCCATTGTAGACAACAACGTACTGGACACCAAAGCCGAACAAGAAAAAATGTTTGCAGCCTTTGCACAGGGGAAATCGGAATATGAAGGAGTAGTAGCCAAGATTGATGCCCTTGTAGAGAAAACAACCCCTGTCTTGCGCAGATTAGAATACATCAGCGAAGCTTTGAGCGGTGCCATCGAGTTTGGTTGTCCGCCTGCTATGATGGATCAAATGAAAGAGGCTATCGAAACCAAAAACGACTCCTTACTCGAAGCCACTAAAGCACAACTGGAAGAGGTGTATGAATCAATCTACAACAAAGACTATGACCAAGAAGTAGACCGGGCTGTAGCTAAGGCCATCCTACCGGCACTGGCCCAAGCACTTACTCCCGAAGAACTACCTGCTTTCTACCAGACTATCGAAAAAGAATATAAGGGGAACTACGACGCTTATGTTGATGCACTTTTCAATACTTCCATCATGGGTAGCCGGGATAATTTTGACAAATTCCTGAAAAAACCTACCGTAAAAGCTATTGAACGCGATATGGCCACAGCATATAGCCGTGCCAAGTTGGACAAGCTGAAAGAAACTGCCGCCGAATTCAACCAATTTGCCGAAGAAGAGAGCTTGCTGCACAAAGCCTATATCCGTGGTTTAGGAGAGATGAAAATGCCCGTTCCCTCCTATCCCGACGCCAACTTCACTATCCGCCTGACTTATGGAAATGTGAAATCGTACAATCCGAAAGACGGCGTACATTACAAATATTTCACTACTACCGAAGGGATTTTGGAAAAAGAAGATCCCGAGAATCCTGAATTTGTGGTGCCAGCCAAACTTAAGGAATTAATACAAAACCGCGACTTTGGCCGTTATGCCATGTCTGACGGAACAATGCCTGTATGCTTCCTTACGACCAATGACATTACCGGCGGAAATTCCGGTTCACCAGTCATTGACGGTGAAGGCAACCTCATAGGATGTGCATTCGATGGAAACTGGGAGTCGTTGAGTGGCGACATCAACTTCGATAATGCACTACAACGCTGCATTGCATTAGACATTCGCTATATGCTTTTCATACTCGACAAGTTGGGCGGTTGTCAACATCTGATAAACGAAATGAACATCGTTGAATAAAAAAACGAAGAGTTCATTTTACTTCTAAAAAACGTAGGTAACCTCTGTACACGAATTAGATAGCTTTTGCATATGACTTTCTCTATCATAGTTCGAATACAGAGGTTACCTCATCTATAAACTCTATCCTAACACCCGATTACATGAAACGTGCCTTATTATCATTTTTCATTACATCAGTCTGTTTCACAGCTCATGCCGACGAGGGTATGTGGATGCTCACAGACCTAAAAGAGCAAAATGAAATAGCCATGCAGGAACTGGGACTTCTCATCCCGATAGAACAAATTTACAATCCCGAAGGCATTGCCCTCAAGGATGCCGTAGTACATTTTGGAGGAGGCTGTACTGGCGAGGTTATTTCATCCGAAGGCTTGATATTGACCAACCATCATTGCGGATATAGTGCCATACAACAACATTCAAGCGTAGAACACGACTATCTGACCGATGGATTCTGGGCCATGACCCGCCAAGAAGAACTGCCTTGCAAGGGGCTTACTGTTACTTTCATAGACCGCATTCTGGATGTTACCAGTTATGTACAGGAACAACTGAAACGCGATGACGACCCACAAGGCACCAACTATTTGTCACCCAAATATCTGTCTACAGTAGCCAAGCGTTTCGCATTGGCCGAAGGTATTGCATTAACACCAGGTAAATCACTGGAACTGAAAGCCTTTTACGGCGGAAACAAATATTATATGTTTGTAAAGACTACTTATAGTGACATACGTATGGTAGGTGCGCCGCCTTCAAGCATCGGCAAGTTTGGTGCTGATACTGACAACTGGATGTGGCCACGACACACCGGCGATTTCTCCCTGTTCCGCATTTATGCTTCACCAAACGGAGAACCGGCCGCGTACAGCAAAACCAACATGCCCTTACGTGTCAAGAAGCATCTTACTATCAGTCTGAAAGGCTATAACGAAGGCGACTTTGCTTTTGTGATGGGTTTCCCCGGACGCAACTGGCGCTACATGATAAGCGATGAAGTAGAGGAACGTATGCAAACCACCAACTTTATGCGCCATCATGTACGTGATATTCGCCAGCGTGCCCTAATGAAAGAAATGTTGAAAAATGACACCGTACGTATTCACTATGCCAGCAAATATGCATCAAGCGCAAATTACTGGAAAAATGCCATTGGCATGAACGAGGGACTTGTCAAGCTACACGTGCTCGACACAAAAATAGCCCAGCAGGAAAAACTACTGGCACGCGGACGCCAATTGGGTGACACCAGCTATCAGCATGCATTCAACCAGATACGCTCCATTGTGCAAAAACGTCGTCCTGCACTCTATCACCAGCAGGCCATTCAGGAAGCTCTAGTTACAGGCCTCGACTTTATGCGTATACCCAATACGACCAGTCTGGTCAGTGCACTGAAAGAAAAAGACAAGATGCGCATCAAAGAAGCTTCAGACAGCCTGCAAGCAGCAGCACAACGCTATTTTGCTTCAGTACCTTTCCCCGAAGTAGAGCGTATCGTTGCCAAGAAAATGCTCAAGATATACATGGAATATATCCCGGCTGAACAACGTATCGGGATTTTCCATATCATAGACAAGCGTTTCAAAGGCGACAGCGACAAATTCATTGATGCATGCTTCAAATATTCCATATTCGGAAGTCCGGAAAATTTTGCCAAATTCATCAGCAAACCCAGCCTTTATAAAATAAATAACGACTGGATGGTACTGTTCAAATATTCCATTACCGACGGATTGCTGCAAACCGCCATTGCGATGATGGATGCCAACAAAGACTATAATGAAGCCCACAAAACATGGGTAAAAGGTATGATGGAGATGAAGCAAGCCGAAGGGACACCCATCTATCCAGATGCCAACTCCACCTTAAGACTGACCTACGGAAAAGTAGCTTCTTATTCGCCTGCTGACGGTATCGTCAACGAATATTACACAACCCTAAAAGGTGTCATGGAAAAAGAAGATGCCAGCAACTGGGAATTTGTGGTACCCGACAAGCTAAAACAACTTTATAAGGCCAAAGACTTCGGACAATACGCCATGCCAGACGGACAGATGCCGGTTTGTTTTATTGTAGATACAGACAATACCGGAGGTAATTCGGGCAGCCCTGTCTTCAATGCCAAAGGACAACTGATAGGAACCGGCTTTGATCGTAATTACGAAGGATTGACAGGCGACATTGCTTTCCGTCCCTCCTCACAACGAGCAGCCTGCGTAGACATCCGATACACGCTATTTATTATTGATAAGTTTGCCGGTGCTTCACACATCATTAAAGAACTCACTATCGAGAAATAATAGTGAACAAAGAACAAACTATCAATGTTATATTGATAAAATAACATTAAAAACAACATTATGGAAAAATTTGACGAACTTATACAATCAGAAAAGCCCGTCCTAGTAGATTTCTATGCAACTTGGTGTGGCCCTTGCAAAGCAATGCATCCCATACTGGAAGCAATCAAGGCCGATATAGGAGACATGGCACGCATCGTGAAAATAGATGTAGACCAACACAGAGATCTGGCCCTAAGATACCGTATACAGGCTGTACCTACATTTATACTATTCAAGAAAGGTGAAGTCGTGTGGCGTCATTCCGGGATGAGTGACAAACAAAATTTGAAAAATATTATTGAACAGAATTATTAACCAACCGAAAAAGTATGAAAAAAACAATCAGTATATTAGGATTGTTCCTTGTCACCATGTTGACTTATGCTGGAAACAGCAGGCCTGAAACAACGACACGTACCGCACAAAACCAGGTGGAAGGAAAAGTAATTGTAATGAACAAAGAGATGTTCATCGAACAGGTTTTTGACTACCGCAACAGCAAGGAATGGAAATATAAAGGTAACAAGCCGGCCATTATTGATCTATATGCCGACTGGTGTGGTCCCTGTCGAAGAATTGCCCCCATCATGAAAGAACTAGCCAAAGAATATGCCGGGAAAATCCTTATTTACAAAGTTAATGTAGATAAAGAAAAAGAATTGGCTGCACTATTCAATGTAACCAGTATTCCGCTATTGGTATTTATCCCACAGGAAGGTACCCCACAACTATTTCCGGGAGCAGCCGACAAAGATACCTACAAAAAGGCCATTGATGAGTTTCTACTAAAACAATAACTACAATTTAAGCCTAATCTATACAAAACATGCGGGACATAGAATCCGGATATCTGAAAAAAGAAAAATACTTTTCTCGGAAATTTACCGGATTCCGTGTCTCGCATGTATGCATACAGCCTCACCCCCAATCAGCCATCAAGTTCGCTGAGTTCCAGCCAGCGCATGGTTTTCTCGTCAATGAGGTCAGATACCAAAGGCAAGCGTTTTGATTTTTCTGTCAGTTCATCTATAGAAAGGCCACCGCTGCACAAAGCTTCTTCCAAAACTTTCTTCTCAGCCTCCAAAGTAGCAATATCCTGCTCCAATTGTTCAAACTCACGTTTTTCTTTAAAACTCATACGCCGTTTACCGTCTTGCCGTATTTTAACAGTTTTTTCTTCGTGTGGTTGAGAAACCTGCTTTTCCTTTTTCTTTTCCAGATGTACCCTATTTTCTTTCCATTCGCGATATTGCGTATAATTACCCGGAAAATCCCGGATATCGCCTTGTCCGTTAAACACCAGCAAATGGTCCACCACCTTGTCCATAAAATAGCGGTCGTGACTCACAACAATCACACATCCTTTAAAATTGCGCAAATATTCTTCCAGTACATTCAGGGTTACGATATCAAGGTCATTGGTAGGTTCGTCCAGTACCAAAAAGTTTGGATTCCTCATCAATACCGTACAGAGATAAAGCCGCCTGCGTTCGCCTCCGCTCAACTTATAGACATAACTGTGCTGCGTTTCGGGTGTAAATAAGAAATGTTGCAGGAACTGTGAAGCTGTCAACCTTTTTCCATTACCTAATTCTATGACTTCGGCAATGGCTTGTACCACATCTATCACCTTCATCTGTTCATCGAACTGCAATCCCTCCTGCGAATAGTATCCAAAGCGTACTGTTTCGCCAATGTCCAATGTTCCGCTGTCTGCTTTCTCTTCACCCATCAGTATTTTAATAAAAGTAGATTTTCCGGTTCCATTGTTGCCCACAATCCCCATTTTCTCATACCGTGCAAAAATATAAGAGAAATCATCCAATATCTTTAAGTCACCAAACGACTTATACAGATGATCAGCCTCAAAAATCTTACTACCAATATAAGAGGACTTGATATCCAGCCTGACATTATTATCGTTAAAACGCTGCTTGGCCACCTTCTCCAGTTCATAAAAAGCCTCTTCCCGGTAACGGGCCTTATGCCCACGAGCCTGCGGCATACGTCTCATCCATTCCAGTTCCGTACGATACAGATTGTTGGCACGTTCCACTTCGGCAGTCCTGGCCTCTATACGCTCCTGACGTTTCTCCAGATAGTAACTGTAATTGCCTTTATACTGATAAATAGTACAATTGTCTATTTCCATAATCTCAGAACATACCCGATCCAGGAAATAACGGTCGTGGGTCACCATCAGTAACGTGATATTCGTTCGTCGCAAATAGTCTTCCAGCCATTCTGTCATATCCAGATCCAAATGGTTGGTCGGCTCATCTAGAATAAGCAAATCGGGATTGGTAATCAAGGCATTCGCCAAAGCTACACGCTTCAGTTGCCCACCAGAAAGGAATTTTATTTGCTGCCCGAAATCCCGTATTTTCAGTTGCGACAAAATTTGTTTAATCTTCTGTTCATAATCCCACGCCTTTGCATGTTCCATCCGCAGAAGTATATCATCCAAACCCGGATGACCATCGGCCTCCATACAGCGTTCATACTCCTTTATCAACTCTACTGTGGGATTTCCGTGATGAAAACAAGCTTCCAGTACGGTCAGTTCTTCAGGATAATATGGGCTTTGCTCCAAATATCCGACTTGTAAATCGCGCCTGAAAGAAATTATACCACTATCATATCCCTCTTTTCCCGAAAGAATATTAAGTAAGGTTGACTTACCACTTCCATTTTTAGCTATCAACCCTATACGCTGCCCTTCAGACATACCAAAGGAAATGTTTTCAAACAACACCAAGTCTCCAAACGACTTTGTTAAATTTTCTACCTGAAGAATAGAATTTATTGCTGCCAAAATAGTCGATAAAAAAATCGTTATTATAAAAGATCCATATATTTCCCTCTCACACGAGTAAGGACATATTTTTATAAGTCTCTGCCAGATTACAAACTTCTCCAGCCTTTACCTTGCTCCAAACGAGTTTCATCGGATCAATCCACCTGCCGGTTGCCACATTGAGCAAAACAGGAAATTCGCGATTGCCGTCAATCAAAGTGCGCCACTCCATACCATCGGCTTCGTTACACAATATCACACATAGCACAATTCCCAATGAAAGCCAGGCCTCTTTCTTCTTCCGCCCGATGTTGCCATTGTCCACCACTTGTTGCATACTGGCAATATCTTCCTCTACGCCTTGAAAACCCTTCTTCAACATATCTTTTACCGTGTTCTCCACCCATTCATACGCTTCGTTTATCTGATAGATTTCCGAAAGACGGACGGGAATGATTTCCGCCAGATATTTCTCGCCCTCTTGTCTCACTTCCAATGAAGCCAACACCCCTTCAGCTTCTTCACACGAAGCTCCTCTAGGCACAGTAAACGAACATTCAAAAGCTATATTTCCAATACCTGCAATCCAAATGTGCGAAGTATATTGTTTGCCTCCTTCATCAAACATATCCTTGCTGTATGCACATTCCAACCTACCAATTTTGACCTTTGTCGCCGATGAATTCTCCTTCAGCTCCTGCAATACGCATTCTTTGCCATATCCGGCATTCCCTTTATAAGCAGAAATACGAAAATTACCAGTCCATTCATCGGGATTGTAAAATAGGAAAGCGCCTTCACCACCTTCAAATTCATTCCACTCTGCCGGATAAATCATAGAAAACCATGCACCCGGAGAAATAAATTTCTTGCCTTGTTCCATATTGAAGTTATCTAAACACTACAAAAGTAATATTCATAAGAATATGTTGCAAATATATAAAACAAAAACAACCGGTCCATAAAAGGACCGGTTGCCTCAATCTACACAACCAAGAAACTTATTTCAAATAGTTATCATACTCCTCATCTGTAGTACAATCCCACCAAACGGGATAACACCAAATATTAGTCGCCAAAGCATTGGCATTGACAGCTAAAGCCTGTGTCGCATTATAACTCAACTCTAATGAAGAGGGAAGTCTGAAACGGCGAACCCAATACTGCAAATCAGTAGGACTTGTGCCTGTTACTTGAGCTTGCCCTGCAAACAATGGTCCACGATCAAAATTAGGATAAACCACACCAAAATCGGCAATATTACCCGCACTATAATTGAATCGACGCATATCGTTCCAGTTTTCAATGCTACAACCCATTGCAATATATTTTTGCAACATAATGTCAGCCATTGTTAAATCAGCAGCATCCTGACAAACTGCTGCACTTGCCAAATAGTTGCTAATAGCTCCCTCATCCATTGGCCACATATCAGGATTATTATAACCAGCCGCTTTCCATTCTGTCAATTTGTCTTGCATCATATCCATATGAGCCTGAATACCTTCTTTATACGCAATAAGTGCATTGCTTTTATCACCCTTACGCATATATACTTCGGCCTTAATGAAACACATCTCATGATAAGTTAACACTTCAAAATCAGATATAGGACGTGTCTGGAATGAACCCGTAGACCCTACCACACCAGCGTTCATAGCATCCGCAGAATAATACCAATTTACATCCATCTCGCCTAAGCTGGAATTACCAGTCAGTACAGCACCTGAACGCAAATTCACATAAGCAGTATCACCTGCATAAATATAATTCTCATTATCTACATAAATTGAACCTTTACCATAAGTAACTGTCACTGTATTACCTTCTACTTTACAAGGATGTTTGCCTGTCATATCAGCTATAAACTGCGCACGATCGACTGCATCAGAAATAGTGTAAGCTATATCTTTCGACTCACTGGCATAAGTAGGTAAAGCTATAGAAGTGGCTCCTCCTTTTACTAAACGGAAAGATTCACCATGCGAATCAACGCCCAATGCACGAAACCAATCATTAGAACGCACTTTACCATCATCACCAAGCTTTATATTACACATTGTAGCAGGAACTATTTTTTCCATACGAGGGTCAATAATACCTGCATTGCGCATATTTACTAACAAATTACGAAAATACTCAGAAATACGTTGGTTACTACCATATGCCGCGCTATCCCAATTGGTATTTGTCTGGAAAGGGTCACTCAGTAAATAATCTGTAACATCATTAGCAACATTATAGCAAGGAGCTAAAACATTATCATCGTTACTTTGCGGAGCATGGCTCAAGCACTCTAAAATCACATCAGCATCATACATATCCGCTTTCTTTGATAATTTAAGCAAATATCTGGCTTTTAAACCATAACACAACTTAATCCATTTGTTCACATCACCATCGTTCCAGATGTCACCTTGAGACAGGCTTTCAGCACCAACTTCCTGTGTTCTACCAAAGAGTTCAATAGCCTCATCCAATTTGCGAATACAACCTTCATAAATGGTTCTACCGGTATCATAAGCAGGACTAGCAGTTTCACTTAAAGCATAAGTATAAGGCATTTCACCATAAAGATCAAGCATCTCCATAAATCCCATAGCATGCATTACGTTAGCCGCAGCCATAAAATGATACGCACCTTCTTTTTCTGCCTTATTATACAAATCATTCAAATTGGAGGCTGCACCAACAAACCAAGTCTGATAGGAAGTGGTTGTAGCACCCGCAGCACAAGCCCATGTAGTAGACAAAGTATTATTGTTCCCGTTATTACTGTAATAAACCCCAGCCAAACATGCAGTACGAAAATTTGTCACTCCGGCAGAATACATGTAGAACCTTTGAATATACGGCAACCGGCTCGACACTGTAATACTTTCATTATTAGGATTGTTCGGGTCAGTATTTACGTCCAACCAATCCTCACAAGCTGTAAAACTCAATCCTAGCATACAGCTTAGTATAATGTATCTAAATTTCTTCATAATCTTCTTTTTTAATGTTATTAGAATGTGAGATTAACACCAAAAGTAAAACTTCCTGTAGAAGGCACACTACAATAGTCAATACCAGTCGCACCAGAACCACCTGTACCACCTGCAGTACTAACTTCAGGATCCATACCCTTGTAGTTAGTCCAAGTAAACAAGTTAGTACCTGTTACATTAACAGAAAGTCCTTTAACTATATTCTGCTTCCGAATTAATCTTGTAAAATCATAGCTCAATGACAAAGATCTCAGTTTCAACCAATTTACAGACTGAATAAAGTTTTCAGAATTGCTACAATAATTACTCCAATACTGTTCAATCATATATTTGCCAGAGTAGCTTACACCTGAAATTGTATAATTCTGGTCTGCATAATAGGTCTGATCAACAACAGCACCAGTCTCACTATCAATACCCTGAACCGTAACAAACTCACGATTATTAGCAGTTGTCTGTTTACTCAAACCTCTGGAAGTCATATAATATTCCGTACCGTTATAAACATCGCCACCCAAACGGAAATCAAGTAAAAATGATAAGCTGAAATCTTTATAGCGGAATGTGCTTCCTAAACCACCTATTAATTTAGGTTCACGATTACCGACAATTGTATTCTGGTCTTCCGCAATTTTGTAAAGCCCCGTTGTAGGATCCACTAAATATTGTCCAGTATCTTCGTCCTTTTCCCATACCGTACCTGTCAATCCCATAAAATATCCACCATTCGGAATAGAAGCCGACTTCACAGTTCCAAATTGTGCATCTGTTGGATAGAAAAAGTCTACACCTTCCAAGAAATCTCCCAAACGACCACGATTATACGAAGTATTCAAAACAAGCTCCCACTCAAAATTTTTTGTAACAACCGGTTTGGCTGTTACGGCAATTTCCATACCCTTATTAATCACAGAACCCGAATTCAAAGAAGTAAAAATATAACCGCTGGCATTCGATAAACGAGGATTGGCAATCTGATTCTTAGTCCTGCTATAATAGTAGGTGTAATCTAATCCCAATCTGCCGTTCAAAAAACGCAATTCACCGCCTACTTCCCAAGATGTCTGAATTTCAGGCTTCAAATAAGGATTACCTCTTTGCCATGCATTACCCACAGCCACATATTCACCATATTTATAAGGACTGTTAACATATGTCATTGTCGCATAAGCATTTGCATCTTTACCGACTTGTGCCCATGATGCACGTACCTTACCAAACGAGAGAATGTCATTTTGCGGAAGTAATTCAGTAAATACAAAAGACCCACTAACTGAAGGATAGAAATAAGAGCGATTATCTACCGGAAGTGTGGACGACCAGTCATTACGACCTGTCACCGTTAAATAAGCAATATTCTTATACGATGCCCTAAATTCACCATAAGCACCTACCAGGCGTTTTCTGGTAGTATTATCTGTAAAGAACTTATTCTCATTAGCAATATTTCCGAAACTAACAGTTCCTTCTGTAACAAAGTTATATCCCCAATAGGTCTGATTTACCCATTTGGTATCTTCTGAAGTAGTACCCAAAAGCAAGTTGAAATCAAAATCACCAAATGTCTTATGGAAATTGGTCATAATATTAGTAGAAATATAAGTATAGTCGTACTTATTCTTACTTAAACGACCATTCTGGTAAATTTCACTAACTACTGATCCCGGAGCTATATAAGTATAACCGTTTGTCGTATAATTATCATAACCTACACGGGCCGCAACATTCCACCAATCTGTTATTTCAAACGATGCATTCAAAGCCCCAGTAAAACGCTTAGTCTCATCTGAAATTTCATCCTTATTAATAATCCAGTAAGGATTTTCAGTATCATCCGCCAAACTCAAAATACCATCAAACAAACGATACTTGCTACCATCTTCATTCAGATAATGTCTCATGTCTTCTGTTTGCGGCCAACCATACAAAGCAGTCATTGTACCATTGCCACCACCACCATACAACCCACCTGAAGTCAACGTCTTATCAGTATTAGCAATAGAATAAGACACATTAGCTCCAACCGTTAACTTACCATATTTCTGCTCTGCGTTAAAACGGAAAGTAGTCTTGTCATAACCTGTTGTGGGAACAATACCGTCTTGAGAATAATTGGATGCCGACAAATAGAAAGATCCATTCTTGTTACCACCCGATACACTAACACTATTGTCCCAAACCGAACCGTTCTGGAAAAAATTACCGATGTTATCATAAACAGGAACATCAGCACCAATTTTTTCACCCCAAGATTGATAAGTGATATCTGTCATCACACCATTCTCCGAATACCAACCGCGACCAAATTGCGTCTGAGCCTCAGGTAATTTTGTTGCCCACGAAGTACTGAATTTACTACTAAAATCAACTTTTACAGCACCTTCTTCTCCTTTCTTTGTCGTAATAATCACAACTCCATCAGCAGCACGCGAGCCATAAAGAGCAGCAGCAGCAGCTCCTTTCAATACCGACATACTCTCAATATCTTCAGGATTAATATCCATTACACGATTTGAGTAAGTCGTATTACTACGGGTCATACCGTCTGTTCCTGAATTTCCAACTACGGTTGTCGAGTTATCGTAAATGATACCGTCAACAACAAACAACGGTTGATTTTCGCGTCCTTCAGAAGTAGAATTGCCACCACGAATTGTTATATTAGCACCTGCGCCTGCTGCACCGCTACTCTGTGTAATGTTTACCCCAGGCACCTTACCAGCTAAAGAATTGACAACATTGGTCTGTTTATTTTTCAGCAATTCCTCCGAATCAATTTCAGAAACAGAATATCCCAACGCTTTCCGTTCTTTTTTAATACCCATAGCGGTTACAACAACTTCATCCAAAGCCTGTGTATCATCACGTAACGTCACGTTATAATTATTAGTTGATGTGACCTGCACTGCTTGCGTAGCATAACCTATAAAAGAAATCTCCAATGTGCTACCCACTGAAGCTTCAACAGTAAATTGTCCATCAATATCAGTTACTGTACCCGTACCAGTACCTTTCACCAATACACTGGCGCCAATAATCGCCTCTCCCTTTGTATCAACAACTTTACCTGTGATTTTCTTTACTTGCTGAGTAGTCTGAGAATTGGCTACACCATCGACTGCTTTTAACGGACTAGGAGTAGCCATTCCAAACAATGCAAGAAGAACTAATGATAAGCAATAATTCCTTTTCATAAGCTTTATTATTTGGATTTGTTTGCAAGTATATAAATAAATTTAGAAATATCACAGTTTTAATTATTAAATTATTGTAAATAAAATATAAATCATTTGATTTTTCACTAGAGCAAATAAGTAAACATAAATTAAGGATTATAATCACAAATAAGGTTTTATACAATCTGCTTCAACAAAGAATGTAATACATTATCAGATAGAGAAATCGAAACATACAATTCTGACTACGAATTTAGCCTATTATAATATTACAAGGATCTGTTTCAAAATACACAATACCATATCTATAAATCAGATTCATATGCAATCCACACCTTCTTCACTTTACTCTATAGAACAAAACATATATTGAGCAAATAAATATAATTTGGACATAAAATTTATCTCGTCACTATACACCTGATATATAAGAGCATGAAAAGCAGTATAAACTTTATGCACCCATCTTTGTTCCTACAACAAAATCAGCTATATTTGCTAATACAAAACTAACAAGGCAACAGTGCAGAGAAAGGAGAAAATGCTCCATAGAAAATTGAAATACTATTGTAACACATATTTCATTATACCGTAACAAGAACTCCACACCTTTGCCAACAGATAAAAAAGGAACAAATGTTTAACAGATGATGCAAGTCGTTTATACATCACTTGCAACACCATAAAAGAACAATGAACACAATGAATGAGTACCGAATACTAGCAGTTGACGACGAAGAAGATTTGTGCGAAATCCTAAAGTTCAATCTTGAAAATGAAGGATATGTAGTAGACACCGCCAACTCCGCCGAAGAAGCTCTCAAATTAGACATCAGTAGTTATAATCTACTGTTACTAGACGTTATGATGGGAGAAATTTCAGGATTTAGAATGGCAAGTATATTAAAAAAGGACAAAAAGACAGCCAATATCCCAATCATATTTATCACGGCCAAGGACACCGAGAACGATACTGTTACTGGATTTAACCTCGGAGCTGATGATTATATCTCCAAACCATTTTCACTGCGTGAAGTCGTTGCTCGAATAAAGGCTGTATTACGCCGAACGAATCAGGAAGAAACCTCGCGTATACCGGAGCAACTTACATATAAATCGCTGGTATTGGATATTGTCAAAAAAAAGGTCAGTATTGACGGCACAGAAGTTCCACTTACGAAGAAAGAATTCGAAATTCTATTCTTGCTTTTACAAAATAAGGGACGAGTTTTTTCACGCGAAGATATATTAGGCCGCATTTGGAGTGAAGAAGTCTATGTATTGGACCGTACCATAGACGTTAACATAACACGGTTGCGAAAAAAAATAGGAATATATGGTAAATGCATTGTAACCCGACTTGGATATGGATACTGTTTTGAAGCCGAATAAAGACAGACATTTATTTTCGTTCAGTCGAAAGCTTTTTTTGTCTGTTATCTCATTATTTTTGGCATTTGCTGCCTGTTTTATAATCTATCAATACCAAAGAGAAAAAGAATATAAGATAGAACTTCTTAACCTGCAACTTCAAGACTACAACGAACGTTTGCATCTAAAAATGAACCAACTTCCAGATAGCCTATGGAAACCAATTCTTGACAAATACATAGCGCAAGACGTAAACAAAGATCTACGGGTCACCATAACAGACCTGTATGGTGCAGTATTATTTGACAATTATAGTCATAAGCTAAAACTGGAGAATCACTTGAGCAGACCTGAAGTACAGCAAGCTCTAAAAAAAGGAAAAGGATATGATGTACGACGAACATCAGAAACTACCGGTGTACCCTATTTTTATTCGGCTACTGTCTATGACGATTACATCATCCGGTCGGCACTACCTTATGACATCAATTTAATAAAGAATTTATCAGTCGATCCCAATTACCTATGGTTCACCACCATTATATCTTTTCTGCTCATATCAATTTTCTATAAATTCACTACAAAACTGGGTACAGCCATTAATCAGCTTCAAGAGTTTGCTAAACGCGCCGACAAGAACGAACCAATTGACATAAATATACAATCGGCTTTTCCACATAATGAATTAGGAGAAATATCACAACATATTATACAAATATACAAGCGTGTTCGTGAGACGAAAGAAGCTTTATACATTGAGCGTGAAAAACTGATAACACACTTACAAACCTCACGCGAAGGACTAGGAGTATTTACCAAAGATAAAAAAGAAATATTGGTAAACAATCTATTTACACAATACAGCAATCTTATTTCAGATTCAAATCTTGAAACAACTGAAGAAATCTTCTCAATCGTTGAATTTAAAGATATCACCCATTTTATAAATAAAGCAGGATTACCAGCCGACAAAGAAGAAAAGCGCATGTCCATCACCATTAACAAAAATGGGCGTGTTTTTGTAGTAGAATGTATTATATTCCAAGATTTGAGTTTTGAAATATCCATCAACGATATCACACAGGAAGAAGAACAAATTCGCCTTAAACGCCAATTAACCCAAAATATTGCTCATGAATTAAAAACTCCTGTAAGCAGTATACAAGGATATTTGGAAACAATTGTCAGCAACGAAAACATACCACGTGAGAAAATGCAGATATTTCTGGAACGATGCTATGCACAAAGCAACCGATTAAGCCGGCTGCTACGCGACATATCCGTATTAACCCGCATGGACGAAGCCGCCAACATGATTGATATGGAGAAAGTAGACATCAGCATACTAATGGCTAACATTATTAACGAAGTAACTCTAGAACTGGAACAAAAACAAATCACAGTCATCAACTCTCTTCGTGCAGGTATTCAATTAAAAGGAAATTATTCACTGTTATACTCCATTTTCCGAAATCTGATGGATAATGCCATTGCGTATGCCGGGAACAATATCCAAATCAACATCAACTGTTTCCGTGAAGATGATAATTTCTACTATTTTAGCTTTGCTGATACAGGTGTAGGAGTTGCACCTGAACACCTTAATCGTCTATTCGAGCGCTTTTATCGCGTAGACAAAGGACGCTCACGCAAACTAGGAGGAACCGGTTTAGGTCTTGCTATCGTAAAAAATGCCGTACTCATACACGGAGGAACAATCTCAGCCAAAAACAGACAAGGTGGAGGACTGGAATTTGTTTTTACATTAGCTAAAGAAAAATAATCTCATTTCTGTTTGTTTACCAGAAAAATTGTATATCTTTGTCATGCATTGGTTTGCTACCCTTGTTCAAGGGCGCAATTAAAAGGGAATCAGGTGAAAGTCCTGAACAGTCCCGCTGCTGTAAGTTTCATAATATGCTTGCAGGCATTTTTCTTTAGCCACTGGAATTAATTCCGGGAAGGCCGTCTGCAACAGAAACGAGTCAGAAGACCTGCCATGCAACCGTTTATCATTGCTTTCGAGGAAAAAGCGTTGAGTCTAATGAAGCCGGATATATAAATCCGCATCTGTTCATTTATCCCAACTATTTCAAAGAAAGTAACCAAAACAATAAACTCTGCCAAGTTTATTTGAACGATGTCCGGCCGAAGTGATTTCGCCCGGACATTTTTGTCAAACGATATTCACTGAACATTAAAATAAAAATCTATTATTCATATAAGAATAAATATGCATATTCATCAAGAATCGATTATAAAAGTCAATATGAAAACAACAAAAGATTTTCGACACAAACACTAACAATCAAACTATATTTAGAATTGCAACCCAACTACTTTAAAAATCCCTTTAATAGTTAAAACTTACTCCATCTAATCATTCCACAACCTATTTACACCGATAACCACATGAACGTAGTAGTAGTTACCAAACGTATGCGAAAAACAAAAAACATCACACGAGGAATAAAAATATCAGTCAACCGACCATGTAAAAACAAAATCAGGATGGAGCAGATAATGAATATGAAAATGCCGTCGCTGCTTTGTCCTAAATTCCAAAGCTTCAAAACAGCCATGCTCCTGTACTTTAAAAGGCATCACACGAAGATGCGTCCGAAAATCAACTTCCGGTACATCCATAGCTTTAAACATTGTCTCTTTAGCCGACCAATGCAATAACAAGGACCATATTGTGATACCAGCATATTCTGAAGGAGATTCCTCAGCATGCATAAACCGATGAGCCACTTTACACACACGTTCACCATATTGCTCAATATCAACACCTGGCTTACATGATGACTTGGCAAGAAGAACAGCCACATAACCCTTAGTATGCGAAATACTGATCGAGGCTGACAGATTTCTTAAATATGGTCTTCCGTTTGTTGCATAAGCCACATCAACATTTTTCCCTAATAAAGTAAATAAAAGGACGCGCACCGACAGCCATTCCATTCTACGATGTGGAGCCGAAAATCGTTCAATTTGACTACGATATTTTTCATGCTCTGGAATCAGTTCCAACAATTCTTCAATCGTTTCATCGTTTTTCCAAATAGCCCACCGGTAATCCCGATCTATGTGTTGCATAAAAAGAGACATCAACTTTCCTTTTTAACGGTATCAATAGATAACGGATTTATTACAAACTTCAATTTTAAAATACGCCGATTATCCATCTCCAACACCTCAAATTCGTAACGACCATATACCACTTTTTCATGTAATGCAGGAAACTCTCCCTTCAACTCCAACAATAACCCAGCCAACGTATCAGCGTCCCCGGCAACTTCATCAAATGCCTCCTCATCAATTTTGGTAATTTTATAGAAATCTGTCAGCAATGTTTTGCCTTCAAACACCCAAGTATGCTCATTCAACATCGAATAATTATATTCTTCTTCATCATATTCATCCCGTATTTCACCCACAATCTCCTCGATGATATCCTCCATCGTAACAATACCCGACGTTCCGCCAAATTCATCGACAACAATAGCAATATGAATTTTATTAGTCTGAAAATCACGCAACAAATCATCTATCATCTTCGTCTCAGGCACAAAATATGCAGGTCTTATCAATGATTGCCAACGGAAATTATCACCTTTGTTTAAATGAGGAAGTAAATCTTTTATATACAAAATACCTTTAATATTATCTTTAGTATCAGCATATACAGGTATACGCGAATAGACATTCTCCACAATGCAATTCAATACCTCCTTGAACGGAGTATGTATATCCAAATCAACCACATCCAAACGAGAAGTCATAACTTCCTTGGCAGTCTCTCCACCAAAACGTATAATTCCTTCCAAAATATTATTCTCTTCTGAAAGTTCTGATTTGTCTGTCAATTCTAATGCATGCGATAACTCATCCACCGATATATTATGATTCTTACGCGTTACGTGTTTGTTTAAAAAAGAAGTAGAACGCACAAGCAAAGACGCCAACGGATAAAAAATAGCACGAAACGCTAAGATTCCCGGTGCAGCAAAACGGCAAAATCCAAGTGTTCGCTGAGCAGAATAGATTTTAGGCATTATCTCACCAAATAGCAATAACAAAAATGTCAAAGCTACAGTCAACACCAAAAACTCCGCAATTGCAGAATGGAACAAAAAAACGCTCATAAAAAAATAATTACAGAGCATAATAATTGTTACATTTACAAAATTATTCGTTATCAAGATCGTTGCCAACAACCGCTCCGTATCGGATAACAAATTAGTAATTTTCCTGTCAGATGGATATTTTCCTTCTGCAATTATATTCAAATCAGAAGGAGATAGAGAAAAAAAAGCTATTTCAGAAGCTGATGCAAACCCTGAAACAAACAATAACAAACCCGCTAATACAATAGCAACAATTGCAGATACAGATGGCGCTTGTACAGATATACCTTGGAATATATCTGCCATATTATAAAAAAATGAATCTGAGTCCAACGATTTTTTTTTTAGTTAAACATATCAAAAAGGTAAATCATCAGCAACCGTGTCTTGCATTGAACTACTCTGAGATTGCACGGCATTCATAGGCTGAACATTTTGTACAGTTGTCCCCCCTGTAGTAGCAGATGACATCGGCACTTTGGGTGACAACATTTCCATATTATCTACAAAAATCTCAGTAACATAACGCTTAATACCAGCCGGATCATCATAAGAACGCGTGCGGATCTTTCCTTCTACATATAATTTATCACCTTTATGAACATATTTTTCGACAATTTCGCCTAATCGGTTGCGAAATATAAGATTATGCCATTCCGTACGATCAGGAATTTGGGTACCATTCTGCAAAGTGTATCCTTTTTCAGTTGTAGCTAAAGACAATTGTGCAACACAATTACCACCATCATAATAAGTAACCTTAGGCTCTTGCCCTACATTTCCTATTAATATTACTTTATTTACTGACATAAATCTGAATAAATTATATTTGTTGCCAAAATTAACGAGAATATCTGCACAAAACAAATCTACCAACTACTTTTATAGATATTTCTTCAAGAAAGAATGTATCAAACGAGACACTGCAAATTGTTCTATCTGATCAATCTTTACTTTCTGATAACCCCAAAAAGAAAGAGAACTTTCAGATAAAATTACCTCGTAAAAATTTGTATATATGATCCGGTGCGACAAAACATGTTTCACCCCTTTCTGCAAAAGCCTAATTACAGGTTTGTCCCCTTCTACAAAAAGAGAGTGAAATTGAGGCAATGCAAAAAATTCTTCTTCTGACAATTCCCGGTCTGTTTCTACCAATGGCAACTCGAAGAGATTTTTCCAAATATCATTTTCTGTTCTTTTACGCAGAAAAATATATTCCCCCATACGTACCAAAATATAATTAAAATACCGATTACTCACTTTTGTTTTGTGTTGCTTCACTGGTAACGTCATAACAATCCCATTAGAAAAGCCCAAGCAACTATCAGAAAGCGGACAAAGCATACACGCCGGAGCTTGAGGAGTGCATTGAATTGCCCCAAAATCCATAATTGCTTGATTATAATCAGCAGGATGTTCTTTATCTAACATTTCAAAAGCTAATACCGAGAAATATTTTTTCCCTTGAGTAGAATCAATTGGCAAATCAACCCCAAAATAACGCGAAAGGACACGATACACATTCCCATCAACTACTGCATAAGGCATATTATAAGCTATTGAACATATGGCTGCAGCCGTATAATCACCGACACCTTTTAAATTGCGTACCTCTGCATAAGTTTTTGGGAACTCACCATTTACCATACTCCTGGCCGCAGTATGCAAATTACGGGCACGCGAATAATACCCCAAACCTTGCCAATATTTCATCACTTCTTCTTCAGAAGCCTCCGCCAAAGACCTCACATCAGGGAAACGTGTTACAAAACGCAAAAAATATTCATATCCTTGTACAACTCTGGTCTGCTGCAAAATCACTTCCGAAATCCATATCATATATGGGTCAGACGTCGAGCGCCAAGGCAAATTCCGTTTATTCACGTTATACCATTCTAACAATATTTTTGAAAACAGATTATCCATTATAATCAATAATACACATACAATATTTACGCCACAAAAGTAATATATTCTCTAAAAACTACCCTTACAACCTAATTTTTATCTATACTAAACTAAAAATACCCACATTTATAATCAAACAAAATCAAACTGCTTCAAATTCTCTTAGAGACTTTTTTAGAAAATTCTCCGAAATATATGGCTATATGGGAGGAAGAACCGCCCTTGCCATAAACAACAACATCTCCAAGTTCCAACTGGGAAAGGCTTTTCCCACTGCTTTTTCTTCCAATAGACTTCTTTGTGCCGGAATTCCACTGGATCGCACCCTTTGTTGCAACCCCTGTTGTATACGAAATACTCGATCCGCTTACCCAGTCTCTGGTACAATGTGCTCCAACACTCACATTTTTCAGTGCGGTTCCTTTCCGTCCCTTACTCTCCAGACGATTCAGGGCTGCCCGTGTGTAACCACTGCAGTCACAGCGGATTCCATCAACCACACTGCCATAACTCTTTCCCAGAAATCCTTTGCACAATGTTTTCCGGTAATTATCCTGTGCCACAACCGCGGTATGATTCTTCGATGCTGCTTCTGCCGGTGCTGCAGTACCCCCTACTACAACAGCCGCCAACAAAATACCTGCGATCAGCTTCTTACCCCATGTAACCTTAAACTTCAATGCACTTCCTCCGATTTGTTACAACTTTGTTACTTAACTATAACATATTTTAACA
>ENA-OOXJ01000523-OOXJ01000523.1-human-gut-metagenome-genome-assembly--contig:-NODE-523-length-31868-cov-10.049194_pt1 | contig 31868 bp, 29 predicted proteins | sample MGYA00241587_ERZ501343 | MGnify/ENA primary metagenome ERZ501343 (study PRJEB25962, sample SAMEA2042918) | human gut metagenome | biome: human gut; feature: human-associated habitat; material: faeces... | reverse complement strand
CGTTCCTGTCGCTTATAGTCCTGCCGTTATTGTCTATCCGATTATAAACTATATGGATATGCGGATGCTTCTGGTCATGATGACGGGCAATAATGTATTGGGTATCCTTTATGCCCATCTTTTCCATATACTCCCTGGCAAGCAGGACCATCATCCCGTCCGTAAGCCTGTGGGCATCTTCCGGAGCATAACTCAATGATATGTGGCCTACCGGCTGACGGATATCAGGATTCATCATCCACTGCGCCTGGAACCCAGCTACGACAGCAGGGATTCCGTCCGCCAGTACTCCTTCAGCCTCCAGCAGACGTGCATCCTGCTTGCCCAGGACATAGCTGACACAACCTCTGAAAGAAGACCCTTTAGTTATTTTTCCAATCATCGGACAAGCTGTTTATTATCTGTACGACCTGGCGTTTCAGCATCATCAGTTCGGATGCCACTTTCGCAAATCCCCCGGCATTGGCCCGCCGCGCAAGCTGATTGATGTTGTTGGCTTCTCCAGCCAGTTTCCTCAATACCTCGGCATCCGCCCGGCTTATGCGCTGGACCACTTTCGCAGACAGCAGCGCAGACCTCACATAACGGCTCATTGACACTCCCGCATCCTTGCGCCTTTTCTGCAATGCCTGATACTCTACATCCGTAATCCTCGCACTGACAATCCTGACTCTTTTTCGAACTGCCGGCTTTTCTGATATGGTATTTTTCACAATCCTATTTCTGCTTTAACTGCGACCGACGGGAGCGGTTATCTTTGCCATCGGGCAAAGCAAGGTCGGAAATGTATACATTTCCATAACCTTGCTCCCCTCCGATTGTCCCTGTTCCCGTCCATCGGCATTGTTCTTCTACTCATCTTAAATACTTCTTCCGTTCTTCTTGGAAGGGACTTTCCGGATGGCACTCTGCCTATGGATCTTCTTGCCTTGACAATGGCACAGGTACTCATTCAGATCCTTGTGGCCGGAATAGAAAACCGACGAATCCCTGACCTTGATTCCGAACTCCCGGTACAGTTTCCGATAGGCTTCCACGCCGGCCCGGTCCTGATCAAGGAAACAATGGATGTGCTCATAGGCTCCGAGCGGATACAGTGCCTTGCCTACATTCCCAACCGAATTCAATATCATATAATCCTGTTTGTCAAAATGAGGTGCCTCAGGATAACTCTCTTGCCGCAGGGTCAGGAAAGACAAGTAATCCATGAATCCCTCAAACAGATAACAGGTATCCACCGAATCCCCTTTATGACGGATATGCGTGATATCTTTCGGCGCGACACAGCCCTTGAAATACCGGTTACGTATCTCGTAGCCTCCTGCAGCATTGGGGAAACCGATGGCGAAATACCGCCTGCCGTTGTTGGTGAAATGCACCTCAACGCATTCTCTTTTCGCCAGCGGAATATCTATGCATCTTCCGCACAAGTAATCCAATAGTGCCGGTGACAACAGCGGCCTGATTTCCATACTCTGAAAGCTCGGTTCGGAAAAGAACTGCTGACGAAAAGAGAAAGACACCGGACGGATGTGCGGAGTCTGTTCCTCAATCCTGTGCAAGAGATAGGAGACTCCAGATGCGGAATACAGGCACGATGCCAAGGCAATGATGTTGCCGCCCCGCCCGATACCGAAGTCATACCACTGGTTGAGCTTCGTATTTACCTTGAATGATGCTTCGGACTCATCCCTGAACGGGGATTTGTACCACAAATTATCTCCCTGCTGTTTGACCGGGCTGAAACCCAGACTATGTAGATAGTCCTGTAATTTTATCTGTTTTGCTTCTTCGATTGTCATAATGCAAGATTTTAAGATTAGTGCGACTGCTCTCCCAACAGTTTCTTGATGTCCGACAGACGGTAACGAAGTTTGCTACCGATCTTGACTGGCTTCAGATAGTCTCTCTTGTTCCAGTGCCATAGAGTGGTGTCGCATACTCCGCACAGCTGTTTCACCTCTTCTTTTGTGAGATAGATTTCCGTCCTGGAGCTTTTGGCAGCGGTGGCCATTTCCTCCTTTGTCTTTCTGATAAGCTGGTTCGAAAAGTGAAGCAGGTCTTCGCCTGTCACTTCCAAGCGGATGTTGCCGTTTCCGCTGTTGATAATAGATAGGATATCTGTCATAAAATTTCCATCGCCGCCGTATTGTCTGACTCCTCTGCTGTGGCGGCATTATATACAGAAAAGCCGCTGCCCAAATAAGGACAGCGGCGCAAATATATATGGAAATTTTAATTGCAATTCACTGGTTTTCAAGTCGTTAAATTCGTAAATCATTTAAACGAATTTAACGAACTTCAATCCGATAGAAATGCCTTCAGCTCTTCTATCGCAGCACGGTCATCTCCTGTATCTTTCATAAGTTTCCTATTAGGGCCGAGAGGTGTCGTAAGATTCTGATATGCTCTCTGTATTCCTCTTTCATTAACGATACGGATATCCTCGTACTGGGCCTGAAGGGCATTGCGGAAAGTTTTGATAGGACATTGACGCATTATCCTGTATTCGACAAGCGCTATATACAGACGGGCCAGATCCGATTCGGTGGAATGAGTGCGCAGTCTGTGTCCGATTTTCGCCATATACCGTTCCGGATCATCAAACAGCAGTTCCGGCAATGTCCTACGGTCCGATTTTCTGCCTGGAGTCCGGCGCGGCACTTCATCTTCTGCCTCCACGGTATCTTCTTCAGGGGGCTCCATCTTGACTTCATCCACAGCCCAGTCCACTATCTCTCCTGACTTTATAGCTTTCTGACGCTTTCTGAAGGAATCCCAGTCTGCCTGAGTCCTGAATCCTTCCTTAATACTGATATCTATGGTATGTTTTATCAGAGCAACTATGCCGGCACGGTACAGAAAATTATACCTGTATTGCGACAGCAGATCTTCCCCATGTGCCACCATAGTCTCAAAACTGTCCCCGAAATACATCCACGCCAGCATAGCAGGAACGATGGATTTCCTGTCCTGACCGTTGAACTGCCGCAGCAATTCCTCTCCCAGCCCCTTCTGCCTGAACTGCATCACCAGTTCAGAAAGATCCACACTTCCGCAAGAACTGTCAAGGATCTGTTTCCTGACCGCCTTCTGGAATCCGGACACATACCTTGAAGCCAGAGCTATCATTTTGTTATACACTCTGAAACTCTTGGTTCCTATCTCCTCCACAAACGCCCTGTATTCCTCCGGATGGCTGTCTTTCCACTCCTTCACCAGCAGCTTGAAGTCATCGTATTCTCTCTGGCCCATGCTACCCGTTTATCTCTTTTGAAATGAAATCCTTTATTTCCTCCTCTGTCGGAAGCTCTATCATGTATTTCTGAACAAAAATATTAGGATCCAGTCCGGCAGTAGCGTATTTTACCAGCGTATCACCTTTCTCCGTGCAAAGAAGAATCCCGACAGGTGGATTATCGTCATGCTGCATGACTTCGGATTTATAGTAATTCAGATACATGTTCAACTGCGAGGCATATTCATGACGGAAGCGGTCTATTTTCAACTCCACTATGACATGACATTTCAAGATACGGTGATAAAATACCAGGTCAGCGAAATAATAGTCCCCGTCTATCAGAATGCGTTTCTGCCGGGCCTCAAAACAGAATCCGTGCCCCATCTTCAGCAGGAAGTTCTGCAGATTGTCGAGGATAGACTGCTCCAGATCGTCTTCTGTAACCAACGCCCTCTCATTCAAACCGAGAAATTCCAATGTGACAGGGGTATTTATAACATCTTTTGGTTGTAACTGGGCTGCTTGCTGCTGCACCAATGCCGACAACGCTTCTTTGTTCTGTGACAATCCGCTGCGTTCATAGTAAAGAGAGTGAATCTGTCGTTCCAGTTCTCTAGCAGACCAACAACCTCTCATTGATTCCATTTCATAAAATGAACGTTTAACCGGATTTTCAATTTTGGATATAAATTTAAGATGAGAATATGGCAGTTTATTAAAAAGTTTACTTGCCGGCATCTGCCAGTTCTCAGTCTGAATATCAACATTTTGCAATTCGGCGGTCGGTGTGTGCCGAATTGGCTCAACAAATTCGGCGGACAGTGTGTGCCGAATCTCGCTATGAGACACAATATATTGTGCAACTGGGGATTGCAGTTGAGGATAAACTTGATACAGCCGCCTGAACTCCCTGAATCTGCGTTCAGTCAGTCCTTTCGTATTCAACCTCAACTCCAGTTTCTTCAGCAGCTGCTCACCGTATGCGGCCCTGTCCTCTCCGTTCTGCTCGAACTCCACTATATAATATCCGATCAACCAGTTTCTTGCAGTCAGAGAAAGATTGACGGCGTGTGCCGCCTGAGCCTGCAATGCGTGTTGTACCGTGTCAATATGGCTTACTAATGATTCGAAATTCATATATCGTTTTATTTCAATAAATTAACCAATTCCTTCTTCATCTCGTCATCGATTGCGCGGTAACGGGCAAATGCCCGGCTTCCTTCCTTGTGTCCGCTCAATGCGCCTACTAAATTAGGGTCTTTTACCTGTTTGTACAAATTCCCGACGAAAGTTCTGCGGGCCAGATGCGAAGAAGCTATCTCATACAGCACCCGCTTCTCCTCCTCTCTCGTCGTAGGATTGATGACCGTCACGAGCCGTTTCAGTCCGGCAGCCTTGAATATTCGCTTTATGGCGACATTGTATTTCTGTTCCGATATGAACGGCAGGAGATTGTCGCCGGGACTGTCGGCATACCTCTCCACTATTTCAAGAGCAGTATCATTTAACGGCACCCGTACTGTCAGCGGTCTGCCGTCTTTCGTCTTCCGTGGAATATACTCCACCGCTCCGTCTATCACACTACTCTTGGTCAGCTTCAGAAGGTCTCCCACACGACAACCGATCAGGCACTGAAAGACAAAAACATCTCTCTGCACAGCAAGCTGGGGATGTCGGCTAAGATTGGTCCTGTATATCTTGTTTCGCTCATCTATGGTGATATAATACGGAGTGCCGTATGTGCATTCTTCAAGAGGGAAATCATCAAAAGGCGTATTGGCTGTACGCTTGTTGTCCCGACACCAATAGAAAAATGTACGGATTCTCGAAAAACAGTCCAACAACGTGTTCTTCCCTCTCGGATGCGGTGTCCTGAATTCTGGAACTTTCTCATAAATCTCCGGATAAAGTTCATAATACCGATACTCGTTCTCGAAGAAATCCCATATATCCCGAAGAGTATCCGGAGTGACCTCATCCACATCCAGCACAAAGTCCTTCTGCCCCCGACGGGTCATCCTCACAAAGACCTGATACCGCTCCAGTCCTCGCCGGACCACACGGTAATTCTTCTTCCGTACTTCCGACAACTTGTGCTTCTCCAGAAACTCATCAAAAAGTTCCAGCAGAGTAGGCTTGCGCACGGCATCCTGTTCCTCCTGCTTCTTGTACCTCTGAGGATGATGGTACTTGTCAATCAGGACAGCCAGCCACTCACTGTCCACATCAGGTGTATATTCACGGTCTATCAAGGACAGTATGTCCTGCACGCCACTATTAAGTTTCTTCTTCTTTTCATCGCTGACCAGTGCGACCCTGTCCTTATAGCCTTGCTTTTCGCTGCTCCAATGATTAGGGTTGATGGTCAGTTCGCTTGCGGCCTTTATATCCTTCTTCCCGTCCCTCACGCGGAAATAGATAGTGGCAAGTGTATCCGTATTGTTCTTGCTCGCCGTCTTCCTGATAAATGCGGTAACCTTCATTTGTCCTTGTTTTATATCCGGATACAAAGATAACATTTGTTCCCAAATTGTTCCCAACCATCCCGAATTTACTTAAAACAATTTGAATGAAAATAAAAGATCACACTTCTATAAATTAGTGTAATTCAGCGTATTTCGCAGCAAATTTCACTATTTTGCCATTTAAGGAAATTTCAGATAATCCAACATTTTCGACCCCGGCTCCGGGTACACAGAAAGCCACCTAATCGCTTGATTAAGTGGCTTTTTTATTTTAACAAGGTATACTAAAGGAGTACTTTTCAGCAAAAAATCATCGAAAATCGGAAAGTATTGTCAGAATCATCTCCTACCCACGGCTACTACTCAAAATTTTTAACGTCCACTTCAAAATAGGAATATCTGCCAGCCTTTCCGCACAGACGGTAGTCCTCCTCCTCAGACAGGTAGTCAGCCAGCACAGCATCTTTCAGCCTCATCACCTCAAATCCACGCTCCATACAACTAATCACCATAAAGTCGTGCAACACGTCACAGATAATAGACGTGGCATTCGGCGATATCACAATTCCATCAACGTACCCCACACTGCCACCGTCCAAAGCCCATTCTATCCTGTCCGCACCGTCAAACGGCTCCGATGACAACTTAAACGCAGCTTTGATACGGGAGATACGGGAACGCAAACCTCTCTCAGACAAAATCCCGTATACTTTAGCGGTGATTCTCTGCGGTGTAAACGAACCGTCCCTGTTGCGTCGCACTCCCACATACTCACTTTCACCCTGTGCCCCTGCTTTCTTTTTAGACAAGTCTTTTAATCCCATAGCTTTATTCATTTTACTTTGGTATAATAAACTCAATCCACAGGCTGACCGTCACGCAGCCATTCATCAGCCTGTCTAACATATTCTACTTCATCCATCTCAGCGTCCTTTGTGAAATCATAACCCCACCCCTTCCGCTCCTCGGGGGAAGCGGCCTGAAATCTGCGCTTGAACTCCTTGTCACTTTCGTGAGGAACAAAGTTCCTGACTGACTTCTCAATCTTTTCTGTCATAACAAAATCCTTTTTATTTAAAAACTGTTTGAATTTTTCTCTGTAATCAACTTGCCAAAACCATTACTCATCGTCACTGACCTTCCCCATCAGCATCAGGGCCATATCACTGTCCACTTCCTCAACCTCCTCTCCTTTCACAAGAAACACCATAGGAATACCCACGTACAGGGGCTGCTCCTCAGTGCCTCCCCCCGGAACGGCCATATACACCTCATGACCGTCAAAGTCAGGGGAGAGCCGCGTAATATCACAGTTCTCCAAATGGAACTTTTCTATCAATCTTTCTTCGGTTGTCATATCCTCAATATCAATTGGTACGTGATCTTTCATATTTACAAACAAACGCGACATTTTCCACTAATCATCGTCATTGTCTTTTTTATATGACAACGGTCGGGAAATTCTACCTGCTGCCGGACAAAAGCATATCCTTTACCCAGTCTATGACATCGTTGTTTGCATCAAAGACAAATTCCTGTCCCCTTGCCGCTGAAACAAAGCCTTCATCCTGCCATGCATCGGCATTATACGTTATAGGAACATTCTGCATGAAGTCCGGCAAATCCCATACTCTGCGCAAGCATCCTTTCTTGGTCAATACGAGCCTCTCGGACATCGTCAGGCATCCGGCTCCAGCCAGTTCCGGCTGTATGGAAAGTCGCTCTGACGCCACATAAATAGCATTACGGCCTCTTCTCCACCGTTCAGCAATATTGTGCGGATGTCCTACCAACCATTCCGGCACATCCTCTTCATGGGTTATCACATCACCTATCTGCAAATAACCGTAAATTATATGCAAGTCCGGTGCACGTTGCACATACCTCAACCGGCCATCCGACAGCTCCGTTCGGCGGAACCACCCGTAAAACAGGAACAAATCCCCGACTCCGACTTCCTGATTCTGCAAGTGACTCAATGCAGTCCCCTCCTGACCGAATGCAGGCTGCCATACCCCTGTACGCGGCATTACTTCCTTGCGTATGTCAGGGTCAAGGTGGCAGGTATATTTCTCTTTTATTTTAGACGCTGGTCTAAGCGCCTTGATGACATCATAATAAGACCAGCTATTATAATGCAGGTCTGTAAACCTGAGTGTTTCTGTTTTTGAGGGTATCGGAAGGGAGAGCAGTGTTCCGTCCGGCAAGATAGGACTCGCCGTTCTTCCGTAACTGGAATCGAAACCTTTTCTACTTAAAATCACTTTCACGACTACACTCCTTTAGCATAGCACTTATCACTGTTCTCTGACACATACCTTATGAATGCGAATGTGCTGGAATCTTCTGTAATACAGCCTGTAGGATGCTGGCCTTTCGGGACTCGCGGGCGAAGCTCCGAAGGTATTTCCAACGGATTGAGGCAACTGAAATAGTAGAACTTTCTGCAGACAAGCACATATTGGCCACGCAAGTCCTTTGCCATTTTATTTTCACCGTGGTGGACATTCCTTACCTGCTCGTAGCCTCCTTCTACAGGTTTGTATAAGTTGTCACCATAGCGTTCATTCACTTTGGTATCATCTGTAAATACGGGCCTTTTTTGCGGATATTTCTCCCAATACTCCGCAAAGGTGAGTTTTTCAGAAACTTGTGCAAGATATATCAATTTCTCTTCTCCAACCGGAGTTGGGCTGTGGGCTATCTTTCGGGAAGTCCAGCCGGCAATCCAGTCACCTACCTTTGCATTTTTCCTCAACAGAGGCTTGCAGGTGGCAAGAGTGAGCACATCAAAAAAAGGATTTGGAGCAAAACGATTGTCGTGAGACATTTTGTAACTGTATAGACGTTCCATTTCAAGTATATTTTATTGTTTTTTCCTTATTGATAAGACAAAGATATTGCATCAGAGTGCCAGATTATGACCCTCAGAAATCCATTCTTCTCAAAGCTTCACTACATACAGCCTTGATCTCGTCTCTTAGACGTGCAGGGGCAATAACGGCAACATCGTCAATTCGCGACAGGATCTCACGCCTGAAGGCAAATGTTATCCTCAACCGGAGACGGATCCGGAACTCCTTGTCATTGTCTATCAGGACTTCCTGAGACTCATGAATAGGATATGCCCTGCAGTAGCGGCCCTCCTTGGGAGAGAAGGAAAGAATGACTTCCTCAACCGGAACATCCCGGTTGGAGAACACTCCGAAAGAATCCTTAAAATCCGCCTCCACGTCAATATCCGGATTCGGGGTAAAGTGGCTTTCAGTGAGTTTCAGGTCCCTGATCCGGTCCAGGCCCCAGCTCTTTATCTCCCCTGGCGCAGTGACAGCCTCTACCTGAGGGGTCTCAACAGCCAGCAGATACCATCGGCCCTGTCCCTCCTTGAGCGCGTATGGCATGACTCTGCGCCGCCTAGGCTCGGAACCATCGAACTTGACATAAGTAAACTCCACTACGGAATGCCTCTTTATCGCACCTATCAGCGGATTCAGATATTCTGTTCCGCGGGCTTTTCTCTTCTCAGTGTAGATTATTGAGGACAGTTCCTGCCTTGCTCTCAGCGAAGTTACCAGGTCCAACTGGTCGAGCACCGCCGCTATGTCCGATATGCAGTCCTCATCCTCCGGTATATAATACCCGTTGCGGCTTCTGGAATAATCGATGCTTACCCCCAAGCCGCTGCGGATATCACTGATGTCTCTTTTGATCGTCCTTTCCGACACTCCGATAGAGCCGGTATCATCATATTGGAGCAGAGCGTTCTCCACCTTCCGGACAAGCTCGCTCAAAGTGATGTACGGATGGCTTCCGACTATCCTTATTATCTGTATATACCTCTGAATGTATCCTAATTTTGACATACTGTCCCATTTTTAGTCTGATCTTTCTCAGGCCCATACTGCATATCCATTTCTTTTGAAATGCAGTTCTTCATTTCCTCCTCTGAAGGAAGGTTCTATCATGTATTTCTGAACAAAAATATTACGAAGCCGTTCAAATTTATTTATAATTGATTGTAAATCAGTAGATTAATTGACATCAAGAAGTTAATTTTATGCACTAATACCCAACCAACCTGACTGATAAACAGTGGCAAGTTATAAAAAATATGTTGGATCCAAAAGAAAGATTCAGAAAATATTCGCTGCGCTCTGTTTTTGACGGCATTCTGTATATTGTGAAGACCGGCTCGCAGTGGAGAATGCTCACTCATAATAAAAAAACTGAACAATTTTTTGGAAAAATGCAGATTTATGAGAAATTTTCTTTGGATAATTGCAGAGATAGGTGTACTTTTGGTTTGGAAAAATGCAGAACGTCATGTTGGAAAGAAAAATATCGCATTACATTGAGCATTTTTATGAGGTAAATAAAGGTGCATTGTTGCTGGCTGGAGCTCGTCAGATTGGTAAGACATATTCAATCAGAAGGTTTGCAGAAAAACACTTCGAAAGTTTCATTGAGATTAACTTTGTAGAGAGCCCCGAAGCAGTCGAAGTATTCTCGACAGCCAAAAACAGCAATGATATACTACTTCGATTGTCTGCCTTAACTGATAAACCCTTGATAAAAGGTGATACACTTATTTTCTTTGATGAGGTTCAGCTATGCCCCGAAATAGTTACCGCCATAAAGTTCCTTGTCGATGATGGCAGATATCGCTATATATTGAGTGGCTCGTTGCTTGGTGTAGAACTTAACAATCTTCGTTCTGTACCGGTGGGCTACATGGCAATCAAGGATATGTTTCCATTGGATTTAGAGGAGTTTATGTGGGCTGTTGGAGTAAATAAAGATGTTATTGGCGCATTGAAGACTGCATGGGAGAACAAACAACCTGTCGATGATTTCGTTCATCGCAAGATGATGGATGTTTTTCGCTTATATCTGATAGTAGGAGGTATGCCGGATGCCGTCAATGCCTACAAGGAGAACAACAATCTTCAGGATGTAATGGCAAAGCAACAGGAGATAATCAGATTATACAGAAAAGATATCTCACAGTATGACGAGGCAAGACAGTTGAGTATTAAGGAAGTCTTTGATCTTATCCCGTCAGAACTTAACTCCAGGAACAAACGCTTTATCATTAAAGACCTTAATGAGAAGGCAAGGATAGAAAAATACAGAGATGAGTTCCTGTGGCTGAAAGATGCGGGAGCTGCAATCCCTACATACAATGTCGAAGAGCCTAAATCGCCTCTTAAGTTGGCAAGTTCAAGAACCCTGTTCAAGTTGTTTTCAAATGATGTCGGGCTGTTGGCGTGCCAATACTCGGATGGTATTCAATTAAAGGTATTGAAAGGTGATGATGCTATCAATTATGGTTCGATATACGAGAATGTAGTGGCACAAGAACTGCTTGCTCACGGGTTTAGCGAGTTATACTACTACAATAGCAAGAAGATGGGAGAGGTGGATTTTGTTGTTGAACATAACGGAGAGGTCTTCCCAATCGAAGTGAAATCCGGCAAGGATTATGCCCGGCATCGTGCACTGAATAATATTCTTGATTGTAGCGAGTATAATATTCCTGAGTCCGTTGTGCTATGTAATGATAATTATACTCAGAAGGATAAGGTAATTTACGCCCCAATATATATGGTGATGTTTATACACAAAAACCCTGTCATAGATGTAAAGTTCAGTTTGGACCTAAGCGGTCTGTAATTTGATTACAGTCTTTGCTGTTTCTTTCTTTCCTCTGTTCGAATATCACTTTACTTTAATCATCGGACATATATGTACGGTAATAAAATTTTCGATTTTCAAAAACGAATTGAAAAAGTTTTTAGATAGGGGGAACTTTGCGGATAGTCATTTGGGATTAAGTCTCCCGCATGAGTCTTTCTGTATGGGGTGGGTTATATCTGTACTTAAACCAGTGAGTGGATGTGAACTGAATGGGAGTCCGGAGACTAATGAAATGTGACTAAAATTTACCGGGGAAGAAACACCTCTGCTAAGTTTCTGATATGCTGCATATTGTCTTTACAGGCCATTCCCGTAAGCCTTTTGAAATCGCTCACGGCAGGACATCGGAAAATTATACATACCGCCACCATTCAATTAACAAAAAGGTCCCCTCCCGACAAAATGTCGTTGAACAGCCTCGGGCGCACCTCGTAGCCGATTCCTCTGAAACTGCGCACTCACACGGGGTGCGACCTCCGGCAGAAGCCATGACCGGCTCGCTCTGACCGTTTCAATCCACGCACACACATGTGGTACGACCGCCTGCATACTGTCTGTGTATTCCTTGACAATCTGGTTTCAGTCCAAGCTCATGCACGGGCGGGACCTGTCGTAATACTCCTTGAAGGCACATCTCATAATCGCTACGGGTGAAAAACTGTTTACTGTTTTAGCCGACATCACTAAACATAATAGTTGTACTCATGCGCCTGGATTATAGATATTTACATACAACTGTATTTCCTAGTGACTCAAAAAAGTGCTTTTTTGGCAGTTTTTATCACCACATAACATTTTTCTAATTCGCAACACCTTAGTTTTCAGGAGTTCCACTTCAGCTAATATTTTTAGTGGAAAACGCAGGCACAGACATCATTCATTAAATATCAGCCGCTCCAGTATCCGGGAGAGGCAGGACGCAGAAAGACGGAAATGGCCCGAAATGAGGCACTGTATTGTGTTTTGTACCGAAGTAAAGAAACAGAACAGGTACGTCCTACCCTGAAAAGTGAGGCCAAGGACATAGCGACACGACACGCAGGCCGATCGGACCATGCAACAACTGTCCCGCACACCTAATCCACGAAGGAGTATTCTTTTGCATTGAATGTCTCGAGGGGCTTTGCAGATAATATTTACTCTAATCCATCCGAGACATCCCATTGGATATCGGAAAACGCAGATCCTTTCACAAATATCTTATTATCAATACCTTATAAAACACATTGCATTTCTCACCGCCTCACGAAGGCCCGAGAATTGCACGCTGTTTTATATGCCACTAATAATCAAAGCCTTACAAAAGACCCTGCATTTCACACACACCGCGTTCCACATCCTGCAGCCTCAAGCAGACGCAGCGCCTTGCGGTGCTTGTCATTGATACGGGCCAGACGCTCAGCCATGGCCGTGTCGCCCTGCTCCTCCGCGCGGGCATAGGTTCTGAGTCCCCTGTCGAGGTTGTGCTTCAAATCGTTAGTCTTGACATGGATGGCCGTGATGTTGCCGGATCCGGCAATCCTGCGCACGTACTCAAAGTAGTCCTGCCCGTCATCATGGGTCAGGAGCTGCAATGCAGCAAGCACGTCCTCTTCCACACCTTTGCCGCGCAGGTCCTCAAATGTCATGGCCGTGTCCTCCACCACATCGTGCAGGAAGCCCGTCTTGATTTCAGTGTCATTACAGCCCATGAGACCCACCGCCAAAGGATGCAGGACGGCAGGCATCCCGTCCAGATCCTTCTGACCCCTGTGCGCTTCCAGCGCAATCTGCAAAGTTTCTTCTATCGTCATAACCATTCTATCTGTCTTTCACATATTACCGTAAACCGACCCCGAAAACTATCGAAGGCATACTATTCACTCAACACACCCACTAAGTTAGAGTTTTTTTTTATCTTTGTTCAGTTTACTTAAAACCGGACAGATATGAGACTATCAAGAGGCATAGCAGCCATTGTACTGCCGGCTGTCGCCGCGATGACGGTGACATGCACTACGCAAAAATCAAATTTCACCATCACGGGAGACATAGCCGGACTCCTGATTGGAGACACTGTCAAGTTGTGCACATTGGACCTGCCTTCATGGAATGAAAGCCCGGCGTTTACCATAGTGGTGGACGACACGTCCGGATTCTCCTGCAAAGGATACCTGGAGCACGACCAGTATTTTATATTGAGATATAAGACAAATGAAGGCAAAGAGATCGTAGCGGACAGGAACGGCAAGACATTCATCGTGCGTCCCGGCGACGACATAACTTTTACCGGCCGGAGGGAGAACATATACTACAGCAGGATAAGCGGAGGCATATACGACGAGCCGCAGCTGGCAGGCTACCTCAAGGCCGATGATTCTCTGGGGCTTGTCCGCGGAAGCTACATGCGCAATCTCGAGGAGGCAAGAGCGGCCGGAGACACCGCGGAGATGTACAGATGGGCAGACGAATTCAATGCCTTCTACAACAACAATCCGGGAGTAGACAGAGTCAATGCACTCAAAAGAGCATACATCGACTCAAACACTCAGGGGACGCTGTTCCTGCTCGTGGAAAGACTGCCCGGAATCGGTTATGAGCCGATAGATAAGGTCAGGAAAATCTACGACAACTACTCTGAGGAGATAAAGGAGAGCTGGTACGGCAAAAAGACAGCCGAGTTCATAACCCGGATGGAAGCCATAGCACCCGGCCGGCCTGCACCGGATTTTGAACTTGTAACAATTGACGGAGACACCATAACCAAAGAGACATACGCCGGAAAATACCTGCTCTTCTACCACTGGGGTCTCTGTCCCGGCTCAATCTACATAGACAGTTACGTCTGTGGACTTTACGACAAGTACCACAGGAAAGGCCTGGAAGTAGTGGGACTTACAGAATCCATTGCCACCATAAGGGATCTGTACGGACAGACACTGGACAGCGCCCATGACTCGGAGCTCAATGCCACCCTCGGGAATATGCTGAAACACAAATGGACAGAGGTCGAACTGGAAACAGAGTATCCGGAAAATAAAAATATCAGCGACACCTACATGATTTCAGGCTGGCCATTCTTCATACTCATAGGTCCGGACGGTACGCTTCTCGCCAGAAATTTCTCCGAAGCCTTTTACGAATCCCAAGAGATACTGGAAAAAGAGCTCGGCAGTCCGGCTCATCCCAAAGAGCCCTCCCCGACTCCCACCGCCCTGCGGCGTATGGCGAAAACGTAAGTCAGCAATATCACATTCATCAGCAGGGCATATATGATGGCGGGTATGGCCATCTCGCCGCTGTTGAAGATAAACGGGGAGGTGGCTATGGCAATGGCCTGGGCGGCATTCTGCATTCCGACTTCTATGACAATGGTGCGGCGGACGGCAGGAGTGGAGCCTCCGAGCCTGGATAGCAGCGAACTGCACAGCATGGCCAACAGGATGAGGGCTCCGGCGGCCAGCCCGAGAACGGACAGGTTGTCCACTATCTCGCGGGGATACTGCAGGAAAAACACCAGTGCGAGGAACATCAGGGCCGGGAATGCGGCTTTGCCGAGGACTCTGCTCACCTTGGCCGCGGCCTCCGGACGGAAACGGCGGAAAAGAGCCCCGGCCAGAATGGGCACGAAGAGCAGTACCAGGTTCTGTACCACGAGCTTGCCCACCGGCAGGCTGACATCCACCCCCGACTGCTCCGACACGAAACGGGACACCACCTCCATGATGACCGGCAGGGTGAACAAGGTTATCACGCTGCTTATCGCTGTCAGGGTCACGGACAGGGCCACATCCCCCCTTGCCAGCATCGAAAACACATTGGAGGAGCTGCCTCCAGGACAACAGGCCACCAGTACCAGCCCCATGAAATAGACAGGACTGAGGTCCAGCACCGAAGCCACCCCGAAGGCCAGCAGCGGCAGCAGGACTATCTGCCCCAGCATGCCGAGGAGCACGGCGCGGGGCTTGCGGGCAACGTCCGCAAATGCTCTGGCATTAAGGTCTGTTCCGAGCAGGAACATCAGCACGATAAGAATCGGCATCACTATCCATACGGTATTCATCCGGTCGCTGTATCAATGTTTCGCGCAAATATAAAAAGTTTCTCCCATTACCAACAAATAGGGATAAAATGGAGGAAATTGCACGGAATAATCTCCATTTTTAGCGATTGCGGCGTAAAAAGCACAGCCGTACCTTTGCAGCGCAATTTGAAAATTAAATCCGAGAACCTTTTTTTTAAATGAACAGATACTGCGTCCTCACACTGATATGCATGCTTTTGCACATCTCTGCCACGGCACAGAAAATGGCTGGATTATCCGGAAAAATCATCTCCGAAACTGACAACAGCAAGATAGATTTCGCCGACTTATACCTTAAAGGAACCGATTACTGGTGCGTCGCGGACAGCAACGGCAGGTTCCATCTGGAAGCGCCCGCGGGCACTTATACTTTCGTCGTCTCGGCCATAGGATTCGAGACCTTCACAGAAGAGGTCACGCTCAAGGCCGGGGAGAGCAGAAAAAAGACCATTGCCCTGAAAACGGCCAGAAACCAGCTGGATGAAGCCGTAATCATTGCCAAGAGGGAAAGTCATGTAGAGCGTTCGGCATTCAACGCCGTCGACCTGAGTGTCAAGGAAATGCACAACTCCAGCAAGAACCTCGGCGAAGCCCTTGCCCAGCTTCCCGGGCTGAAACTCAGGGAATCGGGAGGCGTGGGCTCTGACGCACAGCTGTCTCTGGACGGATTTTCCGGCAAACACGTAAAGATATTCATTGACGGGGTACCTCAGGAAGGCACGGGAGCGGCACTGGACATCAACAACCTGCCCGTCAACTTCGCCGAACGCATCGAAGTGTACAAGGGAGTGGTGCCAGTAGGCTTCGGCACGGACGCCCTGGGCGGAGTCATCAATATAGTGACCAACAAACGGCGGCGGGGATGGAACCTGGACGCATCCTACACCTACGGCTCGTTCAACACGCACAAGTCCTACGTCAACTTCAACCAGACATTCCGCAACGGACTGACCTACGAAATCAACGCCTTCCAGAACTTTTCGGACAACAGCTACTGGATTGACAGCTATATCACCGAATTCGGCGAGGACGGGGTATCCGAGAACACCGACCGCAACAAGATATACCACGTCAGACGGTTCAACGACCAGTTCCACAACGAAGCAGTCATAGGCAAAATAGGAGTCACGGGCAAGTCCTGGGCTGACCGTCTTCTGGTCGGATTCAACTACTCGCACTTCTACAAAGAGATACAGACCGGTGTCTACCAGTATATCGTCTTCGGTGAAAAACACCGTCGGGGCCACTCTTTCGTGCCTTCGCTGGAATACAGCAAACGGGACCTTCTGACCAAAGGGCTGGATGTCACGTTCAGCGCCAACTACAACCACAACATCACGATGAACATCGACACTTCCTCCTACAAATACAACTGGTTGGAAGACCGCAAATACACCGGAAGCCGCGGCGAGCAGTCCTACCAGGACAACAGATCGCTGAACACCAACTGGAATGTAACCGCCACCGTCGGTTACCGTCTGGGAAAAGCCCACTCTTTCACCCTGAACCACGTATCGAGCTCCTTCAGGCGCACCACCCGGTCGAAGGTGGACGGCAGCTCCCAGCTCTCGGATTTCAGCATCCCGAAACTGACCCGCAAGAACATCACCGGACTGTCATACCTGCTGTCGCCATCGAAAAAATGGAGCGTGACAGCCTTCGGCAAATACTACAACCAGTTCAACCAGGGTCCTGTCTCGCAGAGCAGCGACGGGGTAGGCAACTACGTCAACATGAGCCGCACCACCAATGCGTTCGGATATGGGGCGGCCGGCACATATTTCATCATCAAGGGACTGCAGGTAAAACTCTCCTACGAGAAAGCCTACCGTCTGCCCACCACCGACGAGCTGTTCGGAGACGAGGACCTCGAAGCCGGCAAGACCGACCTGCGTCCTGAGAACAGCCACAACGTAAACCTCAACCTGAGTTTCAACCGCCAGTTCGACAAGCACGTAGTCTATCTGGAAGGCACGCTGATCTACCGCGACACCAGGGACTATATCCAGAGAGGGCTGAGCACGGTCAGCGGCATGAGCTACGGCTTCTACGAAAACCACGGAAGGGTAAAGACCGAAGGCTTCAATGTATCGGCCCGCTACAGCTGGTCACGCTGGATCAGTATTGGCGGAACATTCAACAACATCAACGTACGCGACAACGAGCGTTACGTCGCCGGCAACACCCTGCAGGAAAGCGCCACCTACGGCCAGCGCATGCCCAACCTGCCGTACATGTTCGCAAATTTCGACGCCACCTTCACATGGCACGGCCTGTTTGCAGGAGGCAATGTCCTGACTGTCACCTACGATGGCTACTACCAGCACGAATTTCCCCTGTACTGGGAACGGTTCGGCGACCCGGCCTCCAAGAGCACGGTACCCGAGCAGCTGTCCCACAACCTCAGTATCGGATACTCAATTCAGAACGGAAGATACAACATCTCCATAGAATGCCGCAATCTCACGGATGCAAAGCTGTATGACAACTTCAGCCTTCAGAAAGCCGGACGTGCATTCTACCTGAAGCTGCGCGTGTTTTTCGGAAGCTGAATACAAAATGACAATAATAATCTAAAAATACGATGACAATGAAGAAAACCATTTCCCCGAAGGCACTCGTTGCCGCACTCTCTCTCGGCTGTTTATTCATCACAGCCTGCAACAAGAACATCAACCCCGAAACCGAACCCGACACGGGCAACGGAAATGAGACAGTCCAGGAAAGCATAAGCCGCTTTGTAATCGTTGCGGAAGCCGGCAGCCAGGACCAGTCGGCAACCTATCTGATAGCCTCCGAAACCCTCGATGAAGGCTCTGTCACACCTGAGGGAAACGGCTGGGAAACCCAATCCGCATCCAACTGGATATACTACGGCGAGCGTTATCTCTTCGGCTTCCAGTACAATGACGGGAACCAGGGAACCGGATTCTCCTTCAAGTTGGGAGAGGACGGAAGAGTCACCGAAGACCGCCAGTACACCTTCAACCGCACCACCACCTACGGGACATGGGGCGGCAATGTCATCACTGCCTCGACCAATGCCGGCAACAAAGAGCAGGACACCGAAGGCAACTATGCCTACTATCTCCAGTTCAACTACCTGAGCGTAACCGACGGCAGCAGCACCACCGGCAGCCATATTGCGGAGAACTTCCTCGGCAACGGCGAGCGGGTGAGCTTCGCCGGATTCGTGGAGGCCAACGGAAAACTTTACACATCCGTCGTCCCTATGGGCATGAGCCACTACGGCGTCAACACTTATCCTGACGCCATCGTCGACCCCGGCTATGTAGCCAACGGCAGCGGAGGCAGCGGCTCAGGACAGTACACCGCCGGCATGATACCCACCACACAGTACCCGGACAGCGCCTTCGTGGCCATCTACAGCGGTGCCAGCTTCGACGAGACCCCGGTCATAGCCCGCACAGGCAAGATAGGCTTCGCAAGCGGCCGCATGCGCTCTCAGTATTACCAGACCATCTGGGCAGCCGACAACGGCGACCTCTACGTCTTCTCCCCCGGCTACGGACGCACGACCACCACACCTGTAACCAACAACGACGGCACCCAATTTGACCGCGTACAGGGCAAGCTGCCCTCAGGAGTAGTGCGCATCAAGGCCGGTGAAAGCACATTTGACCCCAATTACTATGTCAACTTGGAGGAGCGGGGCAACAACAACCCTATGTTCCGCTGCTGGCATATCAGCGGGGATTACTTCCTGCTCCAGATGTACAGCGAGGGGGCTGAGAACATGTCCGGAACCAGCGCACCCCGCAACGAACTTGCAGTCTTCAAGGGCGGGGAAGGCACACTGACCGTAGTGACAGGCCTGCCCGATGCCGGAATCCTCTCCAGCATCGGCACTCCCTACAGCGAAAACGGCCTGGCCTACATTCCTATCACCACCACCGACGGAGCCGAACCGACAGTCTACGTCATCGATGCGGCCACAGCCGAAGCCAAGGCCGGACTCACCGTAAGCGGGGCACAGTCTGTATCTGCATTGGGAAAACTTTCGACCTCCGCTGAATGATGAGAAAGCTGTTCGGAAAAATCCACCTCTGGCTCTCGCTGCCGTTGGGCCTCATCATCTCCGTCATCTGCCTGACAGGCGCACTGCTGGTCTTTGAACAGGACATCACCAAAGCCCTGCAGCGGGAACTGTACACCGTCACACCGCCCTCGGAGGGAGCACAGCCCCTGTCTCCCTCCCGGCTGACGGAACTGCTCGGTCCCCAGGTGGCCGACACCCTGCACGTGACATCCATCAGGATTTCAGACAATCCGCATGAAGCCGCCTTCGCCTCATTCCGCGAGACAGGGAAAAGGAGACTCAGCATAGACCCCTACACCGGAGACGTGAAAGGATGGATCAAATCCTATCCGTTCTTCCAGACAGTAAAGAAGATACACCGCTGGCTGCTGGATCCGCCCCCGTCCAAAGGGCAGAAATCGGTCGGGAAGGTCATCGTCGGCGTCACCACCCTTGTAATGGTGGTCATCCTCATCAGCGGACTGATAATCTGGATACCGCGCAGCCGAAAGGCATTGAAGAGCCGCCTCAGCGTTTCTGTCACGAAAGGCTGGCGCCGGTTCTGGTACGACAGCCACGTAGCCCTCGGCTTCTACTGTATGATCTTCCTGCTGCTCATGGCCCTCACCGGACTTACATGGTCGTTCGGATGGTACCGCGATGCCGCCTGGTCGCTGTTCGGGGAAGGGGCCGACGCCCAGACTCTGAAACGTCTGTTCTACTCCCTCCACACCGGCAGCTGGGGCGGCATGGTCACGAAAGTTCTCTATTTCATAGCCGCTCTCATCGGCGGCATCCTCCCGCTCAGCGGTTATTACCTGTGGTGGAAGAGGCGTACTCCTCGTCGGTAACGGGCTCCAGCCATTCGTTCGAAGTATTCTCGCCGGATACCTCGATGGCCAGATGGGCGAACCAGCTGTCAGCTGCCGCACCGTGCCAGTGCTTTACTCCTGCCGGGATATTGATGACCGTACCGGGCAGAATCTCCACGGCAGGCTTGCCCTCTTCCTGATACCAGCCGCGGCCGGCCACTCCGACAAGCACCTGTCCGCCGCCCTTGTCGGCATGGTGGATATGCCAGTTGTTGCGGCATCCGGGCTCGAAGGTGACATTGGATATATGCACCTGCTCCCTGGATATGGGCGCGAGATAGCTGTTGCCGATGAAGTACTGGGCATACGCCGTATTGGGCTCGCCTATCGGGAAGATCATCTCCTGCTGGAAAGCAGCCTTGCCGCCGTCTTCCACATCATCATCGGCCCACACCTCCTTGGCCATACGGAATGCGCCCCATGCATTGGGCCATCCGGCGTAGAAGGCTATATGGGTGAGCATTTCGGAAATCTCCGTCCTTGTCACCCCGTTGCTCTTGGCAAACTGAAGGTGATGGGTCAGGGACGAGTCGATTATACCTTTACCTACAAGGGTCGCGATGGTAATCATGCTGCGGTCGTGCGGGCTGAGTCCCGGGCGGTTCCACACCTGGCCGAACAGCACATCGTCGTTGAGCTCCGCAAATTTGGGTGCGAATTCTCCCAGCTGGGTACGTCCCGCAGTCTGGGTTATTTTTTCCTGTGCCATAACATTAAGAGTTAGAAGTGTCAGCATTGACAATAAAAAAATCCTTTTCATAATCAGTCTGTTTTGATTGACACTGCAAAACTACCGGACAATTCCGGAACAGACAGCACAATATGACGGATTTTTATACCATTTTTACAGAACACCCTGCACTCATCATAAGGACTCGCCCTCCCCTGGAATGATATCGAGCAGCACCACATCGATATAACGCCCGTCACGTCCCTCACCGCAAAGCTCTGAAGATATCCAGAAGATATAATGCGAACCGACTGACATCAGCTGCAATGCCTCACTCACCCCCTGGATATAATCTGATACATAGCCGCTGTCGAAGCTGTAGTCCCCTGCCTCAATCCCGGCATATATCCCTCCATTCATGTCTTCCAGCAAAACAGTACTTTCCTTTATCGCCACCTGGTCCCCCGGCTTGGGGTGTACGCCATTCCCCGGACGCACCTCCTTGTACAACAGGCCTGACGACGTCACGGAGACTTCAGGTTCAAGGGCTACCCGTGCCAGGTAAGACACCTCATCCTCATTTGCCTCACGCCTGTCGATCTCTGCCATCTCCACCTCTATCACGCGACCATCCTTACCGTTGCAAAGCTCTGTGGGAACCCAGAACACATAATGCGCGCCGACGGACATCAGCTGCAGTCCCTCGGCATATCCGTCAATATAATTGGAGATATTGTCGTAATCATACTCCAGGTCCATTTTCCCTTCATCATACTCATGATAGTCACTGAAAAGCACAGTAGCCTGCCTCAGCCCCACCTCATCCTCCGGGCCAGGGACATGACCGTCCCCCTCCCTAAGCACCTTGTACTGCAATCCGGAAGGCAATACCGTCACTCCTTCCTGCAAGGCATTCTCCGACAGAATAATATCTTCTGAAAGCACATCCCCGTCTTCCTCATGCTCCACTTTTTCTTCATCATATCCGGACAGCATCTTCCCGACATAAGTGCTCAGGTCCTCCAGATCCTCCTCCGTAGGGACAATCATCATATTCCACTCTATCGGTATCAACTGTGCGAATGCTCCGTAAAACATCATTTTCGGCCTGAGTCCAACTCCGAATTTCTCAACTTCCTTCATAATCACGGCACCGCTATATCCGCAAACAAAAGCAAACTTCTCTCCGGCAGTCTTAAGTTTCCTGACCGGTTTGCTCAGCAACGGACGCTCGCGGATGCCTTCGCCGGAGACAGTGCCCTCCCATGCCACACCGCTCTCAATCATAATCATAAGGTTGACGATGTCCTCATAAGGGGTAAGCTCCTTTTCCGCAGCGACACAGCCCCGTTTGAATGCAGAATAGGAAAAATCATCCAGAAGCTTCTCCAGATCATATTTTGACACCATATCCTCATATTCCCTTGCCAGCCATACTCCCAAAACATAACTGACACTGTCAGACAAGTTTTCAGGAGGAGTATACTGCCACTTGGCGTACTTCCCGTCAGTCCAATACTTTTCCCAAGGTTCTCCAGTCCGCTGCTTCTTATCCATGGAAGAGGCAGGGACAACATTCAGGCACAATAGTATGGCCGGCAACAAAAGCAAAATGATTTTTTTCATCTACATATCAATATAACAGTTCGAAAGTATAGGTTTGTCCAGGCTCGAAGGCAGGGTCGTAGAGCAGCAGGAAATTCTCATCCACGACAATATCGCGGGTCTCGCCCTCGGGCAGACGGGGATGGTCCAGACGATGGGGGAAGAAACAGCTGAACGGCAGGTCGAGGACATGCTCCTCCTTGAAGCCGTCTCCCTGCATCCGGCGCAGGCTGAAACCGGGAGAGGTCTCCACGGTGATCACACACTTGCGGGAGGCTCCGGTAGCGGATGCCTCGGCACGGCTCAGACGTCGGTAATCGTATTTGACGGTAAAATCAGTTTCTCCGGGCACTTCCTGCATACGGACATTCCACTTGGGGTCTCCGTAGTAGGCCAGCACGTCGCGGTCATGCCAGAAGCCGAGCCAGAAAAACGCATCTTCCTCCGAAAGCCCGCGTTCTCCCGCCAGACGCTCCAGTACAGGGGTCAGAGCCCTGAAATAATTGGTATCATAGTCGAACGGCAGCACAGCCAGCGAATCGCTCCACCCGGCCATCTGGGCCATCATGTCCTGCTGGTTCATGTAGAAGGCCTCTGGAACGGAATAGCGTCCTGGATTTGTGATAAGATACTTGAGCCCTCCCCAGCCGTTGCGGCCGTACCAGGTGGTCACGACATAGCCCACAAAGGTTGCGGCCTTCTGGCTGTCCATCCATGCGGCCGCCATGCTGTTCCGGGTGTTGTTCATATTTCCTATCAGACAGTTGCCTATGGGAAGATATACCATCCGGCTGTCGCGGTCCTCCACGAAACGCTGCTCGCCGGGATAGTCGACGTACAGGCGTCCGTCGCGGCAGCGGAGATTACCCACCGAGCCCGGCATCTCCAGATTGTTCTCGGTCGCATGGGAAGCTGTCACCACCAAGTCCGGCTCATAGCCCTCATAATATTCCAGGAACTGCCGCAGCACATCGGGAACATCCTTCCCGAAGCGACGCTCCACGAACTTCCGTATCCGCTCATTCGCTCCGGTCATATCCGTCCTGTACTCTATCTCACTATAGGTAAGGGAGTCCTCGCCGGGCTTCTTCTCCCCGCGCATACCGACCTGATGGTCATCCACGAAGGCGTATGCATCGAACCATTTGGCCGCCTCCAGTTCCTTGATGGTCGCCACTCCGGTACGGAGCACCATCGGTTCCTGCGAGTCATCCACCATCCTCATGGCTCCGGCCGCATCATAACCGGTGATTATACCCCAGAGAAAATCCGCGTAGGGGTCGTCATCCATCCTGCGGCTCATCTGATTGAGGGCAATGACATAGTCCCGGCCGATGTTCTCCGGCACATCCACCACTGCCACATATCTTGGGCTCAGAGCCTTCAACTGTGCCTCCAGTTCCGTCGGAGTGCCATCAAAGCGCAAGACCTCGGCCCCGTGACGCGCCTGAAGAGACGCCACCACACCTTCCCATCCCGCAGAATCCTCAGCGAAGACAGACGGAGCAAGCACCGCATACGGCTCTGATCCGACATTTACAGAAGAGCTGCAGCCGGCACCGACAGCCACAGCGGCAAGGGCGCACAGAGCGACCCTTAAAGAAACAGATATTTTCCTCATTGTATTCAGATATTGTAAAAACAATAACAAATATATGAATCTGTTTTTGAAAAACCAATAATCTGTAAATCGGGTAAAACCCTCCACTATCCGTATACAGCGGGAAATATACAAGGCAGTATTTTTGCAGCGTGAATCAGAATAAAAACAATAAGGATATGGAACTCATACAGAATAAGGAATTCGGAGGGGAACGTCCCCTGTTCGCCTCACATGACCTGCACCTGGACAATGTCATCATCCGCGAAGGCGAGTCCGGAATCAAGGAGTGCAGCAACATCATCGCCACCAACTGCCGCTTCGAGGGCAACTACCCGTTCTGGCACGTCCACGGCTTCACCATAGAGGACTGCTATTTCGCAGTGGGAGGCCGCTCCGCCCTGTGGTACTGCGACGGGCTGAAGATGCGCCGCACCGTCATAGACGCGCCCAAGATGTTCAGGGAGATGCACGGCATCGAGATAGAGGACGTGGAGATCAACGACGCCGACGAGACCTTCTGGAAATGCAGTGCCATCCGTGTCCGCAACCTCAGGCTGCACGGCGGCACCTATCCGTTCATGCTCAGCAGCAACATCTACGTGGACGGGCTCGAGAGCGACAGCAAGTACGTCTTCCAGTACGTCAGGAACGCAGAGATACATAATGCGAAGATAACCACCAAGGACGCATTCTGGGAAGTGGAGAACGTCACCATCTATGACTCCGAACTCCACGGCGAATATCTCGGATGGCACTCCCGCAACCTCCGCCTGGTCAACTGCCACATCTCCGGAGAGCAGCCCCTGTGCTACGCCCATGACCTCGTACTCGAGAACTGCACCTTCGATCCAGCCTGCGACCGCGCCTTCGAATACTCTACCCTCAAGGCAGACATCCGGGGAAGCATCACCAACATCAAGAACCCCATGTCGGGCCGCATCACAGCCGACGCCATAGGCTCCGTTACCATCGATGAGAACATCAAGGCCCCTGCAGACTGCCTGATAGAGGTCAGGGGGAAATAAAACTTAGAATAGGGATGAAGTACAATTTCGACGAGATCATTCCCCGCCGCGGCACCTGTTCCTACAAATGGGACAGCGACCCGCGTCCCGGCACCCTGCCGATGTGGGTGGCCGACATGGACTTCCGCACCGCTCCTGCCATACTCAAGGCTCTGCGTGACAGAGTGGAGCACGGCATATTCGGATACACCCGCGTACCGGACGAATTCTACCGGGCCGTGAGCAGGTGGTTCCACCGGAGGCACGGCTGGAAGATAGAACGGGACTGGATGCTCTACACCTCGGGAGTTGTCCCCGCAGTCTCGGCCGTCATCAAGGCCCTTACCCGGCCAGGTGACAAGGTATTGGTACAGACTCCGGTGTACAACTGCTTCTTCTCCTCGATACGCAACAACGGATGCGGGATCACCTCCTCTCCGCTCATCTACGGAGACCGCACCTACCGTATCGATTTCGACGACTTGGAACTCAAGGCCTCCGACCCAGCCGTGAAGGTGATGCTGCTGTGCAACCCCCACAACCCCGCCGGCCGTGTATGGACGAGGGAAGAACTCTCCCGCATAGGAGACATCTGCCTCCGGCACGGCCTGACCGTCATCTCCGATGAGATACACTGCGAACTGGTCTATCCCGGACACAAGTACATACCGTTCGCCTCGGTCAGCCAGGACTTCCTGGAGCACTCGGTCTCCTGCATCTCCCCCACCAAGTCCTTCAACATCGCCGGTCTCCAGATAGCCGCCATAGTCTGCCACAGTCCGGAACTGAGGGCACGCATAGACAAGGCCATCAACATCAACGAGGTATGTGACGTCAACCCGTTCGGAGTCATCGCCACCATCGCCGCCTACAACGAAAGCGAGGACTGGCTCCTCCAGCTCATAGACTACCTCCACGGCAACTATGAATACATGCAGTCCTACTGCTCCAAGCACCTTCCGGAGCTCCCGCTCACACGGCTGGAGGGTACGTATCTGGTCTGGATGGACTGCAGCAGACTCCCTCTACGATCCGAAGTCCTGGAGGAAAAGCTCCTGAACGACACCGGCCTGTGGCTCAACGCCGGAGAGATGTACGGCCCTGAAGGCAAAGACTTCCTCCGCTGGAACATAGCCTGCCCCCGCGCCCTCCTCGCAGAAGGACTCGAACGTTTCCGCGGCTACGTCTCGGCAACCTGGCCCGGCAAATAACAGGACTCCCGGACTCTCAGGCATCTGAGCTTGTCTTATCTCTTTTGTAATCTGAATTTCAGCGAAATGTCCTATTTTACTCGGTTCAGATAAAACAGCAGTTTGTCCATTTCCGTTCGCCCTTTATGGAGAGCGCCGGAGAATATCTGTTTTTCGGCTCACATTCCTCCCGAGGCCATTGGCTATAACTTTCGGGATGAGATCTGCAGTCATTTACAGCAGTACACTCCTTTACTCTCACCCTCAGTGTCTTGCCTCATTTATGACGCACCTTAAGTAGTCAGGGATTACTGTAAAATTTACTTCAACAGGTAGAAACAGGAAGTAGTGTAGAAATTCCGCAGCCAGGGGATGCTGCCGGGAATGCTTGGGAGACGGCGGGGGCGCAGACCGAACTTGGCCTCGTAGTGAGGGTTGACCAGCCATAGACGGCGGTCGATCTTCTGCATTCCGGAGTGCCGCACCAGACGCTCGAAAAGTTCAATTGGAGTGGCCGTCCGCTTGATTTCCAGAAACTCGGCGATGGCCTCCGGACTCTCCCCTCCACGCTCTAAAAGCCGGCTGTACAGTCCGGCAGGCAGCAGGTGGAAGTACGGCAGACGGGCCAGCCGGCGGTTGGAGCACATCTGCTGATGGCCGCCGAAAGGCATCTGCCAGGCAGGGAATGCGAAGAACGCTATGCCGCCGGGACGAAGATACGCCCTCGTCCTGCGCATAAACTCCTCCTTGTCGGAGATGTGCTCGATGACATCGTGACAGAGAATCAGATCGAATTGTCCTTCCAGCTCCTTCACTGCAAAGATGTCAGAAGCCAGGAAACGTCCCTGCGCACCCTCTTCGGCGAAAAACCGCTCAGCGGCCCGGATTTTATCTTCAGACAGATCAACCCCCAGGACAGAACAGCCGTCCTGCGCAAAGGGAAGCAGATTGCCACCCTCCCCGCAGCCTATCTCCAGCACATTGACCCCTTCGCCTATCTTCATATACTCAGAAAGATAGGGGATGTAGTACTTCCGGCTGGTAACGGCCAACTGGTTGAAATACTGTCGTCTGTCCCTTGCCATGACCCGGGATGCTACACGAAACGGACGTAATCGGCCTTTCTCGGAGCAGCTACAGGCTCCTTATTGTCGAGAGAGTAACCGAGAACGCAGTGTCCTATGCCCTCGTAGTCCCCCTCGATACCCCATTGCTTCAGAAGCTCCTGCCCCTCAGGGGAGCTGAAAACCTCCTTGGCACGGTGAATCCAACAGCTGCCCAGACCCAAGGCGTGTGCCGCATTCAGCAGATTCCCCATCACCAGAGCACCGTCATAAAGATACGTAGGGCGGCTGCGGTCAGCCAGCACAACCAGTACCACGGGAGCTCCGTAGAACGGGTCGGATGCCGAGCCCAGAACATCGGCATTCATCTTAGAGAGCCTGTCGCGGACAGCACGGTCCATCACCGCCACTATCACGGGTGACTGCTTGCCCATACCCGTAGGCGCATAGGTTCCTGCCTCGGCCACCCTGGCCACCAATTCCTTCGACGGCACCTTCTCAGGCTCGAAAGCCCTCACGCTCCGCCTGGTTTTCAGGCACTCAAGTACTTCATTCTTTTTCATATCACGTTATAATTTCCGCTGCAAATATACACGTTTTGGGAGCACATGCAAAAGTATGTGTCATCGGATAAACAATACCTCTGCCGAAAAGAGCATGCCGTCAGATTTTCATCTGCCCTTCTGACGCCAGAGCCGCTTCATCTATCAAACCTATCACATTGACAGGACCCAGCCGCGCGGTGCATTTCTCAGATGAATTTGAGATGTTAAGGCAGATGGAGATAGCGTGGCATGTATGTGCAAGAGGGTGAGAATAAACGCGGTGAGGGAAGAGCCGGTGATGTCGAGGCGGATGGAGCCGACGTGGGCATGTATGGACTATAAGGTGAGGACAAATGTGGTGAGGGATGGGTCGGTGGTGTCGAGGCGGATGGAGCCGGCGTGGGCACGCATGATCTGGCGGGAGAGGGCCAGGCCTACACCGGTACCCTCGGCACGGGTGGTGAAGAACGGGTCGAAGATGTGGTCGGCGTTCTCGGGGGGGATAGGGTCACCGTTGTTGGAGATGTGGATCTCGGTGTTGTCGGAGGCGTTGACGAAGGCGGTGATGCGGATAAGAGGGATGTCTGCGGCAATGGAACCGGTAGCGGCAGAACCGGTAGCAGTGGCAAGTCCGATAACGGAAACAGGACGGGCTATGGTAGAGCCGGGGGAAACAGGACTATGGTCAGGGACGGCAGGATCGGCATCGGAAGCACCAGCATAACCGGAAGCGGAGACAGAACCGGGAGCGGCCGAACCGGAAACGGCATGGACAGCCGAAGCTGCTGAACCGGAGCCGGCACCACCCTCCCCGAACCGGTCGCGGATGGCATTGAGCGCATTTTTCAAAATGTTCGCGACGACCTGCCGCATCAGCTGCTCGTCGGCGAAAAGCACCATATCCTCATCCTCCAGGACAATCTCGACATGGCCGCCGAGCTCCTTGAGCTTGGGCAGCAGCGGCGAGAGCACGTAGTCCAGCATCGTCCGGAACCGAAAGGGATGGATCTGCGGCACCGGTACCCGCGAGAGTGCCCGGTAGCCGTTGACGAAGCCTAACAGGCCGCGGGCCGACTCCCCGATGACCTGGATACCCTCGCGGACATTGCGGTCGTCCGTCATTCCCAGCAAGGTATCGCTGAGCGAGACGATGGGGGTGATGGTATTGAGCACCTCGTGCGATATGATACGGGTCATCTTCTGCCACTGGACGCTCTCGGACTGCTCGGCCTCGGAACGATTCTCGGCCTTCTCCTCGAAGATGAATATCCGTACCGGGGTCTGCCCGTCCATTACCGTCCTGCGCTCTATGCAGAAATTGTATATCCTCATCTCGGAGCCTATGGGAATCTCCAGCACACCGCCTTCCTCTATGGCCTCTATCCTGGCCACTATGCCCGGCATCAGGGTATCCAGGTCAGACAGGCTGTGCAGTCCCTGCCGTCCTAAGACAGAGGCAAGGGCCTTGTTGTAGCAGCGCACCTCCCCTTTCGGACCGACTCCGAGCAGACCGGTGCGCGAGAGATTCTCCACCGCCCGGTGAAACGCCTCGCTGTCATCCCTGAGCCGCCGCTGGCCGGACACAAAATCCCGCACCCGGTTGAGCAGGATGTTGAATACCCGGTCCTGGAGAAAGGTGGAGTTCTCGGCAAAATGAAAGGCCAGGTCCCCGTTCTCGAAAGCACTCAGCAGGTAGTTGAGCTTGCGGACATTGCTCCCGTAGATGGAGAGGATGCGGTACACCAGCAGCAGCGTCACGGCCCCGGCCACCCCCGCCGGCCAGTACCATCCGGACAGCAGGCACCAGACCCCGGCCCCGACAGCCAGTATCAGACAGGCAACCGAAAATATGAGCGAGCGGAATCCCATGCCTTGCCGTTTTTACATTCCGTATTTCTTCAGTTTGTTGTACAGCGTCTGACGGGTGATGCCGAGCTGCTGCGAGACAGCCGACAGATTGCCGTCATGCTGCCGCATCACCTCCTTTATCAGTTCCTTTTCCATCTCGTCGAGAGTGACGGTCCTGTTCTTTATGGAAGTTTTCAGCGAGTCCATCACCCCCTTTCGGCTGCCCCCCGCAACAGCCTTTTCCGGGAAGAAATCCTTGAGCCCGAGGATAGGTTTTTCCGAAAGTATCACTGCTTTCTCCACCACATGCTGCAGTTCCCTGATATTGCCCTTCCATTCCCGGCTCTCCAGCTCATCGCGGGCATCATCCTTGATCCCGGTGATGGTCTTGCCGTATTTGACCGCATACCTCTTTATGAACAGTTCCGCAAGAGGGACAATATCCCCTGTCCTCTCCCGCAGCGGAGGGAGGGTCAGGTGTATGGTATTGATCCGGAAAAACAGATCCTCCCGGAAAGCGCCTGCGGCCACCATCTGTCCGAGATCCCGGTTCGTGGCGCAGATAAGGCGGATATCCACCGGGATGACCGCATTGCTTCCCACCCTGGTGATGCTCTTGGTCTGGATAGCCGCCAGGAGCTTGGTCTGCAGATGCAGCGGCAGGTTGCCGATCTCGTCCAGAAACAGCGTGCCTCCGGAAGCCACCTCGAACTTGCCGGCCCGGTCGGTCCTGGCATCCGTAAAGGCACCCTTGACATGACCGAAAAGCTCACTCTCGAAAAGGGTCTCCGGCAGAGAGCCCACATCGACGCATACCATACTGTTGCCGCTTCGTCCGGACATGCGGTGAATCTCCTTTGCCAGAAGATCCTTGCCGGTACCGTTCTCGCCTGTAATGAGTATGCTTGCATCGGTCTGGGCCACCTTCTGCACGATCTTGTGCAGTTCCGTCATCCTGGGCGATTCTCCCCAGAACATTCCCTCCCCAGAGGAGCGTATCTCATTCTTTATCTCACGCAGCTGCTTGACCTCCTGCCTGGTACGTGAAAGCTGGAGAGCGGCCTGAAGGGTGGATATGAGCTTCGCGTTGTCAAAGGGCTTGATAATGAAGTCAAACGCGCCCCTTTTGATGGCATCCACGGCCAGAGCCACGTCCGAATAGGCGGTGAACAGCACTACTGGTACCTCCGGCCACGCCTTCCCGAGCTCTCCGAGCCAGAACAGGCCTTCGTTGCCGGTAGTCACCTTCGCGGTGAAATTCATGTCCAGGAGCACGACCTCCGGGCGCTTGACCTCCATCGTATGCAGCAGGTCATTGGGTGTGGACAGAAGGGTCACTTCGGAAAAATACGCGGGCAGCAGCAGCCTTAGGGCAGAGAGTATCGCCTTGTTGTCATCGACGACAAGGATGCGTCCGTCCGGGGTAGTCTTGTTGTTCATCGGCAGAATCTTCTTTAAAACGCTTTCAAAAGTATAAAAAAATTAGACACTTTTCAAAAAATTAGACACTAAGTGTAAAATTTTCATACAGACCCCGCATTTTCCAGAATATGTCTAATTCCTGATTATCAAGCATTTGTAAAGATTGGCACGATAATGGAATAAGAAAACACCAAAACCAATACCGTATGAGAAATAACAGATACATCGGAATAATGACAGCGGGCGCGGTCCTGGCGGCCGGTCTGCTGACCCCTGCCGGGGCCTGGGCCCAGTACAGACGGAACCTGACTCCGGAACAGCGGTACTCTATGGTGAGCATGGAACCCGGGACAGAGGTACAGGCCCGGCAGGAAAGTCCTGAGGTCTGGACCCTGCACGACTGCATGCAGTACGCCGTGAGCCATTCGCCCGAAATGCGCCTGCAGCAGGCCACCAACGACGACCGCCGCATAGACCGCAGGGAGGCCGCCTTCGGATTCCTTCCCACCATATCGGCCGGAACCTCAGGTTCCTTCAACT
>ENA-OOXJ01000522-OOXJ01000522.1-human-gut-metagenome-genome-assembly--contig:-NODE-522-length-31937-cov-4.393137_pt1 | contig 31937 bp, 27 predicted proteins | sample MGYA00241587_ERZ501343 | MGnify/ENA primary metagenome ERZ501343 (study PRJEB25962, sample SAMEA2042918) | human gut metagenome | biome: human gut; feature: human-associated habitat; material: faeces... | reverse complement strand
ATCAATTAAGATTCGGTTCGCTGTTTTTATGAAATGCTGTAAATATAAATCAAGATTAAAATCATTATTAAAGTGTAAATTACTATAAGAAATTTATTTATCTTTTTGCTGATTATATAAAATCGACTGCTTGCTTTTTCGCTTTCGGAAAGTCTTTTTTGACTGTGTATAAACAAAAGTGCAAACGCATAATAGGGAACGGATATTAAAATAAATTTCAAACCGTAGTCGCAAAGAAATTCAAATAAGTTTATTGCTCCTGAATCTAAAGTAAATAAAGGTGCTGTTATTGCTGCGCTGAGCAAAAATCCAAAGCCGCATATAAAGCAAATTACAGTTAATATAAATAAAACTATGCTTCTCTTTTTAAACTTGTCGTTCATAAGCTCACCAAAAAGTTTTGTCACCAAATAATGTTGTAAATTCTTGCACAACCGATTATAAAAAATAATAACCATATCAAAAACGTTTTTAAAGACATTTGCTTTGTTTCTTTTATGAATTTTTCAGCATTGTTTTTATCGTGCTTTTTTATGTCACGGCAGTTATTAATCATTAAAATTTGAGCAACTATATAAATCAAACTTGTAATAATTCTTAAAAGTATGTAAAACAAAAAGTCGCTGAAACCCAAAGCTCCGTCAAGCGATGTTACGGCAAAAAGGGGATACAAAATGATTCCCAAAACAATTGATACTATTACGCCTGCAATTGAAACAATATAAAGTTTTGCCTGCTTATCGCTTATGTGATTATAATAATCATCCATAATGTATCATCCTAAAAAGTAGTTATACTTAATATTATAATAACATAAATAAATGCTTTAAGCAATAAGAAGGCGTTGAAACATAAATTTCAAAATGATATAATATATAATAACTGTTTTTGGAGTGCTTACATTGAAAAAATTGAACGATAAGCAGAAAAAGGTACTCGGTTGGGTGGTTTTAATTGTATCTTTTTTGTGGAATACAATTTATTCGTTTTTTATATTTATTTTTGTTTCATTAGGAGAGATTTTTAGATATTTCTATAACGATTCGTTTTTTGGTATGCTTGACAGCGCTACATATCTTTTCCCCGATTTGGAAGTATGGGGTTGGTATTTTATTATTTCCACGATAGCATTTTTGATTGTATACATCACATATATAGTGAAATCTGCAAAATATCTTAAGGAAAACGGATTGACGAAAAGTTTATGCCAAAAAGTTATTTTGTTTACGGTTTTGTATTCCGTTGTTCAAGCTTTACCGAAAATAATCACAATGCTCGAATGAATAAAAAGAAATAAATCAGATTGTGACGCACTATATAAAAAATATATGGGTTTAAACTTTCTGAGTTTTATCTATTGGCGCAACTTTTTTGTTTATGATATTGCAAGTAGTTTTTTATTGTGATATAATACGCAAAACGGAAAAAATTATACTTTTGGGAGTAGGGTTAATGTTTAACAGTCTTCACGAGGAATGCGGTGTATTCGGCATTTTTGAAAACAAAACAACTTATGTGGCTCAGTCAGCTTATCTTGCGCTTTATGCACTTCAGCACAGGGGGCAGGAAAGTTGCGGTATTGCTGTAAATGATGACGGTGTGTTTAGGCATCACAGAGGCGACGGTCTTGTTCCGGATGTATTTACAAGTGATAAGCTTGATGCGCTCGGTACAGGCAATATGGCAATCGGTCACGTAAGATATTCAACCACAGGCGGTAAAAATGTTAATAACATTCAGCCTCTTGTTATTCGCCATATTAAGGGTAATCTCGCTGTTGCGCATAACGGCAATCTTGTTAATGCACCTGATTTGAGAAAGACCTTTGAACTTAATGGCGGAATTTTTCACGGCACGTCAGATACCGAGTCTATTGCTTATTCTATTGTTTCAGCCCGTCTTACAAGTAAGAGCACTGAGGAGGCTATTGAAAAGATAATGCCTACCCTTAAAGGCGCTTATTCTTGCGTTGTAATGACTGCTACAAAGCTTATTGCTTTTCGTGACCCTAATGGTTTTCGTCCTCTTTGCCTCGGTAAAACAGAGGGTGGCGCCTGGATTGTATCGTCGGAAAGCTGTGCGCTTGATACTTTGGGCGCTGAGTTTGTTCGTGATATAAGACCCGGTGAAATTGTTGTAATCAGTACCGACGGTGTTAAGTCAATTGATACTCATTGCACCAAAAAAGGCCATATTTGCGTATTTGAATACATTTACTTTGCACGTCCTGATTCGGTTATTGAAGGCTCGTCTGTTCAGCACGCAAGAATGAGGGCAGGTAAGTTCCTTGCTGAGGAACATCCTGTTGATGCGGATATTGTTATCGGTGTTCCTGATTCAGGTCTTGATGCGGCACTCGGCTATGCAAATGCAAGCGGTATTCCTTACGGCATTGGTTTTATTAAAAACAGATATATCGGCAGAAGCTTTATTCAACCTACTCAAGGGCAGCGCCGTGACGCAGTAAGAATCAAGCTTAATGTTGTTAAGGAAAATATTAAGGGCAAGCGAGTAATTATGATTGACGACTCAATTGTTCGTGGCACAACCTGTGCAAGAATTGTAGGCCTTTTGAGAGAAGCCGGCGCTAAAGAGGTACATATGAGAATATCATCGCCTCCTTTTAAATATCCTTGCTTCTTCGGTACCGATGTTGACAGTCAGGAAAATCTTATTGCATGTAAGTTTGATACTGTTGAGGAAATCGCTGAGGAAATCGGCGTTGATTCACTCGGCTATCTTTCTGTTGAGGCTACCCATAAGCTTGCCGAAAATACAGATTTTGATTATTGCGACGGTTGTTTTACAGGTAAATATCCTATCGAAGTTCCTAAGGAACAGCCTAAGGATAAATTTGAAGAAAAGCTGAATAAATTTTCAGCATATTATCAGGTTCTTGATTGATTTTAGAGAGGTTAATTATGAGTGACAGTTTAAATAAAGTTCTGTCAAAGCTTGTAACGTCCATTGAAGGTGTTAAGAACGAAAGGGAAATGCTGCTGAGACTCATTATAGGCTTGGCAGTATTTTTGTTGCTTGCTGTGTTCAGAAAGCAAATTTCAAAGGCTGTTGTTTGGCTTTGCACAAAAACTTTGGCAAGAAAAAGCGAACTTGCACAAAAAGCGCTTGTTGACGCTCTTTCAACTCCGCTTTCATTCTTTGTTTTAGTATTAGGAATTTATGTCGGTACAGAAATTATTGCCCCAAGCGGAGAAATTCGCAATCCTGTTTTGCTGATTTTTAAACTTGGAATTATTTTCTCAATCGCTTGGTTTTTGATTAATTTTATCAATAGCGATTTTTCGTTCGTTTTAAAGGATGATGACTCCAAAACAAAAAAGACCGCAGTTAATTTTATTTCAAATTTGATTAAAATTATTGTTGTTATTATTTCGGCGCTTCTTATGCTTGAACAGTTCGGTGTCAGCGCTACAAGAGTTTTTGCAGCTTTGGGTATCGGCGGCGTTGCCGTTGCTTTTGCTTGCAAGGATGCTGTTGAAAATCTCCTTTCGGGCTTCATTATTATTTATGATAAGCCGTTTGAGGTAGATGATTTTATTAAGATTGATAATGAGGTCGGTCAAGTTGAGGAAATTAAAATCCGTACTACGAGGCTTAGAATGACTGACGGCAGTCAAAAGATTTATCCTAATACTACGGTTGCCAACAGTGCTATTATCAATCTTTCCCGTATGTCGCACCGCCTTGTAAACGAAACCTTGGGCATTGAATATAAACATTCCGCTAAGGAAATTGACACTTTTTGTAACAAATTAAGAAGTCTTATCAATTCTTATAAAGAGGTCGATAAAACGGATGTCCGTGTTAATTTTGTAAATTATTCCGATTCATCGCTTGATATAGAGGTGTTCTTTTATGCCGATATTGTACCTCTTGCTGAATTTTTCGATTTTAAAACGAAATTCAATTGCGACGTTAAGGCTCTTGCCGAGAGTATGAATATTGATTTTGCATTTGATTCACGCTCACTTTATTTTGCAAATGAACTTAAAATTAAAAATAATGAAAAATAAACATTGATTTTTTTGCTTTGATAAGTTATAATATCAAAGCATTAAATATGCAGATGTGTCCGAGCTGGCCGAAGGAGCACGATTGGAAATCGTGTAAGTCTTTAACGAGGCTTCTGGGGTTCGAATCCCCACATCTGCGCCAAAAATAAAGAGCCGCTTTTGCGGCTTTTTATTTTTGCTGTAAAGAACGGGATTCGAACAGGGCAATCCGAAGGATGGAAACAGTCCGGTGGACTGTTTTGGTGCCAGCGGGCGTGCCGAAGAAAGCTTTAGCTTTCAATGGGCGAATCCCCATATCTGCGCCATCGTCGTCACGGACTTTATATCGTTCGTGATGACTTTTTTATTACTTTTTATAGATGAATTTCAAAAGTGTTAAGTAACCCACTTGCTACGAAACAGTACACTGTACTGTTTCTCCCAAATTTACAAATGGATTTGGAGCCACGTGTCTCTTGTGCTTCGCACAATTCACTCATTTATACGAAGTGCCTATTTTAAATAAAAAAGAAGATGAAACATTGTTCAAGACTGGGAATAGTCAAAAGACGACACCCAGCAATGCTTCATCTTCTATATATAGTTTACTCAATAAGTTGCAAAATGTCAATAATACCGATACAAAGTTTTCACTTGACGTTGACAGATTCTTAAACGATTAAGAAACGCTCAATTATGGCAATACGACGATTATGAACATTTTTTCAAAGCAAAGGAACTTTATCAACAGAAAAGCGATATTTTTCTTTGCCACGCAAAATAAAAACGAGACAGTCGCATTGAACACAAAGGATAAAATATCCAGAGGTTATATTAACGACGAACTGTCTCGCACAGATAATATAGCAAATAATGCTTCAAATGTCAATAATGCCGTTTGTTGTTTCGTTTATAGTGAATAAACATACTAATGAAATACAGTCCGTAGATGTACTATATGCAGTAAACGCAAAAAAGAACCAGCTGGGAGTGTTAAATCCCCGGAGGTTTCGACACCTCCTACTGGTTCTACAATTAGTATATCCAATTTGCTCGATTGTGTCAATTATTATTTTCCCGATATACTTCCCAAAAGTGTACTTAAGCATTTTGAAAATAAGTTTTATATCCATAATATGAATTTGCAAAATAAAAAAGATACATTGCCGTTCAAGACTGAGCCTCGCCACGAAAGTGGTTTGCTCAGCGACAATGTATCCATATATAATTTACTCAATAAATTGCAAAATGTCAATAATAACAATACAAAATTTTCACTTGATGTTAATTTCTCGTATAACGAATTGATTAAAAAGCCTTATATAAAAAAAGCTATGCTAATAGGCATAGTTAAAAATAGTGTTAATGAGCCGTTTGTTGTTTCGTTTATAGTGAATAAACATACTAATGAAATACAGTCCATAGACGTATTATATGCTGTAAATGCAAAAAAAGAACCAGCTGGGAGCTTATCCCCGGAGGTTTCGACACCTCCTACTGGTTCTACAATTAGTATATCCAATTTGCTCGATTGTGTCAATAATTGTTTTCTCGTGATGTAGACTGTTCCGAGGGTGTTTTACTTTTGGTAATAAAAAGTGTCGCAGAAAATAAATTTTATATTCACAATATGAATTTGCAAAATAAAAACGAGACAGTCTCACTGAACGCAAAGGATAAAATACCCAGAGGTTTAAATAGTTACGACTTGTCTCGCACAGATAATATAGCAAATAATGTTTCAAATGTCAATAATGCCATTTGTTGTTTCGTTTATAGTGAATAAACATACTAATGAAATACAGTCCATAGATGTACTATATGCAGTAAACACAAAAAAGAAGTAGCCGCTCTTGACGAGCCAGAGTTTCGACCGATAAACGGCACAGCTCTTACTACTTCTACAATTAGTGTATCCAATTTACTCGATTATGTCAATAATTATTTTCCCGATATACTTCCCGAAAGTGTACTTAACCATTATGGCTACAGTAGCAGACTTGAGGGAAATATCGGTAAAAGTGCATTGTTTTCTTGTGACGTAGACTATGCCGAATATACACAGCATATCGTAAGATTTTTAAAACAGATATGAGCAAATATTTGTGCAAAATAATATATAATCTTTAATTTTGAAAAAAGTTCTTGCATTTTTGATAATCGTTTGATATAATTAAATCATCGATTTAGCGTGGCAAAGCGCTAATGTGAAAAATCGTGAAAGTAGGAATTAAAAATGAAAAAATTTTTATCGGTATTTTTGGCATTTGCTATGATTGCTTGTGTAGTAGCAGGATTTGCAGGTTGCTCAAAATCGGGAAAAGATGATGAGGTTGTGCCTTATTCATCAAGTAAGGGTGATACGACTGTTAAAACAGTTGCAGACCTTGATAAAGTTAAGGATGCTAATAAAATCGTTGTTGGCATTACAGATTATGAGCCTATCGATTATAAGGTTAAAGGAAGCGACGAGTGGGTCGGCTTTGATGCAGATCTTGTAAGAGCAGTTGCAGATAAGATGGGCATTAAAGTTGAATTTGTTGTTATCAATTGGGATAATAAGTTTATTGAACTTAATTCAGGCACAATTGACTGCATTTGGAACGGTATGACTGTTTCTGATTCGGTTAAGAAAAATTGTGATATTTCAGATGCTTATGCAGGTAACAGCCAAGTTGTTGTTACGAAAAAGGATGTTCTTTCAAAGTATAAAGATAAAGATGCTGTCAAAGCTGCTAATTTAACAATTGCTGTTGAAAAAGGCTCTGCAGGTGAAGCAGAGGCAAAGAAACTTTCAAATAATGTTGTTTCTCTTTCAGCCCAGTCAGATGCACTTAAAGAAGTTAAGTCAGGCACGGCAGACGCTTGTATTATTGATTCAACAATGGCTAATTCAATGACTAAAGAGGGTACGGACTTTTCAAATCTCGGTTATTCAATTTCTCTTACAACTGAGGAATATGCCGCAGGCTTCAGAAAGGGTTCAGACCTTACTGCTGAGGTAAACAGAATTCTTGCAGAACTTAAAACAGACGGAACAATGGATAAGCTTTCTGAAAAGTACGGTGTTAACCTTGCTAAATAAGGCACTTATATTTTAAACATTATAATATTTATCAGGCAGAGAGCGCAAAACGCTCTCTGCCTAATTTGCTGAATAGACAGCTTTGGTTTTTATGATTATTGGAGGAAATATGTATGGACACATCGTTTTGGGCGATAACGCTTGAGCTTTTTAAGGGCTTTTGGATAAACTTTAAGCTTTTCGGTATCACTCTTCTTTGCGCTTTGCCTTTGGGGCTTATTTTGAGCTTTGGCTCTATGTCGAAATTTAAGCCTCTTAAATATCTTGTTAAGGTGCTCGTTTGGATTATTCGAGGTACTCCGCTTATGCTTCAAATTATTGTCGTTTTCTACGGTCCGGGGCTTCTTTTCGGAATGCAGGTCGGAAATGATTATCGTTTTAAAGCGGCGTTAATTGCGTTTATTATTAACTATTCTTGCTATTTTTCGGAAATTTATCGTGGCGGTATTGAAAGTATACCGAAGGGTCAGCAGGAGGCAGGTCTTGTACTCGGCATGACTAAATCGCAAATTTTCTTTAAGGTTACGCTTTTGCAGGTGGTTAAAAATATTGTTCCGCCTATGAGTAATGAAATTATTACTCTTGTTAAGGATACATCTCTTGCAAGAACTATTGCAATTATTGAGGTTATTCGTGTCGGTGAGGATTATATTACAGGTGCGGGTCTTTTCTGGCCGCTCTTCTACACAGGCGCATTTTACCTTGTATTCTGCGGAATTCTTACTCTTCTTTTCGGTCAAATTGAAAAGAAACTCAGTTATTTTAATTCTTAAGGAGGTTGGGCTTTATGGCATTTTTAGAGGTTAATGATATTAAAAAAAGCTTTGGCAAAAACGAAATACTAAAGGGCATAAGCTTTGACCTTCAAAAGGGTGAGGTGCTTTCAATTATCGGCTCATCCGGCTCAGGCAAAACAACGCTTCTTCGTTGCATAAACTTTCTTGAATTTGCCGAATCGGGTACGATTACCGTAAACGGCGAAATGATTTATGACGGAGTTGTTGATAAAAAAATTAAGGAAAAGGATTTGAGAAAGAAAAGACTTCACTTTGGTCTTGTTTTTCAGGATTTTAATCTGTTTCCTCAATACGACGTTCTACAAAATCTTACTCTTGCACCGTCCTTGCTTAAAATGGGAACTAAAGAGGAACTTGAAGTTGGGGCGAAAGAAATTATTAAAAAAGTAGGTCTTGAGGATAGAATTAATCATTATCCCTGTCAGCTTTCGGGCGGTCAAAAGCAACGTGTTGCAATTGCAAGAGCGCTTATGCTTAAGCCTGATATTCTTTGTTTTGATGAGCCTACATCTGCACTTGACCCCGAACTTACAGGGGAGGTTCTTAAAGTTATCAAGAGCCTTAAAACCGGCAACAGCACTATGATTGTTGTTACTCACGAAATGGATTTTGCAAAGAATGTTTCCGATAAGGTAATATTTATGGCTGACGGCGTTATTGAGGAATACGGCGAGCCTAAACAGCTTTTTGAAAATCCAAAAAGCGATAAACTTAAGGCATTTTTAAATAATGCACTTGATGTATGAATATTACAAAATAAATACAAAGTTATGCAAATTTATGTTAATTATTGACGAATGATTATATTTATGCTTTAATATAAATATGTTTTACTAAGCGTAATTAAAACATACACAGGAGGTATAAGGATGGATTTAAAAAACATTATTGACAAAAAAAGCGACTATGCCGATTATATGCTCGAAGAGATTACCCATATTTGCAAAGATATGGATAAGCGTGACCCCGGCTCACCGGGCGAAAAGCAGGCTTGCGAGTATATGGCTGACGTATTAAAAAAAGATTGCGGCTGTGAAAGAGCAGACGTTGAAAGCTTTAAAGAAAATCCCGGCTCATTCTTCGGCTGGATTTATTTCACAATCACATTCGTTTTAGCAGCAATCGTTCTCTTCTTCTTCTGTCCGATTGTTTCGGCGATACTTATTGTAGCAGGTCTTACAATTGTTTTGCTTCAGTTTGGTTTTTATAAAAAATGCGTTGACAGATTTTTCCCTGAAAAAACAGGTCATAACGTAACCGCAGTAAAGAAGTGCTCAGGCGAAGTTAAGCGCCGTATATTCTTTAACGGTCACCCTGACGCTGCTTGGGAATGGCCGGTAAACTATGCTTTGGGCGGCGTTGGATTTGAAGGTCACGCTGTTATCTGTGGTATCGGCGCAGTTTATTATCTTGTTATTTCTATTATTTCAACTGTTAAATACGGCGCATTCGGTATGATCAGCCATGATGTAACACTTTTCAAAATGGCTCTTTGGGGTCTTATCTTTGTTCCTTTCCTTATCGGTCTTTATTGGATGTGGAATAAGAACAGGATTGTTGACGGCGCTAATGATAATCTTTCAGGATGTTATATGGGTATCGCTGTTCTTAAGGCTCTTCACGACCAAGGCATTACTCTTGAAAATACAGAGGTTGGCGTTATTCTTTCAGGCAGTGAGGAAGCAGGCCTCAGAGGTGCTAAGGCTTGGTGCGAAGCTCATAAGGGCGAGTTTGACGATGTTCCTACAATCATTCTTTCTTACGACACAATTCACGACCCTAAATATCTTATGACTAATTATCGTGATCTCAATGGTACTGTTAAAGCAGATAAGGCAGTTTCAGATTTGTTTATGGAATCTGCCGCTGACCTTAATATTCCTTGTAAAAAGGGTTGGGTTCCGCCTCTCGGAGGTGCTACCGACTCTGCCGCTTTTGCTCAGGCAGGCTTCCGTGCAACAGGTGTTACGGGCCTTAACCATAAGCTTGAGGATTATTATCATACAAGACGTGATACTTATGATAATATGAACCTTAAAGGTCTTGCAGATTGTTTTGCAATCAGCGTTAAGGCTCTTGAAAAGTTCGATAACGGCAAGGAAGTTTAATATTTACTTATATGCTGAAAGGGATACTGATAATTATTATCGGTATCCCTTGTTTTTTGTAATGTTGTTTAGATTTTTTTAAAATTAATTTTAAGTCGGCTTTATGCTACTGTTAATGTAACTGATAATTTATATTATTTTTAATGGGGTTTTTATGAGCTTTACGATTAAAGATATGACAATTCGTGATGAATATAACCGTCAGCGAATTTTCAAAGGCGTAAATATTTGCTTTAAGGGCAGGGAAAATCAACACGAGATTTATGAGTTTTTTGATAAGTTTGAAAATGATAAAAGCTTTCGTGATGAGCAGTATGATATGCTTACTTCAAACGGAGTGAATTTGATTAGACTCGGCGTTACTTGGGCAATGCTTGAGCCAAAGAAAAATCAATTTGATGAAAAAATAATTTCATATTTAAAACTTTTTGTCGATGAATGTCAAAAAAGAAATATTTATATTGTTTTAGACCTTCATCAGGACTTGTTTTACAGCAACGGTAAGCACGGCGACGGCGCACCGAAATGGATAACTCGTGATTATAAAGAAAAGCAACCGCTTGCAATTTGGGCTGAAGGTTATTTTTATATGCAAGACGTTCAAAGAGCTTTTAATGATTTTTGGCGAAACAAAAACGGTATGCAGGATGAATTTATCTCAATGTGGAAAAGGCTTGATGATGAATTTAAAGGCTTTGATAATGTTGTTGCGTACGATTATTTCAACGAGCCTATGATAAACGATAATTCAAATAAGATTTTTTGCCTTTTGATAAATAATGCTTTAAAGCAGGGCTTAAATGTTGATTTTGATGCACAAAAATACTTCGGCGCTAAATTTGAAAGATTAGGCTTTTTTAGAATGGCTTTGGCTGTGTTTTTTAAAATTAAAACTGTTGGACGATTGAAGTTGCTTTTGAAAAATTTAGATGATTATAACGCATTTGATAAGGTGATTGACGGCGCACAGAAATATGTTAAAGAATTTGACGAAAAATATTATCAGCCCTTTATTAATAAAATTACTTCTCAATGTTCGTGCAAAAACGGCTTTGACTTTTTTGAACATAGCTATTATTCAAACCTCGGTATTCCTTTTAGTATTGATCCACCCGATAATTCGATTTATTCTCCCCACGTCTATGATTTGTTTATAGATTCGCCGCTTTATAACAAGTATTCAAGTAACGAGCGAGTTCGGTATATTTTTGATAATGTAAGAAAAAATCAACTTAATATGAACGTGCCAGTAGTAATGGGTGAGTGGGGAGGATTGTGCCCGAAGAAAACGGATTGGTTTTCTCATATTGATTTTGTTTATTCATTGATAGAGCAAAATCAATGGTCAAGCCTTTATTGGAATTATTATTTTGAAAATGACGAATTTGTCCGTTTAATGAACAGACCGTATCCCATTGCCGTTTGCGGCGATATAATAAGCTATCGTACCGATTCTAACGAAAGAAAATTCTTTATGGAATATAAGGTTTCTGATGATTATGTTCTTGCCGAAACGCAAATATATGTTCCGAATAAGGGCGTGCAAAAGTTTAAATCAAATTACGGCATAAATAAAATCGAAATTTCATATTGATATGTTGATGTGTTTTTAACTAAAGAAAAAAATCACCGTTTCTTTCACGGTGATTTTTTTATATATATTAACTTTTCTTGATTTAAAGCTTTTTGCCGTCGATGCTGATTGTTACAACTTGCCACGGTAAGAATTTTCCGCTTTTTTTGATTGCTTCTTTTGCCGCATGTTCAAGACCGCCGCAGCAAGGAACTTCCATACGGACAATCGTAACGCTTTTAATATCGTTTTGCCTGATAATTTCTGTCAGCTTTTCGCTGTAATCTATATCGTCAAGCTTAGGACAGCCGATAATTGTAATTTTACCACGCATAAATTCATTATGCATATTTGCGTAAGCGTAAGCCGTGCAGTCTGCTGCAATAAGCAGTTCTGCATTGTTAAAATACGGCGCATTAATCGGCACAAGCTTAATTTGACACGGCCATTGACCGAGCTGCGATTTGTTGACTGCAGGCATTTGCTCAATGCTTTCGGACGTTCTGTTAAAGGTATGCATTCTGTTTGACGGACAACCGTGGAATACTTCCTTCTTTTCTGTCTTTGCTTTCATATTCTTTTCAACTGCTTCTCTGTCATATTCAAGCGCTTCTCTTTCAACAAAGGTGATAGCACCGGTAGGGCATGTGGGCAAGCAATCACCGAGTCCGTCGCAATAGTCATCTCTCAAAAGTTTAGCTTTGCCGTTTACCATTCCTATTGCACCCTCATGGCACGCATTTGCGCAAGCGCCGCAGCCGTTGCATTTGCTTTCGTCTATATGAATGATTCTTCTAATCATTTATAACAACTCCTAAAATTAATTTAACACCTAATGTGCGAGGTGATTATATCAAACAAAAAAGAAAATTGCAAACAAAAATCATAAATTATTCCAAAGCAAGTTTTACCATTAAAGCGGCGATACAGGGTGAATGTTGTGGTCGTCGTATGGGCTGAAATGCGAAAGCTTTGTATCAAATAATACCGTTCCACGTCCGATGCAGTAGTTTCCGTATCTGTCTTTTAAAGCGTCAACGGCGGTGTCGATTTTTTCAAGCTTTTCTCTTTTTTCAACCGTTTTTGAAAAATCAAATTGCGAACAATAATCAAAATCAAAATCCGTAACGCTTAAGCCTAAACTTCTTATCGGCATTTTCCAATCATAGTTTATAACAAATAAAGCCATTGCGCTTTTGATAATTTCACCGCTTACGTTTGTTGCGTTTTCTAATTTGCATTGCCTTACAAAGCTGCCGAGTTTTTTGTCCCTGACGTAGATTGAAAGGGTTGTTCCTTTTAAACCGAGATTTCTCATTCGTCTTGAAACACTTTCCGCCAAAACGGTAAATATTATTTTCACATCATTGTTGTTCACCAAATCTCTCGGCGTGGTTGTTGCGTTTCCTATGCTTTTTATATCACGCTCAATGTCTTTGTGCCGGACAGGAGTTTTATCCTCTCCACGTGCATATTGCCTTAGCAAAATTCCGTTTTTGCCGAGTATGGTTTTTATAAATTTCTCATCGCTTTTTGCAATGTCGCCTATTGTATATATTCCGTAATTATTAAGCTTTTTCGTCGTTGCGGTACCGACCATAATCATATCGCTGCATTTAAGCGGCCAAACGATTTTTTGGTAATTCTTTTTTGTTATGACGGTCATGGCATTCGGCTTTTTGTAGTCTGAGCCAAGCTTTGCAAACACCTTGTTATAGCTTACGCCCACACTTACGGTAATTCCTATTTCTTTTCTTATTCTCTCTTTTATTTCAAAGCCGATTTCCCGTCCGTTTTTAAACCAATCACCCGTGACGTCAATCCAGCTTTCGTCAAGACCGAACGGTTCTATCAAATCTGTATAATCTTCTAAAATTTTTCTTACTTTTTTTGAAAATTCAATGTAAACAGGGAAGTTTGGCGGTACGATTATTAAATTTCTGCATTTTTGCTTCGCTTTCCATAACGGCTCGCCAACAACAAGGCCGTATTTTGAAGCGATTTCGTTTTTGGTAAGTATAATTCCGTGCCTGCTTTCCTCGTTTCCTCCTACTGCAACCGGCTTTCCTTTTAATTCGGGATGTAAAAGGCATTCCACACTTGCATAAAATTTGTTGCAGTCAATATGAAGTATTTGTTTTTCCATAATATAATTGTCCTTGATATTTAAAATATTAGAACACTTGTTCTAATAACTATATGATAAAACAAATGTTCTATAATGTCAAGAACACTTTTTCTAAAGTCCGCATTTTGTCACTTGACGTAAATTGATTATTAAGTTATACTTTTTATTGTTGTAGGAATAAATTATTAAGGTGAAAATATGATTTATGATATCGCAAATCTTAAAGTAGAAATAAAGAACGAAAAAGGCAGAACAAAAAAACAGGCAATTCCTTATCTTGCAAAAAATCAGGAAGAAAAAAATATTGATATAACAATTAATGTTGATGAAAAAAGAGTGCAAAACGCTATGAAAGCGCATCCCGAACTTGTTCAGGATGATTGGGAATATATGCTTACGGGTTCTGACTTTTATACGCAACTTATTAAGTATAACGGCTTTTTGCTTCATTCTTCTTGCATAGTTGTTGATAATGTGGCTTATGCTTTTTCTGCCGACAGCGGTACAGGCAAGTCAACCCATACCGAGCTTTGGCTTAAGCATTTCGGCAACAGGGCATATATGCTCAACGATGATAAACCGGCTATCAGGCTTATCGACGGCAAGGTTTATGCCTGCGGCACTCCTTGGAGTGGCAAGTATGACTATTCAACACCTCAAGTAGTTGAACTTGCCGGAATTTGTTTTCTTCAAAGAAGCGAAAACAATTGGATAAAGAAGGCTGAAACAAGTAAAGCTGTTTTTAATATTTTTTCTCAAACCGTTCGTAAGCTTGATGCAGTAAATATGGAAAAGCTTTTTGATGTGCTTGAACAGATTTTTTCAAAAATTCCTATTTATGACCTTGGATGTAATATTTCGGACGAAGCGGTTTTGACCTCATACAATGCAATGAAACCTAAAGAATAATAAATAAAAAAAGAAGCGAAAGCATAAAAACTTTCGCTTCTTTTTCTATATAAAAATCCACCCAGCCGCCGCCTGCTGACAATAACCTGCTCTCTTAGCAGGTGGGTTATGCTCTTATCACTTTGTGCTACCAACGTCCTTATAAATAAGGGAGGTCTGCATTCCCGTTTCAAAGAAGTCAAATCCCTAAAAAAACGTGTTCGGGTTACTAAAGCTGACGGTTGTCGAGAAGGGCAGATTCTATAAATTATTATTACTGCTCCGGCTCAAAATATTCAACGTCAAATTTTTCCTCAATCTTTTGCATAAGTATATCGGAAATTTGCTCGTATTCCATTTCATCTTCAATTTCAACAAGATATTCGTCGCCGTTGTCGTCAGTTTCAACCTTGAGGGTGATTACCTCATAGTCGCCGTCAACAATGTCCTCGTCAGTCTCATTATATTTTGTAATGGCAACATAAACATCGTTGTCAGTTTCATATCTTTCCAATAGTTCAAAAAGAAGCTCGTTGCCGTCATCATCAGTTACGCTGATAATGTCAGGCTCATAATATTCTTCATTTTCAGCCATAAATTAACCTCCTAAATCAAATTACCTATAATATTATATATACTTTTTCTTGTTTAGTCAATAGAATAAACGAAGATTTAACAATTGTTTAATATTACTAAAAAAATGTAAAAAAATATAAAAAAACTATTGACAATTAACAATAAGCGTGCTATTATGTAGATGAACAAAAGAGATAGACACAAAGGCTTGAGAGTGAAAGGACTTGAGGTAAGGAAAAGCCAAAATCTCTATCGCTTAACTTGTTTAGAATACGAAAGGAGGCTTGTCCAATGGATTTAGAACCAGGTCAGACAAGCACCCGAGAAGTAACCCAATAAAATAACGGAAACTAATGTATCGACAGAAGCAAAACGGAATTGCTTACGGGTACAAACTTTATGAAGGATTATTAAAATAGTTATTCGGCAGAATTGGTTAATTACTATCGGGTGCGAAAAACTAAATAGTAAAGGTATATATTTGATTATCCTGCCGATAATCTGTAGCGAAAGCTACATTATAAAATAATTTAACGAGGTACAGTCCAATGGGTTAGTAAGTTAATCTAAATGCTTAAAATCAATATAGGTATTTTAGAATAGGTCATTAAATATACGAGGTATAGACCAATGTACTAATCAATTATAAGATTTAAAAGTTAATATAAAATGATTCGAGGCGCTTAACCTACTATTAGGTTAAGCGCCTTATGTTATTAAATGATTTCATTTAAATTTAAAAATTAATTTGGATTTCACGTTTCTTCATCTAAAAAAGCAATTCTTTTTATATCGCTTTCACCATAAATCTTAATGCCGTGTTCAAAAAGCATTTGCGCAGCTATGCCGTTGCCGTATGTAAGCGTGCCTGAAAACGTTCCGTCATATATTTTACCGAAACCGCACGACGGACTTCTTTCTTTCAAAATTGCTGTTTGACATCCGGTTTCTTCTGCAACGTAAAGGGCTTTTTCCGCTCCGTCATAAAACGCTTCGGTTAAATCCTCACCGTTTTTTGAATATACTCTGCCGTCCCTGATTTCGCTTGGTACTCTCGGAGTGGGCAGGCAAGCAAAAGTTTCAGGACAAATAGGAATTAATGTGTGCTTTTCCCCAAGTTTTATAACATTTTCATTTTTATTGTTGCCACCGTTGTATTTACAGTTTTCTCCAAGCAGACAGGCACTTACAAGAATTTTCATTTTTTTCTCCTTTTGCTTATAATTATAAAAAATCCTAAAACAAATAACACTAATATTATTGCAAAGATGAATACTAACGGCTTTGAAAGAAAGGGAATTTTACCCGCTAAGCCGATTAACCCTGCCAAAAGTAAAAATATAACTATAAATATGCTTACAATTATTGCGATTTTTTTATTTTCCATAATATCACCTTGCTTATATTATCATATATTTCCCGATTAGTCTATACCTTTGTGTAAAGTGCTTTGCTTTACATATATGCAATATATACAAATATCATACCTAATATATGCCTTGTTTTTAATATAAACAAAGAAAATATTAAAATTTGGTGTCAAATTTAAAAGAATAGTTGCAAAATTTGTAATTTAGTAATAATATATACACACATTATTATTAAACATTATTTTCGGTGGTACAAAGTATGGATTCTTTAAAGCAGAAGATATTAAATGAAGGCGAAGTTTACGAGGGCAATATTCTTAAGGTAGACGGTTTTTTAAATCACAGAATTGATATTCCGTTTATGAGGGAAATCGCAAAGGAATTTCACCGCTTGTTTAAGGATGACGGCGTTAACAAAATCCTTACTATCGAAGCGTCGGGCATAGCTATCGGTGCGCTTGTTGCCGAGGAATTTGGCTGTCCGCTTGTTTTCGCAAAGAAAACAAAAACTAAAAATATTGCCGGCGATGTGTATACCTCTAAGGTTGAGAGCTTCACTCACGGCACTACATACGATATTATTGTGTCAAAACGATTTCTCGATGAAAACGATAAGGTCCTCATTGTTGATGATTTTCTTGCAATCGGCAATGCGCTCAATGGTCTTATCGCACTTGTTAATGACAGCGGTGCATCACTTGCTGGCTGCGGCGTTGTTATTGAAAAAGGTTTCCAGCACGGCGGCGATAAACTCAGGAGCAACGGTATTAAGGTTGAATCTCTTGCTATTGTTGAAAGTATGGACCATGAAACAGGCAAGGTTTATTTCAGAGATTAATCGTTTTTTTGTTTTGGTTATTCGGTGTCATCACCTTATAATAAATTGATTTATTTGTACGGAGGTAAGACAAATGAAACTCACAAAGAAAATTCTTGCAGTTGTTCTTTCAGTTCTCTTTGTTGTAGGCGTATTTGCCGGTTGTTCTTCAAAAGACGCAAATACAAAGGATACAACAACTAAGGCATCTGCATCATCAGACATCAAGGTAGGATTTATTTTCCTTCACGATGAGAACTCAACTTACGATAAGAACTTCATCACAGCTGCTGACGAAGCTTGTAAGACTCTCGGAATTGCTGATGAAAACAAGATTTACAAGACTAATGTTCCTGAAGGTCAGGAATGCACAGAGGCTGCTTTAGACCTTGTTGACAAGGGATGCTCAATCATCTTTGCCGACAGCTTCGGTCACGAGCCTTACATTATTGAAGTTGCTAAGAAGCATCCTGAAGTTCAGTTCTGCCATTCAACAGGTACAAGAGCTCATACAGAAGGTCTTGACAACTATCACAATGCATTCGCTTCAATTTACGAAGGCAGATATCTTGCAGGTATTGCTGCAGGTATGAAACTTAATCAAATGATTAAAGACGGCAAATTTGAAGCTAAAGATGCTAAAATCGGTTATGTAGGTGCATACACCTATGCTGAGGTTATTTCAGGTTATACTTCATTCTTCCTTGGTGCTCGTTCAGTATGCCCAAGCGCTACTATGGAAGTTCAGTTCACAGGTTCATGGTATGATGAAGCTGCTGAAAAGGAAGCTGCAAATACCCTTATTGCTAACGGCTGTAAGCTTATCAGTCAGCATGCTGACTCAATGGGAGCTCCTACAGCTTGTGAAACAGCAGGTGTTCCTAACGTTTCTTACAACGGCTCAACAGTAAGCGCTTGCCCTAACACATTTATTGTTTCTTCAAGAGTTAACTGGGCTCCTTACTATGAATATGCAATCAAGGCTGTTATGAACGGCGACAAGATTGATGCTGACTGGACAGGTACTCTTGCTACTAATTCGGTTCTTCTTACAGATGTAAACGAAAAGGCTGCTGCTCCTGGCACTCAGAAGGCTATTGATGAAGCTAAAGCTAAGCTTGAGGACGGTTCTCTTCAGGTATTTGATACTTCAACATTTACTGTTGACGGCAAAAAGCTTGATTCTTATAAGGCTGATGTTGATACAGATGATAAGTACACACCTGATACAGAAGTTATTAAAGATGGCGCATTCAAGGAATCAAAGTTCCGTTCAGCTCCATATTTTGACGTTAAGATTGACGGTATTAAGCTTCTTAACGAAAAAATGTAATTAAATAAATCTTAGTTATATTTTATAATTAAACCCGTGGCCGTACCCTAAAAAGTACGGTCACGGTAGTATTGTTTTAAGTGATATTAAATTTTTGCGGAGGAAAATATGAGTGATACTTTTGCAATTGAATTAAAAGGCGTCACCAAGGTTTTCGGGCAGATTGTTGCTAATAAGGACGTTAATCTGCAGGTTAAAAAAGGTGAAATTTTAGCCATTTTGGGCGAAAATGGCAGTGGTAAAACCACTCTTATGAATATGCTTTCCGGCATTTATTTCCCTGATGAGGGTCAAATTTTTGTAAACGGTGAGGAAGTAGTTATTAAATCACCGAGAGATGCGTTTAAATACGGCATTGGTATGGTACATCAGCATTTTAAGCTTGTTGATGTATTTACTGCTACCGAGAATATAGTTCTCGGTATTAAAGATAAAGAAAAATACAGCTTAAAGAAAGCTGAACAACGTGTAAAAGAAATTACCGACAAATACGGTTTTGATATTAATCTTGACAGCAAGGTTTATGAAATGTCTGTTTCCGAAAAGCAGACTGTTGAAATTGTTAAGGTGCTTTACAGAGGGGCGCAGACTCTTATTCTTGACGAGCCTACCGCTGTTCTTACACCTCAAGAAACTGAAAAATTGTTTGATGTTTTACGTCGTATGAAAAAAGACGGAAAATCAATTATTATAATTACACATAAGCTCCACGAGGTTATGTCGCTTACCGACAGAGTTGCGGTTTTGCGTAAGGGCGAATATATCGGAACTGTGGATACTAAATCTGCTACCGAGCAATCGCTTACCGAAATGATGGTTGGTAAAAAGGTATCACTTAATATAGAAAGAACGGCTCCTGTTAATCCGCAAAACAGAATTGAACTTAAGAATGTAACTACTCTTAATGCAGAGGGAGTTAAGGCTGTTGATGATATTTCATTTGATATCAGAAGCGGTGAAATTCTCGGCATCGCCGGTATTGCCGGAAGCGGTCAAAGAGAACTGCTTGAAACCATAGCAGGTCTTCAAAAGCCTGAAAGCGGTGAGATTTTTTATCATTCCCCTGAGGGCGAAACGGTGGACCTTAAGGCTAAAACTCCTACTCAAATTAAAGAACTCGGCGTAAGGCTTTCGTTTGTTCCTGAGGATAGACTCGGTATGGGCCTTGTAGGAAATATGGACATTATCGATAATATGATGCTTCGTTCATATAAGAAGGGCAATTCCGCTTTTCTTGACAGAAAAAATCCTAAGAAACTTGCCGAAAAAATTATTGAAAGCCTTGAGGTAGTTACACCGGGTGCTACCACTCCTGTAAGACGTCTTTCGGGCGGTAACGTTCAAAAGGTACTTGTAGGCCGTGAGATTGCCGCTAATCCTAAGGTACTTATGGCGGCTTACCCTGTAAGAGGTCTTGATATTAACTCTTCTTACACAATTTATAATCTTCTCACAAAGCAAAAGGAAAACGGCGTTGCCGTTGTATTTGTAGGCGAGGACCTCGACGTTCTTGTTGAACTTTGCGACAGAATTATGGTTATAAATTCAGGTAAAATTACCGGTATGCTCGACGGCAGAAATGCTACTAAAGAGGAAATCGGATTATTAATGACTAAGACAGAAAGGGAGGATTCATAATATGAGCAATAAACAAAAGGTTCACGAGCCTCTCTTTCATATAAGCAAGAGAGCGTCTATGCCTTGGTATTATTCATGGCTTATTCGCCTTGTCTCAATTCTTGCCGCTCTTATCGTAAGCGGTGCTGTAACAATGCTTTTAACCCATCAAAACCCTATCAGCGTTTATGCCACTATGGTTGACGGTGCGTTTGGTACTTCAAGACGTGTTTGGAATCTTCTCCAAAGCCTTGCAATTCTTCTTTGCGTTGCGCTTGCGTTGACACCGGCATTTAAGATGCGATTTTGGAATATCGGCGGTGAGGGTCAGGTGCTTGTCGGCGGTCTTGCTACTGCGGCTTGTATGATTTGCCTCGGCGGTAAAATTCCTAATGCGCTTCTTATTATCGTAATGATTATATCAAGTATGCTTGCAGGTGCAATTTGGGCTGTTATTCCTGCTATCTTTAAGGCTCAGTTTAATACTAACGAAACGCTCTTTACCCTTATGATGAACTATGTAGGTATTCAGCTTGTATCATACTTTGTTATGGTGTGGGAAGTTCCTAAAGGTTCGGGTAAGATAGGTATTATTAACCAAATGAGTCACGCCGGATGGTTGCCTCAGCTTGGAAATCAAGAATATTTGCTTAATATTCTTATTGTTCTTGCACTCACAATCTTTATGTATATTTATCTTAAATACAGCAAGCACGGCTATGAGCTTTCTGTTGTAGGTGAAAGTGAAAATACCGCTAAATATATCGGCATTAATGTTAAGAAGGTAATTATCAGAACAATGCTCCTTTCAGGCGCAATGTGCGGTATCGCAGGTCTTCTCCTTGTAGGCGGTACTGACCATACTATCACAACCACTACTGCAGATAACAGGGGATTTACTGCTATTATGGTATCTTGGCTTGCTAAGTTTAACCCTATTTATATGGTGCTTACTTCTCTTTTGCTTGTGTTTTTTGATAAGGGTGCAACAGAGATTGCAACCGTATACAGACTTAATGAATCATTTAGTGAAATCATTACCGGCATAATCCTTTTCTTTATTATCGGCAGTGAGTTCTTTATTAACTATAAGATTAATTTCCGCAAAGCGCATAAGGAGGGTAAATAATATGACTACATTAATTACTTTTATCCAACGTGCGATTATGCAGGGTATTCCGCTTCTTTACGGTTCGACAGGTGAAATCCTTACTGAAAAGTCAGGTAACCTTAACCTCGGTATTCCGGGTATTATGTATGTCGGCGGTATCAGCGGTGTTATCGGTGCTTTTCTTTATGAGGAGTCAATGGGCGCAAATGACCTTAACCCGTTCCTTGCAGTTTTAATTCCGCTTCTTTGCACAATTATCGGCTCTCTTTTAACAGGTCTTATTTACTGCTTCTTAACGGTAACTCTTCGTGCAAACCAAAATGTTACCGGTCTTGCAATTACGACTTTCGGTGTCGGTTTCGGTAACTTTTTCGGCTCATCACTTGTTAAAATTACAGGAAGTGATATTCCGTCTGTTGCCCTTACAAGAACGAGTGCATTTTTCACTAAAAAACTTCCTATCGCTTCAACTACCGGTTGGTTTGGAAAAATATTCCTCGACTATGGCTTTTTAACCTACGCCGCTATTGTAATTGCTCTTTTGGTTGCGTTCTTCCTTAAGAAAACACGTGGCGGACTTCATCTTCGTGCTGTAGGTGAAAATCCTGCAACAGCAGATGCAGCAGGTATTGACGTTTCTAAGTCTAAATATCTTGCTACCTCAATCGGCAGCGTTATCGCAGGTATCGGCGGTCTGTTTTATGTAATGGATTATGCTAACGGTGTTTGGTCAAACGAGGGCTTCGGCGACAGAGGATGGCTTGCAATCGCACTTGTTATCTTTGCAATTTGGAAGCCTGATTTCGGTATTTTAGGTTCAATTCTTTTTGGTGGACTTTATATTGTTTACCTATTTATTCCCGGTCTTAAAATGAGCACTCAGGAACTTTTCAAAATGCTTCCTTACATTGTAACTATAATTGTTCTTGTAATCGTAAGCGTAAGAAAGAAGAGGGAGGACCAGCCACCTGCATCGCTTGGTCTTTCATACTTCCGTGAGGATAGATAATATTTTTTAGGATAGAATAAAACGGATAGGGATTTTCCTTATCCGTTTTTTATATGCACTGCTTGACATTTAATGCTTTTTTTGCTAATATATTTGCATATTGTAACGGCTGTGAAAAAGAGGAGTAGCTTGCTTATTCTTTCAGAGAGTGCTCGTTTGGTGGAAGAGTGCAGATGCGGTAGGTGAAGGTAGCTTTTGAGCCGGCAAGGTGAAACTAAGTAGTCTTGTCCGTATATCTGCGTTAAGGATTTGAGTGGCATTATGTTTAATTAATGCAATTTGAGTGGTACCACGGAATTTTTCGCTTTCGTCTCAATTTGAGGCGGAAGCTATTTTTTTATAAAATTATACCATATTATAAAGGAGAACGTTATGGCAAAAGAACTTGCAAAGCAGTACGACCCAAGCGAAGTTGAGGACCGTACCTATCAGTTTTGGTGTGATAAAAAGTATTTTCACGCTAAAAGAGAAAAAGGCAAAAAGACTTATACAATAGTTATTCCGCCTCCTAATATTACAGGCCAGCTTCATATGGGCCATGCACTTGATAATACGCTTCAGGATATTCTTATCCGTTATCACAGAATGGCAGGCTACGATACATTGTGGCTTCCCGGCACCGACCATGCTTCTATCGCAACAGAGGCTAAGATTGTTGAGGCTATGCGTAAAGAGGGCATTACTAAGGATGACCTCGGACGTGAAAAATTTCTTGAACGTGCATGGGATTGGAAAAAACAATACGGCGGCAGAATTATTGAACAATTGAAAAAAATGGGCTCGTCCTGCGATTGGGACAGAGAACGCTTCACTCTTGACGAGGGTTGCAGTAAGGCTGTAAGAGAAGTATTTGTAGGCCTTTATGAAAAGGACCTTATTTATCGTGGTAACCGTATGGTAAATTGGTGTCCTCATTGTAATACATCTATTTCAGATGCCGAGGTTGAATATGAGGAAAAGGACTCTAATTTTTGGCATCTTCTTTATGAAGTTAAGGAAACAGGCGAAAAGCTTGAACTCGCAACTACACGTCCTGAAACTATGCTCGGCGATACTGCAGTTGCAATTAACGGTGATGACCCAAGATATAAGCATCTCCACGGCTGTCACGTTATTCTTCCGCTTTTAAATAAGGAAATTCCTATTGTATGTGACGAGCATGCAGATATGACTAAGGGTACAGGTGTTGTTAAAATTACTCCTGCTCATGACCCTAACGACTTTGAGGTAGGTCTTCGTCATAACCTTCCTATTATCCGTACATTCACTTATGACGGCCATATGACAGGCAAGGCTGATAAAGAGGCTGCCGATGAAATTATTAAAAGCGGTAAGGCTACTCAAAACGAGCCTGAGGTACTCGATTGCGGCAAATATGCAGGTATGACTACTCTTGAAGCAAGAAAGGCTATTCTTGCAGACCTTGAAGCAGGCGGATATATTAAAGAAATTGAGCCGCTTAAACACGATGTAGGTACTTGCTACAGATGCCACACTAATATTGAACCTATGGTTTCAAAGCAGTGGTTTGTTAAAATGGACCCTCTTGCAGGTCCGGCTATTGACGCTGTTGAAAACGGCGATATTAAATTCGTTCCTGAAAGATTTAAGAAAAATTATATGAGCTGGATGCGTGGCTCTCGTGATTGGTGCATTTCACGTCAACTTTGGTGGGGTCACAGAATTCCTGCTTGGTACTGTGATGATTGCGGCGCTACAACCGTTTCCAAAGAGGACCCTTGCAAGTGCTCGCATTGCGGCAGTGAAAATATTCATCAAGACTCAGACACATTGGATACTTGGTTTTCATCTGCTCTTTGGCCGTTCTCAACTCTCGGTTGGCCTGATAAGACAGAAGATTTAGAACATTATTATCCTACCAATACCCTTGTTACAGGCTATGATATTATCGGCTTTTGGGTTTCTCGTATGATTTTTTCAGGTCTCGCTTATACCGATAAAGCACCGTTTGATACCGTTCTTATTCACGGCCTTGTACGTGATGCTCAGGGCAGAAAGATGTCTAAATCTCTCGGCAACGGTATTGACCCGCTTGAGGTTATTGATGAATACGGCGCAGATGCATTGAGATTTACTCTTGCAACAGGTAATTCACCTGGTAATGATATGCGTTTTTCAGACGAAAAGGTTAAGGCGTCACGTAATTTTGCAAATAAACTTTGGAACGCTGCTCGTTTTGTATTGATGTATCTTACAGATGATTTCAAATATAACGGACTTCCAAGTGACCTTGCAGTTGAGGACGAATGGATTGTATCTAAGGTTAATACCCTTGCTAAAGATGTTACCGATAACCTTGAAAAATATGAGCTTGGAATTGCTATTCAAAAGCTTTATGATTTCATTTGGGACGTTTTCTGCGATTGGTATATCGAAATTGCAAAAATCAGACTTCAGGGTGATGACGAAAAGGCAAAGGATACTGCTAAAAGTGTTCTTGTTTATGTACTTACCGATATTCTTAAACTTCTTCATCCGTTTATGCCGTTTATTACCGAAGAAATATATCAGGCTATCCCTCACGACTGCGAATCGATTATGATTTCAAAGTGGGTAGAATATGACGAAAGCCTTTGCTTTGCCGAAAATGAGGCTAAGATGGAAATTCTTATGAGTGCTATCCGTGCTATTCGTAACCGTAGAGCAGAGATGAACATTCCTCCAAGCAAAAAAGCTAAGGTTTATGTTGAAACTGAGAAAACAGAACTTTTCTCTGCCGGTGTTGACTTTATTAAACGTCTTGCTTCTTCAAATGATGTTGAGGTTAAATCAAGCTTTGACAATCTCGGCAATACCGTAACAATCGTTACCGATAACGCCAAGATTTATATTCCAATGGGTGACCTTGTCGATTTTGAGGCAGAGCGTAAGCGCCTTGAAAAAGAACTTGCTCAGGCGCAGGATAAGCTCGACTTTATCAATAAAAAGCTTTCTAATCCGGGATTTGTTAATAAAGCGCCCGAAAAGGTAGTTAATCAAAACAAAGAGGATGCCGCAAAGCTTGAGGATAAGATTGCAAATATTAAAAATTCTATTGATTCTTTGGGTAAATAAATGAATTATGATAACGCTTTGAATTTAATACTTCAAAAGCAAAGCCTCGGTATTAAACCGGGGCTTACTCGTATTTATGAGCTTTTGAATAAAATGGATAATCCTCAAGATAAGATAAATATTATTCATATTGCAGGTACTAACGGAAAGGGTACTACTGCCGCCGCACTTTCAAATGCACTTATCAAATCAGGCAAAAAGGTCGGTCTTTTTACTTCTCCTTGGACTGAAGATTACCGTGAGCAAATAAAAATTAACGGCAATATGATTACTGAGGAAGAATTTGCATTCTATGTAGAAAAATATATCGATTGCGATGCTACCGAATTTGAACTTGTAACTGCTATTATGTATAAATATTTTGCAGACGAAAATGTGGATTTTGCCGTTGTAGAATGTGGAATGGGCGGTAAGGGCGATGCTACAAATGTTGAGAAAAAGAATATTTCGATTATAACATCGGTTGCAATTGACCATACAGCCTTTCTCGGCAACACTCTTGATGAAATTGCGGCTGAAAAATCCGGAATTATTAAGCCTGATTCAGTTTGTATTCTTTATCCTAACCCTAAATGTGAGCACATTTTTGAAAAAGTGTGCAGTGATAATAATACAAAACTTATTAAAATCAATGATTTTGGCGATGTTTTAAAAAATGATATTGCTTGTGCTCAGGCGGCTTTAAATGAAATCGGCTTAGATATTGAGGCTAAAAATCCAAATCTTCCGGCAAGGCAAAGTAAAGTCGGCAATATCCTTGTTGACGGCGGTCATAATGAGGATGCGGCTCGTGCTCTTGCGCCTAAAATTAATAATGAAGTTGCCGTTGTTGCAATGATGCGGGATAAAAATGTTGATGCTTATTTATCATTAATTGCACATAAGTGTAAAGCGATTTATGCAACGCAGGTTGATAACGCTCGCTCAATGAGTGCAAGTGAGCTTGCTTTGGTTGCAAAAAAATATTGTGATAATGTTTTTACGGTCGATAATGCCGAAAAAGCAATCACGCTTGCTAAGCAAAATAATCTCTCACTTGTATGCGGCTCGTTTTATCTTTATCGGCAAATTAGAAAAGAATTAAATTAAATACAAATTTTGATAAATTATTCAATACCAATCTGTTAGTATTATCGCAGATTGGTATTTTTTTATTGGAGTGACAAATATGAACGTTACGATTGAAAGCAGCGGTAGTGTTGTTATTGCTTATCTTATCGGCGAAATAGACCACCATACGGCAGGCGAGGTTAGGGAAAAAATAGATGATACCCTTATGTTTGTAAAGCCGAAGACTTTAATTCTCGATTTTAAAAATGTCAGCTTTATGGACTCCTCCGGAATAGGTCTTGTTATGGGCAGATACAGATTGCTTCAAAGCATTAATCCCGCTTGCCAAATCGAAATTAAAAACGTAACCCTGCAAACTAAAAAAATTATGGAACTTGCAGGTCTTTCATCAATTGCAAAAATTAAGGAGAATGAAAATGAATACAAAAAAGCTAATTAATGAATTTAAACTCACAATCGACAGTAAAAGTGTAAATGAAGCCTTCGCACGTGTTGCCGTTTCCGCATTTGTAACCCCTCTTGACCCAACACTTGAGGAAATCGCAGATTTAAAAACGGCAGTCAGCGAGGCGGTGACAAACTGCATAGTCCATGCTTATAAGGATACATACGGAAAAATATTTATATCGGGAAAACTTTTTGACGACAATACAGTAAAAATTGTAATAAGGGACAAGGGTTGCGGAATCGTAGATGTTTCTCAGGCAATGACTCCGCTTTTTACAACAGGTGAAGGTGACCGTGCAGGTCTCGGCTTTACTGTTATGGAAAGCTTTTGCGATAAAATAAACGTTAAGTCTAAGCTGACCTTTGGCACAACCGTAACCCTTTCTAAAAAAATTGAGGGCAAATCAAAATGGTAACAGACCGTGATAAAATGATCGAGAATAATATCGGCTTGGTTCATTCTATCGCCAATCGCTTTAAGGGCAGAGGGGTGGACTATGACGATTTATTCCAAAGCGGTTGCGTAGGCTTGATTAAAGCAGTTGATAATTTTGACGAAAGCCGTGGCTTTGCTTTTTCAACTTATGCCGTTCCCGTAATAATGGGCGAAATCAAACGTATTTTTCGTGACGGCGGCGCAGTGAAAGTCAGCCGAAGTTTAAAGGAAAAGGCTATTAAGGCTCAGTCACTTCGTGAAAAATTTATTAATGATAAAATGCGGGAGCCGACTGTCACAGAATTGTCTAATCTTCTTGATTGTCCGCCTGAGGAAATACCTGAAATTTTGGGCGTTATTGCTCCTATGGTATCACTCAGCACTTCAAGCGATGACGGTGAATATACTATAGATGTACCCGTTGATGAGAGTGATGAGATTTTTAATCGCTTAATTGTTCACCGACTTTTTAAATTTCTTGACGATACGGAAAAGGCAATAGTTGATATGCGCTATTATAAGGGCTTCACTCAAGCCAAAACTGCTGCCGCACTCGGCATTTCTCAGGTGCAGGTTTCCCGCAAAGAAAAATCCCTCCTCCAAAAGCTTCGTAAATATGTAGAGTAAAATAAGACACTATGCTTTTTCAAACATAGTGCCTTTATTTTTTTATGTGAACTTAACGGCGTGAACGACTTGTGTAAAAATCACTCTACACTTCGGTAACATATTGAACTTTTAATATGCGTATGATAAAATTTTTATATTGTAAAAATTTTATTAAAGAGGTACAGAGAAATGAAAAAGATTTTTAGTTTGATTCTATCCTTAGCAATGTTATTAACCATAACCTCAGGATTGAATTTAACAGCGTATGCAGATTCTTCACAATACGGAAATATTTATTATGAAGAAAAGGAAGATGGAACTATTGAAATAACAGATTGTACCAGTTCTGCAACTTCAATTAATATACCGTCCACTATTGATGGTAAAACAGTTACGAGTATTCGCAATTGTGCATTTTATGGCTGCAAAAGCCTAACAAGTGTAACAATACCAAACAGCATAACAAGTATTGGACGTGAAGCATTTTATGATTGCACAAGCTTAACAAGTGTAACAATTCCTGATAGTGTTACAAGTATTGGAGATAGTGCATTTTATAATTGTAAAAGTTTAACAAATGTAACAATTCCTAATAGTATAACAATGATAGGCCCTGACACTTTCTGTAGGTGCTCAAGCTTGGAAAACATAACAATACCTGATAGTGTAACAAGTATCTGTAATCATGCATTTTATGAGTGCACAAGCATAACAAGTATTTCAATACCTCATAGTGTAACAAGTATTGATGATTATGCTTTTTATGGCACAAGCTTAATAAATCTTTCAATACCTGCTAGTGTTGCAAGTATTGGCGAGGGTGCATTTAATGGTTGCAAAAGCTTGGCAAATGTGACAATTGGAAATAATGATTCGGCAGAAAAAAGGTCAACTGAAATTGGAAATTCTGCATTTTCTGAATGCACAAGTTTATCAAGTGTAACAATAGGAAATAATGTAACGAGTATTGGTGCTGCGGCGTTTAGTGATTGTTCAAGCTTAACAAGCGTAACAATACCTAATAGTGTAACAAGTATTGAATATGGAACATTTAGTTATTGTGAAAACTTAACAAGTGTAACAATACCAAACAGCGTAACAAGTATTGGCGATGAAGTATTTTACAGGTGTTCAAGTTTAAAAAACATAACAATACCTGATAGTGTAACAAGTATCGGTGATCACGCATTTTTTGAATGTAAACTTGTAACTTTAACAATGGGCAATGGTGTTAATTACATAGATAGCTGTGCATTTCTTAATTGTGAGCAACTATATGAAGTTAATTACAACGGAACGGTTGCTCAATGGAAAGCAATTAATGTAGATTCTAATAATTCAAACTTGACGAAAGCTATTATAAAATGTACAGATGGAATTTTAGGAAACGGGAACGAAGTTATAATAGATAATGTTGTATATAATATTTATAATGATTATACAGCTCAAATAAATAAATATCCCGGAAATCCTGAAATATTAACAATTCCTGAAAGCGTTTCTTATGAAGGATATGCATTTAAAATTAACAGCATTGGTGATTATGCATTTCTCGAATGTACAAACTTAAAAAGTTTAACAATGCCAAGTAGTGTGACAAAGATTGGGCAATATGCATTCTATTGTTGCACAGACTTGAAAGATGTATATTATCTTTCTACTATAAGTGATTGGAATAAAATTGAAATAACAAATACAAACGATGTCTTAAAAAAAGCAACTATTCATTGTATTGATGGTACAATAAATGAAAAAGTACCTACCCCTCAACCACAACCAAGACCTCAGCCAAGTCCAACACCTACACCAACCCCAACTCAGCCTCAGCCTACTACAACCACTTCTACCACAACTGCGCCTAAACCTGTTTTAAAGCCAAAATCAGCTAAATTTAAAAAGGTAAAAGCGGCTAAAAAGGCAGTATCTGTTGAGTGGAAAAAGGTAAGCGGTGTAAAAGGTTATCAAATTCAAGTTGCGACAGATAAGAAATTCAAGAAGAATAAGAAAACCGTAACCGTTAAAAAACAGAAAACGACGAAAGTAACTATTAAAAAACTTAAGGCTAAGAAAAAATATTATGTCCGTATCCGCACCTATAAAACAGTAAACGGTAAAAAGGTTTATTCCTCTTGGTCAAAGGTTAAGACGGTTAAAACGAAGTAAAAAATACCCCCGACACTTGATTGTGTCGGGGGTATTACTGTATATGATATTATAACTGCGCCAAATCATACGGCGTTTTTTGATAAACAAAATAATTAAGCCAATTGCTGAATATTATATTCGCCGAACTTTTCCAACTCATAATCGGAACGGACTTGTCATCATCATTAGGAAAATAATTATAAGGCACGTCAATATCAAGACCTTTTTCCTTATCCCTAAAATATTCTTTGGCAAGTGTGTCCCTGTCATATTCGCTGTGACCTGTTACAAAAAATTGCCTGCAATCCATATCGGATATAATATGAACGCCCGATATTTCGCTGTATGAAATAACCTGAAGCTGTTTAACAAGCGCAATATCCTGAAGCCTCGTCTCTGTATGCCTTGAATGAGGAACATAGTAAACATCATCAAGTCCTCTCATAAGCGGATGGGTAATATCAAGCGACTTGTGAGGGAATACGCCAAACATTTTCTTTTTTAGCGGATATTTCTTAATACCGTAATGATAGTAAAGCCCTGCCTGAGCACCCCAGCAAATATGAAAGGTGGAGTAAACATTTTTTTTGCTCCATTCCATAATCATACAAAGCTCTTCCCAATAGTCAACTTGTTCAAATTCAAGTTGCTCAACGGGTGCTCCCGTAATAATCATTCCGTCATACTTGTTGTCTTTTATATCATCAAATGTATTATAGAATTTTGCCATGTGTATTCTTGAAACATTTTTTGCCTTATGGCTTTTAACTTGGAGAAAATCAATATCAAGCTGCAAAGGAGAATTACTTAGCAATCTCAAAAGCTGTGTTTCCGTTTCAAGTTTTGTCGGCATTAGGTTAAGTATAATGATTTTCAAAGGTCTGATATCCTGCATATTAGCCCTTGACTTGCTCATAACAAATATATTCTCTATTTCCAAGTTTTGCTTAGCTGGCAATTCATCGTCAATACGAATTGGCATAATATCAGCCCCTTTCTTTAAGCGTTTATACATTATAACAAAACTTAATGCAAATTTCAATATCTATAATAATGTATATTAATATTATCTGTAACAATTATTTATTAATTCAATACTATATATTAATAGGCTAATCGTATATCTTGTGCTATTTGAAAATACAATATGTACTTTGAAATGTTACAAAATGACACCGTTTACATCATATAGTATCAAATTGTAGTAAAATATGCACATAAATGTTGAATTTTGTTATAAATTTATGTCAATATCATAAAATACGTAAAAAAATCCGAAAAACCTGTTGACAAAGGAGAGAATAGGTGGTAATATGTGTAAGTCGCAACGAGAGAGCGACAAGCAAAAGTGCACAGCGAAGGTTTGGAAAACGTCTTAAAAAGTTTTTTAAAAAACTTAAAAAAAGGTGTTGACAAACGAAGAAAGTTGTAGTATAATTGCAAAGCACTTGAGAGAGACGAGCGAGAGCGAGTCGATTGAGGGTGTAAAAAATAGGACCTTGAAAATTAAACAACGACGAGATAAAAAGGAACCCGATAAGATTCAAAAGAGTTTTATCTGTACTCGTATCTTAAAGATACAAACAGTGATTGCGAACTAGTGTTCGAGAGAGCAAAAGTTCTTGAAATGATTAGAGCGTTCTTTTAGGAGAGCGAATTAATACAATTGTTTTAAGAGTTTGATCCTGGCTCAGGACGAACGCTGGCGGCGTGCCTAACACATGCAAGT
>ENA-OOXJ01000519-OOXJ01000519.1-human-gut-metagenome-genome-assembly--contig:-NODE-519-length-32053-cov-6.090349_pt1 | contig 32053 bp, 34 predicted proteins | sample MGYA00241587_ERZ501343 | MGnify/ENA primary metagenome ERZ501343 (study PRJEB25962, sample SAMEA2042918) | human gut metagenome | biome: human gut; feature: human-associated habitat; material: faeces... | reverse complement strand
ATTGTAGACCGAATAGTTGGCTCTATTGGTTGGAGGTAATAAAGTATGAAAAAAACACTTTCAATTTTTGTTGCAATTTCACTGTTGATTTCCGTAATTATGTTTTCAGGATGTTCCCAAAGAATTATTAAATGTCATAACCATTGCAATAAAATATGCCATGCAATGGTAGAGGGAAACGATGAAGAATTCCTGAGACTTGTAAACAATACCAAATATAATTTGAATCAATATAACGCTCCATCATCTCTTCTTCCATCAATTTTTGACGGTATTGAAAATACGCCATTGCAAAAAGCTTGCTACTTAGAAAATCCATATTATGTTGAGAAGCTGCTTGAAAACGGTGCTGATCCAAACTATCCGAAACTCGGGAAAGAAGATACTGACCTTCTTCCTCTTCCGTTGGCAACCGGCTATTCTATTGTTAACATCAACCATACCCAAAACGCCGTAAAAATAGTAGAAATGCTACTTGAATACGGCGCTGATCCGAATGTAATTCTTCGTCGGGGCAGAACTTGCCTTATTGATGTTGTTGAGCTCGAACCAAAATACTATAATGAGTATCATTATGAAATTGTAAGGTTACTTGTTGAATATGGAACAGATATATACATAAAAGACCAAGACGGCTTTACAGCATACGATTATGCTGTAAAATATAACCGCACAGAACTTTACGATCTTTTGAAGCCTTAATTTTATGCCCCCACGGGGAACCGTGGGGGTATGATAATGAAAATAAATATATATGAACAAATGCAATGTCGATTCGGTGGTAGAGGCCGCTGGTTCAAGTCCAGTCACTCAGACCAAAAAACGGAGATCTTACGATCTCCGTTTTTCTTTGCTTTTCGCCGTTTTTCTCGTGTTTGCTCACTTTTCGCGCTCTGATTGACAGGGCGCGATTTTGCTTTTTCTGCATCAAAATCGAGGCAAAATCGGCTTGGTACATATGTTGCCGATTTTACTAGCTTGAAATTGCTAAATCATTTTTATACAAAATCGGTTTTATGCTAGTATGAATCCAGACATTTGGATATGGCATTTTACCGGAAGATAGCACCGACGCCTTATGAAGATCGTCTTTGCTCGTATCCTCATCCGAAACTTTTTGCAGCCTACCATCATAATTTTCCGCCCCAAAATAAAACATACAATTATATTATACCATTATTAGGATGCAAACTCAATATGATTTCACGGAAATAGGATAAAGATAACTGATTTACATGATAATATTGCTATATATGGTGTTATAGCAACCTAAAAATTAGCTCTATGTGAAATAGGCAGGTGGACACTGTCAGCGTTCCATCATTCTTTGGCACCGGCAACAAGCCTATACCTTACCATCACAAGATCGACCACCGTCTGTGTGCGCACCTTCATGCCGAGCTTGTCAATCACCCCGCGTACAACATCCTCTGTCAATTCAGGCAGGTACTTTCGATATTCCGGATGAGATTCCATTACATCATTGAAAAGTGAGATCAACAAATCCCCCGACTTGGGTTTTTTGGGATATCCTCTTGCGATCAGTGCCATATTGTGATCAAACATCGGAGCAAGCCCAAGAAGCTTTCCGGTGTTCGCATCGCGCAGAAGCCCGAAATTGCTCGTGTGACGGTCGGGATTTGCCGTGATCGTGTCCATAAAAATCATGCGGATATAATCGGGGATCGCCTGCGAGCAGATCTCCTTCAGCTTGGCGATGACATCCTCGTATTCTTCGTCATCCCCCATGAACGCCATTGCCGGCTCAAAGTTGACCTCTGCGCCATCGGTAAAATCAAGCGACTTCACGCAGCCTTCGCCGCGCTCATAGCGCGCCATATTGAAACCGAGTTTGCGTCCGAGTTCGTATATGAACAGCTCTGAAAACTGCTCATTGTGGCTTGCTTTTTTATACATCCACCACTTCCTGTCGATCAGCTTCCAGCACTTTTCAAAGCTTCCTATATTGGTCAGCTCCGGCGTTTTACTGTGCTTTGAATTGGCAGCGCGATTGAAGCTGTCATAGTTTCCCTTGAGAGCGAGTCGGGAAAAGTAGTCGTTATCAAATTTTATCTGCGCATAAGTCAAGGCGCTGTCGATCGGCTTTATCCAATAGTTATCTGTGATGGTTGCTCCGTTGACATGGAGAACCGTAGAAACATCATCCCGCTCGGTCAGCCGCAACGCTTTTTTAAGAAGGCGGGAGTTTGCACGATGCGAGTCGATTGCTCTGGTTGCAAGCCACATATCGGCGTTTTTGACGCGTTTCAGGTAAAGCGGCAGAAGCTGCTCGTTCAAAACGGTCAACTGATTATTCTCCCACTTTGCAACGGGTATATCCCGTGAAAGGATCAAATAGTCGCTCATACATCAGTCCTCCTTATCCGTAATAAATTCCATGATATCGTCAATCTTACAGTCAAGCGCTTTACAGATCTTGCCGAGAATCTCCACTGTCACATTTTCGCCCTTGCTCATTTTACTGATCGTGTAATTGCTGATATTCGCAGCAGCGGCAAGGTCTTTCTTCATCATATCGCGATCGATCAGGAGTTTCCATAATTTTTTGTAGCTTACAGCCATTTTTGCACCTCCTGCACAGTTGGAATTAGTAGGTAATCATAGTATACCATATAAATTGCGATAATACAAGGTTAAATCGCGGGATTGCTAAATTATTTTTGCATTTTCAATTGCAAAGTGTAACAACAAAAAATAAATACGAAAATTCGCCTGTGATTTCAATCGGAAATTCCGTGATAAATCACATAACTCCCGATTGCGCATCGTTTTTGCCTTACATAGGTTATAATTCCAGTTTTGAATAATTATCTATACTTTTATCAAAGGAGCGGATTCCCGCTCCTTTTTTTCGGTTATATAGCGCAGATAAATAATGAAAGCATCATTCGGATTTGTCCCAGTAGGGATAATCCGTAAATACAAATCTTCCCTCTGCATTTTTGCCGACCGGCAAGCTGACGTAAATAACGTCCTCCGCGGACGGCATTCTTACAGCCATCACAACGGTAAATTTTCCGTTGCCTTCGTCCCATACGCTGTCAACATAGCTGTTGCGGGAGACCTCCCCCTTGCTTTTCTTGCACAGAACGTATACGCTGCCCCTGTATTCGATAAGACTTTTTTCCGCGACGGCGTGTTTCAGCGTCCTTTCGGTAAATTCCTCAGAAAAAACCTTCAGAAATTTGCGGCGCACATCCTCGATTGTGTCCGTATAGGTGTATGACGGGAACATCTGTATATATTGCCGGCGCTTCAGCGTTATGGGCTTTGAGCCGCCGGGATAGTCGCCCGCAAAGTTGAGCGAGAGCCAGAGACTCCGCGCCGAGTCCGCCAGCGTCATCGCCTCGGACATATACAGCGTCATCCCGTCCTCGGCACAGAACTTGTATCCGTTTACGCCTCTGATGCTTTTGATTATGGCAGCCCTGTCGTCATTATAGCTTTCAAGGAGCGCAAGCACCTCCCCGGAAACTCTGTTTGCATACGACGCGATTGAATCGTGGTCGCGCGCGGTGATAAATCTGACGTCATCTCCAAAAACAAGTCGCCCGACCTCTTCCCTTCCTCTGTACGACGGCGAAGAATAGCTGCAGCTGTCGTTATCAATTATAAAAAACGTAAGCTCGCCGCCGTCGTTGCGGTCGACGGAAAACGTCACAAAGCCTTCCGAAAAGCCCGCCGTAACCCTGCCCACCCAGCTTTCCGGCAGAGTGACGGCATATGTTCCTTCCGTAAATTCGGTATCGCTTATTTTTTCCGATGTCATCAGTCGGTGGAGAGCCTTTGCAAATTCGTGATAGTTTTTCGGGAAATTATTTGTTCCGGAGGCGCTGATTTTCGTTCCGTCCGCCAAAACCGCTTCAAAGCTCATAGAGCTTCCGTCAAGGGTGCCGGAGGGATTTGAGCCGCAAAACCCTGCCCACTTTTGAATCCGGCAGGCTTCAAAAAGGTCGTTCAGCCTGCAAAGCACGTCCTCTCCTCCGTCGATTTTGCGTATGACGTTGCGGCTTTCGGCATAGCCGTCTCCGTCCCACGAATCCGTGCCGATATAATATTCCAGATGAATTCCGTCTGCCGTTCTGTATCCCGTGTACATGTGCGTCTGTGCCGACATACCTCTTTCGCTCAGACAGAAGTTTATGATTTCCATATGATTTCCTCCGTTTTGTAAATGACAGAAATATCGCAAAACGCTTTTTCTCTTTCCGAAAAGGACCGGAAGCGTTCCTGTTCTCTTCGGAAAAAAGGCTTGCCGCAGCAAGCCTTTTACGTGTATGCGGTTACATTATCGGAAAGCCGAGATTGTATGCGCCGCAGGCATACAGCCTGCCGTCCTTGAACCATACGTTCAGAACGCTTGCATCGCTTTCGGCGGCATACCACGAATAAATCCGTATGTCCCGTTCGGCGTCATAACGGTATTCCGAAGGATCGACCCCTATATGCGCAACGACGTCCTTATAAGTGAGATTTTCCTGATCGGAGCCCGCAAAAAAGTTCAGAGCGCCGAAATAATCCTTCAATGTCTCCGCAAGAATCGCCGTTCCGGCACGCTTTTCGCTCATAGCCTGCGGCTCTGTTGATTTCATATCAATATTATACGGGTTTTCCGTATTCATAGGTATCCCACCCCTTCAATCTGATATTCCGTGTCGGCGGAACGCCCGCAGCGTCCTTTTTTGCGGTCTGCTCCGCCGACGTATTTTTTCCTGTTATGCTCTTTCCAGAATTATCATTCCGTGACTGTATTTAAGGCAGCCTCCGTCAATTACGGGAATTTCGATGAACGGGTCAACCTTCTCACCCAGAACCTCGCCCTCGATTTTTGTGTCGTAGAAGAACTTTCCGTCCCTCTCCTCCCACTGTGTCGAGTCGATAACGGCATAGCCGTCGTCACGAACGTCAACTCCGTGCTTTGCCGCCTCCGCCTTCATTTCCTCCGGCACGAACATGAGCGTGTTGAGCGCGCCGTCATCGGCAAACTCCGTGCGCCACTGCATCATTGCAGCCATTTCTTCAAACATTTCGTCCTCCGGCGGATTGTCGGGAGTGAACACCTTTTCTCCGTCCGGAGTCGGCACGTGAACTTCTTTTACTTTCCAGATTCCGCGAATATCCATTCTTCTGCGCCTCCTTAAATTATGCCCACGGGTCTGCGGACTTGGGTGTGCGGACGCCTGTCAGCAGGTACTGCTCCCAGAGGAACCACTTGCCATCGGAGCCGCGCTGACGCATCTTGATGGGACGGGGGTCGTCTGCGCCGCCGCAGGGGATGAACAGCTTCATATAGCCCTGCTCCTCACCCGATACGTGATTGCTTTCGATAACAATTGTATAAGGCTCTGTGGGAGTATAGTTATTGTCGGGCGTAGAGCCGACGAAGTAAGTGAACGGCAGATATGTCTTTCCGTCACGGAAGCGGTCGTTGAGGAAGGAAATTTCCTGACCGTTGAGAGGACGGGGACCGCGCAGCCAGTTCAGCATCTCCGTGCCGATGTTCTTGTCTGCCGCGTAAGCGCAGAGTGCGAGAACCGTAAGAGCCGCCGTCTTGAAGGGAGTGTCAAGGCTTGCCTCGGGCAGAGCCTGCATTTCGGCAAGGCTTTCCGGGAGAGCCGCGAATGTGAATGTCTCTCTCTTGTTTCCTACCGATCTTGCCGCGGTTGTTACCGCCTGCTGTGTTTTGCTTTTCAGTTTGTCAAAAATGCCCATTTCGTTAACCTCCAGAATATATTTTGGTCAGCTCCGTGCCGTCGGTATTTTCCCCGACGGCACGTCACCGCCTGTTTACTTATTCAGCGTCGCCGGCGTTTCCGGAATTTCCGTTTCCGCCGTCGCCCGTGATTTTCTTTTTGTTTTTAATGATGAAATACGTTCCCGCTCCCGCGCCTGCAAGAACAACAACGGTAATTACCGTCGGAAGTATCCATGCGTTCTTCTTTGCGGGCTTTTCGGGTGTGCCGGGTTTGGTTGTGACCTTCGGGTCGTCCGTTACGGCGGGAGTCTTTCCCGTGCTCGGAATTACGGTGCTTTCATTGCGTCTTCTTCCGCAGACGGAGCATTCCTCATGCTTGATTCCGTCCTCGGTTTCGGTTGCGGGTTTGTCTGTCTTCCATACGAAGGTATGCTCCGCTTTGTTCAGATTTTCGGAGCAGGTCTTGTCTTTGCAGGCGTTCCAGTGATACGTTTCGTCAAAAAACCATTTTTCCGTGTTCGCCTCGTGCTTGTGCGGTGTCGCGGACTCCTTATATTCAGCCTCGAGTTTTACGTCGCCCGCAGGCATTACGAATACCACGGTTGCCGCAGAGGCGTCGTCAAGAGTGATGCCCTCTGCCTTCCATTCGGCGAATGCCTTTCCTGCCGGAGCGGGATCGGCTTTCACTGTCACGTTCTCGCCGGCAACGATTCTTGTCACAGTGTTTCCGGCGAAGTCAACCGCCTTGCCGCCGACAATGTTTATCGCATAGTCGACAAGCGCAGGCTCGGTTTCCGTTCTCATTGTCTTGCCGCATTCGTAGCATTCGGTGTGCTTTTTGCCCTCAACTCCGACGTCCGCGTCAACATCGGTTATCCACGGTCCCTCGTTGTGCTCGCTGTATGCCTTGTTTCCGCAGACGGAGCATTCATGATAATGCTTTCCGGCGGCGTCATCGTTTGTCCAGATGCCAAAGGTATGCTCCTCCGCTTCCGTTTCTCCGCAGAAGCAGGCTCTCTGATGGTTGCTTTCGGATATCTTGGACGGAGTCCATTCGCCGAATTTGTGTGCGTCGACAGATACCGCGCAGAATTCGACAAGCGATGAATCGTCGTTTGCCTTTGCGTATATTCTTGCGTTTCCGATGCCGACAGCCGTTATCAGGCCGGTGTTTTCATCAACCTTTACAACATCGGGGTTGTTGCTGGTGAATTTTATCGTATATGTTCCGGCAGCGTCGGCAGGCATGATTGCCGCATTGAGCTTTGCGACGTTTCCGACGTGCAACGCGAGCGACTTTTCGTTCAGCGATACGCCCGTCGCCTTTATGACAGGCTTTTCATTGACCGTCAGGAAGAATGACGTGTTGTATGCGGCGTAAGGCTTTTCTCCGCTCTTGAGAACGCAGAGCACAATCTGCACGGGCTCGCCGTCCTTTGTCTTTTGCTTTGCTATCAGCTTGCCGTTTTCGATCTTGACATACTCGTTTTCGTAGTCATAAATATATGTGGTATAGCCGAGTTTGTCCTTGACCTTCTTTCCGACGCCCCATTTGGCAGAGTATCCCTTTGCGTCAGACGGAACAAGATCCGGAAGATCTTTCGGAAGGTCAAAGGTATCTCCCACGTCGAGCGTAATATCCGCATAGGACGGAGTATAGCTCAGCTGCGGTCTTGACGATCCCATGTCATCGGGAGTATAAACAACAACCTGTGCGCCGCCGTAAGTGTTCTGCATGGGACCGGACGGTCCGGCATAGTACATTGCAAAGCTTCCGTAGCCCACCTTTTTACCCTTGATGGTTATCATCGCAAAGCCTTTCAGATCGGAAACCGGCTTTGACGGGGAGACGATTTCAAAGAACTGTTCGTCGTATGATGACGGTGATTTTACGGTGAAAATGTTGCAGTCGTTTGCCGTTGAGGGATTCAGCTTCACCAAAAAAGTCCTTGTTTCACCGGGCTTTATGAATATGGTGCCGTTATTGGTTCCTTGAATGGTTATGCCGCCCAGCCTTACGATATCGTCAATCAGCAGCATCTGCGATTTTATTATAAAGCCGGCGCGTTTCGTATCCGTTTCGGCATAGCGATAATAGAAATAGATCCTGTCGCCCGTGTAATATCCGCTTCCGGTTGACGACGTCAGCTTCTGGCTCCAGTCAATCTGCGACAAATTTTTATACTCCGTCTTGCTGACAAAATAATCAAACTTTGATCTGTCAAAGTTCAATATTTTGAAGCCGTCGTAGAAGTTTTTGGACTTGGTTGCAACAACGTCTATTCTCGGCGGTTCGGAGGGGTTATACGCCTTTTCCACAAGGATTTCCTTGCCGAAGACCGCTCCGTAATATTTGCCTTCCGGCTTGCCTCTGGCAATCATATAGACATATTTGCCGACGTATTCCGGTTTGTCGAGCTTAATGCTGAGTCCGGTTTCTCCCTTGATGAGAACATCGTTTTTAGTGTCTTTATCAACGCATCGCCAGATGATTTCAACTCCGTCAAGGTCGCTCATGTTCGGCAGGCTTGCCTTGAGATAGCTGCCTAAACTCACCGCGCCTTTGTCATACTGAACAGGGCCCGCAATCTGCTTTCCTTCTTCAAGGACAAGAGCCGTCACCTCTTTGAAATTCGCACCCGACCGCCATACAACCAGACTTCCGGGATTCCGGTATCTCCATTCAAAATGAAGCGTATACGTTCCCGTTTCGGCTATCTCCAGCTTACCGCTGTTGAAGTCGGAATTCCAGATCATCTTTTCTCCCTCGTAAACCTCAACGGTTTTTGACTGTACAAGGCGTCCTTCTTTTTCAAGCTCAAGGAACCATTCCGGCAGCTCCAGTTCGATATCTATATCATAAGATTTGCCGGCATAAAGCGCGGTCATTCCGTTGCTGTCAATGGTGGCTCCGTTAACCTTCACTGTCATATCTGTACTTGACTGTAATGAACCAAATCGTGTAAACTTCAGCTTATACGGGGTTTCATCCCTTGATTTGGAGGATGCGTAATAGTCGACGTTCCATTCTTTCGGCAGACTGTTCGGCAATTTGTTGTATACCGTCAGTTCGGTCCATATGGTTTTTGCACTCTTGTTTTCATCCGTGCCGAAGTCGCCCCAGAGATTGTGATTCTGGAATTCAAATGCCAGGTATCTCGCATTGATGAGATGGAACCTCTGTTCATCGCGCATCTTCACGTTCCACACATATGCGATGTTTTTCGTGTTCCGGACGTCGATCGAAATGGCTCCCAGCGTGTCGATTGTCAGCTCGCTTGTCAGAATGACAAAGGAAACCTCTTTTTTCTTGTTGCCCATGCGCGCATCCAGGCTTGCCCACTCAAGAATTTGCACATTCCCTGCGTACAGGCCGTATTCCGCGCCGTCCGCGCCTGTGCCTGTCGTGTCGATTGCGATCTTTCCTTCTCCGCGGATTACCAGATTTCCGCTTTCGGCAGATACGGTGTTCGGGCGCGAAAGGTCAATCGAAGCGCCGACAGCCTCCTTGTGTTTATATCTTGAGTTGCGCGTCAGCGTAAGCGTGCGATCACCGGTATCGATCGTCAGATTGACGCCGGGAGCGTATATCGCCGCAATCGTCATATCGACTTCAACCCTGAGTTTGAGATCCTTGCCCTCAATCCCGGGAATATAAAGAACGTTCTTTTCGTTATTTGTCCAATAATAAAGAGTTCCGTCCTTGTATCCGTATATTTCGGTTGCCTTCGGATACTGCTTCGTATAGGAAAATACTCCGTTCAGCTCTTTTGTATGCAGTTTTTCCGAACTGGTTGCCGAGTATATCACTCTGACATTTCCGTCCTTGAGTCCGAGAACCTCATACGGATAGTTGTTGGTGTCCGCCGCACCGATTACAAAAAACAATGCGGTGATCACAAGCAGGACGAGCAATATTCCCGCTATGATCAGATTTCTTTTTTTCATTTTGATTTTCCTCCTTAATTATACTTTGCCGCCGCGCAAAATGCGGAAAGACCGCATCAGGCGCAAGGCCGCACAGTTACGTTATTTATATGGCGCACCGTCCCATGACGGGTACTTCCGCAGGTTGTCTGCCCGTGCGGACTTTTCCGATCCGCGATACGATTGTATCACGTGTTTTCTTTTCCGTTCCCTGCGGAATAGGGGTTTTTGTTTTCCTTCGGAGCGTCCGGCTCGGAGCCGCATCTGCCTGCCCAGCCTATTAAAATCACCCAGAGCAATACGTAAACAAACCACGCAATGGCTGCGCCGATTGCCCACCACGCCGATATATCGAGCAAAAAGTGCAGAGCGAGCAATACGGCGGCGGGAATGAGCCATAAAATATTCAGAAACATATTGAAAATCAGGCAGACGAAAAATCCGCCGCTTCGTTTGGTCCTGCGCATACGTTCCGTCCTTTCTCTCCGGTTACATGGCGTATATCTGATCCATCAGATATTCGGAGGTCATGGAGCCGTAGAAGAACTGATCAATGATTCCGTTTTTCTTGGCGTCGCGTATGTCCTTTGCCGCCTGCTTTTCGGTATTGGAGTCTACAAGAAGGGCGATTTTGCAATCGGGGCAGACCGATTTCACCTCGTCACGCAGCCGGAGTCTGTCGCAAAGCAGCCACGGAGTGTACCCCGTCACTTCCATGACGAGGACAAACGGTTTATACATCTGACACAGCTCCACGGTATCGTTTGGAGTTTCTGCGCGGACCACGTCAATATCGTAGTCCGAATTTCTGAAGGCGGCAGCTATGGAGTCGGCAAACAGAAAGTTCTGTATGTCCACTACAATTTTTTGCATTAAACCTTCCTCCTTTCCTTTCATTGATATTTTCCGAACTTGCTTTACGATATTATTATATCAGATGACGGGATTTCTGTCTGTCCTCATAAGTGTGGACAAATGCCCCGCAAAATGTAAACAAATTGTTAACAAGCGGGCTTTTTGAGTTCTGAAAACAGAAAAGCCGCCCTGTTTTTCGAAAAACAGAGCGGCTGTAACCGTATGTATAAAATTACATAATCATTGCATAATTATTATTTTTCTTCGCGACGGCTTTCCGGCACGACGAGCCTCTTTCCGACGGCGGCAACCATCAGACGGTTGCGGTTCGGATAGCCGGTTTTTTCCAGCATACGATTGATATACGTCCGCACAGACGACTCCGCAACGTTGAGCTTTTCGGCAATCTCGGCGTTCGTTTTTCCCTCGCAGAGCAGGCGCAGAGTTTCAAGTTCCTGAATGGAAAGGTCCTTTGAAAGCACGTTTCCGAACGGCACCGCCGGCACGCTGTCCGGCCAGAAGTGTTTCCCCGAAAGCGTCCCATCTATCACTCCGACAAGATCCTCGGAGGGCGAATCCTTATACCAGAAGCTGTCCGCGCCTATTTTCCTTGCCCTGTCCAGGAAGCGTCCCTCAAGCATAGAGGTCACCATCACTATTTTTATCTGCGGGTAACGTTTTTTGATCGTTTCCGCGGCGGCAAGCCCGTCGGAATCGTTTTCGGTGCAGATATCCATCAGAATCAGGTCGATATCTCCGTCGCCGCACCGGCAGACAGCCGCGTCGGCTCCGGTCAGCGTTCCCGCCACCTCGCAGTCCGCGCTTTTTTCAACGCACGAGCAGAGGTACATCCTCGCAAGAGCCTGATCCTCGACAATCAGTATTTTTTTCACAGCCACAAGCCCCCTCCCGCATCCTCGGATTTCGGTATGTCAATCACCAAAGAAAACTCCGGCAAACTCTGCACGGTCATTTTCCCGCCTGATTTTTCAATACGACGGCGCAGATTCGTGAGCCCGCCGCCCTCCGTTATCGTTTTTTTGGGAGGCTTGCCGTTGTTGCGGATCATAACGGTATAGCTGCTGCCGCCCTCCCATATCATAACGGAAAGCTCGGTCGCCTGAGCATACTGAATCGCATTGTTCAGGCAGACCTGCACAGCGGTATACATCAGCTCTGCCGCGCCGCCCTTCGGCTCATCGCCCCTCATTCTTATGGTGACGCCGCTGCTCTTTGCGGCGTCATACAGGCGATCCCTCGCCGACAGCGGAACAGCGTCACGAAAGGCAATGCTCTTTCCCCATTCGCGCAGTACGGTGTCTGCGTCGACGCCCTCCGCGTCGCCCGCAAGATACTGTTTTGTGACGGTCAGGCATGCGGCAAGACTGTCATGCATGGCGGACTTTGCGGCAAGCGACTCCTTTTCCCGCGCGACAGCCGCCACGTTTTCCGAAAGTCGTTTAATCCTTTCTGCGTCCTCCGCAAGCTTTCTGTTGTCGGCGGAAAGCTGTACCAATGCCCAATGCAGACCGGTGACGTCTGCGGCGGTAAGCTGTATATAGGTTTTTCCGTAACGATCGGTGACAGCCGTTTTTTCAAATCGCCACACGGTTTTGTCCGGAAAGCGATAGATATTTTCCTCCGGTGAAATCTGCAGAATGTCGTCCGGCGGGTCAAAGAGCGCCTGCTCAACCTCGCCGAGATACTGCATGTCGCTGTCCAGCAGGTACCGGCTCAGCCGATACATCTGCCGGTTGCAAAGCACAATGCCGCCGGAGCAGTCGAAAAAACAGACGGCGGTGGGAAGCATATCAAAGCTTTCCTTTATGGCGTTGAACGCAAAATGTTTAAGCCTGTGCATTTTCTCCGCCTCCTATCTGTGTGCGGACGAGCCACAGCCCGTCCTCAAAGCAGACCGTCACTTCATCCGTCGCAATCCGCGAAAGATCCGATGCGCACTCCGCCGACAGATCCATTGCGCTGTCCGAAACGGAAATAAAGAGCGATCGCAGATCGTCCACGGTTGCCTCCGCGACGATTTTCAAAAGCTCGAAAATCCGAACGACCTCGTCCGAACGCATGGGCTTTGTCGTGCGGTAAATCACGCCGCACTCCGTTCCGCACGCGGTCAGTGCGCGCACCGCCTCGTCGACCGTCAGCCTCAGCTCCTGCTGCGGCAAAAACTCGTATTCGCGACTTAAAAAATACAGGTTTGCGCTGCGCTTGACGTATGTTCCGAGCAGAAGTATTCTTTTCAACAGACTTTTTGCTTCCGCAGGCGACGCGTTCTCGCATTGCCTGAGCAGCTGCCGTATGCGGGCTGTCTGCTTTCCGTTTCTTTTCTCCAGCTCGTCATAAATGCGATTTTTTTCGGTCAGCTCGTGCAGTTTTTTTCGCACGAGATAGCCCTCCTGCAATTTCTTTTTGTTTTTCTCCATCTCCGCCTTGTTTTCACTCAGCTTTTCACGAAGCTCCGTAAGCGGGCGGACGTTGTCCATCCAGACGACATAGCCTCCGCTTATCCGCGCCGAAGATATACGCATTCCGTCCTGACGGATAATTCTCTGCCCCTCCGGCGGACAAACCATATCGTCACCGGCGGCACGTGACCGCAAAACGATGTTTCCGTCATTGTCCGCAATGCACGCCGCCAGCGTCGTCGCCTCAAAAAGCTCGATATAGCCCGTGTTCGACTGTATCATACGACAGCGTATGCAGCTTTCGTAAATCGACGCATACAGCAGACAGAACATCACGTTCATATCCCCGAGCCACCAGCGCACGGCGGGAATTCCGGACAGGTAAAGAACTCCGTAAAGAACGGTCACACATCCCATAATAAACGGCACAATCCGCTTTTTGCCGCCCGTAACACGACTTTTTTTCAAAAGACGGACGAGCGAAAACGCCATGCAGGCAATCATCCAGCCGAGACACACAAAATACATAAGACGATGAGAATACTTCCCCGAAAATTCCGGCGAGCCGCCTTCAAAGGCAAATACCTGCTGATGCAGATCATTTGTCATTACGACGGCAAACAGTATGGTCGGAATAATTGCAAGCGCAACCGATTTTTCGGTCAGGCAGTTATCGTATCTGCCGAGAGAAATGGCGATATACACGCTCAGAAGCGGTATAAACAGCATCGGAAGGTAATAGAGATACCAGATGTATCGCGCGGCGGTCGTATCGGTTACGAACTCATATTTGAGCGTGCGCAGGATGAGCCATATAAGCATCAGAAGCGCCGTCAGGCGCAGATAGTGCTGCGTCTGCTTGTGAATAATGCGACGGTCGATTGAAAAGCCCCAGAGCGAAAACAGCAAAAGATAAAGAGCCGCGCGTATGTAGCTCGGATAAACGCCGCCGATATCGAATTTTGCGAGCATACGGCACGAATATGCCGCCGCAATGACCGCAAAAACAAATATCATTGAAAGCAGTTGCTTTGTGTTTCGTTTCACGGGGCAAAGCCCTCTCTTTCTCCGTTCCGGACGAATAGGCTGTCGGCAGGTTGCTCCGCAACCGGCGTTGATACGGTCGTCCGGCAATTTTTCAGATTCCCGATTTCAAGGCGTCGGGTACGCCTTTATAATTACGGCTGACAATCGCTCCGCTCTTTCAGAATAACTCCGGATGGTTTTCAAGCCTGTCCGCATCGGTTATTCTGCGCGACACTCTGCACGGATTGCCGAACACAAGGCTGTTTGCCGGAATGTCACGCGTGACGACAGACCCTGCGCCGATGACACACCCTTCGCCGATTGTGACTCCGGCACAAACGGTAACGTTACCCGCTATCCAACAGTTATCTCCGATGGTTATCGGCGCGCCGTATTCTCTGTCTGTCACGTTGCCCGTTTTTTCATTGAAATAGGGGTTTCTGTCCTGCCAGCAAAGCGGGTGCAGAGGAGTGAGCAGCGAGACGTTTGGTCCGATGAAAACATTATCGCCGATTGTTATTTCGCATATGTCAAGCGCGGTAAAATTGAAGTTTGCATAGCTGTTTCTGCCCATTTTTATGTTTTTTCCGAAGTCAAAATATATCGGTCCCTGAAGATATACTCCGTCGGCACGGTCGGGCATAAGTTCTGCGAGAATCTCTTTTCTTTTTTCCGAGTCGACCTCCGTCGTTTCGTTGTACATTCTGCAAAGGACGTGCGCCCTTGTTCTCTCCTCCGGGAGTCCTTCCGCAAACGGGTCATATATTTTCCCCGCAAGCATTTTTTCGCGTTCGTTCATTTATTTTCTCCGTTGATTTTTTTTATTTTCCTGAATTCTATACCGCCGCGCGGGCGATGTCAACATCATATTCCGTATTTTTTCGTTATCCTCTCCAACTTTTCGCCCATCGACACGGACAGTGCAAGCAAAAATATCACGTTGGAAACGGCATATATCGCCGTGACCGGCAGAGCCGCGACAACAAACGCTCCGTATCTTGAAAGCGAGAACGTCCCCTCTGCCCACAGCACCGAAAAACCGTCCATCAGAAGCGAAAATATCACGCCGGAAAATACACCGTACAGAGCGAGCGCAAGCCTGCTTTTTTCAGTATCGGTGACGCTGTCGCCGCCAAAAAGCCGATAAGTCCCCGCCGACGTTTTCACGTCGATATCCTCCGCATGCTGTCCGCGGAAAAGAATTTCCCCTTCTCTTTTGCCGACGGGCGCAAGCTCATTTTTCATAAGCCGCAAAAGCGGCAATAATCCGTTTTTTCATTTTCCGCGCTCCTTCCCGTCTTTAATGTTATAATTATACTACAATCCGCAGGCTTTTTCAAGCGCGGCGTCTTTTGCGCCGAATTTTTCTCCTTTTCTATTGACTTTTCGCAGTCCTTAAGGCATAATTGCGTAAGTACTTTTCATTCCCGAGGGGAAAAACAAATGGGCAAAAACTATAAAAGAACGATTTACGCCTGCTTTATCGGATATATAGTTCAGGCGATTGTAAATAATTTCATTCCGCTCCTGTTCGTCACGTTTCAGAAGAGCTACGGAATTCCGCTTTCAAAAATAACTCTGCTTATCACCGTCAATTTTGTGATACAGCTTTTAATTGACGCCTTTTCGACGTTGTTTGTCGACAAAATCGGCTATCGCGCGTCGATTATCATCGCGCACGTCGCCGCCGCAACGGGACTTATTCTCCTCACGGTCCTGCCGGACGCCTTTTTGGGAATTTTCCTTTCCGTTTGCGTTTATGCTGTCGGAGGGGGACTTCTTGAGGTGCTTGTCAGCCCCATAGTCGAAGCCTGTCCGACGGAAAACAAGGAAAAAATGATGAGCCTTCTTCATTCGTTCTATTGCTGGGGGCACGTCGGCGTTGTGCTGATATCAACAGCGTTTTTCGTGCTTGTCGGCACGGAAAGTTAGAAGCTTCTCGCGCTTTTCTGGTCGCTCGTTCCGATGTTCAATATTTTTATGTTCGCCCGTGCGCCGATGTATCCGCTCGGCAGTAACGGAGAAAAGGGACTTTCGCTCAAAGAGCTTTTTTCAAGCAGGGTGTTCTGGGTTCTTGCCATTATGATGGTATGCGCCGGCGCAAGCGAGCAGGCTGTCAGCCAATGGGCGTCGACCTTTGCCGAAACGGGACTCGGAGTCGGCAAGGCGATAGGCGACCTTGCGGGACCTATGGCGTTTGCCGTGCTTATGGGTACGTCACGCCTTATTTACGGTAAATTCGGAGACAGGCTCCGCCTTGATAATTTTATGATTTTCAGTTGTCTGCTCTGCGTCGCGTCGTATATATGCATAATATTTGTTCCCGTTCCCGCAATAAATCTTATAGGTTGCGCCGTGTGCGGATTTTCCGTCGGTATTATGTGGCCGGGGACGTTCAGCAAGGCGTCCGCGACGATACGCGGCGGCGGAACGGTAATGTTTGCTCTGCTCGCCCTTGCGGGTGACCTCGGATGCGGCGGCGGTCCGACTCTTGCCGGACTTGTTTCAAGTGCCGCCGGCGGCAATCTCAAAGCCGGAATTCTGGCGGCAATGATTTTCCCCGCGCTCCTCCTCTGCGGAATTTTTCTCCTCAAAAGATACGGAAAAAGAAATCGCGATTGAAGCCGCCTTTGCGGCGCGTGATTTTCCCTCAAAAAACAAAAACGGCAATCGCAAACCGCGATTGCCGTTTCTTTATTTATCTAATCTGAATATTTGCTTGCGGATAATTTCTCAGCAGCGTTTCTTTGACATCCTCGCTCTCAACGATAAACGTCACCTTTGCAAGGTCGACCCCTTCAAATGCTGTGTCGAAGGAGGAATATTTGATAATGTCGTCCGTTTTCAGTATAATCGTTTCCAGATTGTCGCAGCCTTTGAAAATGTAGCCCTCAAAATAAATGATGCCGCTCGGAATTTCAATCGTTTTCAGATTTTTGTTATTTGCAAATGCCCTTGCCCTGATACCTTTGACCATGCGCTCCGTTCCGTTCTGGTCTTTCGCTTTTTCGGGTATCACAATGTTCTCCGGCGACTTGCCCTTGTATTTCTTGACATACATCTGTTTATTGTCGATTGACGACGACTCCACCATTTTTTCATAAGCATATACGATTTCAAACTCGCCGACAGCTGTCTTTGCGTATTTGTTATAGAGATAAATGCCCACTAACACAAGTGCCGCGATAAATACAATCGCACCTATAAATGCAAAAAAGTTTTTCATATTGACCGTAGTCCTCCTTAATTTATTCAAGCTGATTCGGATTTCCCGTGTGTTATCATTCTATCATAGCCGAAGGAGATTTGTCCATACTCTCAAAAAAATTTTATGATATTTTTTTCTGAAAGCCGACGGCACGCCTCCGGCGGAGCGCTTTATATTTCCGCAATAACAGCCGACCGCGGCGGAATTATGCATTTGCCGCCGCAATCACATTGAGCAACATTGAAATTTCAACCGACAGCTTGAAGAGTGCACTGCACTGCTCGGATCTCGGGACCGTTTTACCCGTAGATTTCCCTGCGGACGCCTGGTTTCACTGCCGGGAGGATGGCTCGCTTTCGATCACTGGAATTTATCATCCTGCTCGACAAAAAAGTCGTGATATACTTTTACGCACGCAAGCTCCGTCCATTTTTGTTCGGCGGGCGGTGTTTCGTCAATATTGTATATGTGTGCGCCCTTCAGGGAGAGCAGAAACGGAGAGTGAGTGGAAATAACAAATTGACATCCGTAATTTCTCACCGAGTCTTCAATAAAATACTTTAGTTGCAATTGATTTTGCGGAGAAAGGCTGTTTTCCGGCTCGTCCAAAAGATACAACGCATTTTCCTGAATTGAATCAACAAAGTATGACAGTGCGCTCTCGCCGTTTGAACGCTCCTGTATATTTCGCATCAGGTTTTCTTTCAAGAAGCGGGACTGACTGCGATTTTTGTTTCGCATATCGCTGACCCGTTTCCACCGCTCGTAATCATCCAATCCCTGAAAAAGATTCGGCGCTGCACCCGGACTGTTTTCCGCAATATATTCCCGGATCAAATCCGACCTTTTGCTGTCAATACCGTCGTTGATACGGCGAATATCAAGCACCTTTTCAAAAACGCCGTCGCTCGTGATGATCTTGCTCCCCGTCGGAATCGCTCGCTCTAACTGATAGTCACACATGCCGACGTAGTCCTCAAAAAAGTCGGAGCGGTTAAACGGGGTGCTTCGCTCAAGAGCCAGCTTTTCAGCAATGATATTCAAGATACTGCTCTTACCGCTCCCGTTATTGCCACAGAATATCGTGATGTCCGAAAAAAAGAACTCGGGTAGTTCGCGATACTGAAACAGTTGAAACGGATAATAGGTCGTATAGCAGGTTCTTTTGACTTTGAAATTTCCTGAAAAATAATTTTCCTCATTTTCTCTTGTAGGCATTCGAAAACTCATTAAATATATCATAAGGCCACCATTTCACTTTTGTTTTTGTCACAAAAACTTCCTATATCTTCAAATTCATAATCCATCCCGTAGCAGTCCGAGCGGCTGTCGCAGTAAATGCGCCCGTGCGTGCATCCGCTATAGAAGTTCATGCCGTTTTTCGCGGACAGGATGGTTTTCGCTTCTATGTAGCGCATCAGACAATATCTTTGATAACCTTCAGCGCCACGCTCGCCATTCGGCACGATCAGCGGTGTAAAAAATGCTATCATCATTCAACATATCTTATCTCTTTTATATCTCCCCACAGATTATCTGCCGCCTGTTCTATATGGCTTTTTTCGGTTTGCGTCAGGCTGCGGAAGCACTTGATTTCGAGCTTCCCGTTTTTGTTTTTCCATATCCCCGCCACATCACCGTCGAGGAGCAATGGCGGCATAACGATACCCGCAAGATTGAACACGCCTCGCAAATATTCGGGCTTCAGATAGATGTTTTCCTTTTTCTGATATCCGAGCATAAGCTGGTCAAATCCCGCAAGGAAAATGCAATGCGGAATGTCCCCATCGTATGTTTTCCCGTTCGGTATGTAATAATATGTCCTGCCGCCGAAGTCAAATGACTCGACAGGCAAGTTCCGAAGCCAATTCTTGACCTCTGCCTGTTTTGCACCTGTATAATACATAGCGTCGTGTATCGTAGCGGGTGCAATATTCGTAAAATATCGCCGCGCTATCTCAAATTTTGCTTCTTCCTCGGGAATCGGAGAAAACTCGGGCGAGGCGATATACTGCTTTTTCTCCTGCACCGTATAATTCATAAAGCCGCGCACGCAAAGCTCGCGTATACCTCCGCCCCATGACTCGAACATACAATCCTCTTCAATCTTTGTCATCCCGTTTGCGCGGCAAAGCTCCTTCAGCTCGTCGCGCGTGTATGCCCTCTCCGTAACCGCCAAGATGATGATATCCGCAAGATATTTCTGCCGTTCGGGTGTCAAAGCCCAGCACGGGCGCTGATTTTTCATATAGGAATATCCCTGCCATTCGTTTTTGCGATAATCCGCCCCGTTGTTGCACCGGATAAACAGCGGCAAATCGCTTTCGGCAAACACGTGAACTGTGCCGCGCACAGACCAGTTTTTCACAAGCCCATCGGCGACGGTCTGCTCGTCATAGTCGTTTGTACGGATTTTCAGTGAGTGCAAAGCGTTCATCATAAACTGCGCCTGCACTCCGCAAAGGTCGCGCATCACGGTCAATTTGTCCGCGGGAGCGAGCAGATATTGATTTGTCAGCTGACGGATTTTCAGTTCTTCAAGCGTCATAATTTTTTCCTTTCGGTCAAGCGCAGTTGTTCGTTTTTTGGTTGCTACGATATCATATTTTTTAAGCCACTGATGAACGGCGGCAGTGTGCTTTGGTCGGTCGTAAAGGTAAAAATCAGGCACTGTTCCATTCCGTCATCAAAAATTTTGCCCTCAACCTTGATATGCCCCTTTTTATCCAATGCCAACGATACATAGCTACCATAGTACATTGCCGAGAGTGTTGCATTGAAACATTGAAACTCGTACATCTTCTGCAACTGCTCCACAAAGTCGTAAAATTGCTGTGTGGCACAGTCGCAGGAAGCGTATGCCTGAAATGTTCCTGATTTTACTCTCAACCAGACAGTGGCGTTGCACGGATATCCTTTATTGGCATCTTCACAGTAAAAACCACATTCTTCAATTGCCAAGTAGTTTTCCCCATATCTCAGTTCTGCCGGCGGGTATTCTGACGGTTTCATAAATGCCTCCTTTGCGCCTTTCAGACAATATCTTTGATAACCTTCAGCGCCACTCCCTGAATCGTCAGCTCTTTCGGGTGGATGACGCGCTGCTTTTCGGTGTAGCTACTGTTTTCCGCGTACAACACGGGCTTGCCGTTCTCGTAATGCAGGCGCTTGAGTGTGTTTCCTTCTTCCGTAAGCGCAACGACAACCTGCCCGTCGGTTGCGACATTTGTTTTCTTGACCAGCACAAGGTCGCCCGTATGAACGCCGATGTCCGCCATGGAATCGCCGTATGCTTCAAGCAGAAAGCATTCACCGTCGAGCCACTCCTCCGGAACGGCAAGGTATCTTGAAACATGCTCCTCCTGCTCGTCGGGCGTGCCGCACACGATCATTCCGACCACGGGAATACGGCGGGACATCACGTGCATTTTCTTCTGCAAGGGTGTTTCCAGCGTGTTTTTCCCCGAATAGGAAATGATGCCGCGCTTTTCAAGCTCCAAAATGTGCCGGTACGCGGTCGACTTGACCATGCCCATATATTCCATAATATCCGCAAGACTCGGGGATTCCCCGTTGTTGTCCCGCGCATACTGCTTGATAAACTCCGCGAGCTTTTGCAGTTTTTCTTCACTCATGACTCTCATAAGTACACCTCAAGCAATTTCAGAACTCATTGTTCTGTTATTATATCATAGCAAAGACGCCTTGTCAATAGGTTTTCAGAACTTTTTGTTTCGCTATGTTTTTTCTTTGTTTCCTGCGGCGCAGATTCTGATGCCCCACATTGCCTCCAAAACGGTCGCACGCGCGATTTATATGTTTGCTTGTAATTACCCTTCTTTTGCATTCAAAAGCGAAAGCGGGGCTTACAGTCCCGCTAACGCCGTTCCTTTATTCAGTTATGCCGCATAGCATTCTTGACTTCTTCGAGAATGCGAAGAATGCTCAACATTTCGTCATTTGTGCAGTCGTCGAGCAACTCTCCGATTTTCTCGTTCGCCACGGCGTATGTGCCGGGTGTGTTTGCCCGCAGAATCCAGTCGGTTGCCACATCGAGCGCTTCTGCAATCCGGATGAGTGTGGACAACCCCGGCGTTTTCTTGCCGAGTTCAATGTTTGACAGATGCACCACCGAAATATCCGCTTTTTCCGCCAGCTTTCCTTGTGTAAGCCCGACTTCACGGCGCAAGTCGGCAATGCGCCTGCCGATTGCGGAAGGACAGCTGTTGTCATTCATTGTTTATCGCCCCTTCGCCTGTAACACAAATTAATCGTAATCCTTACCATCGTGCGCACCTCCTTCGTAAGCACACACAATACCATAAAGGCATCAGGAAGTCCAGAGAAAATCGAAAAAGTTAGCAATTATATTTGGTTTCACATATACCTTAGCCGTGCTTCGGTGATGATTTTGTCCCCTCACTTGACAACGGACATCTTTTTTGTAAAAGTAGGGGTGTCACCCAATAATTTATTATATTTTTTCGGATCAAAGCCATAACACAAACGGAGACTGCATCTCTGGGTTCGTACCGAAAATACAGTCTCCGTTCTTTTTAATTGAATATCTCTGGATAATTAATTTTTACGATTTCAATTGCTTGTTTCAACTCACCGGAAACATAATCCTCTATTCTCAGATCAATAGCAACTTCACCATTAGCATTATTAACATACACATTATATGGAGGTCTAAGCAATCGTAGAGCTTGTTCTCTTGTAAAGCCGTGTTTTTGAAGGTCAATAACCAAATCATTATTGGTTCCATACTCCACATAGTCATACCAATCATTAACCAAAGCATCTTTCCCGCGCACTTTAATAATGGCTTCAGAAAATCTAAGAAAATACATAGAAAATTTATAGTTGATAACATGCTCAATATCTTTCATAACATCATTAATAATTTGGTTTTTGTGCTTGATGGATCCATTGTAATTTTCCAGATGATAAACAGGATCATATGAAATAAGTTTCCCGCGATTTCGCTCATAGTTATCGATTGCTCCGCGAATTATTTCGTGCATACCTTTGCTAGACATCCACTGTGTAAGTATTACCGCATAATAACTGAGTCTGTCGCCTTTTCCCAGAGTGTCTTTTTCATAAACCGTCCATTGAAAAATCTCCGATAACTTTCTAAGAAAAGATAAGCAATCTTGGTACTCTAAGGATCGAGGATAGTTAATATCGCTTTGTCTTATTGCTCTATATAACGACTCCTTTTGCTTTGCAGAAACATTGATATCATCGTCCTCTTGCACTATATTTGAGAACATATTTCTAATATCTATAATATTTTGAGGTTGCAACGCACCACTTTTTCTGAAGTCTCTCACTATATAACTATCTCTTTTTGAACACAAATCATGTAACAGCATGTTAAGGCACTTGCTTGCATAATCATATGTTATTTCCGTGAAACTATGGTCAGCGTACTTTTCTCCTTCCTGAAGAAGATTTGTCCTTCCTTCCAGCAATGTCTCGACAATATACCGTTTATGCCGGTTACTCAATGCCTCTTTCGGCAATAAAGATTGTTCAGGCAATTGTTTAAGCAAAACATCGTTATAGAAGTTCCGCTGATTAACTTTTTCAACAATCAAAAATACATTGCCAAACTCGTTTAGAGTTACTCTTCCGGCTCGTCCGATCAGATTAAATGCATCTATTATGGACATCTTGGCAAAACCCTTTTTATTATCAAAAACGAATAGATTATCAACGGGAACATTAACACCTTCCAATAATGTACTGGTACAGAAACAATATCTGATATATCCTTTTCTGAGAAGTTGTTCAATCTGAGAACGAATCTCTGCCGGCAAAGCACCTATATGAAAAGCTATTCTTTTACGAACTAAGTTTGCCAAATAATATTTTTCATGTATTTTTTCTTCTATTTGCCTTGCGACACTATCTAATTCTTTGTATATATCCGAATCTGTGTTATCTTTATCGAGCAAGTCCATTAATTGATTTGCATAATCTACCGCTTTATTGGCCGAAGAAACATAAATCAAATTACATTTATCTCTTCCGAGGGTAATTAAAGCCCTCATTTTATCAGAACTAAAACCAGCAAGACTACCACATGAAATTATACTGCCAGAAATATTATTTATAGCAGAATACTCATTACCTTGGAAATCTAAATATATTTTATTTTGTATCACTGGAGAAAAAGTAAAAGCTCTCCCAGCAGATTGATTATCAGACTGTGTATAAAAATCAGTTAAGTCAAGATATATGTCTGGATTCGGAATAATTGGCGACGCAAAGTAAATACTTGCATCAGATCTTCCTTTTAGCATATCTAAAATTTTGTAGTATATAACACTTCTCTTGTCCTTGTCAGATATTTTATGAGCCTCATCAATAAAAATATAACTTAATCGAATATCAGATTGTTTAAGAAGCGAGTAGTATAGTCTTTCTGGCGTTAATACAGCAATAAATTTTTCTTCAGAGTTAACAGCGGCAATATTTGTTATTACCTTATGCTTGTTTAGACCCAATACATCTTTTAAATCAATAATTAAGTTGTTTGCAATTTCAGATAGCAATGCCCTTGTCGGAGCCACTATAACGAAGTTTTCATAATTACCATTCCGTAATTTGTTCTTGATAAACATCTTTATTACGAAAGTTTTCCCCATTGATGTGGGAGCTGAGAAGCTATAAAACTGATTCCTATGAAGCCCGCTTAGCACTTGTTTCTGGGTGTCAAACAAAGAATTTTCTGCATCAGGTGCGAGATTTTCTATTCTATGTTGTTCAACTTCTAATTCTCTTAAAAACTCATATCCAGCGTTTGAAAGCATCCCCCGCTTTTTAAGTAATGAATATGATGCAAAATTTGAGACATTTTGATATACGCTTTCTTTTACAAATTTCACTTCATCATTTTGAGGGAAAAGCTGCGACAAAATAATAACTATTTGTTGTGCAATGTTATTATGCTTTTCTTCATCTGATAATGACAGTAAATCTGCGTAGTTTAATAAAATTCTGTGCTCGTCATTAAATTCAAAACTTATATTTTCCAATAATGACTTTGCATAATTGGTTAGTAAGCTCTCATATGTTTTTTGCAATTCTTGATCTTCTAAAATGTTTTTCAAAATTAGATTCGACAAACTATCCATTCTTAATATCCCCCCATTTCAAATGAGGACTTGCACAAGTAAGTGACTCAATTATCGCTTTTCGATCGCGCATAGCATCGTGAAACGGCAAAAAATAAAAGTTGAATTCATAATTGCTAATTCTATATTTGTTTATATAATTTATGATTTTGCTTTTGTACTCAAAGACCTGCTTAATATTCTCTTCAATCGCTTTTTTATCATATTCGTCTGAAGTATCGCCACCGCCTTTGTATTCCAGACTATATCCAACAAAAATTCCAAAAACCGTTTCCTTTTTCTTTCTGGGAACTGATAGAATATACTCCTTAAGAATTTTTGCCTCTTCTTCATCGACTAATTGGTTCATCAAATGAGTATCTAGAAGGTTTCTATCCTGAATATTTTGGGTCAAATATGTATTGATTGACATAAAGGCTGCTTTTATTCCGTCATCTAAATTATTTTGTATTTTGGCTTCGCCAATAACCAATTGTAGTATCTTTTTCCCATCTAATGTTTCTCTAAATTTAAAATGTATACCGTCACTACCCTTAATATAGTCCATGGCACTTGTTTTAAGCTCAACCTTACTAAACAATTTAGGAGCTTTCATATCCTGTTCTAAAAATAGATATAGCAAAATTTCTCCCAGTTCTCCACCTGCCCCCTTATCTTGTTCGGATGTTATACTTCTGAAATGACTGAGTGCCTCTAAGGTAGCCGCATTTCTTTTGATAGGATTGGTCTCAATTTCGGCATTTTTTCTACGATCAAAAACATACTTGGTTATATTAGACAAAAGATATTGGTACAACTCATCATAGTTAAAAAGCTTATTCTCTGTATTCAGCATGAAAAGTCTAAGTCTGTTTTTATTAACGATGTCAAATTCGACATCATACACTTTATTGAATATACCAAATCCATCCGAAAAAGATGTGTTTTTTAAATCAGTCATGTTTTTTGTCCCCTTAAATGGTGAAAGAATTTGCAATCACTTGGCATAATTTTGATGTATATTTTTTGAATTTTAACACGGATGGCTTTATATCGTTATGGTTGCTTAACATATACCAATTGTTGTTTATTGTTATTATAATCATCGTCCTTAATGGATAAATGGCTTGGAAAGTACAACATTTTTCTATCAAGAGTTATCTATACTTTCAAAAAAACAAGCTCTTCACCCAATGTTACATCTCTTCAACTTTCTTGTATAACTTTTCGTCCCTGTGTTGTAAATACCACATCTCTGTGATACTCAAGGTTGTGTTTTAAATCGTCCGATACTTTTAAATCAAATGTATCTGTGACGCAAATGTGCAATTTGCTAATCACTTCTGCCGACAGCTGCGATGAAATCAATATCTTTCCGATATTCGTAAAAGAGATTAATCCACAGTCAAACAGCTTATCAAATGTCGGACTCAGTAATAATCCGTTCTCAACGCTCAGGCGTTCTGCGTTTGAACATACCGCCCACGGCTTAATGTGACTCGCAATAAGGAGTTTCTTTTCATTAATACCGGTAACAACGCAACGTCCGTGATATTTTTCAATAAGTGATTTTCTGAATATTCCTTGTCCGATTCGGGACTTCACCAATGCACTGCGCTCCGTCTCCTTGAGCTCTGCATAATTTTCAATGGCACCCATAACTTCGCTTTGATTGGCAAAATCGAAGTTTTCGACATTTCTGAACAACCTATACTGTTTCAGAGCATTGCTGTACATATTGTTTCCGGTTCGGTTTTTTATCGTGAAATCCGGATCATTTAAAATCAAAGGTATATAAATGTCAAGTTGCAGAGTAGACATTACAAGAAGATCGTTTGCAATGACTCCTTTACCCTGCATTTCATTTGAGATCGTATTTACAGCCCGCATGTATTTATAAATTGAACTGTCGGACAATTCGGTATTCTCTTTCATCCACTCTGAAAAATCACTCAATGATACCACACCATCACCTCCAAACTACTATCGCATTATTTTTATAATTCTTTCAGCCACTCTTTTGACCACGGGCACACAAACCGTATTTCCGCATTGTTTATAAGCATCTTCAATTGTAATCGTATTAGGAAAATAAAAGTCTTTAGGGAATCCCTGAAAATCAAGGCATTCACGAAGCGTTAACTTTCGAATCCCGTAATTATCAATGACTAGTGGGACTTGATCCATTTGCGTCCCCATTGAAGCAGTCAATGTTGGACACATGTGGTTTTGTGTAATTTTTATACTTTCATGATACACACGATATATAGATGATTGATCTGTTACAATTTCTCGCACTTTTGCGAAAAAAGGATCATTTTTCTGATAATAGTAGACCTGGTTCTTTTCCTCATGCCTATTAATTATATTATCAATTGAAACTGTTAGTGGAATTGTATCGGGAAATTTAAACACATCACAATCAGCAATATCCTTAAATGCCACAATATAAATACGGTCGCGGATCTGCGGGACATTGCCATACTCAGAAGCTCTCATAACGCGGTATCTGATATAATACCCGTTTTCGACCAACGCATTATGAATAGTGATAAATGTTCTGCCGTTGTCATGCTCTTGTAGGTTCTGAACATTTTCAAGAAAAATAACTCGTGGCTGAATAGCTTGTACAAAACGGATCACTTCATAAAACAGATTGCCGCGGTTATCACAAAAGCCACGCTGCCGACCAGCAATCGAAAATGGCTGACAAGGAAATCCGGCGGCTATAACATCGACCGTAGAAAGAGAATGAGGATCTACATTGCAAATATCTGCCTCAATCAGCGGGATTTCTTTATGGTTATGCCGATATGTAAGGCAACATTTGTGATCCTTTTCTATCGCCCATAGAATTTGAAATCCTGCTTGAGCGAAACCAAGTTCAATACCGCCTATTCCCGCAAACAGGCTCGCAACCTTTAGTGCCATTTGCACTCAATATTCATTACAGAAACTGGCGTAGAAATAAATTGAACATCGAACTTTAAACTCGGTTGGACTACAGTGCTTGCACTATGAATTCTAAAGCTGAACGCCCAACCGTTATCCATATAAATTTCCACTGTAGTATTACTGTTTTTCTTAAACCTCATAGCAATAATTTCTGTAGGAATATCTGCTGTTAAGACTTCAAAAGCAGATACTTTTACTGCACTTGGTTGATTCAATGTGCCGTGAAGATTAAAAGTATGTATTAGGGTCATCTTTTTGCTGTCGTGACTGACAATCTTGTGGTAATCTTTCACTCCAACCAAATACTCAAACATTTTTACAACTATATTAGGATTCTCTCTATATGCCCGGGTAACCTCGTTCAAAAAAGCCTGAAGTAACGGCACATAAACGGTTTCTTCTTTTTTATCCAGATCAGCCCATGCAGTTCCTCTGTCTTTCTCGCATTTCAATAATTCAAAAACCTGATTAATATCGTTCCAATAATCATGACTACAAGGAACGCCATACCACTCCTTACCGAAGTCTAATACATGACTCAACCGGCTGTGTTTTACTGCATCGTGATTATGCTTTATGCTCAATCCAATTTCCCAATCAATATCATCTCTGTGGATAACTATGTCTCGAACATCGCCATTCTCTCCAGCCTCATCCCTTTGAAATTCAAAAAGCAATGTGTCTACCGAATTTTCATCCATCATTGGTTCTAATTCAACAATTGTATTAACCGCCGCATTAGCCGAAGTAGTGTACAATTTCTGCTTCTCCTGACTTATTGCATTCCAAGCCCTTTCGTTTGCCTCATAGCTCGAATTATATACTACATCTGTTTTTCTTAACGGTTTAAGAAGCTCAAGCAACGCAGTCATCCAAGCATATTCGTATGCTCGCCCCTGGTTATTACTATTAACACTCATGTATCCCATTCTCCTTCTTTAGTGATTATCGAAAAATAATTGTTTCCAAAGTATTCTTAATTGCAATCGCAATCTCGTATGCCAAATTAACGGGGACTGCATTTCCAATCATTTTATAAGCATCATCGGCATCCTGATAGATAAATTGAAAATCATCAGGAAATCCCTGCACCCGAGCAACCTCACGAATCGTCATGCGCCGATATAAGGATTCCTTTCCTTCAACAAATCGACAATCGTTTTTTCCGACCTTAATCATTTTGGGTGCTTGCGGATGAAGCTGACACTGCCGTCCGGATGCTTGAACAGTAAACGCTTGCTCATCCCATGACTTAACGCGATTTCGACTCATGAATATCGGCGAAAATGCACCTGTAAAATATTCATTATTATTGATCGCATTAGGATTGTGTTTGTTATGTGGGGATGTCGGGACTGCCGTATCCTGCAAGTTCCATATAATATCGCGCAAGGTAAGCTTTTTTTCATTATCGACCGTCGATCCCTCTGGAAATCTGAAATCTATATGCAAGTCTTTTCTGAACCCAATGTAGAAAACACGCTTTCTCTCTTGTGCCACACCGTAATTTTTCGCATTTACCAATGTCAGTGTAACATCATAACCGCAATCTTCAAACATTGCAAGAATATTTTTCACGGCTTCCGAATGGCGGTTTGCAAGCATGCCGCTAACATTCTCGGCAAGAAAGAACTTCGGCTGCTTTTTTCGCAGAATTCGTATATACTCATAGAACAGCTGACCTCTCGCGTCATCTATCCCTCGAAGTGAACCAGCTTCCGACCAACTTTGGCAAGGCGGTCCGCCAATAATGCCGTCGATTTCATCCGGAAAATCATCTTCCGCAATATTGCGAATATCGCCTTCTATCAGATGAGTATTTGGATGATTCACCTTAAATGTTTCATATATCTTTTTATCATATTCGTTTGCGATCGGTATCTCGAATCCGGCTTTTTCAAATCCGAGATCCAACCCGCCGCATCCGCTAAATAAGCTCAGTATAGTCATTGCTGTTTTTCCTCAGATTCTACTACCATTTTCAGATGGAACTATCTCCACTATATCATCCATCGTGCAACCGAGCGCCGTGCAGATTTTCACGAGCACGTCGCTTGATACGGTTGCGCCGTCCTTTTTCATTTTTGCGAGCGTTGCCGGGCTGATTCCCGCCTTTGCGGCGAGCTCCTTGCTCTTCATCTCGCGGTCAATCAGCAGTTTGAATAATTTTTTGTAGCTTGCAGCCATTTTCCACCTCATATACGGATAGATTTGTACTTTCACAGTATACAATAATTTCCGACAAATTGCAAGGGGAAAACAGAATAAATTCAAAGAACATCGATTTTTTTGTGTGCTGATGCTCTGATAAAGCGAAATAAAGCCCAAAGCTCGAAAATAGAGCGTACTACCGATATTTATTTGCGTAAACTCATCCCTCGGGTTATCTTCTTAACCTCCCGATTATTCACATTGCCGCGCATAAGGTGTATAATACTCAAAATAACCACTCAACAAAACTGATTCACGGAGGATATCAATCATGTGCAACCACGACACTTATCAGAGCAATTCCGCCAAGCCCGAAATCATACATAACCGCGGTCGTTGCAAACTGTGCGGCGACATTATTGAATCGACCGACCGCCACGAGTTTGTCACCTGCCGATGCGGCGCTTGCTCGGTTGACGGAGGACATGATTATCTCAGGCGGTGTCTCGCCTCGCCGGATTGCTTTGAGGAGCTGTCGATTATTAAGCCCTGCGGCGACAGTTGCGAAAATGCTTCGGACAGCAATCCGAAATCCGACTCCGACGCGGTCATTGACGCTGCCGCAAAACGGATTCTTGAGGAATACCGCGATGCTTTTACGGAACTTGCGAAAGGATCGGACGATTAGCTGTCATTCCCGAAGGCATATCTTCGCAAATATCACTTTGGTGATATTTTTCTTCACAATCGCTTGACAAATTATCGCTTTGGTGATACAATATAGGCAAAGATAATCGGAGGTAGCCTTATATGAACAAAATAATCACCCTATTTCACGGCTCGGAAAAGGTCATAGAAGCACCCTCTTTCGGTGAGGGCAAAAAAAATAATGATTTCGGACTCGGATTTTACTGCACCGAAACCGAAAAGCTTGCGAAAGAGTGGGCGGTTTCTTCTTTAAGAGACGGCTTTTGCAATCGTTATACATTGGATACCGAATATATGAAGATCCTGAATCTGAACAGCCCCGATTACACCATTCTCAACTGGATCGCCGTTCTTGTCGAGCATCGCCTGTTCTCCATCAGAACGCCCATTGCAAGAAGAGCGAAAAAATATCTGATTGACAATTTCGGCATAAATGTAAATGCTTTCGATATCGTTACCGGCTACCGTGCGGATGACTCATATTTCGATTATGCGGAATCCTTTCTGAACAATGCAATCTCCGTTGAACAGCTTGCGGCTGCAATGAAGCTCGGAAAGCTCGGCGAACAGATTGTTCTCAAATCGCAATTCGCTTTTTCCCGCATTCGATTTGAGGGGTTCGACGTTGCCGAAAAAGAAGAGTTTTATGTTCTCCGCAAGGCAAGAGATGATGAGGCAAATCGACTGTACCTTGAGCTGCTTGAGGAAGAAAGCGACGGCTTGTATATACAGGATATTATAAGAGGAGGGATTACAAACGATGACTCGCGCATACCAAGAAATATATCTGAATAAAGCACAGTCCGTGTTGGGTGATGCCTTCGATTACGCCATCAATACCTGCGGCATTGCCGGCAACGATTTTATCAAGCTGTTTTCGGCAAGCACTGTCTCCGGTCGTATGGAAAACGGAGAGCCCGCTACTCTTGCGGGAATGAGCGGGATTGAGATTGCCTCCGAAATCATATCGGAAACGATGGGAAAAGAGCTTTCCCCAAAACAAAAAGAACGGTTCGACCGTTCGAAAGAATACTGGATCGGTTGGGCTGTTGCCTACTATCAATGGTATTCGGGCAGAAAATACAGCGAAATCTTCAGGGTTTTCTCTTATGACGACCTGCAGCAAATGTATCATCCTCTTCACGAAGCAGACATTACAAAATTCGTTGATGTCGTTGATAAGCGAATACGCGAATACTACGCGGAAACCAATCTGAAACGTATTCGCACCGCATACGGATGCACACAAGCGGAACTTGCAAAAAAAGCAGACGTCAGTCTTCGCTCTGTTCAAATGTATGAGCAGCGCAACAAGGACATCAATAAAGCAAGTGTCGAGACCGTGTATCGCCTTGCAAAATCTCTCGGCTGCACGGTGGAAGATCTGATTGAAAAATAGGCAACATTGCTTTGGTTTTCGTGGCGTTGTATCCGATTATATACGCACGGGATTGCAAGCCGGATTCAAAGTCACAGCCGGAATTTTCAAATTCCTTTTCTTTGTCTACTGCGTCGCAAAAACTGATTCTGTGGGCTATGGATTTGACCACAGTTTGTGTCACAGACAGGTTTGAAACAGGCTGGCGGCATATACAATGAAGCGCGGTTGACCACAGGGCTGACCATTTACGGATTTTTGGGTGCGGCAGAAAAAACTCTGTTCTTTTTTCTGCCGACAAAGCCCCGCCCGGAATCCGCTCAAAAAGCGGTCTGACCACAGTTTTTACCACAGACAAACGCGGAACACGCGGAAACAGTGGACGAAAAATGCTCGGGGAGCAAGTGCCTTGGAGCGGAAGCGGTATGAAAGTACGCAAAGCGCACGAGAGGACGAACCCACGTCAGTTGGGGTGGTAGAGGCCGCTGGTTCAAGTCCAGTCACTCGTACCAAATAAAGTCCGACAGGCACTTGCTTATCGGATTTTTTTGTTGCTCTGCAGCACCCTAAACTCTATGAAGT
>ENA-OOXJ01000518-OOXJ01000518.1-human-gut-metagenome-genome-assembly--contig:-NODE-518-length-32070-cov-16.825832_pt1 | contig 32070 bp, 27 predicted proteins | sample MGYA00241587_ERZ501343 | MGnify/ENA primary metagenome ERZ501343 (study PRJEB25962, sample SAMEA2042918) | human gut metagenome | biome: human gut; feature: human-associated habitat; material: faeces... | reverse complement strand
CCCACCTCCGGCCACGGAAGTCGCACTCGGCCTTCTGACAGTCGAACGACGCCACCGTGCCGTGCTCTCCGGTCATCTTCCACTCCAGGGCCGGAGCGTCCTCCTCGTAGATGTGGGCCAGGCTGTAGGAGAAGTTGCCGTTTTCAGCCTTTTCATTGGCCCATATATCTGGCACTACAACCTTGAGCCTGTCCGAACCGTAATCGCACATGACGGACTTGTAGAAATACGAAGGTATTCCGCTTGAGTCAGGTGTGACGGAATAATCACCTATTTCTCCGCGGACGTGTCTGTCCAAAAGATCATAACTCCTCTTACTCAGGACATGCTGCGCAATGTCATTGAACAGTGAGTATCTGTCGCCGACATGCAGCGATGTCAGATGACGCCGGTCAAAGCCGCCGTCGTACAGCCTGTAATACGCACTGTATATTACGGTAAGCCGGGATGTGTCAAGGCAGACAGAGTCCACCACCCTCACGCGATTGTTCGCCGGATCCTTCCCATCTCCGTACATAGCGAAGCTGTCGGGAAGATCCTGGCCCCGGGCTGGGCCGGCACACAGCAGCAGGGGCAGGGAGAGGCAGATGAGTTTCTTGATAAGCTTCATAGCAGCCTGTATTTATTGGTTTCTACAAATTTCGCAAACTGCAGCGAAAGAGCCAATTATTTAACACTCGTTAACATTCGATGACGCAGCGACGATTTTGGTCTAACGGCCACAAATACTGTTACGCCTCGGCAATGAAATTTGAACAAGCTCAATTTGCATTGCTCTCGACTTCTGCGTATTTTTGTTTCTGAAATGAAAAATGGAGGACTGCGCTATGATGAAATACCCGATAGGAGTTCAGAGTTTCGAGAAGATCCGCGAGGACGGCTTTGCCTATGTGGACAAGACAGACCTTATATACAGGCTTGCGCATGAAGGCAATATCTATTTTCTGAGCCGCCCGCGCAGGTTCGGCAAGAGCCTGCTGGTATCCACCCTGAAGAACTATTTTCTGGGGCGCAAGGAACTCTTCGAGGGACTGGCCATCAGTTCGCTGGAGAAGGAGTGGCTGGAGTACCCGGTGTTCCATATCGACTTCAACGGCAGCAATTTCACTGCGCCGGGAACCTTAGATGCGGTAATAGAGGGAAGTGTATCGCAGTTGGAGTCTCAGTACGGCCGCAGCGAAGAATTCACCGATGCCGGCAGACGGTTCGCATACGTGCTGAAAAAAGCTCACGAGCGGACAGGCCGCAGGTGCGTGGTGCTCATCGACGAGTACGACAAGCCGATGCTGGACGTGCTGGATACCGGCTATACCATAACCGTGGACGGGAAGCAGCGTCCGCTGGAGGAGTGGAACCGCGAAGTACTCAAGGGCTTCTATTCTGTATTCAAGGCGGCGGACGCGGACCTTCAGTTCGTGCTGCTCACGGGTGTGACCAAGTTTGCACAGGTAAGCGTGTTCAGTGGGTTCAACCAGCCCCAGGACATCAGCATGGCTTCGGATTACGAGACCCTGTGCGGCATTACTCAAGAGGAGCTGGAGAGTTATTTCGTAGAGCCGATAGATGTGATGGCCGCTTCATACGGAGAGAGCCGCGAGGAGATGCTTTCAAGGCTGAAGCGTCACTACGACGGCTATCATTTTTCCGAACGGATGACCGACGTCTACAATCCGTTCAGCCTTCTGAATGCCTTCGCCCAGAAGGCAGTACGCGACTACTGGTTCGCCAGCGGCACGCCGACCTATCTGATCCGGCTGCTGTCTCACTCGGACGAGAACCTGGACGAACTTACCGGCAAGTACTACGACCCCTCCCAGTTCGTCGACTACAAGGCCGATGTCGAAAAGCCCCTGCCGATGATTTATCAGAGCGGCTACCTGACCATCAAGGATTACAGGCAGAGCCGCAATACTTTCCTGCTGGACATTCCGAACAATGAGGTGAAGAAGGGCTTCGTGAGTCTTATCGCCTCAGATTATTTCAAAAACAGGAGCAATGATGTCGGCAGTTGGATCCAGGATCTTCTGGACGCATTCGAGGACGGAGAGACAGACCGTGTCCGCGACCTGTTCACCTCTTTCCTGGCGGACATACCTTATACAGTTCGCCGCAGGGAGGACGAGCGGGAGAGGGAGCGTTATTTTCAGTACACGTTCTATCTGATTCTGAGAATGGTCAGTGTTTACCTCACATGTGTGGAGAAGCCTCAGGGCCAGGGCCGTGTGGACTGCATCGTAGAGACCCCGAAATACGTCTACATCTTCGAGTTCAAGCTGGACGGCACAGCAGACGAGGCCCTCGCCCAGATTGAGGCGAAAGGTTACGCCCGCCCTTATGCAGCCGACAGCCGTACAGTACACTGCATCGGTGTCAGCTTCTCTTCGGAGGCCGGCACCGTAGGAGAATGGAAGAGCCTTCTTCTGAAGTAATTTGTTGTTTTCCGGTTGTGCCGGGGCTTACTCGGGCAGGAGGGCGGCAAGCTCGTCGGGAGTGAGGCCGAGGATGTCGCAGATGGCGGCGCGGTCGAGACCCTTGGCTTCCATGCGGCGGGCAAGTTCTGAATTCCGGACGCTGTCGTCGGGGGTGCTCTTGCCTGCCTCTGCGAACAGGGTGTGGACGGTCCGGCTCAGGAGCCGCAGCAGTCTCCGGCTGTCTTTTTCAGTGTTGAGATCCAGGCCGCAGAATGTGGATTTGCCGCGGTGCAGGTAGAGGTAGTAGATGCCGGCGATGAGCACTGCGGTTACGCCGCTGATGTCCAGGCCTGTGCCCTTGAAGTATTTCCGGTAGTAGGCCAGCAGGGACTCGTTCTCCAGCTCGCGGATATCAGCGATCTTCTTCACGGCTTCAGAGTCGGATGCGAGTTCCCAGAGCAGGGAATCCCTGAGCGGCCCATTGCTGTCGAGGTGGCGGCACAGATCCTCGAGCGTGCGGATGTAGTATCTCTCCGCTCCTTCCTTGTCCATCTTCCTGTACGAGACGGTCTCGCCGAGCCAGAAATCGTGGTCACGGACGTATTCGTATATCAGATCGTCTATCGAACCGTATCTCTTGAAGAATACAGCAGCTTCGATATCGGCTTCGGCAATCAGCTGGTTTACAGTGATCCTGGCGAGCGGCATCTGACCAGCGAGAGTGGTTAGGGCATCGCTGATGGCCTTGTCGACCTGTTCGTTGGTCCTTCTTATTCTGGGTTTCTTGCTCTCGGTATTCATGCGGTTATAATCCATTTGTCAATATTTCTGCTCTGGGCTGAGAAGTTGATGCCTATCTTCAGGACTTTGCGGGAGTCGGAGGCGAAGGGGGCGGCATAGTTGCGATCTTCAATCTGCTTCAAAGCCTCCTCGGCCGAGCCTTCTAACTTGAATTCCATGATGTAGACGAACTTGTCGGTCTGGAGCAGGAGATCGATGCGTCCCTGTGAGGTGCGGTACTCGGCCTGCACGTAGAAGCCGAGGAGCTTGGATACGATGAACATGACGTTCTGGTAATGGAGTTCCTGGTCTCTTATAAGTTCGTAAGGCGTGTCGGCCATGAAGCTCTGGAGGCGTGTCATGAATGCGTCCACGTTCCCGGTCTCTATCTCCCGGACAAACTTCTGTATTTCGAAGTTGGTGGCGGATTTCCGGATGGGTGTGTAGTAGGGGACGAGAAATTTCATGAAACCTTCCTCGACTTCCTTGTTTGGAAATCCAAGTGTGTATGACTCAAAACGCGGGTTGTATCCCTTTATGGTGAGGTATCCGCTCTGATAGATGACAGGGATGGGCTCATCGTCCCCATAGATGCTGTCGAGAGTCTCTACGTCGGTGACAGCGGAGGCCATCTCGCTCAAGTCGCACTTGCCCTGCTTGAGGAGAGTTACGAGATAAGTAGGCGTGCCGGTCTCGAACCAGTAGCTTCCGAAGATACCGCTGTCCATGGTTCTGAGTATGCTGAACGGATTGTAAATACCTTCGGAACCGGGCGAGAAGTGGTAGCCGTCGTACAGCACTTTCAGCTTCCGGCATGTCTCGTCGTAAGTGAGATGCTGGGTTGCGGCAAGATTCTGTAGGCCTTCCTCCATGTATCGGTGAATCTCACTTTCCGTCAGGCCGCACAGACTGGCGTACTGCGGGAGCATGGAGATGTCTTTCAAGTTGTTGAGGTCGCTGAAGACGCTGACTTTGCCGAATTTTGTGACTCCGGTCAGCATCGCGAACCTGATGTGCCCGTCCATGGTCTTGAGCACTCCGTAGAAAGGCTTGAGTATGTTGCGGTATTCCTCCTGCAGAGGCTTGTTGCCGATGGCCTGGAGCAACGGCTTGTCGTACTCGTCCACGAGGATGGCTACGCGGTGTCCGGTCTGCTCGTGCGCCAGCCGTATCACGTGGTAGAATCTTTCTTCCAATGCCCTGTCTCCGTAAGGGCTGTTATAGGCCGTCTCCCATAGCTCCAGATGCTTGTTGATCTCCTGCCGCAGCGAGTCGGCATTCTCGTACTGTCTGGCGTTCAGGTCTATGTGCAGCACCGGCCTTGCCGTCCACTCCTTCTCAAGGGTGTCTATCGCCAGCCCCTTGAAGAGTTCTTTCTTCCCTTGAAAATATGCTTCAAGGGTGGAGATAAGGAGGCTCTTTCCGAATCTTCTCGGGCGGCTTAGGAAGTAATACCTGCCTTCGCTCACCAGCTTGTATATGAGCTCAGTCTTGTCGATGTAGAGGTAGCCGTCCCGGCGGAGGCTCTCGAAATTCTGTACGCCTATAGGATATTTCATGCTGATATAGTTTTGCTCCGGAGACAAAGATAGCGAATAATCGGAATTGTTTAGTACTTTTGTGGCCAGTAAAGACAGAAATGCGTATGGCAGAAGAGATAATATTGGGAATCGAGTCGTCGTGCGACGATACGTCGGCGGCGGTACTGCGCGGCGAGACGCTGCTGGCCAATGTGATGGCCTCGCAGGAGGTACACCGCAAGTACGGCGGGGTAGTGCCAGAGCTGGCCTCCCGCGCTCATCAGCAGAACATAGTGCCGGTGGTAAGCCAGGCCCTCGACCAGGCCGGGGTGAGGCCGGACCAGATAGATGCGATAGCTTATACCCGTGGGCCGGGCCTGCTCGGCTCGCTGCTCGTGGGGGTGTCCTTCGCCAAAGGACTGTCGCTGGCGACAGGCAAGCCGTTAGTGGATGTCAACCACCTCCAGGGCCACATCCTCTCGCACTTCATCCGGCAGGAGGGCAAGCCCTATGTGCCCCCGACATTTCCTTTCTTAGCCCTGTTAGTCTCCGGAGGCCATTCCCAGATCGTGAGGGTGGACGACCCGCTGCACTTCGAGGTGCTGGGCCGGACGATAGACGACGCGGTGGGGGAGGCCTTCGACAAGTGCGCCAAGCTCCTCGGCCTGGGCTATCCCGGCGGTCCGGTGGTGGACAGGCTCGCTGCCCAGGGTGACCCGGAGCGTTTCAAGTTCGCCAAGCCGCACGTCCCCGGACTGGATTACAGCTTCAGCGGAGTGAAGACCTCCCTGCTGTATTTCGTGCGCGACCATTTGAAGGAGGACCCCGACTTCATGCAGCATAACATGGCGGATATCTGCGCCTCGTTCCAGAAGACCCTGATAGACGTGCTCATGGACAAGCTCCTGAAAGCCGTGAAGCAGACAGGTATAAAACAGGTGGCCATCGGCGGCGGCGTGTCGGCCAACTCGGGCCTGCGCAGCCGTATCGCTTCCGAGGGCGAGAAACGCGGCTGGACCACATTTATCCCCGAATTCAAGTTCACCACGGACAATGCCGCGATGATAGCCGTGGCCGGTCTCTTTAAGTTCCGCGCTGGGCTCACCGGCGGACTCGATGCCGCACCCGTTTCCAGAGCCCTTGACTTCAAGTAGATGAAAGAATTCGAGACAGCCTTCGAGGCATCGTACTCTCCCACGGAGGAGGATTTCAGGACGGCTGCGGCCAAGGCTGCCGGTGTCCATGTCGGGAAAATAGCCGAGGTACGCCTGCTCCGCCGCTCCATCGACGCCCGCTCCCGCAAGATCCTGCGCCGCTACCGGCTGGCCGCATACCTGCAGGGGGAGGTGCCGCCCGGGACCGCATCGTACAGCCTCAGTCAGGATGTCTCGCAGAAGCCGCCCGTAATCGTTATCGGAGCCGGTCCCTCCGGACTCTTTGCCGCCCTGAGGCTCATCTGCGGCGGCCGACGTCCCATCATCCTCGAGCGGGGCAAGAACGTCCACGAACGCAAATACGACATAGCCGCCATCTCCCGTACCGGCGGCCTCAATCCCGACTCCAACTACTGCTTCGGTGAGGGCGGAGCCGGCACATTCTCCGACGGCAAGCTTTACACCCGCTCCAACAAACGGGGCGATGTGGGCGCAGTCCTCAAGACCTTCACCGACTTCGGCGCTGACCCCATGATAAGGATCGACGCCCATCCCCACATCGGCAGCGACCGTCTGCCTGCGATAGTCGAGGCCATGCGCTCCCATATCGTGGAATGCGGAGGAGAATATCATTTCTCCAGCCGTGTTACCGACCTTCAGCAGACTCCCGGCGGAGGATGGAAGGTGCTCTGTGACAATGGCTCCGTTTTCGAGGCTCCGGAGGTCATCCTGGCCACCGGGCACTCCGCCTCGGACATTTACCGCCTGTTCATGCACAAGGGGTGGGCGGTGGAGGCCAAGGGTTTCGCCCTCGGAGTCAGGGCGGAGCACCCGCAGGAGCTCATCGACCGGGCGCAGTACCACGGCCCGCGCATGCCCTGGCTGCCGGCAGCCGAATACTCCCTCGTAGAGCAGGTGGACGGCAGGGGGGTATTCTCCTTCTGCATGTGCCCGGGCGGCATCCTCGTCCCCTCGTCCACCGAGCCCGGGACGGTGGTCACCAACGGCATGTCCAACTCCCGGCGCAATTCCCGCTGGGCCAATGCCGGTATCGTCACTTCCGTCGAGCCGGAGGATGTTCCCGGCGGCCCTGAGGCAATGCTGGATTTCCGGGAGGAGGTGGAGCGCCGCTGCTTCGAAGTCTCGGCCTCATTCCGCGCTCCGGCCCAGCGCATGACCGATTTTGTCAAAAGCCGCATAGGCAAGGCAGTTGTTACGACACTGCCGAAGACATCCTATGCTCCCGGAGCATTTGCCGCGGACCTCAATGAGGTGCTGCCGGGCTTCGTCGCCGACCGCCTGCGCAAGGCCTTCCCGGCATTTGACCGAAAGCTCAGGGGCTACTATACCTCCGAGGCCCTGCTCCTTGCAGTGGAGTCCCGCACCTCCTCGCCCGTGCGCCTGCCCCGCGACCCTCAGACCCTCCAGCACATTGACCTGCATAACCTCTATCCCTGTGGGGAGGGAGCCGGCTACTCCGGCGGCATCGTCTCCTCTGCCATTGACGGCATCCGCGCCGCCGAGCGCATACTGCGGTGCGACTTATAGTTCACGAATATTGGTTTTAAGCAAATTCATTTCTTATGGGAAATAAATTTACAGAACTCATGAATATACGGAAATGCTCCTGTATCGCATTATTGCTGACAGTAAGCTTGTTGTCTTCGGCCAGCGTGAAAGATTCTGCCTGCATCCCGGTTCCGGCGGAGAGACAGCTCAAGTGGCACGAGGCCGAATTAGGCGTGGTATTCCATTATGACCTGCACGTGTTCGACGGCCAGGCCTACGGTCAGGGAAGCAACCGTATAACTCCGGTCGAGGACTACAACATCTTCGCTCCGGAGCATCTTGATACCGACCAGTGGATACGTGCGGCCAAGGCTGCCGGAGCCTGTTTCGCCATACTAACGGCCACTCACGAGACCGGTTTCGGTCTGTGGCAGAGCGATGTGAACCCTTACTGCCTGAAGGCGGTGCGCTGGAGGGACGGCAAGGGGGACATCGTGGCGGACTTCGTGGCCTCGTGCCGCAAGTACGGATTGCAACCGGGACTATATGTCGGTATCCGATGGAACTCGCTTTTAGGGATACACAATTTCGCGGCCGAGGGAGACGGAGACTTTGCCCGCAACCGGCAGGAGTGGTACCGGAGGTACTGTGAACGGATGGTTGAGGAACTGTGTTCCCGGTACGGAGACCTCTTCATGATCTGGTTTGACGGTGGGGCCGACGACCCGAGGGGCATGGGGCCGGATGTGGAGCCTATTGTCGACAGCCTTCAGCCCGATTGCCTCTTCTATCACAATGTGGACCGGGCTGACCTTCGCTGGGGCGGCTCCGAGACCGGAACCGTCGGCTACCCGTGCTGGTCCACGTTCCCTTATCCCTACAGCCACAACCGCAACAACGAGTCGGCCTCCGAGCACAACCGTCTGCTCGCTCACGGAGATCCCGAAGGACAATACTGGGTGCCGGCTATGGCGGACACACCTCTGCGCGGAGCCGGAGGCCGGCATGAGTGGTTCTGGGAGCCGGGAGACGAGGACGCGGTCTACGCTCTCGATGCTCTGATGTCCATGTACGAGAAGTCGGTGGGACGCAATGCCACACTCATCGTCGGGCTGACTCCGGATCCTGACGGCCTGCTGCCTGAGGGGGATGTCCGCCGGTTAGAGGAGTGGGGTGAGGAGATACAGCGCAGGTACGGGACACCTGTCGCGTCGGCTTCCGGCCGTGGCGGAACCTTCCTGCTGGAATTTCCGCAGCAATCCGCTGGAGACCGGCAGTCTTCCGCTACGTCTGGAGCAGTGTCAGTGGACCGCTGTGTCATCCAGGAAGATATCGCTCAGGGTGAGCGCATCCGGTCTTTCCGCGTGGAGGCCAGGATGCCTGACGGCCAGTGGCAGACAGTCTATACCGGCACATCCGTAGGACACAAGCATATAGCTGTTTTCGACCGTCCGGTGACCGCAACAGCCGTCCGTCTCGTAGTCGACAGCAGCCGCGCCGTCCCCTGCATATCCCGTTTCAGCGTGTATCCCGCACTGCAGTGAAATGCAGTCTGTTTAGCTCAAATACCGTATAGGTTCATGTTTCTCAGAGATATACATAAAGTATGCGTTTTACAGACTGAGGGTAATCACCGCTTATCTGTTTTTCCGCTTTTCGCCTATATTGCTGTCTGACAACATTATGCGCGGATCATCGGCTTACAGACTCGTCCTGGAGAAAATGTGCTGACTGCTGACTACACCTGCTACAGCACTTTACAAGCGCTTTTAAAGAAATCAGAGCCACGGCGCACAGTTCAGTCTGTTGTAGGTGTAGTTTTGTAATAGATTGTTTTCCAGCTGATTGTCCAGGATGGTCAATTACAGACTGGAGGGGAATGGAATGGAATGGTATGGTATGGTGCGTTACGATAGGCTGTGTTAAAGAAAAAATGAAATGAAGTGGAGTGAGGTAGTAGGCAAAGCGGGTAAGGCATGAAAATGCAGGTCGGGAAAGACTAGCCGCCCTCGGCTCTAGAGGGAGGGGCACGCCGCGAAGCGGTGGGAGGGCCTGGTCTTTTCCGACCTGCATTTTCATGCCTGCTGACGCTCAGTGTTTTGTGAGCAATCAGTTGCAGCCTCCGCAGCAGTCTCCGCCGCAGGAGGAGCATCCGCCGCCGCATGAGCTCTGCTTCAGTTCACCGTGCAGGCCTTCGGTCAGCTCCTGCTCGGTGGCGTCGCGGACGGTGAGGATCTTGCCGGTGAAGTTGAGGGTCTTGCCGGCCATGGGGTGGTTGAAGTTCATCATCACGCTGTCGTCCTTGACCTCGTGTACCTTGCCGTGCATGACACCGCCCTGCTGGTTCATCATCGGGATCATGTTGCCGACGGTGAGGAGACCTTCCTGAATCTTGCCGTCCACTTCGAAGATGTGCTTGGGAAGCTCGACCACCAGCTCGGGGTTGTGCTCGCCGTAGCCTTCAGAGGGTGTGAGGGTGAACTCGAAGCTGTCACCGGGCTCCTTGCCGGCGATATTCTCCTCGAACTTGGGCAGGAGATAACCCATGCCGAAGATGAAGTCGAGGGGACGGTCTTCTGTGGTCTGGTCGGCCACCTGGCCGTCCACGGTGAGGGTGTAGGTGAGTGCTACTACTTTCTTGTCACTGATTTTCATTGTCTTTAATATTAATGTTTGATTGATTGTTGTCGTGAAGTCTGCGGATCTTCCAGCCGATGGACGCCACGAAGATGGACATCAGGGGCGAGAGCAGGTTGAAGATGCAGTAGGGGAGGTAGGAGAGGGTAGCCACGCCGAGGACGGTGGACTGCACCACTCCGCAGGTATTCCAGGGTACCAGTACCGAGGTCACTGTGGCCGAGTCCTCGAGGCTGCGGCTGAGCAGTTCGGGAGCGTAGCCGCGCTTGCGGTAGGCCTCTGCGAACATTTTTCCCGGAACGATGATGGACATGTACTGGTCGGAGAGTACGATGTTGCAGAAGATACCGGAGGCGACTGTGGCCGAGACGAGCTGCACGGCACTCTTCAGACGGGAGATGATGCGGGCTGTGATGGCCTCTATCATGCCGGATGCCTCCATTACGCCTCCGAAGACTATCACGCAGAGTATCAGCCATATCGTGCCGAGCATGCCGTACATGCCGGAGGTGCAGGCCAAGGTGTCCAGCATCGGGTCGCCTGTAGATACGGTCACTTCTGCGGCTAAGGACTGGTAGAGGAAGTAGAAGAATTCCCGGAATCCCCTTCCTTCTCCGCATATCTGTGCGATGAGGTCCGGCTGCACGAAGAAGGCTATGATGCCGGAGAGCAGGGCGGACACAAAGAGGGTGATGAACGGGGGAATCTTCTTGTATATCATGAAGATGGTAAGGCAGGGGATGAGCAGCAGCCAGGGACTGATGACGAACGCCGACGAGAGGCTGGCATACTGGGCGCTGAGATCCAGCTCGGAGGCCGGGTTGTATGTGAAGCCTACGATGGTGAACACTATGCCGGAGATGACGAATGACGGCATGTTGGTGTATAGCAGATAGTTGATGTTCCTGTAGATATCTACTCCCGCTACGGAAGAGGCGAGGTTGGTGGTGTCGGACATGGGCGAGCGCTTGTCCCCGAAGTAGGCTCCGGAGATGATGGCTCCGGCCAGCCAGCCCTCGGAGATGCCCAGCATAGTGCCCGCGCTCATCATCGCCACGCCTATGGTGCCGATGGTGGTCCACGAGCTGCCCGAGAGCACCGATACTATGGCCGTAAGCAGGAATACCACTAATAGGAATATCTTCGGGCTGATGAGCTTCATGCCGTAGTAAATCAGGGTCGGAACCACTCCCGACAGCATCCATGTGGAGGTCAGGGCCCCGATCATCAGGAGGATGAAGATGGCCGGTCCGGTCTTGCCGAGATTGTCGATAATGCCCTCCTCTAAACGGGACCAGGGCATCTTGAGATGGAATAAAGAAATCCCGATGACCGTCAGCGCGGCCAGCAGCAGAGCCACCTGAGAGGCGCCTCCGGTGATGTCGGCCCCGAAGACGGTCACTCCGATAACAATCAGAGTCATCAGCAGGATGACCGGGATGAAGGATATTAGTAGTCCAGGTTGTTTCATTATAGTCCACTGATGTCAGCCCCTTCGAATGCCAGGGTGGGTATCTGCCACTGCATGAATCCGATGGGGTCGTTTCCGATAAATATGTTGCGTGCCCAGAGCGAGAGGAAGTCCCCGCTCAGGTTCATTTCCTTGACGGGATACAGCCGCTGCCCGTTTTCGAAGTACCATCCCTCGATACCGTAGGAGAAGTCACCGGTGACGGGATTGCTGTTGCCTCCGTTGAAGCCGGTGATGAGCACTCCGCTGCCGGTCTGCCGCAGTATTTCCTCTATTCCGAGCCCAGAGTTGCGGGGAAAGCCTACGGCGTAGGCGTCCTCCACGGTTCGTGGCATACCGAGTTTATTGGCAAAATAGGTGTTCAGGAAGTAGGTCCGCACCACTCCGTCGCGGATGATGTCCCGTTCGCAGGTGGCCGCGCCCTCGCTGTCGAAGTAGCCGGAACCGGTGCGTCCTGGGATGAGAGGATTGTCCGTAATCAGCAGGTTCTCCGGGAAGAGCTGCTTGTCGAGCGAGTCTATCAGGAAGGAGTTCCGCTGCTGAAGCGAGGAGCCGTTGAGGGCGGAGATAATGGCCGAGACGGCTTTCGCAGATACGGTATTTTCTAAGACAATATTGTATTTTCCGGAATTGAGCTTGCGGGCCTCTATCATCGGCACGGTCCGCTCGTATGCTGTCCTGCCGCATCCGGAGCGCAGGCGGTCGAAAAAAAGGGAACCCTCGAACCAGCTGTTCTGGGGCCGGGCCTCTCCGTGGCCGCGGACGGTGCATTCGCATGACACCGAGTAGAATGTACTGGAGGCTTCTGCTTCTAATCCTTGAGAGTCAATGATGTAGTCCGAGCGGAGGCAGTCGTCCCAGTCGCAGGCGGTGGAAATGAGGCGGGAGTCGCTCTTGTCTACCTCTGCGTCCGTGGCTTCGAGGATATCGGTCTTGGCCTTGAAGGGGATATCGGAAAAATGCGGGTCGCGCTGTTCCAGGTCCGGCCGGCCCCCGCGGTAGTACAGCGAGGGATCGGGGAGGGTGCGGCAGTCGTCCGGGGCGAGCAGCCGGCATGAGTCGATGCATCTGCGGATGAAGGGCCGCAGCTCGCTTTCATCGAAACGGTTGGTGGAGAAGGCTCCGTAGCGGCCTTCGGTGAAAAGGGCGACGCCGAGGGCTGCGGAAGTGGATTCCTGCAGCTTCTCTATCTCCCCGTTGAGGTATGAGACGGAGGTCTGCGTGCTCTCCGACAGGGTCACGCGGCAGCCTGACGCACCGCAGGCAAGGGCTGTCTCCAGGGCTTTCTGTGCTATGTCTTTATTCATTGATGCCTCCTACATTAAGTTTGCTGACTAAGACTGACGGCATGCCGCAGGATACGGGGCAGTACTGCCCTTTGCCGCAGGTCCATGTGCTGTCGTCCACTATGAGGTTGCCGGCCACGCCGGTGATGGCCGCGAGGGCCTCCGGACCGTTGCCGATGATGTTGGTGTCCTTGATGGGGCGGGTCAGGTGTCCGTCCTCTATCATGTATCCGGACTTGACGTAGAATGTGAAGTCTCCGGCGCCGATCTGGACCTGACCATTGGCGAAGTTGTCCACGTAGATGCCCTTTTTCACCGAGCGGATCAAGTCCTCCTCGGTGGCCGGGCCGTTCTCCATGTAGGTGGAGCGCATCCTCGGGATGGGCATGTAGCGGAAGGACTCGCGGCGGCCGTTGCCGGTGGGGGCGACCCCGTAGTGCCTGGCGCTGATGCGGTCGTGGAGATAGGAGTTGAGCACTCCGTTGCGGACCATGTAGGTCTTCTGGCCCGGCACGCCCTCGTCGTCCACGTTGACCGAGCCGCGGAAGTAGGGCAGGGTGCCGTCGTCCACGATGTTTATGTCGGGATTGCAGATGAGCTTGCCCATGCGGTCGGAGAATATCGATGTGCCCTTGCGGTTGAAGTCGGCCTCGAATGAGTGGCCTATGGCCTCGTGCAGCAGGATGCCCGAGCCTCCTGCACCCATGACCACGGGCATCTCCCCGCATGGCGGACGCGAGGCCTCGAAGAGGCGGTCGCAGCCTTTCACGACATCGCCGGCCAGGGCCTGAACGAGTTCCTGAGACAGGAAGTCGAAACCTTTGCGGTAACTCTTGGATGCGTAGAAGTTCTCCATCCGGCTGCCTTCCTGCATCACCACTGTGGCTGACATAAGGGCCATGGGGCGCATGTCAGTAAAGCATTGTCCTAAGGAGTTGAAGAAGAGAATGCGGGTCTGCTGGTCCCCGATGCGGCCGGTGATGTTGATGACCCTCTCCGAAGCCTGCTGTATCAGGTCGCGGAGCATCAGGAGGTATTCCTTTTTTTCTTCGACTGTATGCCTCTCCCAGTCGGAGGAGTCCGAAGGCAGAGGATAGTGATCGTAGAAATCCACCGGCGTGCAGTCTTCCGGCAGGATCACCTTCGAGGAGGAGTCCCGGGCTATCTCGGCGGCGGTGGAGGCTGCCCTCATCAGGTCCTCCATGCGGGTGCTCTCCGAGAAGGCGTAGCCGGTGCGGTCTCCGCTCAGGACGCGGATGCCGATGCCGAAATCGATGTTGGAGCGGACGGAGTTGACTTCTCCGTCTCTCAGTGACAGCTCGTTGCTTACTGTATGCTCGCAGAATATATCGGCGTAGTCACCGCCTTTTGACATGGCTGCGGACAGCAGTCTGCGGGCATCTGAGGGATCTGTTCCGAATAGCCTGTAAAAGTTCGTGTCTATGTTGGCTGTATTCATTCTTTCAAGTCAAATAAAAGGGGCCAGTGTTATACGCAAGCCCCTTTTAAATCGTTTGTTTGTAGCAGAGTTTGAGACAATTAGATGTTGGTAGCCTTGACCTTTACCAACTTGCCGTTCTGGACGAACGCCAGTTCGGAGTTGGTCTTCTTCTTCTCCTTGACTAAATTCTGGAACGTGGCGTTCAGACCGTCGAGGATGTTGTCTCTAAGCTCCCGTGATTCTAGTTCGCTCATAATTGATCAATTGGTTGAACAAGGTTTTGTTATGTATTTTAGTAGTAATATTTTTACCTCCTTCGCAGATGATCACAGGTGAGTTGGAGTTGTCTATGATCATCCAGTACTCGCATACAGGGATGTACAGGTGGAACAGATTCTTGATGCCCATGTCGTATCTCCGGCGTATGCTCTCCTCGCTTACATTATGTCCTCCTGACTGAACCCTCAGCTTGACCCTTTCAACAGCCAATGAGGGCATATTCAGCCAAAAGTAGAGCAGAGTTACCACGTAACCCTTTTCCTGAGCTTTCCTGATGAGGTTGACGTAACTTCTTGTAGCGAGTGTAGTCTCTATCGCAAAGTCCTGCTCCTCATTCATAAGCTCCTGCACCCTTGCCAGCATGATTCTTCCCGCTTGTATCGCGGCCTTCTCGGGGTTGAAGGGGGAAAGACCTCTGGCTATCTCGTCAGCATTTACGAAGTTACCGCAGTTCAGCATATTCGGAAGAATGGTGTAGGAAGCTGTCGTCTTACCCGCACCGTTGCAACCTGAGATGATGAATAACTTAGGCATACTTCATAACACAACTGCTTACAAAAATAATGAAAAATCATCTAAAATCAGGCATAAATTGCGAAAAAGTTTTCAACAACCACCCGATGCCGCCACTGCGAAAAGAGCAAAATCTCCCAATGCAGGGTCCTCCGGGAACACTTTCAGCAGGAAACGGGTTATCTCCTCGGCAGTCCTGATATCCGCGCTGCGCCTTGCAGTTATACCCAAATTCGCCGCACTCCGGTGCACATGCACGTCTAACGGAATGATAAGCTCCCGCTTGTCTATGCCCTTCCACAGCCCTATGTCCACCTTTCCATCGTCCCGGACCATCCACCGCCTCAGCATGTGGATCTTCTTGTTGGCTGCCGAAGGGTCGTCTTTCTGCCCGTAGACGCGGACGCGCATCTGTCCCGGGGTGAGGACCTCGAGACTCTCATTGTCACGGTAGAATTCCCTGAGCCTGCCGCATATACCCGCGAACTCCGACCATTTGACCGTACGGTGCAGGGAGGTGCTGTCGCTGCGGTATTTTCCCGCCATGACATATTCGTAGGGTTGCCATCCCATCTCGTCCATTGCCCTGCGGCAGTCCCTGACTATCATCTCCCTGCGGCCCCAGGCTAAATGGGCAGCCACTGCCGCCGCCACCTCCACGTCCTGGAGAGTAGCCCTTCCTTCCGCCATCAGGCCGGCAAAGTGCCTGGGAAAGATTATCGGGTCGCCGGTAAAATATTTCCAGTCATTGTATTGCGCCGCATATTCCCGCAGCAGCCGTATCACTTCAGTTTCATTCATGCTTTTTTTGACTATTTTTGCCGCGCAAATATAATGACTCGGCGGCAATGATAATCACGGCGGACAGCGGTTCGACCTCCATCGACTGGAGGATTCTGAGGCGGGGTGAGCCTGTCCGGAGGCTGGTGTCTCCGGGGGTCAATCCTGTGCTTCAGGGGGTTGATGCTATTCGCGGAGTCTTCGCCGAAGCTCTGAGGGGTGTTGAGGGGCCGGGCATCCGGGTGTATTTTTACGGTGCGGGAGTAGTCTCGGAGGCTGCCGGAGAGAAGGTCCGGGAGGCTCTTCGGGCTGTACTCCCGGGATGTGAGGTGACGGCCGGTTCTGACTTAGAGGCAGCCGCCATTGCCCTGCTCGGCGATAAGGACGGAGTCGCGGCAATCCTGGGGACAGGCTCCAACAGCGGGCTGTACCTCGGAGGACGGGTGGTCCGGAACATTCCGGCCGGAGGCTTCATCCTCGGAGATGAGGGCAGCGGGGCCTGGCTCGGGAAAATGCTGCTGGCGGACTACATCAAGGGGCTGCTGCCCCAGGAGCTGGAAACGGCTCTGCGGGAGGAGTTCCCGGGGCTCGACTATCCGGCGGTGGTCAGCCGGGTCTACGGTGGTGAGATGCCCTCGCGGTACCTGGCTTCGTTCTCCCTTTTCCTGGGACGGCGGAAGGATTGTCCCTATGTCCGAAGCCTGGTGGCAAGTGGGTTCCGCCTTTTCCTGGAGCGCAATGTGTCGCGCTACGGCCGTCCTGACCTGCCTCTGGCTGCGGTCGGATCGGTGGCCTGCGTGTATGGGGATATTTTACGGGAGGTTGCAGCGGAGTGCGGCGTGTGTCATGTGCTTACTGCCCCGGGAGCGGGAGACGGCTTAGAACGTTATTTTTCCAAAATGATAGAGTGACGACTTGAAGTTATGATGATACCTTTATTACAGGAGGCGGTGGACGCGCTCAGCTCCGTGCCCGGAATCGGGAAGGTGACGGCCATGAGGATGGCGCTCTTCCTGCTGCGGCGGCCCGAGGAGGAGACTCTCCGGATGGGCAATGCCCTGATACGGCTCCGCACTGAGGCCCGTTACTGCCGGGTATGCAATATGCTTTCGGAGGAGGAGATATGCCCGATATGCGCGGATTCCCGGCGGGACCGCTCGACCATCCTCGTGGTGGAGAATATTCAGGATGTGATGAGTATCGAGGAGACGGGGGAGTACAACGGGGTCTACCATGTGCTGGGAGGGGTGATATCGCCCATGGACGGTATCGGCCCGGATGACCTGCCGCTCGACTCGCTGGTGGAGAGGGCGTCCTCGCCGGAGGTTAGGGAGGTGATCATCGCGATAGGCAAGGGGATGGCCGGTGAGACCACCTCGTTCTATATCAACCGGCTGCTGGCCCGTACCGGGGTGCGTGTGACGGCTATCGCCCGCGGGGTTGGCTTCGGGGACGACCTCGAGAATGCCGATTCGCTGACGCTCGGAATGTCCATCAAGAACCGTACACCTTTGTTATGAGCTATATCGAACTTTTTCTCCTCGCGGCAGGTCTGTGCTTCGATACCTTCGCGGTCTCGCTTACCGGCGGGATATGTACCCGCGGCAGTCTGTGTGTCAGGCAGATTCTGCGGATTATCTTCTGTTTTGCGGTGTTTCAGGCAGGACTTACTTTCGCCGGCTGGCTTTTAGGCTACAGCGTGAGCGACTACATCTCGAAGGTAGACCACTGGGTGGCATTCGTCCTGCTGGGCTACATCGGGGTGAAGATGATAATCGAGGGCTGCTCGAAGAAAGAGGAGGAAGTGTCCGGCACCTCGCTGCTGAATACTAAGCAGCTCGTGCTCCTGTCCGTGGCTACCAGCATCGATGCCGTGGCAGTCGGCATATCCTTAGCCATGATCAAGCTGTCATTCCTCAAGATAGGCATCACCACAGCCATGGTGCTGGCCTGCACGGCACTGGCCTCCCTCGCCGGTCTGCTCGGCGGCCGCCGCCTCGGAGCCGGCATCGGCAGAAAGTCCGAAATCCTCGGCGGCTTGATCCTCATCGCCATCGGAGCCAAGATTCTCATCGAGCACTTGTCTGTATAATATTCATTTACGGCAGAACAGATTGCTTTTTCAGATTTTCATGAATACGTATCCTCTGAAAAGCATGCCACCCGCGGCCTGTTAGCGGGAGGGACCCGCCCTGAGTATCACCGAGTTACGAAGTAACGAGCTGATACTCACGGTGGGAGGGATAGCGCCGTAGGCGCGTACTTTTCAGAGGATACGTATTCATGAAAATCAGGCGTCATTAGAAAAATTGCCGATTTTGGCAGGTAATTTGTATATTTGCGGCCGAGTATTAACGAATTAAGTTTATAGAGTTGAAATTCAAGCCTTTCGAGTTCAGAGTCCGATGTTATTGGTGAGTCAGGCGCTCTCCTGCGGGAGAGTATTACCCATCAATTTAACCATCATCAAACTCCGAAAGAAGCATGATACAGATATTCTATAAAGACAAAGGCAAGATATCCATCTCCCAGTCCGTAGTATTTTTAGATGAACTGGGAATGGACGATGTAATCTGGATTGACCTTTTCTCCCCGGACGGAGACGAGAAACGCGCGGTCGAGGCTTTCCTCGATACCTCCCTGTCCTCCAGGGCCCAGGCCGAGGAGATCGAATCATCGTCCCGCTACTCCGAGACCGAGACCACCATCTCCGTCAACACCAACTTCCTGATTCCTGGCCCCGACGAGTATTCGATGGAGGCCGTCTCGTTCATTCTCTGCGAGGGTATCATCGTGTCCATCAGGAACGTGCAGTTGCGCAGCTTCTCGGACATACAGCGCAGGATACAGGTCAACAGCCGGCTCTATCCCACAGGCTATCACGTCCTTATCGGCATCGTCGAGAACCGGATCGACCTCGACGCCGACATGATCGAGCTCATGTCCAAGGAGATAGACACCTACAGCAAGAAGGTCAGTGCCGGCAAGGACGTCAACGAGGAGTTCCTCTTAGATATCAACCAGCTGCAGGAGAACACCATGCTGGTGCGCGAGAACGTGGTCGACAAGCAGAGGATGATATCCTCCATCATGAAGAGCGACAAGTTTCCCCGCGATATCTTTCCGAAACTTTCGGTCATCAACAAGGACATCGTCTCCCTGCTCAACCATACCAACTTCAGCTTCGAGCGTCTGGACTACCTCCAGAACACAGTAGTCGGTCTGATCAACCTCGAGCAGAACCGCATCATGAAGGTCTTCACCTTCGTGTCCCTCCTCCTGATGCCGCCGACCCTCATAGCCTCCATCTACGGCATGAATATCAACCTGCCGGTGGCCGGAAGCGGACTGGCGGACTTTTTTATTCTGCTGGCGTTGATGATTGTTGCGATTTTTGTAGTAATTTTGGTCTTCCGAAAACGAAGAATGCTTTAGAATATGAGTGATATCAAGAAACCTGAAACCTGGGCCGAAGGCCGTCGCAAGATAGACTGGGTAAGGGCCAACATGCCCCTGCTCAACAGGATAGAGAAGAAATTCAAGGAAGAGAGACCCTTCGAGGGACTGAAGATAGCCCTCTCGATACATCTCGAGGCCAAGACCGCCTACCTCTGCGAGACCCTGGCCGCCGGCGGGGCGCAGATGTACATCACCGGTTCCAATCCCCTTTCCACCCAGGACGACGTGGCCGCCGCTCTCGTACACGAGGGCCTCGAGGTATTTGCCTGGTACGGCTGCTCGGAGCAGGAATATATGGACAATATCCGCAAGGTAGTCTCCTGCGGACCCAATATCATCATCGACGACGGAGGCGACTTAGTGCATACCCTGCACACCGAGATGCCGGAACTGATACCCGGAATCATCGGAGGCTGCGAGGAGACCACCACCGGAGTGATGAGGCTCGAGGCCATGGCCAGGGCAGGGGAACTGCGCTTCCCTATGGTGCTGGTCAACAACGCCAAGTGCAAATACCTCTTCGACAACCGCTACGGTACCGGCCAGTCCGTCTGGAACGGCATCAACCGCACGACCAACCTCATCGTTGCCGGCAAGAATGTCGTCGTAGCCGGATACGGCTGGTGCGGCAAGGGCGTGGCTATGAGGGCAAAGGGACTGGGGGCATCGGTCATCGTCACTGAGATCGACCCTGTCAAGGCCATCGAGGCCGTTATGGACGGATTCAAGGTTATGCCGATGGACCGCGCCGCAGAGATAGGAGACATCTTCGTGACCGTGACCGGCTGCAAGGACGTCATCACATCCGCGCATTTCCTGAAGATGAAGGGCGGAGCCCTCTGCTGCAATGCCGGACACTTCGACTGTGAGGTGGACGTCCGCGGCATCAAGACTATGGCAGTGGAGTCATGGAAGGCCCGCGAGAACATCATGGGCTACAGGCTGGAGAACGGCCGTTCAGTGTTCATCCTTGCCGAGGGCCGTTTAGTCAACTTGGCTTCGGGCGACGGGCATCCCGCTGAGATCATGGACATGAGCTTCGCCATTCAGGCCTTAGGTGCCCGCTATTTAGTGCGGCACCGCGGAGAGGACATGCCCCGCATCATCAGTGTGCCGGAGGAGATAGACGCCGAGGTTGCCCGGATGAAGCTCGAGAGCTGGGGCACCGGTATAGACACCCTGACCCCTGAGCAGGAGGAATACCTGTACGGCGGTCATTAACAGAAGTTCCGGAGGATTTTAAAAATTTTAAAAAATATAAAAATGCCGAAAGTAAAGTTCTACACTGGCATAGATATTCCCTTGGAGTTCCACCGTGCGCGTATCGTGCAGAAGGTGAGGCTCCTGCCTATAGATGAAAGACTGGAGGCCCTGAAAAAGGGCGGATTCAATACTTACCGCATGGATTCGGCGGATGTCTACCTGGACATGCTGACCGACAGCGGAACCAACGCCATGAGCGACCTGCAGCTGGCCGCCATGATGCGGGCCGACGACGCATACGCCGGCAGCGAGTCGTTCAAACGGCTCGAGAAGGCCGTATTCGATGTGCTCGGCAAGCGTTATGTGGTGCCCGCGCATCAGGGCCGCGCCGCTGAGAACGTAATCATGCGGGCGTTCCTGAAGCCGGGGGACATAATCCCCATGAACTACCATTTCGGCAGTACCGTCAACCACATAAAGCTCAACGGAGGACGTCCCGTCGACCTCGTCGACCCCGAAGTGGCCTTCTCCTCCGCCTCCGACAACCAGTTCAAGGGCAATATCGACATCGCCCGTCTCGAGGACTGCATCGCTCAGTACGGGGCGGAGCACATACCTTTCATCCGCATGGAGGCCTCCACCAACCTCATCGGCGGACAGCCCTTCTCGATGGCCAACCTCATGGAGGTGCGCAAGGTGGCCGACCGCCACGGCATCAAGGTGCTGCTCGACGCCTGCCTGCTCGGAGAGAACGCCTGGCTGATCATTCAGCGCGAGCCGGAGTACGCCCATGCAACCCTGGCCGAAGTCCTGCTGAAGATGTGCTCGCTGGCCGATATCGTCTATTTCTCTGCCCGCAAGCTCTCCTGCACCAGAGGTGCCGTCATCGCCACCGACAACTATCAGGACAAGCTCAAGATGGACCAGGTGGTGGCCGTATTCGAGGGCTACGTCACCTACGGCGGTATGTCCATGAAGGAGATAGAGGCCATGGCCCAGGGACTGTACGAGGCTACCGATGAGGAGTATATCTGCCAGAACCCCGAGTTCATAAGGTATTTCGTGAATGAGGCCGTCAGGATGGGCATCCCTATGGTTACCCCTCCGGGTGTGCTCGGAGCCCAGATAGACGCTAAGAAGTTCTGCGACCATCTGCCCGTGAAGGACCTGCCCGCCAGTTCCCTCGCCGCAGCCATTTACCTGTGCTCAGGAGTGAGGACTATGGACGGCGGTACCTACGCCGATGTCTCGGAGGATGACCCGGATTTCATCGCGGATATGGAGCTCGTCCGTATGGCATTTCCCCGCAAGGTCCTGACCCTCTCCCAGACCATGTACGCCCTCGACCGCCTGAAGTGGCTCCATGACAACAGAAAGCTCATCGGGGCCATCCGCTGCCACGATATTCCCGGCATGCAGCGCTGCTTCCGTACCCCGATGGAGCCCGTCGGCGACTGGCCTGAGCGTCTCATTGCGAGGTTCAAGGAGGACTTCGGCGACAGTCTGTAGTGATGCGAGCGCTTAGTCCGGAACGATTATGAATCCGGCCAGAGGCATCAGATATGCCAGATTGGTGATGACTTGCTTGTCCTTGAGTCTCTCTTCATAGGGAGTGTCATGGAAGGGAATCAGTTTGTCGTGGATACGGTGGGTGTTGTCGCGGGTGTCTCCGTACCTCCAGCCCTCGAGGGTGCGCTCAGCATTCCAGCGGTGTTTTTCCATGCGCATAAGAACCAGCAGCCTGTCATCGGTCAGGTCTTCAGAGAATTTTTCCGGAGAAACGACTGACACTTTATTGTCGGAAGACTGTACTATATCATAGCCTAAAGTGTGTATGAACGTCCGGTATGCATCGATCTGATAGCGGTTGGCCCATCGCATATTCTCGTTCAGGTTTATCCAGCTTTTTCTCGCTGTGGCTTTTTTCTTTTGAAGCTCTGACAGTTCATGAAGGATGTGAAGCCGGTACAGTTCTTTGATGTATCCGTTCTGCTCATATTCCTGGTTGATGTAGCTTGGTATCTCGTCAAGCAGCATGTGCTTGGAGATGCCCTGGTCCAGCATTCCAAAAATCTTGACGTTGCGGTAGCGTCCGTTGTCGGTATGGATTGCAAGGCCCATATCAGTCTGGATTTCCTGGCGTATAAGAACTCTTGCATCGCTTTGGTAGACCTCTCGCGGCAAGTTGAGACCGATGGTGATGCTCTCGTCCGGGTCGCTGATGCAGACGGCCACCGTGAGCATCTGCCGGGGGTCGCAGCACCACTGTTTAAGGCTTTCTCGTACAGAAGGGCTGCATGTATTGTCGTGCCTATATGTGATCTGTATGTCGTCTACCTGGGCTCCGAGGTTAGGGAACATGGCAGTGAAATGCTGCTGCAGGGTGTCTATATTTCCGTCGATGACAGTAATCTGTGTCCTGATTCGCGAGCCGCTTTCCTGAGTGTCGTCGTAGTTGGCGTAGTGGCAGATTCTTATGGCTTCCAACAGCAGTGCCTGCCCCATTCCTCCGAAACCGATGATGACCAAGTGTACGAACCGGTCTTTATTCCGGACGTCCCCGTCAGGCAGCAGGCGGATAGTGTCGTAGTCGAGCCGGTCGTAGGGGCTGTCATTGTCGTATGAGTAGATGCTCCACAGGCGGCGGGCCCAGTTCTCATGTATGTTGAACGGTCTGAAATAGATGTTTGTGCTGCCGTCATGAGCATTGCTCAGAGTGTTGAGCTTCTGAATTACGCTGTAGGAAGACAACCGGTCGAACTGGGTGTAGACAGGAAGTTCTTTTCCTTCTTCTGCCGGGCCTTTCAGGATGCTTACGCTGTGTACGCACTGGATGTTCTTGGCGTCCCTGCCGTAATCCCCTTCCTCGCCGAGAATGTACACTTCCTTTGCCCGGTCTATATTCAGTCTTTTAAGCTCATCTATGGATTCGATGTTTCCGAAATAGATGTATACGTGCCGCTCTTCGTCTTTGTCTAAGCTGGCCTGCAGGTTGTGGCGCACGCGCTCGCTTTCCTGACAGCTCATGACCACTATAGCGGCCTCAGGATCTTCTTTGTGCAGTTCCTTGATAAGGCTGACAACGATGTTGCTGCAGCCGATGATGATGAAATGGTTTTTAATGGATCTGTAGTAGGCTTTGCCTGTGCGTACTGCCTCTACCCGCCGCTCGATTATATTTGAAATGGTCGAGATGAGCACTCCGCCGAGCAGGATGGAGCCGAGCAGACTGATGATGATGACAGTCAGCCTGTTTCCGGTACCTTGCTGTGAATTTTGGTTGCCGGGGTCAACGAAATTGTTGTACAGCACCCACAGCTGGTCGGTCCAATTATCTTCGCATCCTAAACCGATATTCAGACATATTACGAGGGCAGAAGCTATGAAGAATACCCCTATTATAACGATAGAGAGCAGGGTTATCTGCCCTTTGATGCCTCCGGAAATGGTCCTGTCGATGAATTCCTGAGAAAATATCTGCTTGAGATATCTGAACACTTGCTTCATCACTCGGCTTTTTTGATGGAGTATCCTAATTTTAGAATGAGCCTGAGGGTTTCCATGGCTGTTTTCCGGTCATATTCCTTCTCTGATTCCGGCAGCTCGCAGTAGGGGACGAGGCAGGGGTGGTGCCGGAGTGCGTCGTTCCGTTCAGCTCCCCAGGTCCATCCTTCAGATATGCGGGCGGCTGCCCAGGTTTCGTGGACATTCTCGGCGATGCGTTCGGAAAGTAGCAGGATATCTTTCGGAAGCTCAATGTTATCGGTCGGTATTGGGGCAGGAATGTAGGGACGGTTTTTCATGTTTGATCGGGAATTAGAAGTCGACGGTCACGCTGCTCCTGTCGCTGTCGGATGCGAGCGGAGCGTAGTCTATCCTGATGCCTTTGATTCCGGGCTGGATAAATTTCTGGTCGAGATAGAAGGTGGAGACTGCCGTGGTTCTCATCAGGGCATGGTCTCCGTGACTGTTGTGTGTCAAATAAAGATGGTAGTAGCCGTCTTTGTCCGGATTGGTGAGGACTGAGGTATTGTCTACGAGGGTGAAATCGTGTGCTTTGCCGGAACCGCTTAAATTGTAGGCGTAGGCTATAGTGAGGAAGTGGTTCAGACCGTCAACTCCGCCGGAGTGCCATGCGTTTTCGATATCTATCTTGTCTGTCCCGAGCGTGTCGGGCTGAGAAGAGGTGACAACATGTTCTGTCTGTAGCTTTGATATGGCTGAGAACTCTACCTCGACGGGGTCTGTAATCTCACCGGCGGGGATAGTGAAAGTGGCGAGTACGCGGTCATTGGTCTTAAAGGTGCTGAGTATGCTTAAATTGTTGACGGGAATTACCGTGATGTAGTCATCGCTGATGAAGTAGCAGCTGTATTCCTGTCCGGTGGTCTCGACTGCTGTCATGTAGGACTGATAATTTATGTCGCTGCCGTTCTTGTTGCAGGATATGAGCGACAAAGCTGCAACGGGCAGGAGAATAAGCATTTTGGCGATAGATTTCATATTCTTTTTATTTGTTTGCATCTTATTGGAAGTCATGTATTATGCAAAGATAATGCCTTGTGTTGAATTTTGCAAAATTATTTGGAAATCAGCAAAATACTCTTTACTTTTGCGCTCCTTTCGGAAACGGAGGGTTTATAAATAATGTCTAACTCCTTAGTGGAAAGATTGTTTAATTTAAAATTATGGTAAAAGAACAAGAAGTAATGGTGGAGAACGAGGAAATCGTGGCTCCCGTAGAAAAGAAGGAGACAGCCGAGTCCTATCAGGAAGAGGCAACTCCCGTAGTGGACGCTATGGCTCCCAAACGCAAGAGCAATGCGTCGGTACCCGTCGACAAATTCGACTGGGACAGTTTTGAGGAAGATACTCCTTATGCAGACCGCAAGGCCGATGAGGAGATGTACAACCAGACCCTCTCCAAGGTAGTGGAGAATGAGGTCGTAGAAGGAACCGTGATGGCCATCGGCAAGCGCGAGGTTCTCGTGAACATCGGCTACAAGAGCGAGGGCGTGATCAACATCTCCGAGTTCCGTTACAACCCTGACTTGAAAGTGGGTGACAAGGTTGAGGTATACGTAGAGACAGCCGAGGACAAGAAAGGCCAGCTGATTCTCTCCCACAGAAAGGCTCATTCCCTGCGTTCATGGGATCTCGTGAACGAGGCTTACGAGAAGGACGAGATCGTAAAGGGCTACGTGAAGTGCCGCACCAAGGGCGGTATGATCGTAGACGTATTCGGCATCGAGGCCTTCCTGCCCGGTTCGCAGATCGACGTCAAGCCCATCCGCGACTACGATGTGTTTGTCAACAAGACAATGGACTTCAAGATCGTCAAGATCAACAACGAATACCGCAATGTGGTAGTTTCCCACAAGGCTCTCATCGAGGCCGAGATCGAGGCTCAGAAGGCCGACATCATCAGCAAGCTCGAGAAGGGTCAGATCCTCGAGGGTACTGTCAAGAACATCACCTCCTACGGTGTGTTCGTGGACCTCGGCGGAGTGGACGGACTCATCCACATCACCGACCTCTCCTGGGGACGTATCAATCATCCTGAGGAAGTCGTTCATCTCGACCAGAAGATCAATGTGGTTATCCTCGACTTCGATGATACCAAGAAGCGTATCGCTCTCGGTCTCAAGCAGCTTCAGCCTCATCCCTGGGATGCTCTCAATCCCGACCTCAAGGTGGGCGATGTCGTTAAGGGCAAAGTGGTCGTTATTGCTGACTACGGTGCATTCGTGGAGATTCAGCCCGGCGTAGAGGGCCTGATCCACGTATCCGAGATGTCCTGGTCCCTCCACCTGCGCAGCGCTCAGGACTTCCTGAAGGTTGGCGACGAGGTAGAGGCCGTTATCCTGACCCTCGACCGCGAGGAGAGGAAGATGTCCCTCGGTATCAAGCAGCTTAAGGAGGATCCTTGGGCTACCATCACAGAGAAATATCCCGTTAACTCCCGTCATACCGCCACCGTCCGCAACTTCACCAACTTCGGTGTATTCGTGGAGCTCGAGGAGGGCGTGGACGGACTGGTTCACATCAGCGACCTGTCCTGGACCAAGAAGATCAAGCATCCTTCAGAGTTTACCTCCATCGGTGACAAGCTCGAGGTAGTAGTCCTCGAAGTCGACAAGGAGAACCGCCGTCTGAGCCTCGGCCACAAGCAGCTCGAGGAGAATCCCTGGGATGTATTCGAGACCCAGTATCCTCTCGGTTCCATCCACGAGGGAACAGTTTCCAGCTTCGCTGACAAGGGAGCAGTCATCTCTCTCGGCGAGGGTGTAGAGGGCACATGCTCCATTAAGAACCTCCAGAAGCAGGACGGCACTACAGCCAATGTAGGCGAGAAGCTGCCCTTCAAGGTTGTCGAGTTCAACAAGTCCAACAAGAAGATCGTTCTTTCCCATACCAGAACATGGGAGGAGCCCAAGAAGGAGGAGACCCGCCGCGAGAGCGAGAGCACCCAGAGCGCAATGAAGAAGCTCAAGACCAATCTTGAGAAGACTACTCTCGGTGACATCTCCGAACTTGCAGACCTGAAGAACAAGATGATGGAGGAAGCCGGAAAGTAATCCCTTCCCTATGAAGTTTTCGTTGACGACATTGGGAGTCTCATCGGCCTCCCCGACAACGGACAGATATCCCAGCGCTCACATATTGAATATATGTGGGCGCTTGCTGCTTATCGACTGCGGCGAAGGCTGTCAGATGCTCATGAAGCGTCACGGCATCTCCCTGATGAAGACCGGGAGGATATTTCTCTCGCACGTACACGGAGACCATGTCTTCGGGATATTCGGCCTGATGTCCACCCTATCCATGTCCGGCAGGACGGAGCCTCTTCATATCTATGCGCCTGAGACTTTCAGGGGTATATTGGACTTCTTCCGCGGGCAGTTCCTCGAGAGAGAGTGCTACCCGATCATATTTCATCCCTTGACCTCCGGTGAGCCGGAGACCGTTTGGGAGGACAACGGTATCACTGTAACGGCTTTCCCCCTTCTGCACAGGGTTCCTACGTATGGATACCTGTTCCGCGAGCGGGAGCCTGAGCTCAATGTTAGGAAGGAGGCCGTCTCTGCATTGTCCCTGAGTGTAGAGGAGATACTTGCCCTCAAGGAGGGAAGGGACGTCAGGCGGGAGGACGGAACTGTCCTCGAGACGCAGAGCCTGACATACCGTCCGTATGAACCGCGCTCCTTCGCATATTGCAGCGATACAGCTGTGTTCGACGCTCTTCCAGGGATTGTCCGTGGGGTGGACCTGCTTTACCATGAGGCTACCTTCGGGGATGACTGTGCGGATAAAGCGGCGGAGATGTTCCACAGTACTGCCCGTCAGGCGGGTGAGACTGCCCTCAAAGCCGGTGCGGGCAAGCTCGTAATAGGGCATTTTTCCTCCCGATACAAGGATCCCTCCGTTCTTCTCGCGCAGACCCGGGAGGTCTTTCCGCAGACCGAGATAGGATGGGAGGGCAAGGAATTTGAAGTACCATTGAAGAAAAATGAGAAATAAGAATATGCACGGAAATATCATCCGGGCCGCTGCGGCTCTTTCAGCGGCAATGATCCTTTCTGTCGCCGGTCTCGGCGCCCAGCAGAGAAGTGAGATGACAAAGGCGGCCGGCAAGTACAACCAGACCCTTTTTTATATCGACCGCCTGTATCTCGAAGATGTGGATTTCGGAGACTTGGTGGAAAAAGCCATAGCTGCTACCATCGCGGAACTCGATCCGCACTCAAGCTATATCTCTGCGGAGGATGTGCGGGCGATGAACGAGCCGCTGCAGGGGGAGTTCGAGGGTATAGGTATCGAGTTCGCTGTCATCAGGGATACGCTGACGGTGCAGGCAACGGTGGCGGGAGGTCCCTCGGAGAGAGTAGGACTTCTGGCCGGAGATAAGATAGTACGGGTGGATACATCCGATATCGCAGGTATAGGACTGACCAATGAGGGGGTGTACGGCTATCTGCGGGGAAAGAAAGGAACGAAGGTCTCTTTGACAGTGCTGCGGCGCGGGGCTGCGGATCCGCTGGATTTTACGGTGGTAAGGGATAAGATTCCGATTAACAGTCTCGATGCGGCCTACAAAGTGGACAGTGATGTTCTGTATCTTAAACTCAGCCGTTTCGCAGCTAAGTCACGGGATGAGATAGCGGAGGCAATCCGCTCTTTTGACGGAGTCCTCAGAGGAGTGATACTCGACCTGCGCAGCAACTCCGGCGGGTACTTGCCTACGGCTATAAACATAGCCAATGAGTTTCTCGAAGCAGGAGACCTGATCGTGTATACTGAAGGCAGGAAGTTACCCAGGATGCAGGAGTCGGCGCGTGGCAATGGGTTGTACCGTCATGGTCCGTTGGTGGTTATGATTGATGAGAATTCAGCTTCGGCAAGTGAGATAGTTGCAGGGGCTGTGCAGGATCAGGACCGCGGCATCATTGTGGGCAGGCGCTCTTTCGGCAAAGGGTTGGTGCAGCAGGCTCTGCCTCTTGAGGACGGCTCTGAGCTGAGGCTTACCATCGCCCGTTATCATACACCGTCAGGCAGGGTCATTCAGTCTCATTATGAGTCAGGACATGCGGATCAGTATTATAAGGATTTCTATGAGAGGTATCTGCGCGGAGAGTCTTTCAGCCGTGACAGTATTCAGTTTCCGGATTCGCTGAAGTTCCGCACCCTCAAGCTCGGACGCACTGTATATGGCGGAGGAGGCATCATGCCTGATGTCTTTGTGCCTCAGGATACGGCTTCATATACGGATTACTATGCGGCTCTGCTCAGGCAGGGGTTAGTCATTGAGTATATGAACGGACTGTGCGACCGCAACCGCAGCGCGTGGACGTCGAAGTACCGCACTTTCGAGAAGTTCGACCGCAGTTTCAAGATTACGGACGGGATGGTGGACGGGCTTGTGGCCCTGGCTTCGGAGAGGGGAATAGAACTGAAGGAGGATGAGCTGGAACGCTCCCGTGAGGACCTGTGCCTGTATATGAAGGCGCTGGCTGCCAGCTCTATCGTCTCGCGTGACTGTTTCTATCGGGTGATGAACTCACGGAGTCCGGAGTTTCAGGCTGCGTTGGAGGCTTTGCGGGAGGCTTCTCTCTCTCGGAACGCCTTGTTGTAGGCCCTTGAGTTGGCCTTGTGCTGACTGTAGGTGGAAGCGAAGTTGTGGGTCCCGTCGAACTCGGGCTTTGCACAGAAATACAGGTAGTTGGATTTCTCGTAATTCAGCACCGCGTCTATGGCTGTCACTGTGGGTATCGCAATCGGTCCCGGTGGCAGCCCTTTTATTCTGTAGGTGTTGTAGGGGGAGTCGATCTGCAGGTGGCGGTGCAGGAGACGGCGCAGTCCCGGCTCAGTGTCCAGATGGGCGTAGATGACGGTGGGGCAGGCCTGGAGCCTCATGCCGCTGTGGAGGCGGTTCATGTACACGCCGGCTATCTTGGGCATCTCTCCGGCGTTGTTGGTCTCGCCTATGACTATGGAGGCGAGGGTCATCACCTCGTTGCGGTCCAGGCCGATCTTTTTGGCCAGACGGTCGCGCTCACCGCTCCAGAATGTATCGTACTCCTTCTTGAACCGCTTGATGACGGACTCGGGGCTGGAGGTCCAGTAGAATTCGTAGGTGTTGGGAATGAACATGCCTATGAAGGTCTCGGGCCTGAATCCCAGGGAGTCGATCATGGCAGTGTCTTTCAGGGCGGTGGCGAATGCGGCGGAGTCGGCTTCGAAGTTGCGGCCGAGGAATGCTGCCAGCCGGTCGAGGGTCTTGATATAGCCCCTGAGGGTGACCTTTGCCGGAGTCTGCCAGCCGTTGGCTATCATGCGGATGATGTACTGGTTCGACATGCCTGGCTCTATGACGTAGCGGCCCGGCTCGAAGTGGGAGGCTAAGTCCCGCTTGCGGGCGGCACGCTCCAGACTTTTGAGATTCTTTATTGTTCCTGAGGCTTTTATAGAGTCCTCCACTGCCTGATAGGTGGCGTCGCGGTAGATGAGGATGACGCCCTCCTGCACGGTGTTGGGCTTTTTATATGTGATGTACCAGTTGAGGCCGAAGGCCGCAATGATGACTGCTGCGGCCGCTGCTGCGATGATGAGTGTCCTGCGGTTCATATTGTCCTATCTGTGCCTGCGGAGGAAGATCTCGTCGCCGATGTGGAGGATGTCTCCGCTTTTGTAGTCATTGTACTTGAAGAGTTTTTTCATGCGTACTCCGTATTTCTGGGATACGTCATAGTAGGTGTCGCCTTCCACTGCGATATGTATTTCCATGTGCCTCTGAGCTTTGGCCTTTTTCCTCTGGAGGTAGACCACTGTGCCGGGGAGGAGGTCCCTGGACTTTTTGAGGTCGTTGTACCGCAGCAGCTCCTTGGTGAAGAGGTTGTACTCCCCGGCTATGCTCTCGTAGGTGTCGAGGTTGCCGGCCAGAATGTAGGGCACACCGTTGCGCTGGTAGATGATGCGGTTGCGGGAGTACTTGTAGAGGAGGGATGTCCTGGCGGGATTGAGCTCCATGACCTTCATGATCTCGTTGGGGCTGGGAGGCAGGAGATTCCGGTTCTGCTCGGCCTTCGCGTACATCTCGCGGTCAAAGCGGTAGAGCTGGTAGTCCTCGATGATCTTGATCAGCCGCTGCGCGTACTGCGGGTCGGTGGCGTAGCCGGCTTTCTTCAGGCCGTGGCACCAGGCCTTGTAATCGGTGATTTCCAGATCGAAGAGAAATGCGTAGCGGTCCCTGTAGCGCAGGAAGTCGGAGTGGTCCTTGAAGGATTCGGCCGGGTTGCGGTATTTGCGGAAGCAGGATTTCCCCGGGTCGTCGTCCTTTTTGTAGTATGTCGGGCCCTTCCAGTCGTTGTGGCATTTGATACCGAAGTGGTTGTTGGCCTTGACGGCCAGATCGGAGTTGCCGTCGCCTGATTCCAGGCATCCCTGTGCCAGGGTGATGCTGGCCGGTATGCCGTGGGTCTTCATGGCCTGGATAGCCGCGTCCTTGTACTTGTCGATATATTCCTGACGGGTCAGTCTCTGCTGTCCGTAGCCGGGCATGACTGCCAGCAGCAGGATTATGGCCGCCGCCGCTCCCTTGATTATCGTCCGGATGGTATTGAAATTCAGTGTCTGTCTCATGTCGTCAGTTCAGCTGTGAGTCTGAACGGACAAAAGTACGAAAAAATTCTATTCATTGGAGATGGACTCGACCGGATTGCGCAGTGCGGCCCGGCGGCTGCAGAGGGTGACGGTGACGGCAGTGACGGCTGCTGTCAGGGCGAGGGCGGCAATGAATATCCACACCGGCACCGGACTCCGGTAGGGGAAGGAGGACACCCACTTGCGGATGATGATGAAGGAGACGGGGGCGGTCAGGATGAAGCAGATGAGGGTGATGGTCAGGTAGTAGCGGTTGATCATGGTGAGAATCTCCGCTACCGATGCCCCGTGCACGCGGCGGACGGCTATCTCCTTGCGGCGGAACTGCGTCTCGAAGTACACGAGGCCGAGGATGCCGATGACTGAGATCAGCAGGGATATCCAGGATGCGGTGGTGATCAGGCGGCCCAGCCTGTCCTCTTTGGCATAGAGTCTGTCCACCGTATCATCGAGGAAATGGATGTCTA
>ENA-OOXJ01000517-OOXJ01000517.1-human-gut-metagenome-genome-assembly--contig:-NODE-517-length-32081-cov-17.059920_pt1 | contig 32081 bp, 25 predicted proteins | sample MGYA00241587_ERZ501343 | MGnify/ENA primary metagenome ERZ501343 (study PRJEB25962, sample SAMEA2042918) | human gut metagenome | biome: human gut; feature: human-associated habitat; material: faeces... | reverse complement strand
TTAATCCGGGCAAAGGTAGGAATTATTTCTCAGACTGCAATGCCTTATGGATGGCGGCGGCAGCCCGGCGGCCGGCGCCCATCGCTAAAATCACAGTCGCAGCACCTGTCACGGCATCGCCTCCTGCAAACACCATCGGGCGGGTGGTGGCTCCGTCCTCATCGGCAATGAGGCAGCCCCGGCGGTTGGTATCCAGTCCCGGGGTAGAGCGGGCTATCATCGGGTTCGGGGAGGTTCCGAGGGACATGATGACGGTGTCCGTCTCAATCTCAAACTCGGAGCCGGGCACCGGCACGGGGGAGCGGCGTCCCGACTCGTCGGGCTCGCCGAGCTCCATGCGGATGCAGCGGATACCGCGCACCCAGCCTTTCTCGTCGCCCAGGATCTCCACGGGGTTGGTCAGAAGGCGGAACTCTATGCCCTCCTCCTTGGCGTGATGGACCTCCTCCACCCTGGCGGGCAGTTCCTTCTCGGTGCGGCGGTAGACCACTGTCACCTGAGAGCCCAGGCGCAGGGCGGTACGGGCGGCGTCCATTGCCACATTGCCGCCTCCGACTATTACCGACCTGCGGCCGGAGAATACGGGGGTGTCGTATGTAGGGTCGTAACCGTGCATGAGGTTGTTGCGGGTGAGGAACTCATTGGCGGAGAATACTCCGTTGAGATTCTCCCCGGGGATGCCCATGAACTTGGGCAGACCGGCTCCCGAGCCGATGAACACGGCCCTGAAGCCCTCCTTGTCGAAGAGGTCATCCACCGTGACGGTCCTTCCCACCACCACGTCGGTCTCTATTTTCACTCCGAGGCGGCGGACATTCTCCACCTCGTACTCCACTACCTCCTCCTTGGGCAGACGGAACTCGGGGATACCGTACTGCAGTACGCCTCCGGCCTTGTGCAGCACCTCGAAGACGGTGACGTCGTAGCCCCAGCGGGCCAGGTCAGAGGCACAGGCCAGACCGGCCGGACCGCTGCCGACCACTGCGACCTTGATGCCGTTGGCGGGAGCCTTGTCAGCGAAGCGGACTCCGTTCTGACGGCTCCAGTCGGCCACGAAACGCTCGAGCTTGCCGATGGCCACCGGCTCGCCCTTGACTCCGAGGATGCAGGAGCCCTCGCACTGGGTCTCCTGGGGGCAGACACGGCCGCAGACTGCGGGCAGGGAACTGTCCTGAGAGATGATGCGGGCAGCCTCCCTGATATCTCCGGCCGCTACCTTTGATATAAATGCAGGTATCTGGATGGAAACCGGGCAGGCCTCCACACAGCGGGGCTTCTTACAGTTGAGGCAGCGCGAGGCCTCGAGGACGGCCTCCTGTTCGTTGTATCCGTAGCATACTTCCTCGAAATTACGGGCCCTGACTGCGGGATCCTGCTCGCGTACAGGGACTCTGGGTATCTTGTTAGCCATTGTTATATCTCCTGATGTTGTTATTGATGCAGTCCTATATGACACTGGTGGTCCTTCTCCTTCTCTATGTCGCGGTACATGCCCTGACGGCGCATGGCCTCCTCGAAGTCCACGTCGTAGGCATTGAACTCCGGTCCGTCCACACAGGCGAAACGGGTCTTGCCGGCGATGGTCACGCGGCAGGCACCGCACATGCCGGTACCGTCCACCATCAGGGTATTGAGGCTGACGATAAGAGGGATGCCGTACTGACGGCCCTTGAGGGTGACGAACTTCATCATGATCATGGGGCCGATGGCCACCGCCTGGTCATATTTCTCGCCGGAGTCCAGCAGACGGCCCATGATGTCGGTCACTAAACCCTTCTCACCGTACGAGCCGTCGTCAGTGCATATATAAAGGTGATCGCAGACAGCCCGCATCTCCTCCTCGAGGATTACTAAGTCCTTATTGCGGGCACCGATTATCACGTCCACCTTTGCCCCGGCCTGATGCAGGTACTTCACCTGGGGATATACGGGGGCAGTTCCCAAGCCTCCCGCTATGAAGAGATAACGGCTGCGCGAGAGTTCCTCAGGGCTCAGGTGTATAAACTCGGAAGGCTGACCGAGCGGCCCGACCACATCCGCGAAGGACTCTCCGGCCTCATAGCTGCAGATGATGCGGGTAGAGGCTCCCACGAGCTGGGTGACGATGGTCACGCTGCCTTCCTCACGGTTGTAATCACAGATGGTCAGGGGGATACGTTCATTCTTCTCCCCTGCCCTGACTATCAGAAACTGTCCCGGCTGGGCTGACTGCGCAACACGGGGCGCCAGAACGTCCATCAGACAGATGGCCGGCGTCAGAAATTTCTTCCTAAGTATTTTGTACATAATCTATAATGAGTGTGTTATTCCTGCTTAACCTCACCCAGGACCTCGTAGCCGAGTTTCTCGATGGCCGCCGCCAGTTTCTCCTTGGTCGTCTTTCCCGGGTCATACTTCACCCACACGGTCTTGTCGTCAAGGGATATCTTCAGGTCCTTGACTCCCTTCTCAAACGGGATGTTCTCCTGAACTTTCTTGACACAGTTCTCACAGTGAAGGTTTACAGAAAATACGACTTCCTGCAGCGGAGCCTTCTTTTTCTGGGCGTACGAATTTACGGCAAAAAATGACAACATCAATACGGCAACGGCCGTTTTCATAAAAATTTTAAACGTTTTCATATTTTTAAATATTTTAAAATTTGGCAAAAATTATTTCCAAAGGGTAAATCTCACTCCAGCATAAGCAGTTACACCAGTCAGGGGACCCCAGATCACCGAAGCGTTGAAATCAGCAGACCAGGGGTTCTCCGCCCCGATTATGGGATGCTCCTGGCGGTAGTTGGTGATATTCTCGACTCCGACATATACGTCCACCCCCTTGAACTTGCGGGTAATCTGTGCAAAGAGCACCGTATATACAGGACTCAGCCCGCTCTCTCCCGGGGCTACGGCAAAATCGGGAAGGCGCGACGGTCCGTTGAGCTGAGCGGTGAAATCGAAGGTCCAGATATTCATCCTCGTGGCATACTGGAGGTTCAGGACTCCTTTGTAGCGGCTGACGAGGGGCCTTTCAACCAGGCCCCTGTCCCGCAGCCACACCTTGGAATCCGTGTAACGGAAGGTGGCCAGGACTGTGAAGCGCTCGAAAGGCTCTACGGAGAAATCCACCTGCCAGGTATTGGTGTACGACGGACCCTCGAGATTGTAGATGCTTACAGCACTCCAGTCATATTCCTGATCGACAATAATCTGATTAGTGAAGTCACTGCGGAAGTAGTCCAAGCTGAGATAGGAGTTGTCCTCATAACCCATCGGAATGTAGAAAGTGACATTGCCTCCGTAGGTCCAGGCAGACTCCATGCCCAGGTCAGAGGCGATATCTATCCGGCGGCCGGTGGACATCATGCCGAGATTGTCCACCACTGCATTGGGCGAACGGGTGCCGCGGCCTCCAGAGGCCCGGATGACGAGCCAGTCCGCAGGAGCCCACTTCAGATTGGCCCGGGGCGAGAGGAAAAGCCCGTAGAGACTGTTCCAGTCGAGGCTCAGGTCAGCCACTAACGAGAATTTCTCTCCCAGGGTATAGGTATATTCTCCGTAGACTCCAAGAGAATTCTCCCGGCGCGAGAGATCGAAGTCAGTGAATACGGCCTGACCGGATGACGACAGAGGATCCACATAGCCGTCATGCAGTATCTGGCCGTACCCGTCGAAGAAATCCCGAATACCGAAAGTAAAACGGTGAGAGTCATTCGATATGTCCTGGTACATGATATTGAGAAAGCCTGAGTTCTGCTTCCCGAAAAAGCTCTTCAGGCCGAAATAGGAATCGAACTGATGATATGTGTAGTCCGCCACTACGGCTATGTTGCGGGAGTTGTCGGCATTGAGCGGAACGCCGACCTTGAGATAGCCGTTGACACCCCGGTTGGTTATGCTGGTACCCCAGGGCACGCTCATCGTCCTGAGCGAGTCCACCTGATGCCGACCGAATGACATCTGTCCGCCCAACCGACTGTCGTACAGTGCTTTTATCCCGAATCGAACCTGCGCCCCGCCCTCATCGTAATAAAGCCACCGGTTGGCTATGTTCAGATGGGTCGTAAGGGGCTCGTCCCTGAATCCGTCTCCGTTCATGTCGTGGTCCATAAAAGAATGAGACGCATGCGCCATCAGGACAGTCGACCACTTGCTGCCTATCTGCAGGGAGGACGCCGCGTTAAGCTCCCCCATCAACATACTGTTGACGAAGGCATTTAGGAACAGAGGCTTCTCATCCGTAGGCTTGCGGTGCTCGACATTGATCTGGCCGGATATGGCCTCCACTCCGTTGATGACCGACGAGGGTCCCTTGGCTATCTGGATGCTTTCGAGCCACTGTCCGGGGATGTAGGACAGGCCGAACGGGGCCGCTAAACCGCGCATCACCGGGCGGTTCTCGTCCAGCATGGCGGTATAGATGCCGGAGAGGCCGAGCAGACGGATCTGACGGGCACCGGTGACCGCGTCCGAATAGCCCACGGACACCGAGGCCGAGTTCTCGAAGCTCTCGGCGAGATTGCAGCAGGCCATCTTGTTCAGCCCCGCCGAGGATATAACCTCTGTCTTGACATTTGCTATCCGTGAAAGATAGTTGGCATCTCCGCGGGCCGTGACGACAGCCTCATCCAACTGATTGTCGCTGCGCAGCAATATCTCCACCGCCTTCTGACCCACAGACACCCGGAGCGTATCCCTGACATAGCCGAGAGCCGCCGCCACCAATGCGGCATCCTGCTCCGCCACCCTCTTAATATTGAACTTTCCGTTTTCATCGCAATCGGCGTACACATCCGACCCGAGCCAATAGACCGTAGCAAAAGCCACCGGTTCACTCTCCCCGTCAAGATTGAGAGTGTACACTGTTCCGGAGAGAGTACCGTACGATTGCTGCGCATGAGCACAGACAGCGGCACATAGCAGAAGTGCTGCGATAACCGTTTTATTCTTCATTTCAACACTGTTTTAAAAAAGTGTTATATCCGTCATGCAGTGTGAAATTTCAGAAATAATGGCGAAGATAACGCATTTTTGCTATATTTGTTTGATATAATTTAAATTTAACTCAACATGAAATTTCTGAAAAGTCTTCTTGCGGCCATTCTTGGCTCGTTTATCGCATTGGGGCTGCTCTTTCTACTGGCCATCGGCATGATCGGTGCGCTGATGCCGGCAGAGGAAACAGTTTCCGTAGCCCCATCTTCCGTTCTTAAAATCGACCTCGGCTCTACAATCGGAGAACAGACAGTCTCCGACCCGCTCGACCTCAGCTCCATCGTACCCTACGCAGGCAGCACCTCAAGCATAGGCATTCTCGATGCTGTAAGGGCCATCGACTATGCGGCTACCGACCCTGCCATCAAGTTTATCTACCTGACCAACTGCGGATACTCCAGCGGTCTCGCTTACATGGAGGAACTGCGCGGTGCACTCGAGAGATTCCGCACCAGCGGCAAGCCCGTGATAGCCTACGGGGACAACTTCTCCTTCGGCGGATACTACATAGCCTCCGTGGCAGACAAGATCTACGCCGACGAGTTCGCATCGAACAACATCCTCGGCGTTGCCACATCGATTATTTTCCTCAAGGACATACTCGACCGCTTCGGTGTGAAGATGCAGCTGATCCGCCACGGCAAATATAAATCCGCCGGCGAGCAGTTCATCGCCAGCGACATCAGCGAGGCCAACCGGGAGCAGAACCAGGCCATGGTGGACGCCCTCTGGCAAGCCGCCGCAGGCAGCATCTGCGAATCCCGCGAAATTTCCCTCACCGACTTGGACCGCATGGTCAACAATTTAGAGCTCAACACCGCCTATGACATGCTCGACGCCGGTCTGGTAGACGAGCTCTGCACTGTCAACGGCATGGAGGAGAATCTCCGCACCCTCGCCGGAGCCGAGAAGCTCAAGGACGTAAAAATGATATCCTTAGACAAATACATCAAGGCCCGTATCAAGACAAACTTCAAGGCCAAGGACAAGATAGCCATCATCTACGCTGACGGCCAGATCAATCCCAACGGCAGCGACGGCATCACTGAGGACAAGTTCCAGCCCATCATCCGGGATATCCGCGCCGACAGTTCCATAAAGGCTGTGGTACTCAGGGTCAACTCTCCCGGCGGATCAGTGCAGCCGGCCGAGATCATACGAACTGAACTCGAGCTGCTCCAGCAGGAAAAGCCCCTGATAGTATCCTACGGTACCATGGCAGCCTCCGGAGGTTACTGGATATCAGCAGGTGCCGACAAGATCTACTCCAACAGCACCACTCTTACCGGCAGCATCGGAGTATTCAGCATGATCCCTTCACTGGAGAAGACCTTCAAGGATATCGCCCATGTCAATCCTGTCACTGTACGCTCGCACCGCCATGCCGACATGGGTTCGATGACCCGCAGTCTCGACCGCGAGGAGACAGCCGCCTTCCAGGAACAGGTGGAAATGATCTACGACCATTTCATCAACATCGTAGCTGAAGGCCGCGGTCTCACTCCGGAAAGAGTGGACGAGATCGCACAGGGCCGTGTATGGTGCGGCAGCGAGGCTCTCGGCATCGACTTAGTCAATGAGATAGGCGGCCTTAAAGACGCCCTCGACTATGCCGCTGTATCAGCCGGTCTCGAAGACTACCGCATCGAGGCTTACCCCAAAGTCAAGAACAGCCTTGACAAGCTGATGGAAGGTCTCAACTCCGCAGAGACAGCCATCGGTGCATTCTCTGATCCTGAACAGCTTATGCAGAGTCTTTTCGAATCAGTGAAAGCCGAGAAAGGCATCTACGCAAGGGTTCCCTACATCTATTGTTTCGAATAATAAGGGGGAATCATTTGGAAAGAATCGAAGCTCCGCCAACTACGGTTGTCGGGGCTTTTATTTTGAACCGGTCGTCGATACGCAGTCCCGGCAGACAGACTATCTGTCCGGAAGCATCCACTATCACCGGCTGTGCGAGCTTCTGCACGCGGTCCATCTTGAGGTCGGTAAAGAGGTCGCTGAGCTTCTTTGACCCTCTCTGCATTCCAAAGGGACGGAACCTGTCGGCCGGTTTCCATCCGCGGCAGGTCAGAGGCATACGCAGACTGTCAGCAGCAAAATACAGCACCGTCCCGTCAAAGACAGGGTTGAAAGCAGCCGGGCGGGGAAAGAAATCGATACGTATGCGCATATTCTTATAACTGTACACTCCGGGGCGGTCGATAAGCACCTCCGTTTCTTCTTCCTGCTTCAGAGGATATACTCTCAGACGCTCACGGCCGAAGACAGCCTCATGAGTCCCCGAACGGAACACTCTGCCGCTCTGCCCGGAAGAAAGACATCTTTCCATATCAGAAACCTGCCCGCCGGTAAAGCCATACTCCTTCAATATTCTGTAGAGCCAGTACCCGCAGTGACCCTCCTGCAGAAGAGCCACAGTGGAAATATTCAGGACCCCGTCCTCAGACACAGAGCAGACCCTCTCACGCACACCGCGGCACACCTCCCCGATTATCTCATCCGCCTCCCGGAAATACTCCGAGTCACGGCGCACAGTATTGAGGAACGAAGGGTTGATCTTCCGGAACTCCGGAAAAATGATATTGCGGATGCGGTTGCGGGCATAATGGGACTCGAAGTTGGTATGGTCGTCACGGTAGGAAATGTCCGTAGCCGCGACATACTCCCGGATCTCAGCACGGGAGACCTCCATCAGCGGGCGGATGATGCGTCCGTTGCGCACCGGTATTCCGGCAAGTCCACGCAGCCCTGTTCCTCTGGCGATATTCAGGAAAATGGTCTCAATGCTGTCATCGAGGTTGTGGGCTATCGATAGATAATCGAAGCCGTCCCGTTCCATTATTTCCGAAAAAAAGCCATACCGAAGCTCGCGGGCGGCCATCTGAGTGGAAAGGGAGTGCTCCGCCGCATAGGTTTTGGTGTCGAATGTCTTAGTATAGACATGGATGCCGTTGCGCCGTCCCCATTGCTCGACAGAGAGCATGTCTCCGTCGCTCTCGTCTCCGCGGAGGGAGAAATTGACATGAGCGACTGCAAACTGAGGATGCAGGGCAGACCGCAGAAAAAGCTCCGCCATGCACATGGAGTCGATGCCGCCGCTGACTCCTATCAGATAGCGGTGTCCTTCCACCTTTCCATCGGAAAGGGAGAGCAGGGCAGAGTCAAATGTCTGTTCTATCCTCATACCGGGAACTACTATTCACCCTTTATATACTGGCCGAAAGTCCATGTCAGGCCTAAGCTGACAATCTCCTTGAACTGCACCCGAGGCGCGGCCACTCCGAAACGGTCCTCTATCTGGATGTTGTCATCATAGATGAGGTTGGTCCTCGCAGTAAGGGTAAGCACTTTGGTCAGCGCCAGCGAGGCATCTATATCCCAGTAGACCTGAATATTCTGAGGGTTGTACAGGTAGTTGGAGAAGAGTGTGAGCGAGGAGCTTATCTTGAATATCTTGTATGCGTAGTTGATATCCATCTTGAGCTGGGCTCCGAACTCGGCCCTCACTGCCTGATCGATATTGTTTCCATAAGTTTCTCTGAGAGACTCCTCTGTAACGACCACGAGATTTCCAGTTGCAGGGGAGATGTTGAAGGACAGGAAATTGAAAGGCCTGTAATTGACACCGATACCGAGAGACAGATAACCGGGAGCCATAAAATTGGACTGAACTGTCTTGGTATGAGGGTCTGTCGACGTATCATAGCTGTACGTAGGACTCAGCTGGGTCCTGAAGTTAAGCAAGGCCGACAGATACAGCTTATCCTTGAGAAGCCATCCCCACTTGCTGTCTATCTGGATACGGTCATCACTTTTGCTGTACTGCTCTCTCAATGGAGTTCCCTCTTCGAAAGACTGTACAAAACCGTAGGAAATCTTCAGACGGTTCTCAAATATCATCTTGTCCTTGGAGTAGTTGGCATTGGCATCAATCAGGGCGTTCAGCGACACATTGGCAGAACCGCCCTCGGCCCAGTTCGTCAGGGATACCTGCGAGAGGCCTACCTGAGTCAGAATACCGTTGGTCCAGTATTTCGGCACGACCGCAGTAGTATCTACAGCCGCCTCGTCTATAGAGGATACAATGTCGAAACATACTTTCTGCGCCGGATCGAGAGCTGCGGTATCTATCTCCACCGTCTTGATTTCTTTATACTCTATATTGCTGACGTTCTTCTTCCTGTCTGTGGCACCCGCACATACAGTCATGAGTGCCGCTATACACAGGGCAGCGGGACGCAGTATTGAAATTCTATTCATGTTCTTCGGTATTTAACACATCGTCAGAGTTGTACTTATAGCCTAAACGCTTGCCTGTCTTCATCTTGGAAGACTCTATCTTGACATTTATCTCTCCGACGGTAGCCTCCTTCACCATATCGAAAGGAGGCACCAGAAGGTCAAACGACAGCGAATACAGGATGGCTGACTCCACTAAAGCTACCAAGTCCTCCCGAGTAAGGGTACTCTTGCCGAAAAGAGCCGTCATCTGACGCTTCTGCCGCTTGCCCTCCACGAAAAATGCCTTGTCCTTGTTGATGAACATCCTTGCCACGAGGTAGCCGAGGTCATCAAGGCGGTTGTACTTCATGGAGTCATACAGGAAGTTGTACACGCTTATCACACCGCAGTAGGTGTTGTAGGGATTCTCCTTGGCATAAGGATTTTTCCATACCGGATGGTCCCTGTCAAACTCGAATACATCCGTATGCAGGCTGAATATCAGCACATCGTCCGCAAACTTCAGTTCAGCCTCAAATTTGCCCCTGTCCCGGTACTCAAGGCGCACACGACGCGCACCGTTGTTCTCCAACATGTCATTAAGGTCATTGCTCATCTCGCTGAGCACATCCTTGAGGACATTGAACACTTCCAAGCACTGGTCGAAAATCTGGGACTTGATGACCGACTTGACATTAAGAAGATTGATAATCCTGTCCCGCGGACTCGCACCGTCACTGTTCATATCTGTATTGCTTAGTATGATCTGGCAAATATCACCCTGCGCTGTGAAGGACGTCCGGAATACACGCACTTGCCGGGTTCCTCGCAGACATAGCTGTCTACAGGGATACAGCGTATCGTAGCCTTGGTCTCCTCCTGAATTCTCATCTCGGTCTCGGGAGTACCGTCCCAGTGGCAGAGGAGGAAGCCTCCGTCCTCTATGCGCTCCTTGAACTCATCCCATGTGTCCACCTTATATGTCTTCGAATCACGGAATGCAAGGGCCTTGTTGTAGATATTGGACTGAATTTCAGCAAGCATGCCTTTGATGTGTCCGGCAAGTCCCTCACGGGATGCGGAAGACTTCTCCAAAGTATCCCTGCGGCAGAGCTCCACCTCACCTTTCTCGAGGTCGCGCGGACCGATTACCACTCTCACAGGCACACCCTTGAGCTCCCACTCGGCGAACTTGAATCCGGAACGGACATTGTCGCGGTCGTCTATCTTGTAGGAAATTCCGGCAGCATCGAGCTCTCTGCCGATTTCTTTCATGTAAGCCACCATGCGGTCGAGCTCGTCCTGACCTTTATATATAGGCACCATCACTACCTGTATCGGAGCGATGGTGGGAGGGAGCACCAGGCCGTTATTGTCTCCGTGCGCCATGATAAGAGCTCCCATCAGGCGGGTAGACACTCCCCATGATGTAGCCCAGACATAGTCGAGCTTACCGTCCTTGTCCGCGAACTTCACATCGAAAGCTTTGGCGAAATTCTGACCGAGGAAGTGAGACGTACCTGCCTGCAGTGCCTTTCCGTCCTGCATCATCGCCTCTATGGTGAGTGTATCGAGGGCACCTGCAAATCTTTCGTGCTCTGACTTATGCCCCACCACTACAGGCATCGCCATGTGCTCGCGGGCAAACTCCGCGTAGACATGCACCATCCTCTCCGCCTCCTCCATCGCTTCCTGCGCCGTAGCATGGGCAGTATGCCCCTCCTGCCAGAGGAACTCAGCCGTACGGAGGAACAGACGGGTTCTCATCTCCCAACGCACTACGTTGGCCCACTGATTGATCAGAATCGGAAGATCCCTGTAGGACTTAATCCAGTTCTTGTAGCTGTTCCATATTATAGTTTCAGAAGTAGGCCTTACAATCAGCTCTTCCTCAAGTCTCGCACTGGGATCCACCACCACTCCCGGACCATCGGGATTGGCCATAAGCCTGTGATGGGTAACTACCGCGCACTCTTTGGCGAAGCCTTCTACATGCTCGGCCTCACGGCTGAGGAAGGACTTGGGGATAAACAGCGGGAAATATGCATTCTGGTGGCCGGTGGCCTTGAACATCCTGTCAAGCTGTCCCTGCATCTTCTCCCAGATGGCGTAGCCATAGGGTTTGATCACCATACAGCCTCTCACTGCGGAATTCTCTGCAAGATCCGCCTTTACTGCCAGATTGTTATACCACTGGGAATAATTCTCTTCTTTACTTGTAACCTCTTTTGCCATTAATGTCTTGTTTAAATGGAATGATTTTTGTTAATTTGCTTGCAAAAGTATACATTTATTGACAAAAAAGGAGGTTAGGTATGAAAAAAAGTTTGATTTTGCTTTCGGTATGCTCCGCAGTCCTGTTGACCTCCTGCGGAACATCCGCCTACTATGCCTCCTCAGGATTTGAGGACGGCATATACTACAGGGCATCCAAAGACGCCCGTGATGAGATTGTTGCCGACAACGAGAAAGTGCACAGGCTCATCGAGCAGACTAAACAGGAAGCAGCCCGCTTCTCGGACACCATCATAATCGCCAGCCCGGACAGCCGTCTCGAGCTGCAGTACACCCCCCGGACACAGTACACTATCATGTTCGATGACAACCTCGACTCACTCGGGCAGGTCAATCTCAATTTCAATTTCGACGACTGGTATCCCGGATACGGTTTCGGGGACTACTACTCCTACTGGGACTGGAGGTATAGGGATGTTTTCGGTCCTATGTGGTACAGAGGCTGGCCCGGATACGGATACTGGGGCTGGTACGACCCCTGGTACGGAGGCTGGAACTTCGGTTTCGGCATCACCTGGGATCCCTGGTACGGTCCATGGGGCAGATGGTATGCAGGATGGTACGGTCCCGGATGGTGGGGCCCAGGCCTCTGGGGCTGGTATGATTACTGGTATGATCCCTGGTACTGGGGATATCCCGTCGCATCGTTCCATCCTACCTACTACGGCAAGAGAAATACCGGTGTCCGCTCAGGCGGAAGTGCCGGCGGCCGTCAGCTCGCAGCCTCAACCGGTTCTGTACGCACCGGAGGCAGACAAGGAGCCTCTGCACCCTCGATATCCACGGTAAGAGGCAGAACAGCCTCTCTCTCCGGAGGTTCAAGAGTCCAGCAGGCAGCTGTCGCAGGCAGAACCCCTTCAAGGACATTCCATGCTTCCGGTTCCAATGTCAATCTCGGAGAGAGATACGTCAGCCGCAGCAGCACAGGCGCCATCGGTTCAAGACCGGCTGTTTCGCCCACAACAGGAAGGAATGCCGCAGCATACGGCAGCGGCAGGACATTCAGAAGACCGGCCGGTACTTCCGCTCCGGAATTCAGGAATCCGTTTGAAAGCCGCACATCAGTAAACAGCAGCTTCCGCAACAACGGAAGAAGGTTCGACAGCAGCGCGGCATTCAACCGTCAGTCAGGCTATAACAGCAGGACCACAATCAACAGAAACAACAACTCGACTGTCCGGAGCTTCAGCACCGGCAGCAGTTTCTCCCGCAGCTCATCCATGGGCAGCCGCTCCTACGGCGGAGGCGGCGGTTCCCGCAGCGGAGGCGGTGGAAGCGTAAGAAGATAATTTTAGTACATTGCAATCATGTTCAGAAGAAAAATAATCTTTACGGCATCAGTTCTGATACTCGGTGCGCTGCAGCTGCACGCCCAGCTCACGCCCCAATACAGCTACAACGCACTGATGTTCTCCAGTCAGTACTATGACGGTACTGCAAGAAGCCTCGCTATGGGCAACGCCATGACCGCCCTCGGCGGGGATATGGGCGCCCTGTCCTACAACCCCGCGGCATCCGGTGTCTACCGCTATTCGGAATTTACTCTTACTCCATCAGTCTACTCCAATCTCAGTCACACCGCATTTTTAGGAGAGCGGACCAGCAACAACAGAAGCAGATTCGCACTCTCCAACTTAGGCTGGACCGGAGCTTTCGAGACCGGAAGGACAAGAGGTCTGCTGAATCTCAACTTCGCCATCACTGCCAACCAGACCGCCAACTTCGCATACCGGAGCTCCGGTCAGGGCATACAGAACGGCTCAAGCTACCTCGGATATCTCGCAGCATCCATGCCCGCAATACCCGGAGACCAGATGACCATGCCCGAGAACTACCCGGAGCGTCCGTTCTACAACTCGAGCGCATCCTGGAGCCAGATCTTAGGATGGAACACAGGACTTCTCGACACACTCGTCGGATATCCGGATGTTTTCTTAGGTGCTACTGAGAACATCGACGCTCAAGGCAACATAGCTGTGCCGGGCGCACTCGTACAGGATTACTTCCGTGAAAAGACCGGATATGTGCAGGACATAGTCATCAACGCCTCCGGTAACGTGGACAACATCTTCTTCTTCGGCGTAAGTGTCACGGTACAGAGCATCTGGCTCAATGAGTACACCTCCATCACGGAGAAGGCCGGCAATCCGGCTCTTTTCCAGACCGGATTTACAGACTTCACACGCGAGTACACCCTCACCACATCCGGAATTGGAGTGGACGTGTCTGCCGGTTTCATCGTACGTCCGGTGGCAGGGCTTACTGTAGGAGGTTCCATATCTACACCGAACTGGATGTTTCTCAACGAGGTATGGCTTGAGAGCATGAGCGGGTACACCTCCCAGTACGATTATTCCGAAGTAGACTCACCCACCGGTTCCTATTCCTACCGCGTGACATCACCTTTCAAATGGAATCTCGGCGTAGGATACACAGTTGGAAATTTCTTAGCCATAGGAGTGGACTACGAAAGGACTGACTACTCAGACATCTTTCTGTCATCGAGAAGCGGCAACCGTGATGAGTTTGCAGCTGACAACGAGCTGATGGCCTCCAATTTCAAAGCTGTGAACAATATCCGCGCAGGTATCGAGGCCTGGCCCATAAGCTGCTTCGCTGTCAGGCTCGGCTACAACTACTACGACACTTCCGAAAAGCATTTCGACAACTCCCGCCACTATGCCTCCGCAGGACTCGGATACAGGTCCACAAGCGGATTCTTCATCGACATGGCATATCAGCAGCAGTGCAACTTCAACTCCAACACATTCAACCTCTATGACAGCTACATGGACGGGATGACCGCCCCCGTGGCCAGCGAGGACTATCTCAACTGGAAACTGGTGCTCACCTTGGGATGGAGGTTCTAACGGAGGTAGGAAACAGCGTCCGGGCCCTCATTGAAAAGCAGATCGAGGGCTGAAAGACCCGATATAAATCCGAAACGCTCGGAAAATACTTGATAATACGGCTTGAAGCGGTCTCTGAATATTTCGGGGACCGCTTTTTTAGGGTGTATGCTCCCGCGCAAATCGAGAAAATCCGGACCGTACTCATGTATATACTCAGACGTCAGGGATATCCCGCAGCGGATGCCGAGCAGTTCCATCATCTTGACCGTCAATGCGTAGTTGAGATCGAAAAGATATTGGGGCTTAGAGTCGAGAATGCCGAGAATGTCATCCTGATAATATTCGAAAAATGCTGATGTACGGTACGCCGATATGAGCGCCCTCTCATGCTGCTGCAGCCACGGCTTGGTATAGTCTACGCGCACTGAGCGGATACTGCGGCTGCTCCCCTGCACCGAGACAGGCACCGTAAGAGACAGAACACCGTCACAGGCATATATCCTGCAACGGTTCCTGTATGTCTGCTTTATATACGACTCGTGGGTTTCTATGAGTATTTTTCCGGTCGCCGCTGCGGCCATGAAATACTCCACCGGCGGGCAATACGCCGATGAGAGCACGGCGCAGGCCGGGGCCGGGCTATTCATCCGCTGAAAGGTCTGAGAACTTTACGATACCTCTCTTGGAGGCGCGGATAAAGTTGAGGATGTTGTCCCTCTCGATGCAGGGAGGTACTTCTCTCTCGACTTCCACACATGCGTCGCTCCGGTTCAGGCCGCTGTTGTAGATGATGCGGTATATCTCACGTATACGGTCTATCTGCTCGTTTGTAAATCCGCGACGGCGCAGGCCCACATTGTTCAGTCCGCAGAATGACAGTGGATTGCGGCCGGCAAGCGCATAGGGGGGAACGTCCTTGCCTATCAGCGAGCCGCCCTGGATCATGGCGTGCATGCCGACACGGGTAAACTGATGAGCGAGAGAGCCTCCTCCGATAATCGCCCAGTCATCGATGTCCGTCTCACCGGCCAGCCCGACATAGCTGGTCTGGATGACGTGGTTGCCGATACGGCAGTCATGAGCCACATGGGCATACGACATTATCAGACAGTTGTCGCCTATCTTGGTCAGGAGCTTGCCGCTGGCGGCTGTTCCGCGGTTGACCGTAGCGCACTCGCGGATAACGGTATTGTCTCCTATCTCCACCCAGGATACCTCTCCTGAGAACTTCATGTCCTGAGGGACAGCTCCGATAACGGCTCCGGGAAATATCTTACAGTTTTTGCCTATTTTCACATAATCTAAGATGGTGACGTGGGGACCTATTACGCATCCCTCTCCTATCTCTACATTCTCCGCTATGTAGCTGAAAGGTCCTATCTCCACATTAGCGGCAATCTTGGCGTTGGGGTTTACAGCTGAGAATTGCATTGCTTTATCTGTTTTTATTTTCATTCTTTATCATCTCTCTCACAATCCGTGCCACGGTAGTATTGATCTTGTGACCGGACTTATCGGCCACTATCCGGCCACGTATACGTGTTCCTATCAGGGAGAAATCCCCTATCAGGTCCAGCAGCTTATGACGGCCGCACTCATCGGGGAAGTGGAGCTTGACATTGTTCAGATAGCCGTCAGGAAGGACCCCCACCCTGTCAACGTTGAACAGGGCCGCCATACGTTCCAATGTCTCCTCTGATACCGGACGCTCGACTATAACGATTGCGTTCTCGAGGTCGCCGCCTTTGATCAGATTGTTCTGAAAAAGGAACTCCAGCTCATGGAAAAACACGAAAGTCCTGCATGGAGCCACCTCCGCCGCATAATCCACGCTGCTGTCATAATGAATCTTCTGTACTCCGAGGACATGGGAATTGAAATCTATTGTAAGATCCACCGAAAAATCCTCTGCCGGATATATCGTAATCTCGGAGCCGGTGGCATCGTCACGGTAATGGACTGTTTCCTTTATATCGTAGTATAGACGGGGGGCGTTCTGCTCCTGAAGGCCGTCCGCACCTATGGCCCTGACATAGGGCAGAGCGCTGCCGTCGAGGATGGGCGCCTCGGGCGCATTGACCCTTACCTCCGCATTGTCCACTCCCATACCGGCAAGCGCAGACAGAAGATGTTCTATCGTAGAAATACGGGCCTCACCCTTCTCGAGGGTAGTACCTCTCTGGGTTGTAGTCACATATTCCGCCGAGGCCTCCACCACAGCATCAGGCCCTATGTCCTCACGGACAAAGCGGATTCCAGTCCCGGCGGGCGCCGGAGCGACTGTCATTTTAACCTTAAGACCGGTGTGAAGCCCCTTTCCTTCGAATGTATATTCTCTTTTGAGTGTTTTCTGATTTTCCAGCATAATGTGTCTGAATGGAATAATGAATCATTACTGCTTCCTGCCGTTGCGCCTGAACACCGCGTAGGCCCGCATAAAGTCCTTGTGTCCGAAGGCGGGACTGCCGAGAAGAGTCTGCCCCTCCTCCTTGACATCGGCCATGAGTCCGGCCTGGGCTCCTATCATCGTGCGGTCCGCGATGTGCAGGTGGCCTGCAAACCCTACCTGTCCGCCTATCATGCAGGAACGTCCTATCTTGGTGGACCCTGCGATACCGGCCTGGGCGGCGATTACAGTATTGGAGCCTATCACTACGTTGTGCGCCACCTGTATGAGATTGTCTAACTTGACTCCTTTCTCAATGAGGGTGGTGCCCATCGTCGAACGGTCGATAACCGTATTGGCCCCTATCTCGCAGTCATCCTCTATAGTTACGATTCCGGTCTGAGGAATCTTCTTGTAGGAGCCGTCGGCTGTGGGCGCAAAGCCGAAACCGTCCGAACCGATGACTGCGTTGGCATGTATGATGCAGTTATTGCCTATTTTACAGCCCTTATAGATTCTGACCCCTGGATAGATGATACAGTTGTCCCCGACCGTCACCCCGTCTCCGAGATATGCCTGGGGATATATCTGCGTGCCCTTGCCGATACGGGTTCTGCGCCCTATGTAGGCATGAGAGCCCACATAGACCCCCTTGCCCAACTTTGCGCTCCAGGCTATGTGGGCAGAAAGTGCCCGGCCGCGGCGCTTCTCGGACTTCAGGGAGTTCAGCAAGTCGAGCAGGGAGGCCACTGCCTCATAGGCATTGTCCACTCTCACAAGGGTCGCGCTGACTGGCTCTTTCGGTTCGAAAGACTTGTTTATAAGGATGATACTTGCCTTGCAGGTATACAGATAATGTTCGTATTTAGGATTAGCTAAAAAGCAGAGCGTACCGGGTCTGCCGGATTCTATACGCGCCACGGACGACGCCTTTGCCTCAGGGTCGCCGATAATCTCTCCTCCGAGATGCTCCGCTATTACTTTTGCACTTATCTCCATAGTGGGGAAAAAATTTAACTGCAAAGAAAACACTTTTTTTTGGAATTTATACACAAAACCCTTACTTTTGTGCGGATTTGGAAGAGGAAAGGGACGGCAAGTCCCTTTCGTTTTATCTGCAACTCACGTAAAACTTACATCCGCATGATTGAGAAAAGCACCATAGAACAGATCGCAGCCCCCTACATGGAAGAGCACAGCCTCACATTGGTCAGCGTAAAGGTAAATAAAGCCAATAATATAAAGGTATTCTTCCGCGCCCCGGGCCGCCCCGTCTGCATCGATGACTGCGTAGCCCTGAGCAGGTGGATAGAAAGTCATTTAGACAGGGACAAAGAGGATTTTTCCCTGATGGTAAGCTCTGCCGGAGATCAGTCTGCCGGAGATCAGAATGATAATTTTTAAATTTAAAAATATACACAAACCGACATGGAAGTAAACCTGATCAGTACGTTTGCCGAGTTCAAGGAACTGAAGAACATCGACAGACCGACCATGATGAGTGTGCTGGAAGACATTTTCCGCACCCAGCTGATTAAGATGTACGGCTCAGCCGACAATTTCGACATCATCATCAACATCGACAAGGGAGACCTCGAGATCTGGAGAAACAGAGAGGTGGTGGAGAAAGTGGAGGATCCCAACACTCAGATATCGCTCGAGGAGGTTCACAAGATAGACCCTTCGTACGAGCTCGGAGAGGACTTCCCCGAAGAAGTCAAGCTGGCTGATTTCGGCCGCAGGGGCATCCTCAATCTCCGTCAGAACCTTCAGGGCCGTATCGCCGACATCGAGAAGGCAAACCTCTACAACAAGTACAAGGACCGCATCCACGAGATTCTCGTAGGCGAAGTATACCAGGTATGGAAAAAAGAAGTGCTCGTGATGGACGAGGACGGCAACGAGCTGGTTCTCCCCAAGTCCGAGCAGATTCCCTCCGACTACTTCAAGAAAGGCGAAACCGTAAAAGCTGTTATCGAGAGCGTGGAAATGCGCAACAACTCTCCTGTAATCACCCTCTCGCGTACCTCTCCCGCATTCCTTGAGAGACTCTTCGAACAGGAAGTGCCCGAGATCTTCGATGGACTTATTACCATCAAGAAAGTAGTACGCATCCCCGGAGAGAGGGCCAAAGTGGCAGTAGAGTCGTACGATGAGCGCATCGACCCCGTAGGAGCGTGCGTCGGCGTCAAGGGCTCGCGTATCCACAGCATCGTCCGCGAGCTTCGCAACGAGAACATCGACATCATCAACTGGACATCCAACACCCAGCTGCTGATTCAGAGAGCCCTCAGTCCGGCCAAGATATCCTCCATGTCCATCGACGAGGAGACCAAGCACATCAGAGTCAACCTCAAGCCCTCCGAGGTATCATTGGCCATAGGCAAGGGCGGCAACAACATCAAGCTCGCAGGCCAGCTTGCCGGATATGAGATAGACGTCTTCCGTGAGAGCGAGCAGGGCGAGGAAGAAGAGGATGTTATGCTCAGTGAGTTCAACGACGAGATCGAGCAGTGGATTATCGACGCCCTCAAAGGCATCGGATGCGACACTGCAAAGAGCGTACTGGCGCTGCCTGTAGAAGAGATCTGCCACAGGGCCGACCTCGACGAAGAGACAGTACAGGAAGTGCAGAAAATACTCCGCGCGGAGTTCGAATAACAGATAAAACGAGTTACTAACTAAACAGACAATATATGGCGGGACAAGAAAAAATAAGAATCAACAAAGTACTTAAAGAATTCAACATAGGATTAGGGACATTGGTGGAATTTCTCAGCAAGAAAGGATATGAGGTGGTAGCCAGCCCCGGAGCGCAGATCAGCGGAGAAGAATATGAGCTTGTGAAGAAAGAGTATGCAAAAGATCAGCTCCTGAAGGACGAATCTAAGAAAATAGCCATCAAAGTCAAGGAAATCACTAAAAAAGAAGGTTCAAAGCAGGAGCCTGAAGAAGAGCAGTTCGGAGATGAGGTCATCATCAAGACCACGACTATCGATCACCCCTCCACCCCTGAGCCCGCCATTACTACGGAGAAGAAGAGCGAGAGTCATCAGCATGAAGAACCCGGTCCGGAACCTGCCCCGGCACCTGTGACTGCTGAACCGGAGCCTGTAAGCGAAGAGTCTGCGCCGGAACCTGAGAAAACGGCAAAGGAGACAGCTCCGGAACCTGACGTCACGGCAGACAAGAGTGATGACACCGCAGGTTCAGGCGGCCTTAAGATTCTCGGCAAGATAGACCTCAACCGGAAACCTGAGAAAAAGCCTGCGCACACACAGCAGCCCGCTGCAAAAGCCGCACCCGCGCCAGCACCTTCCCCGATCAGGCATGAATCCGAGTCCCAGCCCGAGCATAGGGCAGAACCGGAGCATATTGCCACCAGAGTTGAGAAACTCGCAGGCCCGGTCATCAGCGGGAAGATAGATCTCTCCGCATTTGAGAAAAAACACAGCTCCGGCAACGACAAGAGCGGCCACCGCAAGCGTGAGCGCATCATGAAAGGCCAGAGCGAGAAAATAGACATCACCAAAGCCGATCCCGGCAATCAGAAAAACCGCAAAAAGGACTCTGGGGCAGAATCCGGCAAGAAGAAAAACCGCAAGGACAAACCCAAACCTGTCCGTGTCGAGATAGACGAGGACCAGATCCAGAAGCAGATCAAGGAGACCTACGCCCGCATGACCGAGGGCAAGGGCAAGACCAAGAGCTCCAAGCACAAGAGGGAGAAACGCGAGATGATCTCCCAGAAGATGGAAGAGGCTCGTGAGATGGAACAGCTTGAGAGCCGGATACTCAAGATGACCGAATTCGTCACGGTCAACGACTTGGCGGTAATGATGAGCATTCCTGTGACAAAAGTCATCGAGGCGTGCATGAACTTAGGTCTGATGGTATCCATCAACCAGCGCCTGGATGCTGACGCCCTCGTGCTCGTCGCAGAAGAGTTCGGTTATGAGGTTCAGTTTGTCACAGCCGATGCTGAAGAAGAGATACAGGAGGAAGTGGATGATCCCGCAGACCTCGTAGAGCGTCCGCCCATCATCACAGTCATGGGCCACGTAGACCACGGTAAGACCTCTCTGCTTGACTACATCCGGAAATCCAACGTAATCGCCGGTGAGGCCGGAGGTATCACCCAGCATATCGGAGCATACAACGTACAGCTTCCTGACGGTCGCCGCATCACATTCCTCGACACACCTGGACACGAGGCCTTCACCGCCATGCGTGCCCGAGGCGCCAAGATTACCGACTTAGTCATCATCATTGTCGCCGCCGACGACGCAATCATGCCCCAGACCATCGAGGCCATCAACCATGCCCAGGCCGCCGGAGTACCCATGGTATTTGCCATCAACAAGATTGACAAGCCGGGAGCCAACCCTGACCGCATCCGCGAGCAGCTTGCCAACATGAACATCCTCGTAGAGGACTGGGGAGGCAAATTCCAGTGTCAGGAGATTTCCGCAAAAAAAGGCACCAACGTCGACAAACTCCTCGAGAAAGTCCTTTTGGAAGCAGACCTTCTCGAACTCAAGGCCAACCCCAAACGCCGCGCGAAAGGAACCATCATCGAATCATCCCTCGACAAGGGACGCGGTTACTTAGCCACTGTTCTCGTTCAGAACGGTACCCTTCACATAGGAGACATCATGCTCAGCGGAAGCTACTACGGCAGAGTCAAGGCCATGTTCAACGAACGCGGCCAGAAAGTAGAGGAAGCAGATCCCTCCACCCCTGTATCGGTCCTCGGACTCAACGGAGCTCCTACCGCCGGTGAGGTATTCAACGTTCTGGAAGACGAGCGCGAAGCCAAAGACTTGGCAAACAAACGGGAGCAGCTTCTGCGAATCCAGGGTCTGAGAACCCAGAAGCATATCACACTCGAAGAGATCGGACGCCGTATCGCCATAGGCAACTTCCAGGAGCTCAACATCATCGTCAAAGGTGACGTGGACGGTTCCATCGAGGCCCTGTCCGACTCCCTCATCAAGCTCTCTACAGAAGAGATACATGTGGATGTCATCCACAAGGCAGTAGGCGCAATCTCCGAATCCGACGTACTGCTGGCCGCCGCCTCCAATGCGATTATCATCGGTTTCCAGGTACGTCCCTCCGTCAACGCCCGCAAGCTGGCAGAGAAGGAAGGCATCGAGATACGTCTCTACTCTGTCATCTATGACGCAATAAACGAAGTCAAGAGCGGTATCGAGGGTATGCTCGCTCCCGAGGAGAAAGAGGAAGTCACAGCCACAGCAGAAGTCCGCGAGACATTCAAGATCTCCAAGGTAGGCACCATCGCCGGATGTATGGTCAAGGAGGGCAAGATCTCCCGCAGTTCCAAAGTGCGTGTCATCCGTGACGGCATCGTAGTCTACACCGGAGTCCTCGGTTCACTCAAACGGTTCAAGGACGATGTCAAGGAGGTTGCGGCAGGTTTAGACTGCGGTCTGAACATTGACGGATTCAACGACATCAAGATAGGAGACACCATCGAGGCCTACCAGATAGTCGAGATCAAGCGAAAACTATAATGACGGCAGCATTACGGATTATATGCCTGGTGCTTGCTGCAGCAGCAAGCACCTTTTCCTTTAGTCTTCAGGCCGATAACCGGAAAGACAGTCTCAGCATGTTCAGCCGGACATACAACATCGACAACATGCTGTACAACCTTAAAATCCACAACATCAGAGGGAACCGGCTGATAGCCAATCCCACAGGGGCCTCCATCGCAGTCCTGTCAGGCAACGGCACGAAGATCAGTATAATCTCAAACCGCAACAGGAACGAACAGATTTCCCGCATAAAAAGCGGACCGATAATAACTTCCGCATCATACTCCCCGGGAGCCAATGAACTCCTGACAGCGGATACACGCGGAAACATCACCACCTATTCCACCGACGGATATACAGTCGCCAACTCGTTCTACACAGGTACAGTCTACAGCAGCATTGCCGTAAGTCCAAACTACTATTACATAGCAGCTGCAAGCGGCAATGAATTAGACATCTGGGATGTCCATACAGGAGAACTCCGTAAAAAACTATACTTTAAGGGCGGCATCAACTACCTGACATTTTCTCCGGACTCCAAGGAGATAGCTGTCTGCTGCGACAGCACAGGACTTATGACAATAGATGTCCTGCGATATTTCAGGACTCCCGTATCCCATATTTCTGAGAATGTCCTACAGGCATCCTACCATCCCCAAGGCAAATACATCGCATACGCCAAAGCCGACTCCGTCATAGTATACAACCTGATAAATAAAAAATCCGTATACCGCATCAAGACAGGAAAAGACGCCGAAGCCATCGACCTGAGGTTCCGCCGGAACGGCACCACCGGCAGAATCACCCTCACCTACATCTCTGACTATAGGTTCTCCTATTGGGACATGACCTCCCTGCCCCCTCTGTACATGAGCAAGGTCAGCGAGGAAGCCGACAAGCTGATGGCAGACTGGGTCCGCCAGATGGACGGCGAGTCCATGGAAGAGTACCGGATCAGGGTCACTGACGACAACGCGGCACGGCAGAGAGCCATGCTCCTCGATCAGGCCGCAACTGCCATCGCCGCCAGAAGCATTAAGTTAGAAAATCCCTTCATCGCAGAACAGCACGACTCCGGGAACCATACAATAGACATCAAGTTCAAAGAACTCAACCCCATCAGGATAGAAGTACCGGAAGAGGAGTTCGACGAGATAAGGACCGGTGACCTCCTTTTCGAGAATCCTGTCTACACCCTCGACGGGAACGACGAGTTCCAGCTCGTCTATCTTGAGGTAATCAACAGGACCACAGACAAGACGTACATCTTCGACCGGCGCAGCTACATCATAGAGGAAGTGGAATTCGACGAGGAGGAAGAGAGCCTCGATTTCATACCCGTAGCCATGATTCAGGCCGCAAACATGGAGATGGAGGCCCTGCAGATGCAGACTCAGCAGATTATGGAAGAAAAGAGACAGGAGAATGTCATCACCGACAAGACTGAGATAACCATCAGTTCGGAAATCCAGAGCGATGTGGATGCCGACGGCAACAAGATCTACAACTACCTCCTCGGATACCGCTACGACGTCTCCGAAGGCTTCTCCTATCAGGAGGACTTCGGCCCCGGCAAGTTCATGGTAACTGAGTCCAACGCAGCCCTTACCATGCTTGAGGCCATCCGCTCCGCCCTCGCCGGAGATATGGGCAGATATCTCGAAGACGCGGCAGCCGTCGACATCACCATCACAGGTACTGCCGACGCCATCCCTGTTGGCCGCATCCCCTATGACGGTTCCCTCGGGGAATTCAGAGAGACCCCCTACTATGCCTATGACGAGCTCGCCAGCATGACCGTCACCGACGAGAGCGACATAAGGGACAATGAGCAGCTTGCATTCATCCGCGCCGCCGGCGTGAAGAAATGGCTCGAGACCGAGGTAGAGCAGCTACGTACCCACAGGGACAAATGCTCCTACCATTACAGGACCGAGGTAAGCAATGTCCGGGGCGGTGAGTTCCGCAGGATTATCGTACAGATACGCTTCCGCGACATTTTCTGATCGACCGTGACGACATGATCGACGTCACCTTCCCCGGCTACATCATGATTCTTGTCGTATGTGCCGTAACGCTTTTTCTGATAATCCCCAAAGGGGATACCGTCATAACTCCGGTAATGGAGACCACGGTCACCGAGACTGTAGAGATGACTGACCCGCGGACGGTAACAAAGGGAGAGGTGGTCGCCGTCATCTCCCCCGGCACCACGCTCAGGATCTATGCCGTCTCAGGTATCTCCTTATGGGCTGAGGACAGCCGCGGCAACAGAGGATATGTACCGGCCTCCATCCTTGGAGACAGATACTATCTTGCCGAAGCTCTCGGCTTCCCGTCCAAGGGCAAGAACGAGATGCACATCTCTAAGAAGAAGATCCTGGAAATCTTCCAGCCCGGAAAGACCTTCGCCGAGATAGACGGACAGCCTCTCTACGCCCAGACCATCCGCAGCAGCGGAGGGCAGCTCACCGCCGACTTCCGGTACACTGTCTATGATGCCGAGGCTAAGATGATACACAGCGGCATCCGGGCAGTATTCTCAGGCGGAGTGCTGGAAAGCTGGGAGTGGGGCACCGTGAAGGATGAGGAGTACACCCTCGCCCTCAAGGCCATACCCTGGACAGAGACACTGATCGGACTGCCCCTGATCAAGGACCTCAACTTCAAGAAGCCTGTAGGCAAGACCAAGGCCAAGACCCCGGAGGACTTCGACAAGATAGATCTGACCTATCATCCCAATCTGCCCGGGTTCCTCTCCACAGCCATCAACATCATCATATACATAGTCCTGCTGGCCATCGCCCTGTACGTCCTGCTGGACCTGCTGATACTGCTGCCGCTCTTACATTACCCGCTGCTGTACATAAGGTTCATACCCAACATCGTGTTCAAGGTGCTCGCCTTCATCATGGTATTTGTGTCCTCAGCCCTGCTTTTCATGGCATTCGGTCCTTTCTTAGGCGGCAACGACTTAGGAGACACCGGCAAGCTGTGGCTGCTGATACTGCTGCTGCTCTTCAATCTATACACCTCATACAAATACTTCGGATTCCTGCTCTACAACCGGTGTCCGTCCTGCGGCCGCATGCACACCCTCGATACCACCGATGAAGGTTGCGTGACCGGCACATCCTATACTGACAGGACGACCTACGAAGTGAAGATGCTGAACAACAGAGAAATGAGCCGCAAAGCCCTCCACACGGACCACTACAAGAATACCCACATCAAGGAGGTGCTCCAGTGCCGCCGCTGCGGCAATAAGTTCTCACACCGCTTTGTCATCAGCACCAAGATAGGCTCTACCCAGCACAACAACTGATTTGGTAATTCGGAATATTTGGCCCAACTTCGCGCTGCAGAATGGATGAAATATCTGATTTATGCAGCGCGATGCTATTGATTTCGGAACAGTAAACATCCCGTCCCTGTTCGGTAAGTATTTCGTTACTACTCTGCTGGGGATGGTGAGCATGTCGGCGGTCACGGCCATCGACGGCATCTTCATAGGTCACGGAGTAGGCAGCGACGGCATCGCCGCCGTCAATATCTGCGTGCCCGTGTGGATGATATTCACCGGTCTCGGTCTGATGGCCGGAGCCGGCAGTTCCGTAGTGGCCTCGATACACTTAGCCCGCGGCAAGATCAAGGCCGCCCGGCTCAATGTAACCCAGGCCATACTCTTCGTGACCATCATAGCCGCGCTGGTCGCAGGCCTCATCATGACCTTTCCCGAGACCACGGCCCGGATGCTCGGCTCCTCGGAGCACCTGATGCCCCTCGTATTAGACTACCTGCTGTGGATAGTCCCGGCCCTGCCCTTCCAGATGTGGCTCTCGGTGTCGCTCTTCATCATCCGCTTAGACGGAGCACCGCAGTACGCCATGTGGTGCTCGGTCATCACCGCCATCATCAACACCGTCCTCGACTGGCTCTTCATCTTCCCCCTCGACATAGGCGTCAAGGGCGCGGCCATAGCCACCGGCATCAGCATCGTCGTGGGCGGCTGCATGGGCATCGGCTATCTGCTGCTGCGGGCCAGGACAGTGCGTCTGATCAAGCTGAAAATGAGCCGCAAGAGCATGCGCCTGAGCATGCGCAACATCGGCTACCAGTGCAAGATAGGCTCCCCTGCCCTGCTCGGAGAGGCCACCATCGCCGTCCTCATGTTCATGGGTAACCAGGTCTTCATGCGCTACCTCGGAGACGACGGCGTAGGCGCCTTCGGAGTGGCCTGCTACTACACCCCCTTCGTCTTCATGTTCGGCAACGCCGTGGCCCAGTCCGCCCAGCCGATAGTCAGCTTCAACTACGGAGCCGGCAAGATGGACCGCGTCCTATCCGTCAGCCGCCTGTCGATAATCACCGCCGTCATCTGCGGCTTCGTCGGCATGATGCTATTCGTGCTCCTGCCCGGCCCCCTCGTAGGCCTGTTCATCGGCCAGGAGGGCAATGCCGCCCGCATCGCCATCGACGGCCTTCCACTCTTCGCCCTCGGCTACATCTTCTACGTCACCAACGTAGCCTCCATCGGCCTCCTCCAGAGCCTCGAGAAGATGAAGCCCGCCATGCTCTTCGCCTGCCTGCGCGGCCTCGTCTTCATCGTCCCGAGCTTCATCATCATGCCCCGCCTGCTCGGCGACGCCGGCATCTGGCTCGCCATGGCCGTTTCCGAAGCCCTCACCACCGCCGCCATCGCCCTCTACTACTTCGGTCAAAACCGGAAAAGACATCCGTCCGCTACCTAATCCGACAGCCGGCCCACTGCCTTCAAGTACTGGGTACGGTATATCAGATACTGGGTCTGAGCCTCTATGAGGTTGCTGGCCGCAGCCTGCCACTGTGACTGTGCGTCGAGCAGATCGGCAATCGATATCATTGAAGCCTCATATTTGTTGCGGGTCACCCTCAGATGCTCCTCGGCCTGCCGCATATTTTCCTCGGCCGTTGAGATGAACATATCAAAGACGACACGGGCGGCATCCGAGACACAATCTTCCTGAACCAGACCCGGGTCCGCAACCAGGTCACATCCTCCACCATCTCCGACTTCCAGACATGCAGCCGCACCTTCGAAACCGGCGGCAAGTCCAAAGACCGCAAGCAGATCTCCTCCGCCGAAGAAGACTACATCGTCAAGGACGGCATCGGGTTCTCCTCCGGCAACATCCTTCCGCTCTGATGGTTCGGCCTCAACTACTAACTACTCAACTACTAACTACTCAACTACTCAACTACTCAACTACTGATACGCAACGTCAGGCTTCCCACATTAACATACAAATCCTTCAGCGTCTGTAATTTCAGCGCTATGTATAACTCATTGAATTATATCAATTTGTCCTAATATTAACAATTACAGACTGAAGAAATAGGAATGAAACTGTTTCTCGGAATCCGCTTCTGAGTATGCTGCAGGACGGGGTATATAATCCATCTTGAATTTTCTCTACTGTTTTGCTGCCGTTGTGGAAATGGGAGACGGAGGGAAGATGCCTCACAGGGGCTGCGGAGATGGTTCACGAGAAATACAGTTGCTGCAACGGCACCGAATCGCGGGTTTTGCTGCCGTTGTGGAAAGGGGGAACGGAGGGAAGATGCCGTACAGGGGCTGTAGAGAGGGTGCATGGGGAAAGCGGCCTCCGCAACGGCACCGAATTGCGGGTTTTGCTGCCGTTGTGGAAAGGGGAGACGGAGGAAAGATGCCACACAGGGGCCTGTGGAGAGGGTACATAGGGAAAGCGGCTTCCGCAATGGCACCGAAACGTGGATTTTGCTGCCGTTGTGGAAAGGGGAGACGGAGGAAAGATGCCGTACAGGGTTTGTGGAGAGGGTTCACGAGTAATGCAGATGCCGCAACGGCAGCGAATTGCGGGGTTTGCTGCCGTTGTGAAAAGGAGGACGGATAATAGCCAAGAGGAGCCAGGACAAATGATTTTTGTTACTTTTGGGGCGTGAATTAGAGTCATGAATTATCTGCTGATCATATTGGGTGCCGTGTCGCTGGGACTGGGAGTGGCGGGAATGTTCCTGCCGGTGCTGCCGACCACTCCGTTCCTGCTGCTGACGGCGTGGTGCTGGATGAAGGGGGCGCCGCGGCTGCATGCCTGGCTGATGGCGCATCCTAAATTAGGGCCCTACATAAGGGACTTCCAGGAGCACAAGTGCATCTCCCGGAGGGTGAAGGCCGTCTCGGTCACGACCCTGTGGCTGACCATTGCACTGAGTATCTTCCTGGTCCACCAGCTGTGGCTGCGAGTTCTGCTGGCCGCCATTGCCGCCGGGGTTACTGTTCACATATTGTCCTTCAAGACCAAGAAATGAGCATGAAAAAGCCCGGTCCGCAGAACTTGCAGGACCGGGCCATTTTCCTTAAAAATCCTGACGGCCTCCCTATTTGAGGACAGTCTTGAAGAAGTCGTTACCCTTGTCGTCCACGAGGATGAAGGCGGGGAAGTCGACTACCTCAATCTTCCAGATGGCCTCCATGCCGAGTTCGGGATACTCGAGGAGCTCGACCTTCTTGATATTGTCCTGAGCCAGGATGGCCGCGGGGCCGCCGATGCTGCCGAGGTAGAAGCCGCCGTGCTTCTTGCAGGCGTCGGTCACCTGCTGGCTGCGGTTGCCCTTGGCGATCATGATCATGCTGCCGCCGTTCTCCTGGAAGAGGTCAACGTAACTGTCCATACGGCCGGCGGTGGTGGGGCCGAAGCTGCCGGAGGGCATTCCCTCGGGGGTCTTGGCAGGGCCGGCGTAGTAGATCGGGTGCTCCTTCATGTACTGGGGCAGGCCCTCTCCGCTCTCGATGCGCTCTTTCAGCTTGGCGTGGGCGATGTCGCGGCCTACGATGATGGTGCCGCTGAGCAGGAGGAATGTCGATACGGGATACTGGGACAGGTCGGCGAGGACTTCCTTCATCGGGCGGTTCAGGTCTATTTTCACACCGCCGGAATGTTTGGCGAAGCCGCCGCGCAGCTGTTCGGGAACGAGACGGATGGGGTTGCTGTCCAGGTCCTCGAGCCAGATACCGTCCTTGTTGATCTTACCCTTGATGTTGCGGTCGGCGCTGCAGGATACTCCGAGGCCGACGGGGCAGGACGCGCCGTGACGGGGCAGACGGATAACGCGGATGTCGTGGGCGAAGTACTTGCCGCCGAACTGGGCGCCGAGGCCGATGTTGCAGGCTGCCTTGAAGAGCTTCTGCTCCAGCTCGATATCGCGGAAGGCGCGGCCGAGGTCGTCACCGGTAGTGGGCAGGTTGTCGTAGTACTTGGCGGAGGCGAGCTTGACGGTCTTGAGGTTGGTCTCGGCCGATGAGCCGCCGATTACGAATGCGATGTGGTAGGGAGGGCAGGCCGCCGTACCGAGGGTCTTCATCTTCTCGATCAGGAAACTCTCGAGTTTCTCGGGATTGAGCAGGGCCTTGGTCTCCTGGAAGAGGAAGGTCTTGTTGGCCGAGCCGCCGCCCTTGGCGATGAACAGGAACTTGTACTCGCCGCCCTCGGTGGCGTAGATGTCCACCTGTGCGGGCAGGTTGTTGCCGGAGTTCTTCTCCTTGTACATGTCTAAGGGAAGAGTCTGGGAATAACGCAGGTTGTCAGTGGTGTAGGTGTCGTAGACGCCGTGCTGCAGGGCCTCCTCGTCGCTTATGCGTGAGCCGTCGGCAGTCTTGTCCACCCATACCCTGCGGCCCTTCTTGGCCACTACGATGGCTGTACCTGTATCCTGGCAGAAAGGCAGTTTCTGGTTCTTGGCCACGTCGGCGTTGAGCAGCATGGTCAGGGCCACGGCCTTGTCGTTGCGGCTGGCCTCGGGGTCATTGAGAATCTTGGCCACCATCTCGTTGTGCTCGGGACGGAGCATGAAGGCCACATCGTGGAAAGCCTGGCGGGCAATCAGCCTGAGTCCTTCGGGATCGACTTTCAGAATTTCCTCGCCCTCGAACTGAGCGGTAGACACATAGTCCTTGGTGACAAGATGATACTTGGTAGTATCCTCACCCATCTGGAAAAGTTCCTCGTATTTGAATTCCATATCTGTTGTTATTTATTGTTTCGTGATGGCAAAGATAGTAATTTTGCGCACGCGATTAACCGACTGCACACACGAAATGACTACTGCGAAAGAAAAAATGCTGAGCGGCGAATGGTACGACGCCGTGGGCAACCCCGAACTGACGGCGGAGCTGATGGCCTGCCGCGACAAGATCTATGAGCTCAACCGGCTGCACCCCAGGGATACAGCCACCCGCGACATCCTGCTGCGCTCGCTCATCGGCCACATGGGCCGCAATGTCGTCATCCTCTCCCCCTTCTTCTGCGACTACGGCACTCAGATATCCATAGGTGACGACACCTATATCAATTTCAACCTGACCGTACTCGACGAGGCCCCCGTCACCATCGGCTCCCACGTCTTCATAGGTCCGGGCTGCAGCCTGCTCACCGCCGTCCACCCCCTCGACGCGCAGGAGCGCAACAAGGGCATCGAGAAGGCCCTCCCCATCACCATCGGGGACAATGTCTGGCTCGGCGGCAATGTCACCGTCCTCCCCGGCGTCTCCATCGGCGAAGGCTCGGTCATCGGAGCCGGCAGCGTCGTCACCCGCGATGTCCCTCCTCACGCCGTTGCCGCCGGCAATCCCGCGCGTATCCTCCGCTGGCTGTGATTCCTTCGGCCAGTATCTGACTCCTTCGGAAGGAGTAGGGAAACTTAGACTATTATCCTATCGCTATTAACGGAAAAACAATTTAAGGTCGAAAAATTCGACCTTAAACAACAGAGGTTATCGAAAATTTCGACAACCTCTGTCATACGATCCCTCCCGAAGAAGTGAGAGAACTCACAAATACCGTCAAGCGGAAAAAGTAATCAGTCCTCCTTGCGCAGGGCGATGACCGGAGGAGTATTGATGGCCACGATGCTCTGGTAGAGGATGGTGAAGAAGGCAATGGCGCAGGAGAGGACTCCGGAAGCGAGGATGAGAACCCACTGGAGCCAGGGAGCGGCGGTGTAGGAGAACTGGCTGAGCCATGCGTCGGTGAGCAGCCAGCTGACGGGAACGGAGACGACGAAGGCAATCAGCGAGAGCAGCAGGTAGGACGAGGCGATCTGCCGCAGGATGAGGCCCTTATCGGCACCGAAGACCTTCTCCACGGCGATGTTGCGGCTGCGGGCCCGGATGTAGTAGGTACTCATGGCGAACAGGCCGAGGGACGATACGAATATCGCTATCACGGTGAAGATGATGATTATCTTCTGCAGCTGGATATACTGGGTGAATGTAGCCTCTATCTGGTCCTCGATGTAGGAGGCGTCGAAAGCACCGTCCGGCCTGATGCGGCTGTAGACTTCGGCTATGCGGTCGTAAGCCGCGGCATGGTCGCCGGCAATCTTGATAATGACGTTCCAGGGAGTGCGGTTCTCCGGATAGACATCGTACCTGTAGATCTGGGCCGCCGACTGGTCGTAGAGCAGAGGCCTGATCTTGAAGTCGTAGTAGACTCCTGCCACAGGTTCCGTCTCATAGCCGTATTTCTCATTTCCGAAAGTACATTCCGCAGCGGTCTCAGGCAGGCCGGCCTCCTTGAAGGCGTATTCGTTCCAGTACCAGGCCGACTTGTCCGCTAAGTGATTGTCCGACTTCAGCCTCAGACCCAGAATGTCGAAATACTCCGCATCGCCGCGTATCAGCTGAAAACCGAGCAGGCCGCCTTGATAGTAACGGGTATTGTTATTTGTGCCGTACAGAGGTGTACCCTCCCCGAAACCTGCCGACTCC